>TARA_R110000751_G_scaffold205423_1_pt1 | contig 11145 bp, 3 predicted proteins | sample TARA_R110000751 | Tara Oceans TARA_R110000751 (sample SAMEA4398001) | marine metagenome | biome: Polar Biome; feature: [MES] marine water layer (ENVO:01000295) within the mesopelagic zone...; material: water (ENVO:00002006), including particulate matter (ENVO:01000060) such as...... | reverse complement strand
ATACTTGGTTCTGTTAAAACTTTAATTCAAGCACAACATACTGCAGGTAATGCAGCCTTTGCTGGTAAATGGTACTTAGAATCTTATAGTAATAGTCTTGTAATTAAACGTACAAACGAAGCTAATGGTGTAGTAACAAATTATAGTACTCCTGGTGGTACTCCTGTAGCTTTTACTCTTAGTGCTAAAGGTGGTGATGCTAATAATGCGTTAGAATCATTTCAAGATGAAGTGGTAGATGCAAGTAAATTATCACTACAATCTTATAATGGTCATCATGTTAAAATCCTTAACAGCGATCAGCCTGAAGATGATTATTACGTAGAATTTTCTGCATATAACAGTACTAGAGGAGATGGTTATTGGAAAGAATCTATTTCTCGTACTGCTTCACCTGGTGTAAATAATGCAACCATGCCACATGAATTGGCTAATACTGGTGCTACTACATTTACGTTTGCACCTATAACTTATAAGAATAGGTTAACTGGTGATGATTTAACCAGTCCTTCCCCTTCTTTTATTGGCTCACGTATTAACGCCACTTTTTTCTATAGTAATCGTTTTGGAATTCTGTCCCAAGATAATATAATCCTTGGTGTAGCTAATGATTCTTATAATTTTTTTGTTAAGTCTGCATTAGTACAAATTGATTCAGATCCAATTGATCTTAGTGTGTCTAGTGTAAGACCTGTTGAATTGTCTGAAGTATTACCTTCCCCACAAGGGCTTATTTTATTTAGTGCAAGACAGCAGTTTCAACTGTATGCAACTGATGCTAGTATTCTTACCCCTAATTCTGCTGTAATCCGAGCCCTCTCTAACTATGAGATGGCAACAGATATTGCACCTGTAGATGTTGGTACTACTTCTGCTTTTATTAGTAGAGTACCAGGTTACTGTAAACTATTTACTATGGCTCTACGTGATGTAGAACAAAGCCCTATTGTTATTGACATCAGTAAGATTGTACTTGAATGGATACCTGATACTGTAGATGATCTAACAGTTAGCCCACAGAACTCTGTGATCATGCTGATTGATAGATCTACATCTTACCTATATCTTTATAGGTATTATAATAATGGTGAGAAAGATTTATTTCAAGCATGGACTAAATGGAAATTACCAGGTACTATTCAAACTGCAGATATTATTAATGACTCTGTAATTGTTGTATCTCAGCATGAAGATGAATACACAATAGGTGACATCATCCTTGATGAGATCCCCTCAGGACGCTCTGTAGTGGGTGCTACCAGCATTACTGGTAATACATGCCTAGACATGGCTACAAGGCCTGTCAAGCCTCATGCATCGGTCAATGCGGTGGTATATGATACAACCAATAATGTTACTAAAATCTATATACCTTATACTCCATTCCAACAAAAGGAAGCTATCATGCTTCTTTGTGTACCAGAAGCAGATGTAGGTACAGCTGCAGCTGTTGAAGCCGATGCAGGACTTTATTTAGCTGCTACTGAACGTACTGAAATTGGTACAGGTTACCGTTACTTTGAAGTTAAAGGTGACTATACAAGTTATGCTGATGGTATTGTTGTAGGTTATGGTTACGATTTTGAAGCAACCATGCCTAAATTTTATTTTAAACGTGATGCTACTACATCAGATTATACAGCTACATTAACTATATCTAGAGTCACATTTTCTGTTGGTAGGACAGGTCCAGTTTTATTTAAAATAAAAGCTGGTGGTTCTGATGAATGGAAAAATGTAGAATATGTGAATGATGCTAATACTTATTTAGCAGACAGTAGTCCTGTAACATCAGAACATCAATTCACCATACCAATCCATCAACGTAATACTAATTTTGAACTTAAAGTGACAAGTAATTTTCCATTCCCTGTATCGTTGGTATCAATGACATGGGAAGGTAACTATTCCCCACGTTTTTATAGGAGGGCTTAATGATTAATAAAAATTATAATCTTTTGGGAGAGCAGCTAGCTGAGTCTGGGCTAGAGATGAGTCTTGAACCTATTATTACAGCTTCTCTTATTAGTGCTGGTACTTCACTTGTTAGCGGCATTATGGGAGGCAGTTCAGCTGCTAAAGCAAATAAAAAAGAAAGAGAAAATGCTAAAAAGGAGCGTCAAGCTGCTAAGCAAGTTCAAAGAAATACTAACAGGTATAGCAGAGACGCAGATAAAGCAGATAAAGCTAATTACGAAGCTGAGCGAGAATTTTCCCACCAAAATAATTTAAAAACTTGGGAACGTGGTAAAGAGCTTCAAGACTATGAGTACTTAAAGCAACTTAAATTATACGAAAAAAGCCAGCAAATCTCAAATCAACAACAAGATTTAAATGCACTTGCTGGTACTCAAGCTATTGATGCTGAGTTAGATGCTATTGATGATATGTTTCTTCAACAGCAGTTCCAAAACGAAACATCACTTAGTAGCTTAAAAAAAACTTATTTTGAAGCTTCAGCATCTGCAAAAGAACAAGGTCTAAAATCCTTGCAAATCAGTACAAACAAAGATCTTGGTTTAGCGTCTCTTCAAAATACAATTCAACAAGCAAGAGGCAAGACTGCTATGGATAAGGAGTCTGCATTGATTGATGGCTTAATAGCGCAAGGTAAGGCTTCCTTAGGGCAAGCTGGTGTCTCTAGTGCAAAGCGTCAGCAGTCTAATACAGCAGCCTTACAGCGCGGTCTGATGTCCTTAGAACGACAGATGACTGGTGAAGTAACACAAGCTCAAATTAAAATGCTAGAGCTAAGTGCTGATGCAAGTCTACAGCAACTTGGCGTTGGTCTTAATTTAGAACGTGTTTCTAATACTATTACTGAAGCTGAAGCAGAAGCAGATTATAATAAAAAAATATCCAAAGCTAACATGGATAGTTTCTTGGCTCAATCTTCTCGTAATATTAAAGACATTGAACTTCAGAAACAATTTGCTGACCTTAATACTCAAGCTTCTCAGATTCTATTTCCCGAAAGATTGGGTTATAATCCTAAACCAGAACTACCACCGGAACGTATCTTTGTACCACGTATGGAAGTTGAAGCCGGTTATGTAGCTACACCCGCACAACAAAGCACATCAGCACCAGTTTTATCAGGACTAATAGGAGCTGGCTCAGCACTTGTTGGACAAAACTTTAGTGGTTTATTTGGTGGTGGCGGTGGTAACGGGTTTAATCCTGGCGCTCAATCTTCTAATTTGTTTAACAACAATATTGCAAACTTTGGTGGCGGTACTCAATACTCAGGATTACAAAATTCAGGTTCCATGCCTGGAGGGTTTCCTGGGATAAGTAATGCCAGCCAATTTGGTTTAGCCGGTAATTTTTTTCAATAAACTATGGCAAGACTTCAATTCCAATCCTCTACACAACGTAAAGGGTTTAAGCCAGTACAAGTAAGTACTGAAGGTATTTCACGGATGCGTGAAGAAACCAACCGTGTGGTACAAGGTATGCAAAAAAACGCTGATGCTGAAAAAGCACAGCGTGATCGTGAACTTCAAGCTATTAGAGAAGATGCAGCTTATTCTGAAAAGATAGCTGAACAAAACTACCAAACTGAACAAACAAATTTAAAGCAAGAAGTACAGAAATCTAGAGATATTTCACAACGTGATACTCAACAATCTCAATATACTTCACAAGCTCAACAAACTGTTTTAAAGGATTTGTCTGCTTTTAGTACACAAGCACAAAAACAACAACAAGCAAATGAAACTGCACAATTAAAAGATCAAACTGATATTGCAATGAGCATTGATATTAGTGGTAGTCTTATTAATCAAGAGGCTTTAACTAATTACAATAAAAATGTTTCAACATTAACTCAAGGTGCTACTCAAGAAACCACTCAGATTATTGAAAATGAAATTAACTCTGGTGGAACCTTATACAGTACTACAAGAGCGTTAGCAGATGCTGCTGGTCTTGGTGCTGTTGGTCGCCGTGTTTTAAGAAATAGAATCTATTCTCAATCTTATAATACTATTCTTGGTAAAGCTTTAAAGAGTACTGAAAATAAGTATCAACTAGAAGATGGTACAGCATTCTCTGGCATTGAAGCTTTTAAAGATCCTGAAAAACAACGTATCATTCAACAACAGGTAACTAAAGAATTATCTGGTTTGATGCGTGAAACTTATGGTATTACTGATCCTCTATATCTAGCTGTCGGTAAAACTAAAGTTGAAGAACAGAATGCTATTAGAGTTACACAAGCTGAAGCACAAGGTGCGAATGCCTATCTAGTACAAATTAGACAACAGGCTGCAGATATTGCAAGTGGCGGTACAGCAGAAAATTATTCAGCATCATTTGATTTACTTAGAAAAATAGACGGTCCTATTAAGGCTCACGAATCTTTCTATAAAATGATGTTGAATGCAACAGATGAGCAGTACCGTGCTGGTATGTCTATTGACCTTATGGGTAATGGTAAATCTTATGCAGAGCAATGGCCTGGTAAAGCTAGGGGGTTAGAATCAGCTAGACAAGAGCAAAGAGACAAAGCTTTGATTGCATCTCAGCGGATGCAAAAAGCAGAGTTTCAAGGTATTGTTAATCTTAATCGTCAAGAAATTATTGATAGCATTACACAGAACCCAGAATCTGGTTTCCGTACTATAGAACAATTTGCCGCACAATATGGTCAAGGTGTACCAGAAGATATTAAAAGACACTATTCAGATACTATTAAAAATATGTCTGAAGAAACAAGATTTGAAATCATAAGACTTCGTAAATACTCTTCCCTTGACCAGAATTATGTCAATCAAATTGGTGATCAAAAACTAAGACAGTATGCTCAAGAACAGTTTAACTCTCAAGAGGAAAACATGTACGGTCCTGTTAACCTAAAAATCAAAGAAGGTCTTTCAGGTGATACAAGGAGACTTGTTGGTCTTAAAGTGGGTGACGGTAAAACTGGACAAAGTGTTCTTGTAGAAGCTTTATATGATAGAGTGTATAAAGAGAATTTAAGAAAACTAGGTTCTCCTCAATTAGCATATCAAGCTACTATGGACGAAGCAGCGAAAGCAAAAACTTCTATAGAAGGACTGAAGACAGACGAAGATAAGAGAAACAGGTTTCGCTCTCATACCATTCCAGGTACAGCTCAGATGATTTTTCCAGAAGCTGAAGAATTACCTAAAAGTCAAACAAAAAGGTTGACTGATCTTGATAAACTTCTTTCCCGTAATCTTACTGCCGGTGATGTAATTTCGCAGCCTTCTATGCTTGGCTCTAATCAAGAAATGGATGCTGTAATTTATCAATCAAAAAGTAATAACGTAACACAAATACTATTCCCACATGAAGTGTTGCGTGTTGCAAAAAAATACGGTTTAAAACCATCTGAAGTTTACAATGCAGACATTAATGCATACAACAAAGAGAACGGTACAAATAAACCACTACTAGGAGCAGATTCACCTAGAGTGCAAATGATGGATTCAGTAGACCCTGTCTTAGCAGCTAAACTTAATTCACCTTCTAATAAAGTACAATTGAACGCATTATCTCAAATTACAGGACGAACTAATAATTACACAAGATCTAGTTTTAGAACCGAAACTCCTTTAAATACTTATTCTCCTCAAGTATCCTCTATAACATATGATACAGGTCAACCCGGTATCGATGTTTTCTTTGAAGACCATAACTTCCCTGCTGTATTATCTGGACAGGTTAAAGATATTGGATACCAAGTTAACCCAAATGGTAGTGGCTATGGGCATTACTTAGTTGTTGAATCTATAGATCCTGAGACTGGACAGTTGGTAGATGTTCTTTACGGTCACTTACCGAGCAAGCCTAGTCAGTCAATTGGTCAATCAATTGGTACAGGTGAAATTATTGGCAAACAAGGTGGTACTGGAAGCGTACAAAGTTTTGACGGAACCATTGCTTCTATTGATTTCTTGTCCCCCGCACCTGCTGGTAGTGGATCAATGACGCCTTATGCTGATTATGATCGTTTAAGAAGAACTATTGCATCTCAATTAAAACAATAAACTAAACTATGAATTCCGCAGAATACGCTAATTTAGGCGACGATTTTGTGATGGACCAAGAGGAACTACAACGTAAACTTTCTGAAGAAGAACTCTTAGAAATTCAACAGAGAGTTGAGGCTGATCAAGGTCAGCAAGTTGTAGATTCTGAACAGTCCACACCAGCTCCTACGGGAAGCACAACGTCTGAACAAGCTACACAACCCGAGGAAGCTACGGCTCCTCCACAAGATTTAGAAAGTAAGTTTAAAAATCCAGACGGTTCTATTAATTACGAAGCACTGGATGCAGAAGCAGCAGCAATTGACAAACAAGACGCAGAACTTTTAACAGCTATACCTGCAGGTCTTCTAGACTGGGGTGTAGAAACTTTAAATGCATTAACAGGTGTCAGTGCTGCTCAAGATGCTCAATATGGTGGTACAGGTGGTCTCCCTAAACTCACTAAATATGAAAATAACATAGCACAATCAGTAAGGAACATCGCTTCTGTTATTGGTCCTACAATGGGTCTAACAAGTGCTGGTACGGGTCTTGCAACTAAAGCAGATAAGCTTATTAACAATCCACTTGGCAAGATGGCTTTTGTTAAGTTCATAGGACAACGTGGTATTGAAGCTGGTGCTAGTGTTGCTGTTGGTGCTGTTAGTGATCAGTATACAGAAGATAATATGTTGGGTCAAGCAAAGAAAGCTTTGCCTCCTCAATGGGACTTTATTCCTGATAACTGGGCAACTCTTGACACTGATAGTGCTGATGTAAAACGTCAGAAAAACATAAACGAAGATTTAGCACTTGGTCTATTGATTCCTTTTGTTGGATTCCTTGGTGAAACTAAAGGAGCTATGGATGAAGTAAAAGGTTTGTTTAGGAAAGCCCCTACGATTGTTGGTGAATCTGATCAAGCAGTTAAGTATCTTGCTGATGCAAGACCTGTAAAAGGTGCTAACGCTTCTGAAGAGCTTGTTGAATATATTCGTAAACAAGAAGCTGATCTTGACGAACTAGGTTATTACAACCAATTTAAAAATGCTGATGTCAACATTCCTAAAAAAGGTGTACATGATTTGTACGAATGGAATGAGACAGGACTGAGATCAGTTGATGATTTTGGTATTATTGGTGCTACTGTTGATGCAGCACGTATTGCAGCAAACAAAGGTACAGTATATGGTCGTCTAGGTAATTTTATTAGTACACCTGCTCTTAGGTATGGTGTTGAAACACCTGGTGGTGTAGAAGAAGTTACAGTCGGTCTTGCTAAACAACTAAAAGACGCTGACCGTTATAGGGTAGATGCAGCTGATTGGGCAATTAGTTTTGATGAAATCCAAGATCAAGGTGAAAAGCTAGTTCTAGAGCTATTTGACCCTACAGTTGGTATAGATGAGATGCGTCGCATTCTTGATCCAGTCATCAGCAAGAATGAGTTTGGTGCTGAAGTATTGACTGCTGAAGGTTATACTGATGCTATGAGTACAATCAACCAAATGGTTAAAAACTATAGTGGAATGGATGTAGCTAAAGCACAAGCTTATACTGCTACTTCAATGGCTGGTCAAATTTCAGATCTATCTGAAGGCATCCGTCTAAATAAAGGGTCACTTTCTGTTGAAAATGCACAGGAAAAACTTCTTGATAATATTAATTTCTTGCAGCAACTTGTAGGTTCTACACGGTATTATGCTACTGAAAAGAAAGGTTTTATATCTTTAGCTGAGCGACTCTTCGTTGCTGGTAAAAAACCTGAGCAAATTGCTGGTAAAATTAAAGAAGCTTATCCTCAAGCACTACGTACTATCCAAACTGAAAGTGAGAAGTTTACAGAAAGCTGGCGTTATCTACAGGAAAATAGACCTGATATCTTGGATTCTTTCTTAGAACTTTATGAAATTAGTGATGGTAAAATTAATACTATTGCTAAAATGAATGATGAGATTCTCCATGCTTTTACAAAAACTAGGCTTCTTTTTGATGGTAACCCTGACTCACCTAATATTATTGTACAAGCTGTAAGATCTAATTATTTTAACTCTATTCTATCTGATGTAGCTACAAGTGCTAAAGCTTTATACGGTAACGTAAGTGGCCTTGTAGCTGAACCTATTACTTATTTTGCTGGTGCATTATCACGTAAGGATTTAAAAGCAGTCCAACGCGGTTGGATGGCTTATAGTGCTATCTTTGATACACAGAAAAAAGCACTACCATATGCTGGTAAGATGTTTATGAAAGCATCACAAAATCCTAACTCTGTTGCAGGTCAAACACGTCTTGATTTAATTATTAAACAAGAAGAAAAGATCTCTCAGTACCGTCAGATTGCTGATGCTGAATCTGCTCGTGGTAATCATGGCTTTAAATATTTAGTTGATCTTTATGATGATCAAATGGCAATGGCGGCTGATCCTGTCTTCCGTATTGTTCCTAATACCTTTACAGGATTTGATGCTTGGACTGGAGCTACTTTAGCCAATGCACAAGCTAGATTCCGTGCTATGGATGAACTTGACCGCTTAGGTGAAGCTGCTACACCAGCTAGAATTAAAGAACTTGCTGATGTTGAATATAACAGCATGTTTGATTCTAACGGTATTATTACTGATCAAGCTGTTAAATATAGTACAGCAGATATTGCTTTAAATCTTGACACAGGTTTGAGTAAACAAATAGATGGTTTAATTAAAGTCGTTCCAGGTTTTACACCATTCCTGACATTCCCTAAAACAATGATGAACGTTGTTAGGGTTGCAGATGATTTTGTACCTGCACCTTTACGATCATTTCAAAGTGATGTAAATGAATTAGCATATACTTCTGTTAAAGATTTTATGTCTAATCCTGAGCTAGTAGAAAATCTACTTGCTAAACGTGGTCATCCAGTTAGTAGGATGGATGAAGTAGCTAAATTAAACACTATCATTGATTTAAAGAACAGAACATTAGGAAGGAAAGCTATTGGAAGTTTTATTACTTCTATGGTAATTGGTAATACTATCAAAGATAAGATATTTGGTGATGGTTTATTTAGTGCTACAGGTGATGGTTCAGTTGACCGTCAATTGAATAGAGCACGTCAAAAGAATAGTAACTTTAAAACACGTTCTGCTGTTGGTCCTGATGGTGTTCGGTTTGAATACGGTGAATTACTTGGACCTGGTTTAAGTAATTGGGTTGCAATGGTTGCTAACATTGCTGATAACTTTGACATGCTTGGCGAAACTATGACTGAGCAAATGTTTGAAAAAGCAATGTTTATATTAAGTGCTTCTTTAACAGATGATGCAGGTATTTCTGCCTTGCGTCCTCTTGTAGAAGTAATGAGTGGTAACAAGTATGCTGCTAATCGTTGGCTAGCTGGTCAAATCAATACACTTGGTCCTTTAGGCGGTGCTAGAAATGGCATGGGTAGGATACTTGACGGTAGTTTAAAAGAACTAAATAATGATTTAATTTCACATATTGCCAATCGTAACCAATATCTTGGTATGGTTGATAATACTAATAGATTACCTACTGTTACTAATCCTGTTTCTGGTGAAGCTCCTAATCAATACGGGTTGTTTCATCGTATTTATAACCATGTCTCACCTTTAAAAATACATCCTACAATGACTAAAGAAGAAAAATTCTTGTATGACATAGAGTATGATGTATCTTCTGCCTTTAAAACACGTAATGGTGTTGAGTTAACAGGGCCAGAACGTGCAGCTTTAAACCTTGAGATGGGTAAGAATGGTAGTTTTAGAAATGAAATCAAAAAAATTATGGGTGTTGCTACAGAAAGAAATACAATTCAAGAACTAAAAGAAGCTAGACGCCCACCTAATCTTGTAACTTCTGATCAAACACCTATTAGTGAATACGATGGTATTCATATAATGCTACGTGATGCACAAAAACGAGCTGAAGAATTAGCATTTGCTTCTTTAAATTCTGACATGAGGCTTTCTATTGAACAGCGTATTTTAAATAAAGGTTTGAATGAACAGAATGCATTAAAAGGAATTATCCAAACTAATCGTTACTAATGGCAACTACACAAAATTTATACACAGGGAATGGTTCGACAACGAACTATTCATTTACATTTGAATACATCAGTCAAGCAGACGTAAAAGCCTCCCTAAACGGTACTGCCACAACAGCATTTACATTAGCAAACGCAACCACACTTGCCTTTAATACAGCACCTGCATCTGGTGTTAACATCATTATCTTTCGAGATACTGCAAACGAAACCACATCTGCTACATTCTTTGCTGGTTCAGCTATTAAAGCAGAAGATCTTAATGCAAACTTTGACCAAGCGTTATATGTTTCACAAGAAACTGAAAACAACGCATTAAGTACCTTAGGCGGAACAATGTCTGGTCAGCTCAATATGGGCAACCAGAAGATTGTAAGTTTAGGAACTCCAACAGCAGCTACTGACTCAAGCACTAAAGGTTATGTAGATGGTCTAATCACTACACACCAAGCACAGGTAACTGCAGCAGCAGCCTCAGCGGCGGCAGCAGCAACGTCAGAAACAAACGCTGCTACATCTGAAACGAATGCAGCAACGAGTGCTTCTACCTCAAGTACTCAAGCAACTAATTCAGCAAACAGTGCTACAGCTAGTGCTAATAGTGCTACAGCTTCAGCTAACAGTGCTACGGCTTCAGCTAATAGTGCTACAGCATCAGCAGGGTCTGCTTCAACTGCCACTACACAGGCTACAAACGCCTCTAACAGTGCAGGTACAGCTAGCACACAAGCGACTAACTCAGCTAACAGTGCTTCTGCTGGCGCAACAAGTGCTAGTCAAGCAGCAACTTCAGCAACTAACTCAGCAACAAGTGCCGCAAGTTCGTCAACCAGTGCTACAGCAGCGGCTTCTTCTGCAGCTTCTGCATTGGCTGCATTCGACAACTTTGATGATACCTATCTAGGAGCTAAGGCTTCAGATCCAACTACTGATAATGATGGCGATCCTCTAACTGCAGGTGACCTATACTTTAACACTACATCTAATGTGATGAAGTTGTACACAGGTTCTGGTTGGGTTGTAGCGTATGTACCTGGTGAAGCTATTAATATTAGTAATACCGCAAGTGGTAATCTAACCTCTACAAATGTACAGGCT
>TARA_R110000751_G_scaffold283742_3_pt1 | contig 11154 bp, 10 predicted proteins | sample TARA_R110000751 | Tara Oceans TARA_R110000751 (sample SAMEA4398001) | marine metagenome | biome: Polar Biome; feature: [MES] marine water layer (ENVO:01000295) within the mesopelagic zone...; material: water (ENVO:00002006), including particulate matter (ENVO:01000060) such... | reverse complement strand
CCCGCCGGCAAGGCAACCCTTCGAATAGAAACCATAGGCCTGGGATGGCAGATCGGCCGGCAGCTGCTTGCTACCGAACAGCTGCTTTGCAGGCGTATTGTCCGCCGCGCCTGCCGACCCCGTTGCAAACAGCGCAAGCATCAACGCACTGAAAAACAGGGACATGAAGGAGGATATCAGTTTTCCGAGAGGCAATTCATCCACTCCGCGCGCGTCGAATCAATCATTTGCATGTTACGGCAAAATTGGCTTTGCCACTACGGACAAACCGCAGCCACTGAACTGCACCCTGCCGCCAGTCACCATGGGCTTCGCGTAGACCATTTTTATCACGCGTCGGTATAGAGCGCTTCATGACCAAATGGAAGCATTTGACCGAATCGATTTTGGTTGCTGATCCGGTCAAAACGTCGTTTCTTTGAAACGATGTTATGACCTCCTCGTTTGTTGGGCGCGCTATCTTATCGGAAAACCGCTACGCACTTTTCCGGAAGCGCTAAAGGCGATTTGCGCGCGGTGGTGCCCCCCACCATAAGCGCAAGTCAACGCGTGCAGCGGGCAAAATCGATCGGCCCTCTCTTGCTCAGAATTGAAATGGTATCCTTTCTTCAATGGGTGGGGAAAGCCGGACCCCTATCCCTTGGCAGGCTACGTTGCGCCGCTTGCCCGATGCACCACATCGCGCTGCGCGACGCGCCCAGTTAAGTAAACAAGGGGGGCCGAGTGAACCGGCTTTCCGCCATCAAATGCTTCCATTTGATCATGAAGCGCTCTAGCTTGAAACAGTCTGCATCACTCCGGCCAGGAACAAAAAGCATCGCTATCAGCGCCATGGCGTTGTCTGCCAATGGCCAGCGACTGTAATTTTGGATTCTTTGGCTGACAAAGGTGCAGAATTCAAAACTATACTGTATATGGGGTTTCAAGCCACCGGGGCTGCGCGAAAAGACAACCGTGCGTCCAATGGCTACCAGCGCCAGAATGGCGGCAAGGCAAGGAAACCTGTTGCTGAATGAAAAAACGTCTGTTGAGTTTCCTTGTTGTCGGCGGAATAGGATTTCTGGCCGATGCAGGTGTCCTTCTGAGCTTTCTGCATTGGACCGACGTGGATCCGTTCACCGCCAGACTGGTGGCAATCGCGATCGCGCTGCAGGTCACCTGGCTGTTGAACCGGAATTTCACTTTTGAAAAGAGCACGCGCAGCACGGCTGTTGAAGGCATGCGCTATGGCGGCGTCGGCATCGCCTCAAATATCCTCAATTATCTTGTCTATTCAGGATTGCTGGTGTTCCTGCCGGAAATCAGGCCAATCGTCGCGCTGACCCTGGGCTCGGCAACAGCAACTGTCTTTGCCTATACGGGCTATGCCAAGCTGGTTTTCGGACGCTAGGATATCCGTTGTGACCAGGGCTCAACGGTCAGTTCCGGCCAGGCCTTCAACGCCCTGTTTGCCTTTTGCCTGTGTGCTGTTTCATTGGCCAGAACCCGGTTTGGAATCACCCGAAACGCAAAGATAGGGTCCAGCCCGAAGGGCGCATAAAGATCCAAACTGTCGTCGTCCAGAAGACGGATACCGACCGCGTGGGTTCGCGACGCATAGCGGTCGATCGATTCGTCGCCGTTCGAAAGAGCCTCATAGACCTGCCCGAATTTTTTCGGGAACCACAGATGTACCCGCGCCTGATTGCGGATTTCCACCGGCAGGGGACTGTTGTCAAAAACCGCCTTTGAACGCCTTATAATACGGTCCTCGGCCTCCCAGGAAAGGTCGGATTGGTCGAAATAGATCACGTCGATATCGTTGATGGCGTGGCCTGACGGCCTGCCGGTCAGCACATTCCAGACCGTGTTGTAGATGACCCCTGAAACGATGCGCCATTGCGGCAGGTTGAGCTTTCGCGCCGCGACCAGAGCATCATGGATGATCGGCTCATTGCGCACGATATCAAACAGAATATCGCGCTGTTCTTCAAAGGGTCGCCCGGCATGACGCAGATGATCCATCAATGGCCTCTATGATCGTGTCACTTGCACATCGCCTTGACCGGATTTCGCTCAGACCTGCTCCCAGCCATCGCTTTCACCGGCGCGGTAGATGGCATCGATAAGACGCTGGTTGCGGACCGAATTTTCAAGCGAGAAAAGCACATTCTGACCGCCTGCGGCCACATCGGCAAATGTCTCGATCAGATTGCGGTATTGTCGCACACCGGGAAAGCGGAAGATCTCGGCGCCATCATGCGATTGATTGTGCAAGGTGATGCTGGCGTGGCCATAGTCACCGGCGTTGAAGGGCGCAGTCACTTCAATATATCCCTTTTCCCCATGGAAGACCATTTCCTGGCGAAGCGCCATCTGGGTGGAGCAATAGAAGTCGAGATTGAAATCACCGAAATCTGCGGAAATATTGGCGTAGGTATCCGTGCCGAAACGCGGATCACGTTCAACGCTTGCCCTGACCCTCAAAGGTTCCTGGCCGGTGGCGATGCGGGTCGTCACCGTGGGATAGACACCGATATCAGGCAGCGCGCCACCGCCCAGTTCAGGCTTGTTGCGCATATTATCGGGATCAATATTGAAATAGGCAAAGGCCCCCTGCACCTGGCGCAGCCTGCCGATGGCGCCATTTTTGACCAGGTCGCGCACCTTGGCCCATTGCGGATGGTATTGAACCATGAAAGCCTCGGAAACCAGCACATTGTTCTGGTCGCGCGCAGTGATCAGATCCTTGATTTCATCGGCATGAAGCGCAATCGGTTTTTCGCACAGAACATGTTTGCCCGCTTGCGCCGCCTTCAGTGCCCATTCCACGTGCTGGCTTGTTGGCAATGGAATATAGACACCATCCACCTGGTCGGATTGCAGCAGTTCGTCATAGGAGCCGAATGCATGCGGCGCACCAAAACGATCGGCCAGATCACGGGCGCGTGCGAGATCGCGGCTGGCAATGGCCGAAACGATGCTGTTGCTGGCATCCTGCATGGCCGGAATGAGCTGTTCACGACCAATTCTGGCTGTCGATAACACGCCCCATCTGAATAATGTCATCCTGCTGCTCCCTTTGCTGCGCGTTCGCGTATCTGTGCAAATGTCCAATCCTTCAGCAACGTCCCGTTTTCCCAGACCGGTTGCATCAGGTTTTCCCGATCGCCCAGATCCTTGAGTGGAACGGCAACGGGTTTTCCATCCTCCAGCACAACGGCCTGACGATAGCGTTTAGATGCCTTGCCGGGATCGGTCTTCGGATCCTTGTTCACGCCGGTCCAATTGCCCTGAAAATCAAGGCGCGCATTGGCTTTCATGGCAAAGCGCAAAGTATCGCGATTGACCTTTTGCAGCAGCCCGGCACCCATGCCAAAAGCGATATTTTCAGCCGACCAGCCGCGTGCCAGCATGCGATCGAGGATAATGCCGATTGAATCCGGCGTTACGCCATCACCCTGAATGACACGCACGGCGGGATTAAGCACCCGGTAGCCCTTGGCATTTGTGGAATAGCCGAAAATCTCTCCCAGCATGTCAATCGTATCAAGCGGCACCACGGTGGGATCGCCCGAATCCGGCCGGACCACCAGGGTTCCGCCCATATTCTCCACCTTGGAACGCAATTCCTTGCCCCAGATCTGAGAAACTGCATGATAAAGGTCATAGGAATCGGAAACAACCGCAACCATTTTGCCTTCACCACCAAAGGTATCGACCATGTTGCTGTAGGCTTCGGATTCGCGCTCCTCCCCCCAGCTTGTCATGGTTGAATGTTCGGCCGCCGGGATCGAAAATCCGGCCATCTGCTCATGATAATATTTGCGTGCAAAGACAATTGCAGAAACCGTATCTGTGCCCATGAAGTTGACCAGATGGGCCACACCACCGAGGCCCGCCTGTTCCAGCGAGGTGGCCCCACGGGCGCCAAAATCATGCAGCCGGAAGGGCAGCACATCGGCGTAGTCGTCACAGGATTTTTCCAGTGCAGCTGCAATGATCTGTTTGACATTGTAGGAAATGGTGGCGACCGTTGACGGATACCACACGGCACGCAGCAGCGCCGTTTCCATGAAGGTCGGCAGCCAGAAGAAATCAGGATCGGTGTTGCGTATCTGAACGAGCGGCGTTCCGGGCGGCACAATCATGCCTTCCGGCAGAGCCTCGATCAAAAGCGGCAGGCCACCATTGTGGCGGCTCAACAACAATTCCCAACCTTCGCGGTTGAAGGGCAGGCCGTGGGCGGTGACCAGTTCATCGGCCTCGTCAATATCGGCCAGAGTGATGCGGCGTGTGAGATATTCCTTGAGAAACATCTGCAGGCCGAAAAACAGCACCTGGTCATGGCGACCACCCGGACGGCTTTCCACATAGGCGGAGATGGCCGATGTCTCAGGGGGGTATTGGGCGTAGTGGGAATATTTATAACTGTCGGTATTCAGGATCATGTTCACAATCCGGCACTCCGTCTGTTGGTCTTCATGCAGCCGGGCTGAAAACTGAGCCTGGAGCGCACCACTGCCCATTCAGGCTGCAGCACGTTCCGTTCATATGTAACGCGCGTCTTTTCCCAAAACCAGTTCCGACTTGCTGAAGGCGCCCATTGGCGTTCCACCCGCTTAACCGCGCAGAACACCACCGGTTTTGGCAGCGACATTGGCAATGACTTTTGCCGCAAGCGCTTCAAGATCTGCGTCTGTCAATGTCCGGTCGGTTGGCTGGATATCGACTTCCACGGCCACCGACTTTTTGCCTTCACCCAGAGAAGCCCCGGCGAAAAGGTCAAAAACATTCACATCGACAATAAGCTTTTTATCGGCGGCGGAAACCGCTTTGACAATTTCACCGGCATGGACATTGTCTTCCACGACAAAGGCGAAGTCCCTTTTGAGGGCCTGGAAGGACGAGATTTCCAAAGGCGGTTTTGTGCGTGTCGCCTTGCGTTTGGCTTCAGGCACCGCATCGATGAAGATTTCAAATCCGCACAGGGGCCCGGAAACGCCCATGCTGTCCAGGGTTTTTGGATGAAACTCGCCAAATGTTCCCAGCAAAATCTTGGGGCCAAGCCGGATCTGACCGCAGCGGCCGGGATGATACCAGCCGGGACCACTCGGCTCGATCTGCATGCGGCCAACCGGCATGCCGCAGGCCTCCAGCGCCGCCAGCGCATCAGCCTTGGCATCGAACACATCGACCGATGAAGAGTTGGTGTGCCAATGGCGGCCGGGACCCTGCATCTTTGCAGTGCCACGGCGGATGCCGGCAGCAACGCGGCGCTGCCCCTGGTAGGAATCATCCTGATAGATATCGGAGACTTCGAACAGCTCCAGATCACCATGCCCTCTGTTGGCATTGTTCAGCGCGCCTGTCAGCAATCCCGGCAACAGCGAGGGACGCATGTCCGACATTTCAATTGCAATCGGATTTGCCAGTTTCAGCGCATCCTGACCGCCGCCAAAAAGCGCTGCCTGCGCGGCGGATACAAAGGACCAGTTGACCACTTCCACCATGCCGCGTGCGGCCAGTGCCCGACGGATCGTGCGGGTGCGCGTTTGCAGCGGTGTCAAAATGCGTTCGCTGATATGACCATTGCGCGCCAATGGCTGCGGATCAATGCGGTTGACCCCATAAATGCGCATGACCTCTTCAACCAGGTCTGCTTTCCCGTCGACATCCGGACGCCATGTGGGAACAAGCACATCCACGATGTCGCCAGTTCCCTGGGGCTCAAAGCCGAGCTTGTGGAGTATCTTAAGACACGCGTCGAAAGGCACTTCAATACCGGTCAGGCGGGAGACTTCCGACAGCGGAAAGCTGACAGTCTTGCGGGTGGGCGCCACATAATCGGTGACGATCGGCTGCGACGGCACGCCGCCACACAGGTCGGTCACCAAATGGGTCGCCAGTTCCATGCCGTCAACCATGAAGGCCGGATCCACACCGCGCTCGAAACGATAACGCGCATCGGTGATAACACCCAGGTCGCGTCCGGTGCGGGCGATATTGGATGCATCCCACAGGGCTGATTCAATCAGCACGTTGGTGGTGTTTTCATCACAGCCGGTCTGCGTTCCACCGACGATACCGGCGATGGATTCAACGCCGCTGTCATCAGCGATGACGCAAATCTCCGCATTGACTTCGTAAGTGCCGCCATCCAGCGCTTCAACCGTTTCACCAGCGCGGCCCCGACGCACCACCAGATTGCCGACAACCTTGTCCGCATCAAAAACATGCAGCGGGCGTCCGCGATCAAAGGTGACATAGTTGGTTATATCGACAAGCGCACTGATCGGGCGCATGCCGATGGCCGTCAACCGCTGCTGCATCCACAGGGGACTGGGGCGGTTTTCAACATTGCGGACCATGCGCAAGGCGAAACCATTGCACAACGGCTGGGTATCGCCAAAGTCGAGAGAGACATTGATCGGGCAAGGCTCTGTTCCGCCCGCCGGCGCAATGGCCTTGTCCTTCAAGGTGCCCAGCCCATAGGCAGCCAGATCGCGGGCGATTCCGTGAACACCGGTGCAATCGGGGCGATTGGGCGTCAGACCGATCTCGATCACCGGATCATCCAGGCCGGCATAGGCGGCGAAACTGCTGCCGATTTCCAGATCGTCTGCAAGATCGATGATGCCATCATGCTCGTTGGACATCTGCAACTCGCGCTCGGAGCACATCATGCCGTGGCTCTCGACGCCTCTGATATTGCCGACAGACAGGGTGGTGTCGATGCCCGGGACATAGGTTCCTGCGGGTGCGAAAGCGCCCAGCAGGCCGGCGCGGGCATTGGGTGCCCCGCAGACCACCTGCACGGGGTTACCGGTGCCGGTATCGACCGACAGAACCTGGAGCCTGTCGGCATCAGGATGCTGCTGCGCGGTCAGCACTTTTGCGATGACGAAGGGTTTGAGGGCGGATTTGTCATCCACCGCCTCGACCTCCAGGCCGATCATGGTCAGTGCTTCGCAGATCTCGCCAAGTGAGCTTTGGGTATCGAGATGATCTTTGAGCCAGGAGAGTGTGAATTTCATCGCTTTGTCCGTTGTCTTGATCGATAGGGCCGCGCTTGCGGTATTCCAGTGGCCAATTACGTGAGAGCCAGTTACTCGGGGACTAGTTGCTCAGGCCGGCAAACAGGGTCGGCATGTCCAGCGGCCGGAAGCCGTAGTGCTTCATCCAGCGCACATCGGCATCAAAAAATGCCCTGAGATCCGGCATGCCGTATTTGAGCATGGCGATCCGGTCTATGCCCAGTCCCCAGGCAAATCCCTGATATTCATCCGGGTCCAGTCCGACATTGCGCAGCACATTGGGATTGACCATGCCGCAGCCCAATATTTCCATCCAGTCGTCGCCCTGACCAAAGCGCACTTCCTTACCCGAACGATCACATTGAATGTCGAGTTCGAGGCTGGGCTCGGTGAAGGGGAAATAGGACGGCCGAAAGCGCATATTGAGCGAGGGAACCTCGAAGAAAGCCTTGCAGAATTCCTGCAGAACCCATTTCAGGTTGGCCACATTGGCGGTCTTGTCGATGACCAGCCCTTCAATCTGATGAAACATCGGCGAATGGGTCGCGTCGCTGTCGCAGCGATAGGTCTTGCCGGGAATGACAATGCGGATCGGCGGGCTCTGTTTTTCCATCGTATGGATCTGCACGGGCGACGTATGGGTGCGCAGCAGTTTGCGGACACCGTTTTCGTCGGGATTGAAGAAAAACGTGTCATGCATCTCGCGCGCCGGATGACCTTCGGGGAAGTTCAGCGCGGTGAAATTATAATAGTCGGTCTCGATGTCAGCGCCTTCGGCGATGGAAAAACCCATATCGGAAAAAATGGCGGTAATCTCGTCCATCACCTGGGAAATCGGGTGAATGCGACCCCGCTCGATCGGCGATTGGCGCACCGGCAAGGTCACGTCCAGCGTCTCGCGGGCCAGCCGCTCATTGATGGCGATATCATGCAGTTCGGCCTTGCGCTGGGCAATCGCCTCGCCGACACGCTGTTTCAAACCGTTGATCGCCGGCCCCATGACGGTGCGTTCTTCCGGCGACATGCGCCCAAGCGTTTTCAGCTTTTCAGAAACGCTGCCCTTTTTCCCGAGCGCCGCCACGCGCACGCCTTCTATCGCCTGCTCGTTGTCCGCCGCGACGATATCGGCCAGAATTGACTGTTCGAGCTGCTCCAGATCACTCATTTTCCGTTTCCTCACGGGCCATTGGTATTGAGGGTATGTGGTGCACATCATCGATTTATGGAAGCGATCGCATGCGCCAGGACCAGTTACGGCCAATCAAAGAAAAACCCGCGCCAGCCCTGCCAGCACGGGTTTCCCAAAATCGAATAATATGCCTTGGGAAAACGCTGGCTTAGCTGACAGCGCCTTCAAAAGCATTGGGTGTCGTGTCTTTCAGATAGACCAATGCGCCTTTTGCGCTGGCAACCAGAGCGCCAAAGGCCTCCGGGTGATGGATTGCCATATCGGAAAGAACCTTGCGGTCAACTTCAATACCAGCCTTGTTCAAGCCGTCAATGAAGCGGCCATAGCTCAGGCCGTGCTCGCGAACAGCGGCATTGATGCGCTGAATCCACAATGCACGGAAGTTCCGCTTGTTAACCTTGCGGTCCCGATAGGCATATTGCATCGACCGGTCAACTGCAGCTTTTGCAGTCCGGATAGTGTTCTTGCGGCGGCCACGAAAGCCCTTCGCCTGAACCAGAATCTTTTTGTGTTTTGCGTGGGCGGTCGTGCCCCGTTTTACGCGTGCCATGATCTTAGCTCCTTAAATCCGTTGCGACGCCTAGTGGCTGTTCGGCATAAATTTCTTCACAATGCGTGCATCAGGGTCCGAAAGAACCATGGTGCCACGGGCATCACGAATAAATTTGTTGGATCTTTTGATCATGCCATGGCGCTTGCCAGCGGCGGCGGACAGGACTTTGCCGGAAGCTGTTATCTTGAAACGCTTCTTGCAAGACGATTTCGTCTTCATCTTGGGCATTTTGCTACTCCATATTCGGGCACGATCCGGTCGTTTTGACCGTCGATTGCCTCTTGATTGTTATGTCCCCGACCAAAACGGATTCGAAATCCTTTCAGATCCCGCCTGCGTCCCGGCCTTGCATTCATGATCTTCCCGCAGAGGGGCCTCACATCGAATGCCTGGGGCGTTCTCGCATTAAGAACCGCCACGGCATGCCCTGCCGGACGGTTCAGACGCGGCCTTATAACGGGACTGGCCATCAAGCGCAAGCGTAATTCGAAGCCTGCGCCTGTCCATGTGCCTATCCCGGCGCCTGTCCCAAAAGAATTATCTTGGTGTCAGAACCATCATCATCTGACGGCCTTCGAGCTTGGGTTCGGCCTCGACCTTGGCGATTTCGACCGTGTCTTCCTTCACCTTCTGAAGCAATTGCATGCCGAGTTGCTGATGCGCCATCTCGCGACCGCGAAAACGCAGCGTCACTTTGACCTTGTCGCCATCCTCGAAGAAACGGTTCATCGCCTTCATCTTCACCTCATAATCATGGGTGTCGATATTGGGGCGCATCTTGATTTCCTTGACCTCAACGGTCTTCTGCTTCTTGCGCGCTTCGGCAGCCTTTTTCTGTGTCTGATATTTCAGCTTGCCGAGATCGAGAATCTTGCAGATGGGCGGTTTTGCATTGGGGGAAATTTCCACGAGATCAAGTCCCGCTTCCCCGGCGATGGACAATGCTTCTTCAATGTCAACTTCGCCGCGGTTATTTCCTTCATCATCAATGAGCTGAATCCGGGGCACCCGGATGTCGTTGTTAGCGCGCGGGCCTGTATTGGTAGGACTCGTCGCTCTGAATGGTCTGCGAATGGCCGTAGTCTCCTGGCTGTTTCGTCAAAAGGTGGATATGTGAGCCGCATTTCAAAACACAAAACGGCACGTGCGGCAATGTCACCATCACCACGGTCGAGTCAATAGCACGACTTTTATAATAAATCACCTGCCCATTACCAGTTCAGGGCCAGTTTCGGGCCAGTTCGGGGCCAGTTCGGCGTCAGTTCGGGCCAGCACGGGACGCCCTTCAAGGGCACAGGCGCATTGTTTGGCAGGCTCGGCAGCAGACTTCGGATGGCGTTTTCGTCTGTCGGTGCGCGTTCGAATCGGTCATTATCGGCGCCTCAATCAACAAGCAATCAGGACGGGGCGGCGCCATGACACAGACCAACGAGTCACAGGTCAAGGATTCTCAGGCCAATGAGCAAATCGCAATTGGCAAGGATGACAGCTTGCGGACCCTGGCGGTTTGCCACCGTCCTGCAAAAGCCGCCGCCAGCCCAGCCGCCGCCAACCCAGCCTCCGTCAGCCCAGCCTCCGTCAGCCCAGCCTCAGTCAGGCCCGGCCTCGTCTGGCTCGGCGGCTACCGATCGGACATGATGGGCACCAAGGCCGTTGAGCTTGACCGTTTTGCGCAGAGTCGCGGGCTGGAATGCACGCGCTTTGACTATTCCGGACATGGCCGCTCGGGCGGTGATTTCAAGCAGGGCACAATCTCGCGATGGCTGGAGGAAAGCCTGGCGGTGGTGGACCGGTTTACCGGTGGCCCGCAACTGCTGATCGGCTCCTCCATGGGGGCGTGGATCGCCCTGCGCATGGTTCAGGAACTGCAAAAGAAAGGTTTGAGCGCGCGGGTTTGCGGCCTGCTGCTGCTGGCGCCGGCGCCGGATTTCACCAGCGCCCTGCATGAGCCGCTGCTGACTGAAGCGCAAGTGCAGGCGCTGGAAACCAAAGGGTATATCGAAGAGGCCACGCCCTATGGCCCGGAGCCGAATGTCTACACGAAGGCTTTGTTCGATGACGGCAGGGAGAACCAGGTTCTGCACGGCCTGATCGAAACCGGCTGCCCGGTGCATATCATCCAGGGCATGGAAGACCCGGATGTTCCCTATGCCCATGCCCTGCGCCTGGTCGAGCATCTGCCGAGCGAAGATGTTGTCCTGACGCTGGTGCGTGATGGCGACCACCGCCTGTCACGACCACAGGACATCGCGATGATGCTCAATGCCGTTTCCGCGATGATCGGAGAATAGAGCATGGCTGACTTTCATTGATTCACTCTGCCAGTTGTTTTTGGTCAGGATCAAGTTGGATCGCGCAGCGCGTACCTCAAGGTACAGGCAAGCGAAAAGACGTCA
>TARA_R110000751_G_scaffold4231_42_pt1 | contig 11155 bp, 10 predicted proteins | sample TARA_R110000751 | Tara Oceans TARA_R110000751 (sample SAMEA4398001) | marine metagenome | biome: Polar Biome; feature: [MES] marine water layer (ENVO:01000295) within the mesopelagic zone...; material: water (ENVO:00002006), including particulate matter (ENVO:01000060) such as...... | reverse complement strand
CGAGCCGGTCAGCGCCGCCACCCAGGCGAACAGCCCCCCGCCCTCGGTCGGGGCCAGCAGCTTCACCGCGCTCTTGGAGCTCATCTTGGCGAGGTCCTTGGCGACCCCCGAGGCGCCCTGCACCGCCATCACGAAGCCCACCGACAGCGCCAGCGTCCACCCCGGATCCACCAGGCTCAGCGCCCCCAGCGCCGCGATCTGCAACGCCAGCCCCGCATAGAGCGTCACGGTCAGCCCGAAGCGCGCCGCGATCCAGCCCGCGCAGAGGTTGGTGACCATCCCCGCGATCTCGTAGAGCAGGAACAGGTAGGCGAGCTGGATCGGCGAGAAGCCCAGCACATGGAAATGCAGCAGCACCAGCATCCGCAGCGCGCCGTCGGTCAGCATGAACGCCCAGTAGGCCGCGGTCACCGCCGCGTAGGCCGCCAGCGGCCGGGCGGGGGCGGTCATCGCAGTCCCTCCGCCACCAGCCGCAGCACGTCGACCAGCCGGCAGGCGTAGCCCCATTCGTTGTCGTACCAGGCGTAGATTTTGGCCTGCGTGCCGTTGACCACCAGCGTCGAGGGCCCGTCGATCACCACCGAGCGCGGCTCGTTGACGAAATCGGCCGAGACCAGCGGCCGGCTCTCGAACCCCAGGATGCCGGCCAGCGGCCCGACCTCGGCGGCCTGGAACAGCGCGTTGATCTCCTCGGCCGAGGTCGGGCGCTCCATCTCGAAGACGCAGTCGGTCAGCGAGGCGTTGAGCAGCGGCACGCGCACCGCGTGGCCGTTCAGCCGCCCCGCCAGCTCGGGATAGATCAGCGTGATCGCGGCGGCAGAGCCGGTGGTCGTGGGCACCAGCGAATTCAACGCCGAGCGCGCCCGCCGCAGGTCCTTGGCCGGCCGGTCCACGAGGGTCTGGGTGTTGGTGACGTCATGCAGCGTGGTGATCGAGCCGTGCGAGATCCCGATCGCCTCGTGCAGCACCTTCACCACCGGGGCGAGGCAGTTGGTGGTGCAGCTCGCGGCCGTCACAAGGTGGTGGGTCGCGGGTTCGTAGAGGCGATGGTTGACGCCGTAGACGATGTTGAGCGCCGGCGCTTGCTTCACCGGGGCCGAGACCACCACCTTCTTCACGCCCGCGTCGTAGTAGGGCTGCGCCTTCGCGGGGGTCTTGAAGACGCCGGTGCAGTCGAGCACGACATCGACGCCCAGCTCGGCCAGCGGCAGGTCCTCGATCCGCGCCGCACGGGTCATCGCCATGCGGGTTCCGCGCAGGGTCAGACTGTGGTCGTCATGCGCGGCCTGCGCGTCCCAGCGGCCGTGGACGGTGTCGAACTCCATCAGGTGCGCGTGCTGGGCCGGGTCGCCCACGGCGTCGTTGAGCAGCACGATCTCTCCGGGCAGGCCCTGGTCGAAGGCCGCGCGCAGGGCGAGTTTTCCCATTCGGCCGAGGCCGTTGACGGCGATGCGGGGCATGAGGTCTCCGGATATGCAAGCGGCGCCCCGGGCGGGGCGCCGTCGACAGGAAACGGCCGGGGTCAGGCCGCGGGCGAGCGCGCGTCCCGGTCGAGCGCGATGGCGTCGAGCCGCGACTGCAGCGAGATCCGGTCGAGCGAGTCGAGCGGCAGCGCCGTGAAGGCCGAGATCCGCCGCTGCAGGCCGCGGTAGGCCTCGAGGAAGGCGAGGCCCTTCTCGGCCTCCGTCCCCTCGGCCTTGACCGGGTCGGGCATCCCCCAGTGGGCCGAGATCGGCTGGCCCGGCCAGGGCGGGCAGTCCTCGTTCGCGGCCTGGTCGCAGACCGTGAACACGAAATCGAGCGGCGGCGCATCGGGGCCCTGGAACTCCGACACGTGCTTCGCGCGCAGGCCCGAGACGTCGTGGCCCAGCTCCTGCAGCGTCTTCACCGCGTGGGGGTTCAGCTCCGAGTAGGGCCGCGTGCCGGCCGAGAAGGCGTTGAACCTCCCCGAGCCGTCCTTGCGCAGGATCGTCTCGGCGAAGATCGAGCGGGCCGAGTTGCCGGTGCAGATGAACAGGACGGTGTAGGGACGCTCGATGCGGGGGGCGGTCATCCGGGGCTCTCCGAAGGGCTGCACGTCGCGGGCTGCGAGGGGGATGCAGATCTCGGGCCGCCCGCGACAGCAGTCCGAGACCAGGTAGTCGACCAGCCCGCCGGTGCGGGCGAGGTCGATGCTGTAGAATACCGACTTCCCACGACGTTCCGATGTCACCAGCCCCGCGCGGGCCAGCGCCATCACGTTCACCGAGAGGGTGTTGGCCTTCATCCCCAGCGCCTGGGCGATCTCGCTGGGCCGCACGCCGTCAGGCGCGCGCCGGGCGAGCAGGCGAAACACGGCCAGCCGGCCGGGGTGACCCAGGGCCGCGAAGGCCTCGACGTTGCGATCTGATTCCATGATTCATGGATACATGAATTATAGACTTGTCGCAAGCCGGCCGAGCGCCTGCGATCGCTCGGGCGATCCGGGCGATCCAGGGCGGAGGGACAGGCGCGGGAGAGGGGCCGGGCGCTCTATCGCGCCGGCGCGGCGAAGCGGCGATAGCCCCGCGCCCAGCGAGCGGCGTCGGCGACCATCGCGGCGCGGGCGGCGGGCCCGTCGCGGCCGCGCAGGGCCGCGATCAGGTCGGTGTGGGGCCCCGGCCGCCAGCGCGGCGCATGGGCGTCGACCGAATGCCACAGCAGCGGGCCAGAGCGGACCCAGAGCCCCTCGACCAGCTCCGAGAGGATCGGCGACCCGCCCAGCCGGCAGGCCTCGAGGTGGAAGCGGGTGTTCAGGCGCACCGCCTCGGGGATCTCGCCGGCCGAGTGTCGCGCCACCAGATCGGCGTTGATCCGCTGCAGGCGGTCGACGTCCTCGGGGCTCGCCCGTTCGGCGGCCTGGGCGGCGGCGCGGCCCTCGAGGTCCTCGCGCAGCACCATGATCTCGTCGACCTGCTCGACCGTCAGCACGGGGACGGTGGCCGCCCCGCGGGCGTCGACGCTCAGCGCCCGCTCGCCGGCGAGCCGCAGCATCGCCTCGCGCATCGGGGTGACCGAGATCGCGAAGCGGCGCGACATCGGGCGCAGCGCCAGGTGAGCGCCCGGTTTCAGGCGGCCCTCGGTCAGCGCGGCGCGCAGCGCGCGGTAGGCGGATTCGGACAGGTTCTCGCGCACCAGCGGCCGGGCCCAGTCCTCGCCCGGGCGCGGGGACGGGGCGGCCTCGGCGGCAGGCGCGGCCGGGCGCGCGGCGGCGTCGGGCCGGGCGTCGGGCGCGGCCCCGCGCGATGCGCGGGCCTCCTCGGCGATGTCGGCGGCAGTGCGTGCAGGCGGCGGAATGCTCCGGCCCTCCTCCCTGATCCTGGCGCATCGGCGGATTGGTCCCGTCCGCCTCCCTGCGGCCGGGCCCGCTCTGGTCCAGGGGGCCATCATTCCAATGTTTGAGGCCGGGCGGAAGACCTGATCGCTTGCGACGCCTGCGACCTTGCAATACCGCGGTGCGACGCGCCGATTTCGCCGGTCAGGGTTGACTCGCGAGCTGCTATGGTTCCCATGTTATAACAAATGACGCCAGCATCCCGTGGAATTGCGGGCAATGTGGAATCAGGCGCGAAGCGGTGTCGATCCGGTCCCTCGGACCGCGTCGGGAGTGGAGGAGACATGCCCCAGCCCAAAGGGACGGCGACGCCCTGCGCGCTCGCCCCAGGCGGTGCGACGCCGTCCGCCGCCGCGCAGCCCCGGCGCGCGGCTCTGGCCGGGCGCCTGCGCGCCCGTGGGCCCGCAAGCCCCTCCGCCCCTCCCGCCTGACCCGTGCCGGCGCCCTGCGCCGGCTCCAGACGACCCGCGCGCGCCCGCCCGGCGGTCCGCGCAGATCCATGCCACGTGACGACCCTCGACCAGGAGATCCCATGATCCGCTTCGCTCAAGCGTCGGCGCTCGCCCTCGCCCTCGCCGCCGGTTCCGCTCAGGCGGCCGAAATCAGCTACGCCCACTACATCTCGTCCGTGCACGTGGTGAACACCCAGGGCGTCACCCCCTATTTCGAGCGGGTGACCGAGGCGACCGGGGGCGAAGTGACCTTCGAGACCTTCTGGGGCGGCGCCATGGGCGGCCCGAAGGAGCTGCTGGGCGCCATCGAGACCGGCGTGATCGACTCGGGCGGCGTGGTGGACGTCTACCTCAAGACCGCGCTGCCGCACTCGAACCTGCTCTCGAGCCTGTTCGTGGTGGCCGACGACGTGAAGGTCTACGGCGCCGCGCTCAACGAGTATCAGCTGCTGCACTGCCCGGGCTGCCTCGAGGACTACGAGATGAACGAGGTGGTGCCGCTCGCGTGGTATCCGACCTCGCCCTACCTGCTGATGTGCACCTCCGACGTGCGCTCGCTCGACGATCTGGCCGGCAAGAAGGTGCGCGCCACCTCGCGCATGGGCGTGCTGATGCAGAACATGGGCGCGACGCCCGTGTCGATCACCTCGGCCGAGATGTACGAGGCGATGCAGCGCGGCCAGGCCGACTGCTCGGTCGGCGCGGCCGCCTGGCTGACCGGCTACAACATCAAGGACTTCGTGAAGACGATCATCCAGGACCCGCTGGGGGCCTACATCGGCTCGGGCCTGATGAACATGAACGTCTACACCTGGGAGGACCTTGAGCCCGAGCAGCGCCAGGCCTTCATCGACGGGCTGGGCCAGCTGGTCGCCGACACCACCTTCGCCTACCTCGAGGAGGCCGACGAGGCCACCAGGATGACCGTCGAGGAGAACGGCGCGCAGTACGTTGCGGCCAGCGACGACTTCCGCGCCCGCCTGCTGGAGCTGCGCGAGGCCGAGTGGGACGCCGCCATCGCCCAGGGCGAGGCCGACGGCCTCGAGGACGCCCAGGCCGTGGTCGACGGCTTCCGCGAGGTGGTCGAGAAGTGGCGCGGCATCGTCGCCGAAACCGGCGATGACCGCGCCGCCTACGCCGAGGCCCTGCAGCGCGAGATCTTCTCGAAGCTCGAGCCCTGAGCGGATCCCGCGCCGCCCCGACGGGAGAGACGGGCGGCGCGGCCCCAAGCAACCCGAACACGAACATCCAGAGGGAGGAAACCTCATGAAACTTGCCATCGCCCTGATGAGCGGCGCAGCGACCCTGGCGGTCGCCGCCGCCCCGGCCCTGGCCGAGACCTACACCTACGGCTCGTTCCTGCAGCCGACCGCGGTGACCATGCGCGACGGCCAGATCCCGTTCTTCGAGCGGGTCAAGGAGCGCACCAACGGCGAGGTCGAGTTCGAATCCTTCTGGGGCGGCTCGATGGGCGGCCCGAAGGAGCTGCTGAGCTCGATCGACAACGCGGTGCTGGATTCCGGCCTGATCGTCGACGTCTACACCAAGAAGGCGCTGCCGCATTCCTCGGCCATCTCCTCGGCCTTCATCCTGGCCGACGACAGCCTCGCCTGGGGCGCGGCGGTGAACGAGTGGCACCTGCTGGGCTGCGAGGGCTGCAAGGACGACTTCGCCGACAACGGCCAGATCGGCCTGGCGTGGTACTCGACCACCCCCTACGTGCTGCAGTGCACCTCGCCGGTCTCGACGCTCGCCGACCTCAAGGGCAAGAAGGTGCGCTCGGTGTCCCGCCTGGCCGACCTGATGTCGGCGATGGGCGCGGTGCCGGTATCGGTGACGGTGGCCGAAATGTACGAGGCGATGCAGCGCGGCCAGGTCGACTGCGCGCTCGGCTCGCCGAACTACCTCAACACCTACAACATCAAGGACTTCGTCACCTCGATCATCGACGAGCCGATCGGGGGCTACGTCTCGACGCTGACGCTCTCGGTCAACCTCGACGCCTGGGACGCGATGGGCGAGGAGAACCGCCAGATCATCCTCGACGAGATCCCCGAGATGCTCGCCGACATCAAGTGGGCCGCGTTCGAGGACGACGCGTCGGGGATCGCCGACACCAAGGCCAAGGGCGGCCAGGTGGTGAAGCCGGACCAGGCCTTCCTCGACAAGCTCAACGAGCTGCGCGCCACCGAGTGGGAGGCCGTGATCGAGCAGGCGAAGGAAGACGGGCTCGACGACGCCGAGGAGACCGTCGCCTCGTTCCGCGCGATCCTCGAGAAGTGGCAGGGCATCGTCGCCGACATCGCCCATGACGAGGCCGGCAAGCAGACCTTCGAGGAGGCCCTGCGCCGCGAGATCTTCTCCAAGGTCCAGCCCTGACGACCCGCTGCGCCGCCGGGCGACCGGCCCGGCGGCGCAGCCCGGAGCGACGATGCGAAGCGACGGCCCCGGAGGCGCGGATGACAGTCATGTCGATGGACACGTCCGCAGGCGCCCTGCCGGCCCCGGTCCAGAGGCCGGGGCCGGCGCGCGCAAGGGCCGCCGGCCCTGCCCGCGCCCGGGTCTCCGGTCCCGCAGGCGCCCTGGCCTCCCGCCCGCCCCTGTGGGCGCAGACCGCGGCGCGGCGCGCGATCCTCGTTCCGCTCGCCGCCCGATCTCATGCCGACCCTCGGCCCTTCGGCCGGGGACCCTCCCCCCTCCCCCCAAGCCTTTCGAGGTCCGAATGAAACTCCTGGAAAGGATCGCGGCTTTCGGCGCCGGCCTGTCGGCCTGGATCGCCGGCGCCGTGATGCTTCTGATGATGCTCCAGATCACCCTGGACGTCGTGTGCAAGTATCTCCTGAACTGGCCCGTCCCGATGACGCTGGAAACGGTGGCGACCTATTACATGGTGGCGCTGGTGTTCCTGCCGCTGGGCCAGGTCACCCGCAAGGAGGACCATCTGGAGGTCGAGCTGTTCACCCAGAACCTCGGCCCGCGGGCGCTGGGCTGGGTGAAGCTGTTCGGCTGCCTGATCGGGCTCGCCTACGTCGGCGTCCTGTTCAACGAGGCCATCGCCGAGGCGCTGAAGATGACCCGCCGCGGCGAGGTCTGGGAGACGGCGACGATGGACCTGCAGGTCTGGCCGACGCGCTGGTTCCTGCCGGTGGGCTGCGCGCTGATGCTGCTGTGGCTGTTCCTGCACGCGGTCGACTCGATCTCGGTGGCGCTGACCGGCAGGCATGTGCTGAGCGAGACCGAGACCGGGGGGCCGACGTCGGACCCCGACCACATCACCCTCGCCGACTGAGGAGCGCGACATGGACAGTCTTATGATCGGCGGCCTCGGGGTCGGCGCGATCCTCGTTCTGCTGGCCGCCCGGGTGCCGATCGCGTTCGCGCTGGGCTCGGTGTCGTTCATCGGCATCATGGTGCTGCGGAACGAGCGTGCCGCGCTCGGCATCCTGGGCTCCCTGCCCCACGACTTCGCCGCAAGCTGGGAGCTTTCGGCGGTGCCGATGTTCCTGCTGATGGGCGCCGCGGCCTACCAGACGGGGCTCACCTCTTCGCTCTACAACGCCGCGAGGTTGTGGCTGAACGAGTTGCCGGGCGGGCTGGCGGTGGCCACCAACTTCACCGCCGCGGGCTTTGCGGCGGCCTCGGGTTCCTCGGTCGCGACCTCGGCCGCGGTGGGGCGGCTCGCGATCCCCGAGATGCTGAAGTTCGGCTACGACAAGGCGCTGGCGACCGGCACCGTGGCGGCCTCGGGCACGCTGGGGGCGCTGATCCCGCCCTCGATCGCCTTCGTGATCTACGGCTGGTTCACCGAGCAGTCGGTGGGCAGCCTGTTGATCGCGGGCATCATCCCCGGACTGATGACCGCGGGCCTCTACACGGTGATGATCGTCACCCGCTGCATCATCACGCCTTCGCTGGCGCCGAAGGTGGCGATGAAGGTCACCATGGCCGAGAAGATCGCCGCGCTCGGCAAGGTCTGGCCGATGCCGCTGCTGGTGCTGGGCGTGGTGGGGGCGATCTACTCGGGCCTCGCCACGCCGACCGAGGCGGGCGCGCTGGGCGCGTTCCTCGCCTTCGTGATCGGCGCGGCGCAGGGCCGGCTGACCAAGAAGGTGATCGCCGACAGCGTGGGGGATGCGATGCGCACCACCTCGTCGCTGTTCTTCCTCGCCATCGGGGCGGTGATGCTGACCCGGTTCCTGGCGCTGGCGGGCGTTCCGACCTTCATCGCCGACACCGTGGCGCACCTCGACCTCGGTCCGGTGGCGCTGGTGATGGCGCTGGCGGTGATCTACCTGATCCTGGGCATGTTCCTCGATCCGATCGGCGTCATGCTGCTGACGCTGCCGGTGTTCCTGCCCGCGTTCCACGCGCTGGACATGGACCTGATCTGGATCGGCGTGATCGTGGTCAAGATGATCGAGGTCGGCCTGCTGACCCCGCCCGTGGGCCTGAACGTCTACGTGGTGAAGGGGGTTGCGGGCGACTCGGTGCCGCTCGCGACCGTGTTCAAGGGCGTGGCCTGGTTCCTGGCCTGCGAGCTGGTGATCATGATCCTGCTGATCGCCTTCCCCGCCCTCTCGACCTGGCTGCCCAGCCTGATGTCGCACGGCTGATCCCCGTCGAGGGACCTGTTCAAGGGGCCGGCGCCGCGCGCGCCGGCCCCTTTCTCATGCGCCCCTCTGGACGCGCCGCCGCGCCCCGGCGCATCCTCGCGCCGATCGCGCAGGAAACCGAAGGGACGCACACGCCATGGACAACCGCATGAAGATCGCCGTGATCCCCGGCGACGGCATCGGCAAGGAAGTGGTCCCCGAGGGGCTGCGCGTGCTGGAGGCGGTCGCCAAGCGCCACGACCTCGACCTCGCCTTCCAGGAGCATGACTTCGCCTCCTGCGATCACTACGCCAGACACGGGCAGATGATGCCCGACGACTGGAAGGCCCGGCTCGAGGGCGCCGACGCGCTGTTCTTCGGCGCGGTGGGCTGGCCCGACACCGTGCCCGACCACATCTCGCTGTGGGGCTCGCTGCTGCAGTTCCGCCGCCAGTTCGACCAGTACATCAACCTGCGCCCGGCCCGGCTGATGCCCGGCGTGCCGAGCCCGCTCGCCGGCCGCGGCCCCGGCGACATCGACATGTGGATCGTGCGCGAGAACACGGAGGGGGAATACTCCTCCGTCGGCGGCCGCATGTTCGAGGGGACCGAGCGCGAGATCGTCATGCAGGAGACGGTGATGACCCGCGTCGGAGTCGACCGGGTCCTGCGCTACGCCTTCGAACTGGCGAGCCGCCGCCCCCGCAAGACCCTGACCTCGGCCACCAAGTCCAACGGCATCGCCATCACCATGCCCTGGTGGGACGAGCGGGTGGAGGCGATGGCCGACCACTACCCCGACGTGACCTGGGACAAGCAGCACATCGACATCCTGGCCGCGCGCTTCGTGCTGAGCCCGGACCGGTTCGACGTGGTGGTCGCCTCGAACCTCTTCGGCGACATCCTCTCGGACCTCGGGCCCGCCTGCACCGGGACCATCGGCATCGCGCCCTCGGGCAACATCAACCCCGAGGGGCTGTTCCCCTCGCTGTTCGAGCCGGTGCACGGCTCCGCCCCCGACATCGCCGGTCAGGGGATCGCGAACCCGGTGGGGCAGATCTGGGCGGGGGCGATGATGCTCGACCACCTGGGCCATGCGGAGGCCGCGGCAGAGATCGTGGCCGCGATCGAGCGGGTGCTGGCCGAGCCGGCCCTGCGCACCCGCGATCTCGGCGGCGAGGCGGACACCCAGACCTGCGGCAAGGCCATCGCTGACGCGCTGGGCTGAGCGATGCGTGAGCCCGAAGCCCTGCTGCGCGCGATGTTCGACGCCGCCGTCGCCGCCGCCGACCCCGCGCAGGTGCTGGCGCGGTTCCTGCCTTCGAGGCCCGTCGGCCGCTGCATCGTGGTCGGCGCCGGAAAGTCCGCCGCCGCCATGGCCCGCGCGGTCGAGGACGCCTGGCCCGACGTGGACCTCTCGGGCGTGGTGGTCACCCGCTACGGTCACGCCGTGCCCACCCAGCGCATCGCGGTGCGCGAGGCCGCCCACCCCACTCCCGACGCCGCGGGCGAGGCCGCGGCGCGGGAAATCATGGCGGCGGCGGCCTCCGCAGGCCCGGACGACCTGGTGCTGGCGCTGATCTCGGGGGGCGGCTCGGCGCTGATGACCCTGCCGCGGGATCCGCTGACGCTCGACGAGAAGATCGCGGTCAACCGGCTGCTGCTGAAGTCGGGGCTCGCCATCGACGACATGAACCGGGTGCGCCGCCGGCTGAGCCGGGTGAAGGGCGGCGGGCTCGCCCGCGCGGCCGGCGCGGCGCGGCTGGTGACGCTGGCGATCTCCGACGTGCCCGGCGACGATCCCGAGGCCATCGCCTCGGGCCCCACGGTCCCCGATCCCACGGCCGCCGAGGACCTCTCGCGCCTGATCGCGCGCCTCGGCCCCGACCTGCCCGAGGCCGCCCGCCGCCTGCTGGAGGCGCCGGGCGAGCGCCAGGAGGCGTTCTTCCCCGACTACCGCCTGATCGCCACGCCCCAGGCCTCGCTGCAGGCCGCGGCCGAGGTCGCCCGCGCCGCCGGCCTCGCCCCGGTCCTGCTGGGCGACGCGCTGGAGGGCGAGGCGCGCGAGGCCGGGATCCTGATGGCCGGCATTGCGCGGTCCGTCGCCGTCCACGCGACCCCTGCCCCGGCGCCGGCGGTCCTGCTCTCGGGCGGCGAGACGACCGTGACCATCGGCGACACGCCCCCCGGCCGCGGCGGGCGCAACACCGAGTTCCTGCTGGCGCTCGCCGTGGCGCTGGGGGGCCGCGCGGGCATCCATGCGCTTGCGGGCGACACCGACGGCATCGACGGGACCGAGGACGCGGCCGGCGCGCTCGTCGGCCCCGGAACGCTGGCGCGCGCGCGGGAGGCGGGGCTCGATCCCCGCGCGATGCTGGACGGGCACGACAGCTACAGCCTGTTCGAGGCGCTGGGCGACCTGGTCAGGACCGGACCGACGCTGACCAACGTCAACGACTTCCGGGCGGTGCTGGTGCTGCCGCAGAAACCCGGCTGAGGCGCCGCCCGAGATCCCGCGACGCGCGGCGGCGGGCGTTGCGCGGGAGGCCCCGGGTCAAGCCCGGGGAGCGCGCACACGGATCGGCGGGGGCCGCCCCGCCTCAGGCCAGCACGCCCATCCGTCGGGCCACGGCCACCGCCTGGGTGCGGTTGCGCGCGTCGAGCTTGGAGTTGATCGCGCGCAGATGCGTGCGCACCGTGCTGTCGGAGACGCCCAGCCGGGCCGCGATCGTGGCGTTGGGCAGCCCCTCGGCGAGCAG
>TARA_R110000751_G_scaffold73956_2_pt1 | contig 11171 bp, 9 predicted proteins | sample TARA_R110000751 | Tara Oceans TARA_R110000751 (sample SAMEA4398001) | marine metagenome | biome: Polar Biome; feature: [MES] marine water layer (ENVO:01000295) within the mesopelagic zone...; material: water (ENVO:00002006), including particulate matter (ENVO:01000060) such as...... | reverse complement strand
TTCTCCGTCATTCCGGTGAGCTTTTAGGCCGGAATCGGTTTCCTGTTCATACTGTCCCACTCTGCACTTTTCCTGCTCTACTCTGCTAATTCTGCCTTTTTCTGCCCTTTTCTGCCCTTTTCTGCCTTACCCTGCTCTCTTTAATCTTTTACTATCTTCTATCTTCTATCTTCTCCCCTAATCTATCCACTAACCTTCAGTGCCCTTCAGAAAAATGCTTACTGATTGCGCGAAACATAGCATAGTGTTTGGCTTTCCAATTTAAACTTTTATCTGTGAAACGATAATTAGCTGAATTTTTCACTATCACTAAGTTTTGATCAGGGTCAATGTAGATATATTGATCATAAATACCCTGAGCGGCGAATTCGTCTTCTGCGTCAAGAGGCAACCACCATTGGTACCCATAACCGAATGAAGACGATGAGTTGGGGTTGTTTTTTCCTGCAAGCAAATGCGGCGCATCGGCGGTGGTTGAATCTGCAACCCACTGTTTGGGCACTATTTGCTGAGTAATATTTTGCTTATCAGTCCAAGCGCCTTGGTTAAGATACAACCAACCTAATTTGGCGTAGTCACGCAAGGATACATTAAGTCCACCTAAAGCCAATTCCATGCCGTTATCGTCTGCTAACCAAAAGGCTTGGTGCTGCATACCTAATGGCTCCCAAATTTTTTCAGACAAATAATGCGTTAAACTTTTACCCGTGGCACGGGTTAACACCATACCCAACACCTGAGTATCGATACTCACATAATGATGGTATGTGCCCGGCTGTCTTTCTCGGACTAGGGAAGCTGAGAAGTCATCTAATGACGTACCAAAAGCCGTGGCACGAGAGAAGCGATTAATATCAGAATTAAAGTCGCCGTAATCTTCGTTAAAACGCACCCCAGAGGACATTTGTAATACGTCTTTTATTCGCACACCTTGGTAACCACTGCCCACTAATTCTGGTACATAGTCAGTCACAGCCTCTTCGATACTTGTCACATATCCCTCTTCAATGGCAATGCCCATTAAGGCTGATACAAAAGACTTCGCCACAGAAAAGGAAATATGTGGTTTTCCTTCGCCATGGCCTAACCAATAATTTTCATAAACAATTTTTCCGTCTTTTAACACTAACAATCCTGTGGTTTGTGTGTCGTCAAGAAACTCAGTTAAAGACAAAGGTTGGTTTTCGAAATCAAATTCATTAGGTAAGGATTTAGGTTCCTCTGGAAACTCAAAAGGGGTGGAACTTGCGGGAATAACCGTGGAGTTAAAAGACTCATACATAGTCAAAAAATTATGGGCTATTTTGTCCTCATCGTATAAAGTCACGGCTGTATATAAACGAATGAGATTCTTTTGGTAAACGACTAGCAACACCATCACCACAATGAAAAAACCAAGGGCAACACCTTTTAAACTAAGTCTCTTTATCATTTGTTAAATTCCATTTGTTCATCAGCAAAAATACAAGTTAAGGCAATTACCTTAAATGAGACCTAAGCAAAAAACCATCATAGACTGCATAAAATCAAAAAAGTCGAATATGGATAACTCGACTTTTTATTGGGAACAACTTTTTAGCTGAATTAACGCTTTTACCTAGCAGATTGGAACGCCACTATCACAGGGACTCTCGCGGCTCGCCACGCAGGAAACACACCACTAATAAAACCGATAATTAAGGCCAAAGTAATACCTTGCCTAAACAAGTCTGAAGTGAGCTGAAAGCTAAAGACCACTTGGGTAAAACTGCCACCTAAAGTAGAGGCATTCATGCCATCAAAAAAGATAAAGGCGGCCAAAGCGCCAACTAAGCTGCCAATCACCGCTAACGTCATGGCCTCGACCATAGTGCCAATAAAAGCCGACATTGAGCTAAAACCTATGGCTCGTAAAGTCGCAATTTCCATTGCCCTATCGGATACCGAGGTATACATAGTATTAAGTGCTCCCGCTAACGCGCCTAAGGCCATTATCGAGCTAATCACCCATCCAAATATCGCCATATATTCAAGGCTTTTTCCCTGAGTAGCAAAATAGGCGGACTCTGTTTGCACTTCATGTGTCAATCTTGGCTCTGATTTTAGGTATTCGCTGATTGCCGTAAGATCATCGGGTGATCCAATTCTTGCTCGTACGGTTTGATAGGAGCTACCGCGGTTGTACAAGTTTTGAATCACTTTTGCATCGGCCCATAACTCACTTTCAAACACATTACCGCCCGTTGAAAACACGCCTACTACTTTCCAGGTGTATTTACCAAAACGAATTTCCTGACCAAGATCAAAACCATCAAACTCCCGCAAGATACCTGCGCCTACTATGAGTTCATCTGTGCCGGGAGTGAACATTCGCCCTGCTGTTAATGTGAATCCCTTACGCATATCCACACCACGTTGATTTAAGCCTCGAAGAGGAATATTCGCTTCTTGTTGAGTACTTTTCTTCAGGCCATCCACTATCACATATAACTCTGGTGAGACTAAGGGCCCCTGGGCATCCTTGAGAATACCTGGCGAATTTTCGATTAAACTAACTTGGTCTCTTGATGCAGAACTATTTAACTCAGCGGCAGAACCGGTGCGCATAAAAAAGGCGATATCATCAGATCCTGCACTTTGCATTGTGGCTTCAAACCCTTTCGCCATTGCCAAAAAAGCCAGCAAAATGGCAACCACAACAGCACTGGCAAACACCATTGCCAGTGACATCCATAAACGTCTAGGCAAACTGCGAATATTCATCACAATAACGGCGATACTTTGCGACATAATGTTACTCATAACTAGTCCCTACTAAATGCAGTAATAATATTAAGCCTCAAGGCACTAATTGCTGGTGCAATCCCTGTTATTAAACCTAATAACAGCATGTAACCTAAAGCTTGCATTATGATATTTTGGTCTAACACTAAGTTAGGTAAAAACCTCGCTAAGTGCTCAGAAGCGCCTTGGATCAACAAATAAGCGGCACCTAGCCCTAATAACCCACCTAAAAATGCCAACAAACAAGACTCGATTATGACCATTTTAAAGATTCGTATTGAGGCAAACCCTAAGGTTTTTAACACCGCAATTTCGCCGGTCCGCTCTCTAATGGCCAAAACCATAGTGTTACCCACCACTATTAAAATGGTAAAAAAGGCCATAAACACCACACCAAAAATAATCAATCCAATATTACCTATTTGTTCGATAAAGGCTTTATTGAAAGCTTGTTCGGTACTGGTATCGGTTTCTGCATTAGAATTGGCAAAGTTGCTATCGATAGCTTTGGCGACACTTTCGTTCATTGACGCGTCGACTGTGGTTAAGATTAACCAGCCTATGCTGTCTCCGCCCCAAGACTGGGTTTCTTTAAAATATTTGTAGTGAAACAATAGATAACTGGTATCGGTTTTTTCTTCAGTCCCTCTAAATATGCCTTCGATCACAAACTCCCAAGTTTGGCCTCCGTCCTTGTGAGAGAAAATATTCGATGAAAGAGGAATACGATCCCCCACTTTCCAACCATTAGCCAAGGCAATTCGCTCACCCACTAAAATACTGGCTTGATTATTCAGCCAAGCTTGGCGCTGATCTGGGTCAATGACTAACTCGGGATACACAGCTAAGTAACTCTCAGGCTCTACTGCAAAAGTGACCACCTGATTGGCGGGTTGCTGATAATAACCACCAAACCAATTGGCATGGGTCACTTGTTTAACCCCTTCAATTGTCTGAGTTTTATTGACATAAGAATAAGGTAAAGGATTAGTAAAGTTGGTTTTATGTACCACCACTAAACGATTATCTGCCGACATTTCAACACCAGAGTTTAGGGCACCTCGCAAAGTCATGATGGCACCAAAAATCAGAAACGCGATAAAAATGGCGAAGGTAGTGAGAAACAAACGCATTTTTTTTCGGGTTAAGTTTTTGTAGACTAAATACAAGTCTTTCATGCCGGCAACTCCTCAGCTTTGACGAACTCCCCTTTATTCAGGTGCACAGTTTGTTTAGCAAACTTAGCGGCTGAGGGATCATGGGTCACCATCACTATGGTTTTGCCAAACTTTTCATTGAGAAGCTGTAATGTCTGCAAAATTTCATCTGCGGTTTGTCTGTCTAAATCGCCTGTTGGCTCATCACAGAGCAAAAATTTTGGATCTGACACCACAGCTCTGGCAATGGCAACTCGTTGTTGTTGACCACCAGACATTTCGCTTGGCATGTGACTGGCTCTATCACTTAAGCCCACCAGCTCTAAGGCTACTTTGACTTGTTTTTGTCTTTCGCTACGGCTTAGGTTGGTTAAGAGTAAAGGTAACTCAACGTTCCGTGCGGCATTCAACATAGGCATTAAGTTATAAAATTGAAAAATAAACCCTATATTATTGGCTCGCCATTTAGCTAATTGGCTTTCGCTCAGGTTATCAATACGTTGGCCATCAAAGGTAATTTGACCTTCTGTGGGTTGGTCGACACCACCTAATAGATTTAGCAAGGTAGTTTTGCCTGATCCTGAAGGCCCCATGATAGCTAAAAAGTCACCTTCCTTAATTTGCATATTTAAATCATGGAAGATACTGATGGTTTCTTTACCTTTAGTGAATCGCTTAGCAACTTGCTTTAACTCAAATAAATTTTGACTGCTCATGCTTTTATCCTTCTATTCTTGGTAAATTAATTGTCTTTCATAAACCCAACTTTGACGCCCATTTCAGGCAGTATTCTTGGGTCTTCTAGTTCAATCTTAATTCTCACTTGTACTGTGGCTTTTGCCCTGTCTGCTGTGGGTATAGTAGCGATAACCGAAGCAGGTATAGGCCAATCTGGGTAGGCGTCTAAGGTGGCATTCACTTTTTGACCGGGATACACACGACCAATAAAAGATTCATTAACATCCACTTCTATTTCTAGTGAACTCATATCCACTATGGTGCAGATTCCGGTACGCGTAAAACCGCCCCCCGCTGAAGAGGGCGCGACGATTTCACCTGGTTGGGCATTTTTTTGAGTCACCACACCGCTAAAGGGCGCTCTAATAGTATGATCATCTAGGCGCTCTTGTTGCCTGCGAATTTCTACTTTTGCCACCAGTAAATCAGCTTCAGCACTTTCCAAATTGGCTAATAAATTTTGTTGATTGGCAAATCCACGGGTTCGTTCCGCGTCACTTGAATAGGTATTGTTGAGGATCCGTTGATAATTAGTTTTGGCTTCATCTAGGTTAACTAAGATGGCTTTACGCCTTGCATCTAGCACACTTAATTGTGCTCGCGCGTAATCTAAATTGACTTCAGCCAAGTTACTGTCAAGGGTTGCAAGTATTTGTCCTTCCTCAACGTTCATACCCTCTTCTACGTTAACTTGGGTGATCAGCCCCATCACTTCGGAAGAAACAGTGGCCATGCGCCTTGCCGTGATATAACCAGAGGAGTTTAAAATAGTGTCACTTTGTTGAATGTCTGGCGTTGTTGACATTAAGGACCCAGAAGAACTGGATTGAGTATTAATGGCTTGCACGACAGCTGTATTATTTTGCGCAACACTTTGCTCAGGCACAAAATAACTAAGGGTTATCCAAATAGACAAAACACAACAAATAACCAATAGCAGCAAAATTTGCCAAAGCTTTATCCCGGTGTTTGTTGGTGTGTGATTTCTGTCTATTTTGAGTTGTTGTAACAATTCGCTTTTATCTGCCACCCTAACCTCTATTTAATTAAATTAGTGTATTGCCAACATTACTCCCCAAAAATAAAAGGTAAAGGAATGCAGTAACAATCATGGCATATAAATCTAAAAAATGAATAGGTCAAAAGTCATCACTTTAAGATGACAAAAGTCACAAATGAGAGGGTATAGGCTAAAAATAAGTGAGTAACAAAGTCTATTTGTCTTTTAGTGACTAAGAGGTTGTTCGACTATGTAAGTTTGTTCTGGAGAAAAACGACATGAAAAAGTTGAGCCTTTACCAAGCTTACTTTGTATATTGAGCAAAGAGTTATGGTGAGACAAAACATGCTTAACTATGGACAAACCTAAGCCTGAACCACCTGTAGTCCTTGAGCGGGCTTTATCTACGCGATAAAAGCGTTCGGTTAATCGGTCAATATGTTCCGAAGCGATACCATAACCATTATCTTTCACGCTAAATTTGACCTGCTTCCCTTCTAAGGTCCATTTAACTTCGATGACGCCTCCGTTAGGCGTGTAATTGATGGCATTAAAAATCAGATTTGAGAAAGCGCTTCGCAATTCACTTTCAATACCATAAACATACAAAATCGGAGAGATATCAAAAAATATCTTGTGATTTTTTTCTCTATTTAAGGCATCGGCTTCGACCTGAATTTGCCACAATAATTGTGGCACATTAACCAATTTCTCAAACGCTCTTTCAGTGCTGGCTTCAATGCGAGATAACACCAACAACTCTTCAATTAAACTTTGCATACGCACAGACTGAGAACGCATTTCAGAAATGGCTTTTTTCATCATGGCTTCAGGCATATCACCATTTTCAGGCAACATTTCTAAATAACCGTTAATCACAGTTAAGGGGGTTTTTAACTCATGAGAGACATTAGCGACAAAATTCTTACGCATTTTTTCAATTTGGGTTAAGCGCGTTACATCACGAATGATGACCATCAAATTTTCATCTTCGTAGGGCACCACCCTAAATTCCAATACTTTATTGGGATTAATGGGTGAAGTCACTTCTAAAGGTTGCTCAAAGCGTTTGGCGTGATAGAAAGTATTAAACTGCTTATCATTTATGCGCTCGTAAACTTTCTGCCCCATATCTTCGGGCCAACTTAAACCCAACTCAATACGGGCTAATCTGTTACACCAGATTATTTCTGCGTCTCTATCAACAACAATGGCCGCATCGGGAAGCGCTTCTGAACCTTGACGAAAACGACGGATCACTTCACCTAATGCTTTACGTTTTTCTCGATTTCTTACATTTGCGCTATAAATTCCTTGATAAATATGCGACCAAATACCCCTCACACCTGGTGGAGAAATCTTTTTACTGTGCCATAACCAATAGTTAAGCCGATAAAGACGCCAGTAATGCCATGCAAGCAAACCAAACGCACCTAACAATAAAGTAAGGAGCAATTGGTCAGTATAAAAGCCAAGCAAAGCGCAAGAAGCCAGAAAAATGATGACTCTAGCAATGCTTCTTAACCATGGGAAAGTGCGTTGCATCTGGGTATTATTCCTGTTTAACCGATTACCATATCCATTTTCACTCAAGCCATAGGCTGGCTGCAAATCAGCGACTTTATAAACTTTCTACACTTTACTAGAAAAACGATATCCAGCGCCACGCACTGTTTGAATCATATTATCATGAGAAAACTCACACAAGGCTTTACGTAATCTTCTAATATGCACGTCTACGGTTCTGTCTTCCACATACACGTTCGTCCCCCAAACGTTGTCTAACAGTTGTTCACGACTATAGACTCGTTCAGCATGGGTCATAAAAAAGTGCAGAAGCTTAAACTCAGTGGGTCCCATATCAATAGGCGCTTCATTAGAGGTCACTCTATGAGACAGAGGATCGAGTTTCAAACCTTGATAATCAATGGCGTCCTCGCTGGAAGTGGGTGATACACGTCTGATGACTGCTTTAACTCGTGCCACTAATTCTTTGGGCGAAAATGGTTTTGTGACATAATCATCGGCACCGGCTTCCAAACCTCTAATTTTGTCTTCTTCTTCACCTCTAGCAGTTAACATAATGATAGGAATGTCTCGAGCATATTCATGTTGCTTAAGTTTTTTTGCTAATTGCACACCCGTGCCACCTGGTAACATCCAGTCTAATAAAATCAAATCTGGAAAAGGCTCTACGATTTTTTCAAGCGCTATTTGATAGTCTTCCGCTTCAACGGTGTCATATCCAGATTGTTCTAGCACAAATTTCAACATGTCGCGGATGGGAGCTTCATCTTCCACCAGTAAAATACGTTTTGCCATTTTTATGTTCCTTGCTACATCAACAACGCCCTAGATTATTCAGATTTTGTGTGACACTTTTATTACGGTATGTATTTTAGCTGACATTTAGTCTATAAAAACAATCTTTTATTCATTTACAGAGCGATATCGCTCACTTTAAATACGCCCTAAAAACACATTGTTGATCAACCTTTTAGCTACACGTCTTGTTTATTTTTTTTATTCCGCATATTCTTTATATCCTTTTCAAATTTAAGGAAATATAAAACTTGATGTCAAAGGTCAAACAAGGGTTATCCAAAAAACTTTTAGCAAGAGTGCTGTCGGTTTATTTTGTTTTAACTCTCATAGTGACAGCAGGCCAAGTTTTCACCGAATATTTGAATGCAAAAAGCCATATTGAAGATGAGCTTAAGACCTTAAAGAATACCTTTAGTACCAGTTTAACCCGCGCCATTTGGGAGCTTAATACACCCCAAGCAAAATCTATCGCTGTAGGTCTGATGGAATTACCTATAGTGGAAGGTGTACAAATTCGTGATGAAAACAGTAATTATATTGCTGATTTAGGGCGTACGACTCAACTCGCCAACGAAGCGATCACTAAAGGTGTGGTTAGAGACCACGCAGGTGGAACCTTTGGTTATAGTTTTCCATTAATTTTTGAGTTCTCTGGCAGAACGTCTTTGGTAGGCGATGTCACCCTGTATTCTAGTTCAGCTATCATCTTTAGTAGAATTGAAGTGGGAATACTTTTCTTGATTGGCAATGCCATAGTAAAAACCGCATTTTTAGTATTTCTATTTATGAGTGCATTCCGCACTATGTTGACAAATCCTCTGAATGAATTAACCCAACAAATTACCGATTTTAATCTAGACGACCCAGAATCTTCAAAACTAGATTTAAGTATTACTGATGAGAATGAATTAAAAGTTCTAGAAACCTCCTATAACAGATTAATAGACGAAATGATTGAATTTCAATCGAAACTTGCCGGCACTCAAAGGGAGTTGCAGCAAGCCAATTTGAGATTAGATGACCAAAATATTTCATTAGAAGAAGAAGTGGCTAAAAAAACCGCCACCTTAAGTAGAATAATGTTGGACTTGGAACAACAAAAAGACGAGTTACTGATTAACCAACGTGAACTGCGCCAAGAAAACGAAAACCGCCAATTTATTGAAGATGAACTTCGGAAACGAAATACTGAATTAGCGACGTCTATGGAAACCATTCAAATGGCCAAGGATCAATTGGTTGAATCAGAAAGAATGGCTTCTCTAGGGGGCTTAGTTGCCGGTATTGCTCATGACGTTAATACCCCCTTAGGCGTCAGTGTGACAGCCACTAGCTTTTTACAAGACAGAGTGCAAAAACTCCAAAACGCCTATGATGATAAAAAGCTTACCGGTAGTACCATGACATCATTTTTGTCTGAGGCCCAACAAACTATTACGCTTCTCACCAACAATCTAAACCGTGCCTCTGATCTCATTTCCAGTTTTAAACAAGTCGCAGTTGATCAAACTAGTGAAGCAGTGAGAGAAATTAATGTCAGTGAGTATTTGACTGAAGTGGTGCAATCTTTAGCGCCTAATTTTAAGAAGACACAGCACACTATTGATATTCATTGCCCCGATGACCTGTCAATTAAATGTGCGCCTGGCGTCTTGGCGCAAATACTAACGAATATGATTATGAACTCTCTTATTCATGGCTTCGAAGATAAACCTAAAGGCGCCATAAAACTGGAAATTTCAGAACAAAATGGCAACCTTGTTATTGACTACTCTGACGATGGCCGGGGTCTTGATGAAGGCACCTTGGGGCGGCATTTTGACGCTTTCTTTACGACACGTAGAGGTAAAGGCGGAAGTGGCTTAGGCACACATATAATGTACAACTTAGTGACCCAAACATTAGGTGGCTCTATTGAAGCGTTTAGCCAACCTGATAAAGGTCTGCAGTACAAAATTACAATCCCCGTTTAGACAGCTTCTTAATTAACCCTAACTCAGGTTAATTACCACTATTTCTGCCTTTTTCTTATAGTAGATTGGGTGATACCAATCGCCATAAGTATTAATTCCTGATAATCTCTACGACCATTTTTAATAGCGCGACTCAGCGCAACTGGCTGGTATATTTTTCGCAATCAAATCGAAGCAACAGTTTTGCTTTTGGATGAAATAATTTTTATCTCGAATAATAAACAGCCCCAACAATAAGCGGATTATTTTCATGTGGTTTAAAAATCTTAAGCTTTACGCAATCACCCAAGATATGGATTTCGAAGAACAAGACTTTGAAGACAAACTTGCTGAATTCAAATTTCGCCCTTGCGGAAGCCAAGAATTAGCAACTATGGGGTGGGCGTCTCCCTTCAATCAAGGCGAAGCGTTAATTCATGCTACTGCTGGTAGAATTTGGATGACGTTAAAGAAACAAGAACGTATTTTGCCAGCAGTAGTGGTGAATGCTGAACTGGCCGACAAAGTCGCATTGATCGAGGCCGAAACAGGCTCTCCAGTAGGTAAAAAAGCCCAGCAGGATATGAAGCAAGAAATCATTCATCGATTATTGCCACAAGCCTTTACAAAAAACAGTTATACACACGGTTTCATCTCTACTAAAGATCATTTAGTAGTAGTGGATTCGTCTGCAGACGGCAAAGCCGAAGCCTTTTTGGCCATGGTGCGCAAAGCCATAGGATCTTTACCTGTGGTACCTTTAGCGAGACATTCCGTTCAAGCAGATTTAACTTCTTGGTTAAAAGATGACTCAGCACCAACAGACATTAGTGTATTAGAGGAAGCCGAACTCAAAGCATTGGAAGAAGACGGAGCCATTATCCGTTGTAAAAACCAAGATTTATACTGTGACGAAATCAAACATCACTTAGAAGCAGGAAAGTCAGTTCAAAAACTTGCTGTAGAATGGAGTGAAACACTGACGGCTATTATTCAGGAAGACCTAAGTATCAAACGTTTGAAGTTCACTGATGTGATTAGAGAGCAAAACGACGATATACCTAAGGATCAGATGTTAGCCAGATTAGATGCTAATTTTGCTTTGATGTCCGGTGAAGTTGTGCGTTTTGCCAAACGACTAAAAGAAATCTTTAATTTAGATGACGAAAAAGTAAGTTAACAGAACAAGCGAGCTTCGAGCCGGTCGCCGCGTAATTCTAGCCGGTCGCCGCGCGA
>TARA_R110000751_G_scaffold34570_1_pt1 | contig 11182 bp, 11 predicted proteins | sample TARA_R110000751 | Tara Oceans TARA_R110000751 (sample SAMEA4398001) | marine metagenome | biome: Polar Biome; feature: [MES] marine water layer (ENVO:01000295) within the mesopelagic zone...; material: water (ENVO:00002006), including particulate matter (ENVO:01000060) such as...... | reverse complement strand
CCGACAAATTATAGTATCAATCTATAACAAAAACCTGTTAATCGTATGATTATCAGGTTTTTTCGTTTTTAGGGATATCAAAACAAATCATTTAACCCCAATAGAAACGTCAACAAATCGGTCAACAAATTTAAAACTGTAAAAGTGTTGACCTATTTGTTAAAACGCTAAATGCGTTGACTAAATAAATGTATCTTTATAAGTGATTTGACTTTCGTCTGATAACAAAATAAATGTTAACTAAAAGACGAAATCATGAAGACATCTTCAACATTCAGTATTCTTTTCTGGGCAGATTTTTCCAGAGTCAAGGACAATCGGGCATCACTTTATGCTAGAATCACGGTAAACGGCAAACGGGCGGTCATCAGTTTAAAACGAAAAGTTTTGATCTCGGATTGGGACGTACATAAAAACCGAGCTAAAGGGACTAGCCAAAAATCGAAAGTACTTAATAGCTATTTGGACGAAACCTATAACCATCTTTTTAATTCTTATCGGGATTTGATGGCCGGTAACAAGTTAATTACCGCGCAGGCTATTAAAGCTCGATACTTAGGAAAGGATGAAAACAATCATTCCATTTTGGACATTATCGCCTATCATAATGAGGATATGAAGGGTAAATTGAAATGGGGTACCCAAAAGAACTATTATACTACCCAAAGCTACATTTCGAAATTCCTGTTAAAATCTTATAAAACCTCCGATATGTATCTGAAAGAACTGGATTATAACTTTATAACGCAGTTTGAAAAGTACCTGAGAAGTTATATTCCGGAGGATCATCAACAACGAATGGGGAATAATACGGTGATGAAGCATATTGAGCGATTTAGGAAGTTGGTAAACTTGTCCATCAAATTGGGTTGGATTAATCGCGACCCCTTCGTCAAGTTCAAATCCAAATTCATCAAGAACGAAAGAGGTTTCCTAAGTTTGTTAGAGCTTCAAGCAATAGAAGAAAAGTCCTTTGCAACAACTAGACTTCAGCTGGTAAAGGATTTGTTTGTTTTTAGTTGCTATACGAGTTTGAGTTATATCGATGTAATTAACCTGACCGGAGAAAACCTATGTATTGGAATAGATGGCGAACTTTGGATATATTATCGTCGAGAAAAGACAACTAAGCCTATTCGAGTTCCATTATTACCAAAAGCACTTGAAATTGTTGAAAAATATAAGAGCAATAAAAAATCTATTTCACAAGGCACCATATTCCCTAAAATCACTAACCAAAAGCTAAATTCCTATTTAAAGGAAATAGCAGATGTATGTGGTATTCAAAAGAACCTCACATTTCATATCGCTAGACATACTTTTGCAACAACGGTAACGCTGAGTAATGGTATGCCCATTGAGACAGTTTCAAAATTATTAGGTCATTCTAGAATAGCTACGACTCAGATTTATGCAAAAGTTATAGAGCGAAAAGTAAGTGATGACATGCAGCGGTTGCGAGCACAATTCAATCTAAAGGAGAATAAATCATTTTCCAAAAGAACCACCTCAAAATGAAAAGCGTAAGATTTTCATTTTGAATGTATAGGCTTAAACTGAATATGACAAGACCAGGCTGATTCAGCTTGGTCTTTTTTATTGAAAGAATCTTATTAAAGATTATCTTCCAAAATCACTTTCCTACTTCCATTCAATTCCTTAAGCTCTAACATCAATTTTTCATTATCCCCTAAAACAAATTTAGGAAGCACGTAGACAAACTGCTGAGATAGACCATTTAATATGATGTTTGGAAAATTATGTTGGTAAATTACATCTTGTGGCAAACGTTGAAATGAAGATTTTCGCTTAGTGTTTCCATTTGTTCTGTACACATTCAGATAGTCGATTTCAAAATTGATTCCGGATGTATTCTTTACCTCAATAACCAAATATACTTCAGAACCATCATATACCATTTGTTCCAACTCTAACTTGATTCCTTGTTTTCGTTTTGTTGCAATAGCTTGAGATTTAGATTTCAATAGATAATCACAGGCTCTTTGGAAATAGGGTATTCTATTTTCATCGGTAACGATATTTTTTTTTGCTTGCTGAACTGGCTTATCTAGTGGAGCTTCGTTTCCTATACTTTCGTTCGCAGCAACAAAATAGTTGAGCTTTGAAAGTTTTTCCGAATACTTTAGAATATAGGAATACACGCTACCATCACTGGTGACGGCGAATAAATTGCTTTCTAAACCTGGTTTTGCCTGTAAGAGTCCAAAATACTGTTCTTTTTCCCGGTTGTATGTGAAAACAAAATGAGAAGCTCCAGTGATGCCTTGCCGTATGGGGCTAGGGAAAAATAGGGCGACGTTTTTCTGGTCGTTGGCATAAATGGTATCCAATGCCCGTTGTGCCGATATCGAAAACGACAATGCCAGAGACAAAAAAAGAAGTGTTTTTTTCATGGTATTGGTCTTTAATTGAATTGAAATTTATTCTGTGGTTTTGAAATTCTTAGAATGAGTTTATAATTATCGAGAACGGTAACCTTTACATTTCTTTGGTTTCGCCGAAAAACGTTTTTTATACCTCTGACTTGAGGTACCCCGGGTATATTGATATCCTCGACCATATCTCCCAAGACTTCATTTGTGATTTCCGCCCTAAAACTATTTTCGATATAGATGCCTTCACTACCATCTTGGTAGTCGTGAGCCTTCAGTTTAATAGGTTGATGATTTATCTGTTCGATATCTATTATGGTTCTATTTGGCTTAAAACTCACGAATCCATAAATGAGAGTGTTTTTACAATAGTGTTCTCCACTTATGTTGGCAGCTTTGTTTAACCGCATCTGCAGTCTGTAATTGTTTTTGACGGTTTGGGTACCATCCACTCGCACATAAATGAAGGTGTCGGTTTTTAGCACATTCATATCATCATTTTCAATGGGGTGCGAAGCAAAAAAGAGTTGATGCTCCAAGCCCAATTCCTTGGCCGCAACATCTTTTTCTTTTTCCTCAATGAATGCTGTGCTGTCTTTTGGAACTACTTGAGTGGATTTTGTTGCCTCATTGTTCATATTTAAGTTTTCATATTTTCTATCGGAATATTCAATTTGTCCCTGTTGATATATGCTATCCACGATGCGCATCTTTTCCTTGTCCAATAAATCGGGATCATATAGCCCTGTTGAGTCCAGCAGCCGTTCATCATAGATACTCGGGGCATTGGTCTGTCTAACTTCTTTTAAATCGTTTAGGGCGTCTAATTTGGAATCATATTCCTTTTGATCATCTTTTAATTCCGGTATGGGAACCTGGTTGTTTTCTAAAGTTGGTTCCTGGTCTTCTTCTAAAACTAATAGTGCATATCCTCCTATAAAAAGTAGAATGCACGCTAGCATGAAGGAAAAAACAATTTTGTTCTTCTCAATTCTCATCTGTTATTTTCTTTAAGCTGTTTTCAAAAAAGTTGGTAATCAATAATCCGTGTGTATTCTTTGGAAAGTTTCGATCCACATGAATGAGCTTTCCCGTGGTCGTCAATTCATAAGTATCGGTAATAGTCCCACGATTGATTTCAAAAATGGTCTTGGTTTCAAATACATAGGGCTCAGCTTGTAAATCGACTTTTGATTTTACGCTCAATACTTTTTGGAGCAATGAGTATTGTAGCAAACGGTTGTAAACCCCATCTGCTTTTTTTTGCCGGTATAGGGCATCCACGGAACTGTTTCCCAACCACAGGGCCTTTTCCAAATTCTTTTCGTAATTACTTGCATCGATGTTGTAGAAATAGGTGTGAAAAAGTTCCAAGTGTGCTAATGTTTCCACATTTAAATTTTCTCTTTGGGAAACCATTTTTATGGGAATAACACTTCCATTGGTATTGACAACAAAGGCATTGTTTACGGATTCTTTGTGGAGCTTTATGACCACCACTATGGACACGATAGAAGTAAGCACGGCTCCGATAATAACCGATAAGACGATAAACCGGTTAAGCTTTAAAATGGAATAGATATTCTTATAAGGTGTTTTCATATAGTTGATTCTTGATTTTTAACCTGCGAACAGCCTAAAAGTGAACGAGGTCGCTCTGCTGTATAATTTAAATTTTAGGAATACGATAAACCCTATGGATCCTAATTGCAAAAGCGGAGCAAAGAAATTACTTCCCCAATCCGTCCCAAATAGGTCGTTCCATAAATTGGCATTGATTTCGGTATAGAGATTATTCACGAATACATTAACCAGGAAAAAGGCAGGCACCAACATATACACTCCGGCATAGAGCTTAAAGAAATTGTAGGCCATGGAACGAAACTTTTCAAAAACGGCTAGACTGATAACTAAAGGGAAAAAGGCCTGCATAATTCCCAATAAAAAATAGCGTTCCGCTAAGAATATGGGGTAGATGAATAAATCCAATATCCAAAGGAATACCCCGATAATAAAGGACAATAACTTGAGTCCGTATAAAGGGGTGACCAAAGCTTCATATAGTAACGCCCAAGCTTTTTTGGCCGCATCCCAAACACCAACATCCTGTTCTATATCCATATCCTGCATCTGCAAGGGTAGGAGGGCCGGTGCCGTATCACGGTATTGGTTTTCGATTGCTACCAATAACGAATCAAAAACACCCAATACCTGTGTTGAGAAGATAACCAATAGGACTATGGCAAAATTCTTGGCCAAATCAGTAGGGCTTAATCCCCAAGTATACCCTTCATCGGTGGCCACACCTTCATTATATTTTTTTAGGATATTGATTAGAAAGAACAACACCGCAAGTGTTTTCATTCCAGCAATGGTGTATTGTGAAAAATCACTGTTTTTAATTGTTTGAAAAACAGTGTCCACATATTCCAATCCTATGCCTAAAAAAATCCCTGCCATTAATAATCGCCTTCCCTGTAATTGATTTTGTGCTGCATTTCTCGGAATTGGATAATCTCTCGATATCGCCTAGTTTTTTGCTCAATTTCCGATACCATTTCCTTAGACTGTAATTCCTGCTCTTTAAGGACTTCTGCACGTTCGGCATCGGTCATCTTCATATGGTCGCTCGATAAGATTTGATCAACAAACTCCATTCCCGCGGTGGCATTTTGAAGTATGGCATTAAATGAATCCGAAATACGATTTACTTCTTCGGGTTTAATAAAAGGGGAATTCAAAATTTCCTTTAGATCATTTTGAACCACCGCGTACAGGCGTTGGTTGTTCTTTGCAAGTTCCTTTACCGCTTTCAGTTGCTTGATAACATAGTTCACCTTATCAATATTTTCCTTTTGTTCCTTTAAAAACTTCATGGTCTTTATGATGTTCGAGGTCTGCTTTCCTGCCTCTAGAAGTTGTTTGGCAAATGAGATAAAGTTGACGTTGTCATAAACGGGCATTCCTTGGGCCCCGGCAATGCCGGGAGATAAGAATAGGGCCATGGTTAGGGTGATGACAATGGTTCTTGCACTTTTCCTTAGGGTCTGTTTCTTTTTTTCTTTCATTCTTTCTTGTGTTTGAGGTTTATAAATTCCTTAATTGCTTCCTCCATGTTATTTGTCTTTTTGTAAATGGCCATTATGTCCTCATTTTCTTTGCCATCGGTTAAATAGGCAGCGTAAACTTCAGGCGGTACCTCTAGGCGGAAAATGTTACTTTCCTTCCCTATTTTGATAAACATTTCTGTGTACTTTCGGGGGCCAGTCAGATTGTTTTTGATGGATTTTAACTGATTTAGATCGTGACTAGAAAGATTCAAGCGTTTTACGATTTCGTCATATCCCTTTTCATTGTTCAGGCTATAAATGACCTGAGTATTTTCAAGGATACTTGCCGATGTCGAATTGTCCGGTAGTTGATTGATGGATTGCAAAATGATGCCGATAGCACCATTTTGTTTCCGGATGGCCTGATAATAGAATTCTACACTTTCGAGAACATTGTCAAACTTCAATTGTTTGGCAAACTCATCAAATAGGATAATACCTTTCTCGGCGCGGTTCTTCCATATGGTGCGTTGGATGGCTGATTTTATCAGCTTCAGCATTACCGATAGAATTTCCTTGTTGTCCTTTACTTCATCCAGTTCAAAAACAATAAGGCGTTTATCCTCAATTTTAAAGGTCTGGTCCTCACTAACCTCAAAGAGGAAACTGTAAAGTCCATCGCCAACATACTCGGACATGATGTGGAGGAAGTTCGTAATGTTGAAATAGTCCGGATGGATTTTAAGAGTTTTTAATAGCGTATCCTTATGTCGCTCAATAAAGTCGTAGAAGCTGCTGAGCGAATGACCCATCGGAGTTTGCTTGTAGTAGTGACGGAGAATTTTCTTCACTGAAACCGACTGTGCTTTGGTCACTTTCAAATCCGAAGCGAACAGTTCAAAAAGGAAAACCGAAAGGTCTTCCAACCGTTCTGGAGATAGGTCATTTTTATCGTTGATGAAGAACGGGTTGATGCCCAGATTCTGCCCACTTTCGTAACGGAGTACGGTGTATTTTTCTGGATATAGTTTGGCAAATTTGGTATAAGAACCACCAAGGTCTATGATTACCAACCGCACACCACTTTCAAAATATTGGCGTAGAATGTTATTGGCCAAAAAGGATTTCCCTTCGCCGGTAGGTGCAAAAATGGCGAAGTTCCGTGCTTTGATACGTTTCTTTCTTTCATCCCAAACATCTTTTAAAACGGGTATGTTGTATTCCCGGTCATTAAAGATGATTCCTGTTTCGTCCGATTTGTAATTGGTATTATTGATGAGTAGGCATAGCGCATGCTTTAAGTCCGTTACGTATAGATCCTCGTTTGAAAAATTCGACGAGAACGCACAAAAACTGTTCAAAAAATAGTTGACACGTTCCTGCCCTTTAGGATAATATGGGAGAATGTCCAGCTCCTTGAACTCTGCCTTTATTTGAGAGGTAATGCCATCTAGCTTTTTAAGGTCTTTATGCCAATACATGATGTTGAGCTGGCCGCGTATGACACGGGCATTGTCATCAGCATTTATTTTGTCGAGAATGTGCTGAATTTTTCCTAAAACAACCTTGTTTTGAGATCCAAAATTGGAGCTCTTTTTAAGTTCCTCTATTTTCTTGTCCAGTAGTTTCCGCCATTTCTGTTTATCGTCCAGATATAGAATTTGGTTTACAATATGGTTCTCTTTCAAGGTCAGGCCAAGGCCATCTATAAAACCTTGGTGAAAAACAAAATCGTCGGAAGTAAAACGTTCGTTGGTCTTACTGCTAAGTACGTTTTCTCCAAAACATGATTCACTATTGGCGGTAAGAATGTCAAAGTGATTTTCACCGATATTGATGTTGTCTTTATCTAAAAGAATATCGGTATCACAACCTTCATTAAATCCGTTAAAGTAATTGTAAGTCAGCGCCAATATTTCACTGGAATCTAAAGGCGTGAGCACAATCTTACGGCTATTGTTGACAAATGAAACTGAATCGGTTACTGCGCTTGTAAACCGGTTAATGTTTTCGTCCAGTTCCATGGGAACGGAATTTGATATTTTTTTAAACGGATTTACATATTTGGGATTATTGAGCGTTTTGTTCTTCGGCAGTATAAAGAACAGAAAGCATTGATGTTCCATAAATTCCCTTCCCTTGAAGTGTTCGGAAGTGGCTTTCGCCAAAAAGGTATCGTTGGGAAGTTTTTCAGCTGCGTACGATTTCTTCAGATAGGCATCTTGTTTATGAACTACCGTACCTACGGGTAATGATTTTAGAGCCTGAAACCAAGCCCCGTGCAAATCCTCAAAATCTTTCTCAGAGAGGGAATAGATTTCAGGCAGGTCTGCTTTGTAGCAGAGCACCACATTGCCATTATTGGCAAATAATACATTCTTGCGTATGTCCACAATAGGGTGGTTAGATACCAGATTAAGCTTCTTCATAGTCGAGTAGTGTGGATTTTTTATTGGTAATGATTTTTGGGTATGGATGGGTAAGCTGTAAAAGTTGAGGACGTTGGGCCATACGTATGAGTACTATATATAAGCCGCAATTGAAGATGATTACGCCAACTATAATCCCCAGGCCAAAAGAGAAGATAATGACCAACAAGGACGCTATTATTGACACCATTAAAAGGGCGAACAATGGTACTGGGAGCCCAAATATCATTGCCCGCCTTCTAATGTTCTTGTAGACTTCGAATTTCTTCATAAGGGTTAGACTACAATGCTTATGAGATAGGTAAAGATGCCAACGACCGCACCTGCAATAAGTACAAAGACGAGAACACGTGTAATTCCTTTTTTAAGGTCTGCGTTTTCGCCAAAGAAATGACCTGCATTAAATAGGAAACCTATCAAGAAAATGACACCGAGAATTATTGGAAAAACCGTTCTAATGGTATCGGAAACATCATTGACCGAATCTTCGATTCCTCCGATTTGGGCAAAAATTGAATTGGAAATAAGCAAGAGTAATAAGGTTGGATACAGTGATTTTTTCATGTTGAAATGGCTTTAAAATTAGACTGATTTTGTTTTTAGAAAAATACTGTATATTGTATTTTAAAATACTGAAAATCAGTTATTTGTGAATAAAATATTATTTGATATGGATTGTATTTATTTGATACGAATTGGCATCAAATTGTATGAAAATTGGAAAGAGCTATGTTGATAACCTTAAAATTTTTGAAGCGGGGATCGCTCAGAAACGTCAAACTTTGGCTGCGCCCCCCTCAAGTCTTTGTGATTTTGATGCTACAGGGTTGCCAAGTTTTCGCTCAGCAAAAAGTGATTGTTATTGATCCTGGGCATGGTGGAAAAGATTCCGGTGCGATAGGTATAAATGAGCTACAAGAGAAGCATGTGGTGTTGAATATTGCTCAGGAGATTTTAAGGTGGAATAAAACCCTCTTGAATGACAAATTTGATATTTACTTGACTCGATATACCGACACCTTAATTTCTTTGAGTTATAGAACAAAATTGGCTAAAGCACTTAATGCCGATGTGTTTATCTCCTTGCATTGTAATCATGCTAATAATTCAAGTGCTAAGGGAGTTGAAGTATTTGTGCCTAATTCTAATTCTCGATTTACTGATGGTGCCATTGAATTGGGATTAGCCGTTTTGAATGAGAGTACTATAAACTTAGGGTTTAAAAATAGAGGTCTTAAGATTGCCAATTTTCAGGTGCTTCGTGAATCTAATTCCTATTACCCAGCTATACTTTTTGAATTGGGTTTTATGAGTAATACCGATGAAGCCAGTTATTTTTTAAAATATAAAAATATCAAAGCGATGGCTGTATGTATTTATATGGGCTTATATAATTATTTAAAAATTGGTTTATGAAGGAGTTTTATTATGAGTTTATCATTAGTTTAAAAGCAATTGTGAATAGTTTAAAAAGTGAAATCAGGTTTAAGCACAAATGATTTAACTACCGTCTGACCCCTCTGAAAATTAGCGTTTCGTTAAACTTTCCAATAGTTTATCGATAGGAATTGATAATTAAACTCTTTAAAAAACTTCAGGTAAGGTATAATTATTAATACCTTTTTATAGACTTTAAAAGTAATTTTGAAAGTTCAATTAGGGGTGGGTTTAAATGTTACTTGGTTACAGGCTCGAAAACTTGGAGTTTCACAAATTTTTTATATAAAATACGTCAATAATATGTTATATTGCGTATATTATATGTAATCGAATATTATAATTATGGCGACAATCAGAAAATCATTGACTATTACTACCGCTCAGGAAGAGTGGATAAAGTTGCAAATTGAAAATGGTGGTTTCGCGAACGATAGCGAATACATGCGACATCTAATACGTTTAGATGAAGAACGGAATAGGGATTTTTTAATTACCAAGGCGGCTATACAAGCAGGATATGATAGTGGAATGAGTTCTAAAATTAGGTCTGTTGATGAAATTATTGAAGCTGCAATAGTTCGTAAAAAGAACAGAAATGTCTAGTTATCATTTATCGTCGAAAGCAGATGATGATATCGACGATATAGTAGATTATACTTTGGAGACTTGGGGCGAATCACAGACTCATAATTATGTTACCGAGTTATACCAATTTTTACAGACTCTTGGAGATAATCCTGACCTTGGTCGCAGCGCTTCTGAATTTGCGGCACCTTTGAAAAGATATAATTACAAAGCACATACTATTTTCTACGAACCGACCAGAAAGGGAATCTTCGTTGTTCGTATTTTAGGACAGATACGGGATTTCAAAAGACATCTTTAACCGCTAAATAAGTCGTTTTTTAAAGCTCAATTATAGGTGGGTTTGATTATACTAGTTCAATTAAATGGAAGTAGGGTTTGTTTGAACTTTTTAACGGTCTTGTATATGAAACGTAGCGTGTAAATAGACACTGACTTTTCGATTTATGCACAAGCCGAATTTTTATTTTTTCTATTTATCTTTTACTTTCTAAATATACAAAAATAAAAATTTGGCGGACTTTGTAAAAAAGCAAAAACCTTTGGGAAAGCCGGTAATAGCTATGTTTTATATACGTCTTAAGTTTGATTCTCAGTAAATTGTTGATATAATTAGAAAGAACAAAAGAGAGAATTAAGGTTACTATATACAGTGAAGCTTCAGACTTCGACAACATTGATAATCCTCTCTCTTTTACTACTTAAATCACGTTCAGTTCTATGAGACTTTAGATCTCGTTTTCAAGTTGTTGTGAGCAGAAGTAGCCGGTTCTTTCATAGAACATTTCTTATGAATAAATATAAAGAAACTTTTGGAGTTGACATTAGTAAAGATGTCTTTGATGTACATGGTAGTAACAAAGGTCACGACCAGTATAAGAACGATGAAACGGGGTTCAAGAAATACCTTAAGGAATTACCCAAAGGTTCATTGGTCGTTATGGAAGCTACCGGTTATTATCATTACAGACTTGCACAGTTTCTTTACAAAAATGGAGTACTGGTTTCAGTAGTAAACCCATTATCTATAAAGCGGTTCATTCAAATGAAACTTGCCAAGGTAAAAACGGACAAGAGCGATGCCAAGGCTATATGTGAGTATGCCCTTATCAACGAGGTTCCTATTTATAATGCCTTGACGGACACCCAGAGCGAATGTTTACAGTTGTTCCGGTTATTGGATACCTATTTAAAGCAACGAACGGCAACCAAGAACAAGATACATGGGGAAGCAGTTTTAGGTATACCCTCAAAGTTTGTTTATCGTTCCTTGATACGTAACAAG
>TARA_R110000751_G_scaffold10055_1_pt1 | contig 11195 bp, 8 predicted proteins | sample TARA_R110000751 | Tara Oceans TARA_R110000751 (sample SAMEA4398001) | marine metagenome | biome: Polar Biome; feature: [MES] marine water layer (ENVO:01000295) within the mesopelagic zone...; material: water (ENVO:00002006), including particulate matter (ENVO:01000060) such as...... | reverse complement strand
CGTAGAACAATCCTCCGATCAAACCGATCCGATTGGGCAGAAGTTGGATATGGCGACGGCGCCAAGAGCGGGGGTACTATGGACATTTCAACAGGCCGGGCAAACCGCCTCTTCGCAGCCCATGGCATAAACGCAGCGATCGGCCAGATAATGCGGAAGGAAATATTGGCTGCGTGACTTGAAACTCAGACGATCATGCTGGTTTCCCAGACGATTTCAACCTTGAGGGAAGGCGGAGCCATACCACCAAATCGCAATCGGATTCTAGGCCTGATGGTAATGTTCAGTGATCCCGAAACGCAGGGGCACTCAACAGACCAAGCAGCTCTATCTGCGCAGACGGCAGCACTTCTGGATGCAGGTCGTCGACGTTGGACCGGCCCCGTCGTGACGACGCAGTGCTCCTGCACTCTGAACTGCTTGAAGAGGCTGGAAGACCCGTCGCTCAATAAATTCCTGTCGATATGCAAAGTGGATGATTCATACCCGCTCCCGCCGAACTAATCGGTGGTTCAGCGCCCGCCCCCGCAACGGCAGAGACAGCCTCCACTCGAGATATGGCCTCCGCTTCATCCGTTTATCCTCGTGAGACAGAGGCAACCGACCATGATGATACAGATCGCATCATGGACATTGAAGCGGCCGTGGTCATAAAGCATAGCCGTTCGCGTCAAAGAAATGCATTTTTTCGGGTGCCAGACCGATCTTGCATGTCCGACCGTCGAACTGCCCAGGTGTTCCCTCTACATCGACGACGAATGGAATACCGGATGCGACCGAACCAAAATAGCGGGTCCTGGAGCCAAGCAGTTCCGTTCTTTCAACGTCAAAATCGAGTTGCGAATATCCGTTGGGAATATGCTCCAGCGCAATGCTGTCCGGACGAACACCCATGGTCCGCAATTCAGATGGTGCAAACCGGGACTTGTCTGGCACAGAAATGCCGGATTTCCTTTCCCCAAGCATCAGTTGCAAGCGGTCTTCGGCCACTGTCGCGGAACAATCGATGAAATTCATTTTGGGGGACCCTATGAACGAAGCGACAAACTTGTTGGCCGGCGTCTCGAAGAGTTCCAGCGGCTTTCCGATTTGCTGAACCACACCATCCTTCATGACGACGATACGATCGGCCATTGTCATCGCTTCGATCTGGTCATGTGTCACATACAGCATGGTGGCGCCCAGGAGTTTGTGAAGCCGCACGATCTCGGCGCGCATCTGTCCGCGCAAATCAGCATCCAGATTGCTCAGCGGCTCGTCGAACAAGAACACTTTCGGCTGACGCACGATGGCGCGGCCAATGGCTACACGTTGTTTCTGACCGCCGGATAGTTGCCGCGGCTTGCGATCCAGAAGATGTTCAATCTGCAAAATGCGCGCGGCTTCATCCACCTTTTGCTTGATTGTTTTGCTCGACGCCCCGGTGATAAGAAGCGGAAAAGCAATGTTGTCGAAAACCGTTTTGTGCGGATAGAGCGCATAGGACTGGAAAACCATCGCGATGCCGCGTTCGCCAGGCGAGAGGCCGTCAAGATTGCGTCCGTCGATGCTGACAGAGCCCCCGCTCATTTCCTCCAGACCTGCCATGATTCTCAGCATTGTCGATTTGCCACATCCGGACGGCCCCACGATGACAGCGAATTCACCGGATTCGATATCCAGTTTTACGCCCTTGAGAACCTCAACATTACCGAAGCGTTTTTCGACCGCGTCGAAAGCTACTTTCGCCATTTCAGTTTCCTCGTCTTTCCAGATTAAGTATTATTGTCGGCAAGGGGGATCCTGCCTGAGCGCACGTCTAAAACCGGTATGCCGTCTTTCCATTCCACGATTCCGAATCCGTACCCTGTCGATAAGAAATAGCGGCCGTCCCGTCGTGGTGGTCCGTCTACGACCAACGCGCGGTCCACCGCGTCGTATCGCACACCCGACACCGCCTGAAGCAGGGCCCAAGATGAGAGTGCGCGGGCATAAAAGTGACCGCACTCATATTCATTGAAGGGGTTGCGAAGCGTGCCATTGTAGCGTGACCTCACGGCTGCGACGATCTTCTCCGCCGTTTCAAAATCGCCCAGCATCACAGTGTGGGCAGCCACCTGATACTCGATTCCCGTCCACACCTCATTGGAATAGATGAACGGTAAAGTAGGTTCTCCACCTCGCGGCCAGGTACACAAGAGCAGGCCGGCCTCGTGCCCGAGCGCATATCCCGGTCGTTGCGGATTCTCCTGTGCATAGAGGTTGTTGCGGAAATTATATCGCCAAACTGAAGCCAGATGGCCACGCACCTCCGATTCTTCCATCACGGCGCCAAGTCCAGCACAACGCGCCATCCAGTCCCCAATAACGCCATCTGCCAGACATCCCGGCCCGTATTGATACTTCGGCCCTTCCCGTTCCATAATTTCGAGAGCCTCAGGCCAATAAGGCGAGGATTTCGGATGGCGCACGAGGTCTTGAGGAGGGCCTCGTCGCTTGTCGCGCCACTCGATTATCTGCTCATAATATTCGCCGTTGAACAACCGCTCGCTTAGAGTGCTGAGCACAGCGTCCAGGATTCTCGGATAATCCATGGAGGATTCGCCGAGCGCTTCCGCCATCGCAATCGCGGCCCGCAACGCCGCCGCATAAAAACCGGATGTCAGGCTTTCGGGTCCCCAGAACTCGATATCATAAGTGACATGGTGCGGTTCGCTCAGGTTACCGCTTCGATCGCAATCCCAGGCGGCAATGCAATATTCGAGACTGGCCTTCACTGACGGCCAGAGAGAGCGAAGCCAATCACTGTCCCCGCTGATGCGCCAATCGCGATAGACTTTGATGACGCCACCCAATTGTCCGTCGGCAACGGCCAGAAAATCGTGAAGTCCGGGGCGCAGCGGTAACGGATGACGGTAGATTTGGTGTCCCAGCGCGTTCTGGCATTCACCGAACTCGGATTCACGCATACTCCGTTCAAGTTCCGGGAACAAATGCGCGAGAGCCTGCGCATAGTTCCAGACATGGGTACAATTACCAAAGCAGCAACCGGCCGTATCACGGCATCCTTCCCACCCCCAGAAACGTCCATCATCTTGCCGCATAACCGTTGGTGATTTCAAAATAGACAGATTAGCCGACAAAGCTTCCAGCATGGCCGGCGGAAGGGTGGAGTCGTGGAACGCATCTGCGAAACAATTACTCTGTTCGCGCAGCGAGGTGTAGGCCTGCCGCCAATATTCTTCGACTGCAGCCACGTTCTCGAATTGCGATGTGTACCAAGGCCGATAGCAATCCGTGGGCGAGGCCGGGGTTATTGGCTTTTTATATTCGCTGTCAATGTGTTGGGATATTCCGCCGCGTTCTCCCGGTTCATGTTCAGCGCAACATTCGGACGTTGGGCTACAACAACTTCCGGCAGCACCCACTTCATCTGCGCCATAGCGCAGGTCGGAGAACGGTGTATGCCAGCAGAACAGAAGCTGCACCCTCTTTTCCTCGCCCGGGAGAAGTTCGAGTGGGACAAACAGGCTTCCCCCAGGGGAAGCGGGACCGTCATCGTCATAATCCGGTCGGTCGATTGGTGCGCTATCACGGGCGCTGTGCCAAACCATGGATTGAGTGTCGTACCAACCGCCACGAAACCAGCGCGGGTTAACGTGAACATCGCCGTCCAAAACGGTTGCACGAAATGCGCTTGTCCGCGCCGGCGCGGTTTCCCCCCCATCTTCCCAGAGCGTGAACCCCCGATCGCATCGCGAGACCCCGTGATGACCGGGAACAGAATCGGCGATGATCTGCTGCCCAGGCTGCTGAACAAGAAAATTCGCGGCATGGAAGGAGAAAACTCCGTTAAGCAGTTCGTCGGTGTCATTACAAAAGGTATATTCGAGCCCAGCCACAGGCATGCTGGAGGGATCGGGATTGGGCGGCGTGAATGGGCTCCAGCCCACGACGGAAGCCGAAATTGGATAATCGTCGGACGATAGGTCCAGGCGACAGAAGGGAAAACGCGAACGCGCGATACTCTTCTCAAAGCGTGGCAGCCCAAATGTTCGCGCGACACAGCCAAGACCACCACCCTGGCTGGCAAATATCTTATGTCCGGGAACCGCACCCTCGACAACTCGGGTGAGCTCGGGTCTGCGATCAATACTCAGACAGGCGAATGCAAATGGCTCGTGAAACCGTTCCATATGGTGCCGAAGCGATACATGTGAAAGCGATCCCTGCCCTTCAAGGCAAATCATCCCTGCACCGATGCCGCCCATTGGGAATGCCCAATGATCCAGTTGAGACCCACTCCACGGTCCGAGCGTCCGTCCGCTCCATTCGTCGCGCCTATTGGTATCCATTTTAAAACACTTCATTTGTATGGTTGCACCTAGAATGCGCCGATGGCCTCGAAGACATGGCGCACGATGTCGGAGCCACGAACCTCAACGGCCACGTCGGCATTGGATTTGCGGCTAGCGGTAATAGTTTGAAGATTATCCAGTCGCACATTTCGCAGGTCGCAGACGGTCATTGCGCGGGTGTGTTCACCGGCGAGTTCGATAGCTACATGGGCATCGCGATAGGTTATAAGCTCCGGTTTGACCAGCGGCACCACGGCACAAGGATCGTGAAGACTCGCATGCGTCAAACCAAAAATGCTGCGCGAGCGCTCGAGATAGAAATCAAACAGATCCGCGAAAACCGAAGCCGCGTTCCCTCCCATTGCACGCAGCGCAGCGATTTCGGCCTCCCCCACGCCAACCCGCCGAGTAACATTAAGGCCAACCATCTTGATAGGCACCCCGGATCGGAAAACGATATCGGCTGCTTCGGGATCACAATGGATGTTGAATTCCGCCACGGCCGTGCTGTTACCTACGGTGGTGGAACCGCCCATGAGCGAAATCCACTTCAACCTGCCGGCGAAAGAAGAATCCAATTGCATCGCCCGGGCAATATTGGTGAGCGGGCCAAGCGCAATGATACCGCATCCTTCGTCCAACCGGGAATACTCGATCAACGCATCAATGCCATTTTCCGGCTGCGGGGCGGCACTTGGTTCAGGCAGGACGGCGCCGTCAAGTCCGGACTTGCCATGCAGATCTCCGGGAAGACGCTCGTTTCCGCGAAGCGGCCTGTCCTCTCCCGCGAATACGGGGATGCCAAGCTTCGCCAGTTCCAGAACAGCCAGTGCGTTGTGCGTACTCGCCTGCAGACTGTTGTTGCCGTAAACCGTGGTGATCGCTGTGATATTCAGATTGTGCGCGGCATAAAGGATGGCGGCAGCGTCATCGTGCCCTGGATCGCAATCAATGATAATGTTTGTCACTGTTTATCTCCGATCGTTGTATTCATTCTTTCGACAATCCGGTGATCCAGCAGAACTGGTCCGGCATAATCGCCCTCGTTGCCCGAAATCATCGCGCGAACAACCGGCCCGAACCTTTCGTAGGGGATGCTCACGGAAGTCAGCCATGGGGCCAACCAGCGGTTCAACGGGTTGTCATCGAAACCTACAAGCAACAGCTCATCGGGCACCTTGACCCCACACTCCTCCGCACGGCGGTAAAAACCGTAGGCAATCAGGTCATTCGCGCAGAAAATGGCTTGCGGTCGATCGGAGTCTTTCAACACTTCTTGGGCCAATTCATAACCTGCCTGTATAGTCAATTCCGACAACCAGGTATGGTTCGGATCGATCGGATTGCCGAAATCGGCCATGGAGTCCCGGAATCCCTCAAACCTGAGCCGGCTTGCAGAAGAACCCAACGGACCCCTGATTGCCCCGACCCGCGTCAGGCCCTTTTGATGGAGGTGCTTGGCGACATCCGAACCGGCAGCGCGGTTGTCAATTCCGATGAAGGGGGCAACAACCCCTTCTGGAGGGGCTCTGTTGATAAAGAGTACGGGCACGCTCCCGCCAATGGCACTTCGAAGGCCTGGACTGTCGACCGCGCCGAGCATCACAATACAGCGGATTCGAAACGACAGGACAAGCTGGAGAGCAGCGTCCTGTACCAGAGGCTGCTCACGCGTGTTGCACAAAACAAGACTCACGCCGTCCTGCTGCAAACACACTTCAATCGAATCCGTGATGGCTGAGTAGTAGGGGTTTTGGGTATCCGGCATGAACAGAGCAACAAGGTTGCTTTGGCCTTGCCGAAGCGCACGACCGAGTGCACCTGGCTGATAATTGAGCGCCCCTATGACACGTTCCACCTTGCGATACGTGCTCTTCGAAACCAACTTATTCTGGCCATTGAGAACGCGCGATACTGTAGTCGAAGAGACGCCGGCCAACTTGGCGACATCTGCGATCTTCACGGAATTTCCACTTGCCAAAAATTCCTCAATCGCTTGTTTTTGCGAGACCATCGAATCTTTCACCTGTTCGAATTTGTTAGACCTGTACATTTGCCTGCGTCAACACCATGCGGCTACTCCCCCCCGCATTGCATCTTGATAAGCTCAGCAATCTGTGCGGCTGTTGGCATGGCCGGTGCTGTTCCCGGCATAGAGACACATAACGCGCCGGCAGCGCAACCTTGGCCAACTGCGCTGCTCAAACTCGCACCATTTGCTAATGCAGTGGCCATCGCTCCATTGAACGCGTCACCGGCCCCGGCAGTATCCACCACCTTAGGCGCGGTGAAAGGCGCAACGAAGTCATCCATGGCGTCACCGAGAACATAGGCTCCCTTGACGCCAAGCGTAACGACAACATGTCTCGCGCCCATAGCCTTGACCATCCTGGCAGCGGCACGGACCTCGTCTTTCGTTTCCACAGGCATTCCTGACAACGAGGCCAGTTCGGTTTCGTTCGGAGTAATGATGTCGCACAACCCAATAATGCTGCGGTCAAGCGGCAGCGCCGGTGCGGGATTGAAAATGGTCATGACGTCATGGCGTCGTGCTATTTCGAGTCCTGCCCGGGCTGTTTCCGCAGGCTGTTCGAGTTGTGTCAAGAAAACACTGCAAGCAGATATTTCATCTTCAGCAGCCTGCGCATGTGCTGGCATCAAGAACTCGTTAGCGCCAGTGAAGACGATGATACGGTTTTCACCGGTCATGCTATCCACGTGAATAAAGGCCGTCCCGGTACCGGAGTCTCTGAATCGATGGAGAAATCGCGTGGTAATCTGCTCTCCTTCAAGGAAGTCTTTGGCCAGCCCGGCAAGATGATCCGTCCCTGCTGCTGTCAGCAGCGAGACTGTGCCGCCGCTTCTGCGGGCTGCGATAGCCTGGTTTGTTCCTTTACCTCCGGGCCCCATTACAAATCCGTCTGAACGGATCGTCTCACCATTCCGTGGCATCCCGTTACACCGAAATGCCAGATCAACAATAAAGGATCCAAGTACAAAAACTTTCGGTTCTTTTGGCATGCAATACAGCTCCTATTCTATACTTATTTTATTCCGCTATCAACGATCGTGCGGATGTAGTATCTTTGCAGCGCCATGAACGGGAGGATCGCGAGAAAGGATGCTACGGTCATCGCGGCAAACAGACGACCGAAATCAGCCTGCTCGAACTGTAGGTAACGCGCTATTGCAACTTGAACCATCGTCAAGTCCGGCGATGTGGCCGCGACAAGTGGCCAGAAAAATGCATCCCACTGATGAATGAACATCATGAGGGCCGCAGCAACTACAGTTGGCCAGGATAGCGGCATCGCCACGTCCCAATAGATTCGCCACCAGGACGCCCCATCAACACGGGCAGCCTCGAACAGCTCTTTGCTGACCTTCGTAAAAAACTGACGAAACAAAAAGATGATGAAACCGCTCGCGACCTCGGGCATGACCAGAGCAAAATAGGTATCATTCCAATTCAGGTCGCGAACCATGACGTAAAGCGGAACAACGATCGCTTCAAATGGCATGATGAAGGTTATGATGACCACGACAAAAAGGGTATTCTTGAAAGGAAAGTCGAACACGGCAAAGGCAAAACCAGCGGCGGAGCAGATCAGAATGCCGAGCGCGACCGTGGCGAACGCTACGAACAAGGTGTTGGTGACCGCGCGTGGAAAATCGCTTTCCCAGAGGAGTCTGTAATTCTCCCAACTGAAGGTTTCTGGGATGAAGGTCCGCCAGGACAGTTTCGGTGAGTAAAGAAAAATTTCCTCAGGCGGCCTGATAGACGATATGGCAACCCAGACGATTGGCGCCAAAATGATCATCGCCAGCACTATCAAAAGTGTGTAACGGGCAACCGGCAGAAGGGCGGCAGAAGTTCGTGATCGCATGACTTTAATCCTCACTACGCATCAACCAGAGCTCTACCATCGCTACAGCTAGCACGACGACAAGCATGACCGTTGACATCGCCAAAGAACGACCAACATCAATGTAGTTGAAGGCTGCCTGGTAAATACGGAACATTACAAAGTCGGTCGCACCGTTTGGCCCGCCTGCGGTAATCACATAGACTGGGGCAAAAAACAGCATATTGATTGCGGTCGACGCCACCAGGACAAAAGCAATAGGTCGACGCATCAAAGGCAGCGTGACATGGCGGAAACGCTGCCACCATGAAGCGCCGTCGATCTTCGCAGCCTCATACAGAGATTCCGGTATGGCGTAGAGACCTGCCAACATGAATAGCATCCAGTAGCCAACACCTCGCCACGTGGTGAGCCAGACCATCGAGCCAAGCGCCTGCGCCTCGTCTTTGAAGAATCCCTGGCGGCCTATTCCCACTGCATCAAGCACCGCATTTACCGGACCGAGATAGGGGTCGAGAAGCAAGTTCCAGATCAGCGCCGTGAGCACCAGAGACAAGGTCACAGGCAGAAACAACACTGAACGGAAAAGGCCGATGAGCGGGCCCGGACGAAAAACCAGTAAGGCGACCATCAAAGAGAGCACAATTTGCAGCGGATTGGCGATCAAATTGAACAACAGGGTAATGCCGAACGACCTCAGAAGATCGAGATCGCCGAAAATCGACAGATAATTGTCTAACCCTCTAAAAACACTCTCCCCAATCAACGTGGTACCATAAAAACTGCCCACAATCGCTACGCCGATCGGAAATATCTTGAATACGGAGAGCCCCATAAAAGCGGGAGCAAGAAAGTAGTAAGCTGGATTGATGCGCATGAGAGTTCTTCGAACTGCCTTTTATTCTGTGCACGCAATCGGGCATACACGTCGGTGCCCGACGCGCACGATAATGACGGCGAATGAAAACAGTGGGGACGGGATTATCCGGGCCGCAGACGTGTACGACGGCGACCCGGATGGCAGATTTTACTTGTACTTGGCTAACTCGCGGTCCATCTCCCGGGCAGCTTTATCAAGGCGTTCGCGAACATCGGCACCTTGTTGGATATCCCGAAATGCGAGCTTCAGAATTTCCTCATACTCCCGGAAACCCGGAATTGGCGGGCGCGGAACAGCAGTATTCTGCAATTCATACTTCGCAATTTCCCAAGGTTTCCCCTTCAACAGATCAGAAAGGTTATCCCAATTGGCCTTGAGCACCGGCGGATAGGGCCGGAGCTTATACCATTCAGCCTGCACATCATCGCGCATGAAGAACTTCATGAAGCGAATACTCTCATCGAGGTGCTCAGTCCTTGGATTAATGCCTATCTGCCACGACCCTGTCGGCGTAACAGGCACACCACCAGCAAAATAGGGGTGCGGCACTGCAATCCACTCGAAATCAGCGCTCTTTTCAAGGCGGCCGAGATTCCAGGTCCCGCCGACCATCATTGCCGCGTGACCCGTGTGAAAGACTTCCTGAACGAGGTTCAGCTCGAACAGTCCCGGCGGACTAACTTTGTCGGCTCCAAAGAGGTCTGCGTAGAATTGCGTGGCCTCCACGAACTTTTGGCCATTGACATAGCCAGTCGCCTCCAGACCATCATCGCTGACCAATTGAGCGCCTTTGGATTGCATGAGCGGAAGCAACTGATAGGGCCGATCGGACTGCTCGAGAAGGACACCCCAGAGATTATCCTCCGGCTTAGCAATCGCCTTGGCGGCTTCTCGAACCTGCTCCCAGGTCCAGCGCCCGTCGATATCAGTACTCGGAAGCTCGACACCCGCTTTCTTGAACAGATCGACATTCACGAACATGAGCTGCATCGACGTGGCGAACGGCCCCGCATACATCTTGCCGTTGTAGCTTGCCGCGCCAAGCGCAGCACTGTCGAAACGATCGAGATCATCAGCGAAATAAGGCGTCAAGTCGAGAAGATGCCCGCGAGCGGCATAAGACGCGGTCAGTGAAGCGTCAGCTGAATAAAGGTCTGGCTCCGGCGTTCGGGATCCGAGACGCACCTCAAGCGTCGACAAGAGTTCATTATACGGGATCCGTTGATAATTCAGGTTGATGTCTGGATTTTCCTTCCCAAACCAATCCATCAGCGGCTTGACCGACTCCTCGGCCCACCCCATCCAGACAACATTCAATTCTGTTTGTGCGTGAGCTCCCACCGCCAGTGCTGCCGAGATTGAGCCCGCGAGCGCCAGACTGGATCCGGCTTTCAACAATTTCTGAAACAGATGCATTCATTTTCCTCCCTTGAGCGAGCGCCGTCCAGACCTGACTGACAAGCGTTTCGCAACAAAATTCTCCTTACAAATCGATTTCATAAATGGTATCGATTTCAGTGTCAAGTAGCATGTCCGGCATCAGGGCCAGCGTCACGGCACTGAGAACTAAAACGATGGAGGATTTCCACTTTATCTCAACGTCATGGAGGTATGATGAACAAGATATCCGGGCGTTCGAAGTGCATTGCCCCGTCAACTCAACGATCGTCGTTCCGACAGGTAATTTCCACCGAATGACCAAAAAATTCTCCGACCGTCGGTTCCCACAGGCAATATTCCGGCGGGCGGTCTGGCTCTATTGTCGGCTCCATTGAGCTTTCGGGATATTGAGGAAATGCGGGCCGAAAGCGGGATTAACGCCAGCTTTCAAGCGATCCGCCGTCGGGTTTTGAAATTCGGCCAGGAGATTGGTGTCACCATCACTTCTCGCAGAGGTCAAGCTTCGGGATGCTGGTTTCTTGATAAGGTGTTCGTTCTCTTTGCTGACAGGCGAAAATATCTGTGTAGACCTTAGATGATGAAGGGGGTGTCCTTTCAGGACTTGCTTAATCCCACCGAAACAAAGGTGCGGCCCTTAATCTCATCTGGATGACTATTGAATAAACGGTAAGCGCTGCGGCGACCCCACATTCCTATAGCCATTCTGATTTG
>TARA_R110000751_G_scaffold299399_1_pt1 | contig 11211 bp, 8 predicted proteins | sample TARA_R110000751 | Tara Oceans TARA_R110000751 (sample SAMEA4398001) | marine metagenome | biome: Polar Biome; feature: [MES] marine water layer (ENVO:01000295) within the mesopelagic zone...; material: water (ENVO:00002006), including particulate matter (ENVO:01000060) such as...... | reverse complement strand
TAGAGGCAGGTAACTTAAAAGGAGCGTTAGAGGCGCTAAGTACGTCTGACCTTAGACCCAGAGTTAAAGCTATCGCTAGAGCCTTAGCGACCTTAGTAGGCGATACCAAAATAGTTATAGTGCCCAGAGACCCAAGCACCCCTGCTGATAGGCAGTACCGATCTATACTAGACTCTCTTGCTAAAGGAGATTTAGAAGCAGCCGGGGTCTACATACCTATTGGTGGTGTAGGGGGTAACGTGCCTCGACCGGGGATACAGAAAGACGTAATCCTGCTCGACGCAGAGATAGGGCTTACCCCCGCTAACTTGTTGCATGAGATGACGCACGCAGCGACGTTAATCACGATGAGGAACCCGTCTAACCCAACTACAAAACAACTTACCGCCTTGTTTGAGGCTGTAAAACCTTACCTATCTGGTGCTCGCGGTGCCGCTAATGTAGAGGAGTTTGTAGCAGAAGCCTTTGGTAACGCTAAATTTGCCGAAGAACTCGCAACGATCAACATTCAAGGCGAGCCAGCTAGTGCTTGGCAGAAGTTCACTAACATCATAGGAAACCTTATCCGTAAGTTGCGCGGGTTAGCTACTGTTAAACTAGAAATTGTTGAAGATGCCGAGACGGGTACCGCTCTATCTGAAGCAGACCGACTAATAGGGGATATCTTAGCTCCCGCAATAGATGCTAGAGGTGCTGGTTCGTTACTAGAAAACTCCTCGGCTTCTGGTGTAGCAGCAGCAATGCGTAAAGTAGGTGACGTGCAGAAAGACTTCACACCTATGGACAGTGCAGGTAGGCAGAAGTTTGTTGATGATTCTATGTCGTTCTTATCGACTGCCTCTAAGAAAGTACAACGTGCCTTCCTAGGGTTTATGCCTTCTCAGGGGTTGGCTGATATTGTTGGTGGGTACAATAAGAAGTTAGGCAAACTTGCTCTAGACTTGCACGCTCTTATGGAAGAGCAACGGGGTAAGTTAAACGAGTACGATAACGCTGCTGATGGCACCATGAAGCAGATTGACTCGTGGGTCTACGAAAACTGGTGGGCTAAGGCTCGCGGGAAAGTAAAGGATAGAGAGAAGTTAGATTTACTTAACGATATTATATCTACAAGCACCACAGAAGAAGTCGATCCGTCTAAGCCGCGAAGCACTTACGAGAACAACAAAAAGAAACTAGCGGTATGGAAAGAGCTGCAATCTAGTTGGAACAACTTAGGTGAAGGTGGTCAGAACGTCTACAAGGCAATGCGTGACTCTTACTCTGTTCGATACAAAGAGTTGGTAGCAGTCCTCAACGGTAGGATTGACGATCTAAATATCGACAAAGAGAACAAAGAAAAGCTTAGAACGACCGTCATGGAGAAGTTAGCCAAGCGAGGTAAGGTCGATCCTTACTTCCCCCTATCTCGTTTCGGTGATTATAAATTGAGCTTCCAAGCCTTTAATGAAGTGACGCAGACTACTGAACCTGTGTTTATTATGTTTACTACAAAGAACGAACGAGATAGATACATCAAAGAACAGCTCGGTGACTCTGACGTAGTGATCCAAGACAGTATCGAACTCTACGACGGCAACGATACCCCTGCGTATAAGGAAACGGTTTCTGCTAGTTTTGTTAACGAAGTGCTAGAGATCCTTAGCACGAAAGGCGGTAAGGACGGTACGGGCGTAAGCGCGGAAGTAAAAAACGAAATCCTAAAAACGTTTATAGAGACGTTGCCTGAGACCTCCTTTGCAAAGAACTTCCAGCCCCGCGCAGGTACAGCAGGGTTTAAAAATGACCATATCGATGTCATGCGTTCTAAGATATACGATCTTAGCCGAACCATTGTCCGGTTGCAGTTCAAAAATAAAATAGATAAGCAGAAAGAAGCGATCCGTGGGAAGGTTCCCGGCAAAGAAGATTTAGAACTAGTGAGGATGAGTAGTCGGGATGGGATAGAAAAAGAACTACAGAATGAACTTCTTTTGCGTGCAGACTTTGCAAGAAATCCCCCTAGGGACGGTATCGCACAAGCTGCTAACCGAGCTGCCTTTATCTGGACAATCGGGTTCAACACTTCCTCTGCGCTGGTTAACTTGTCGCAGATCCCTTTGTTTGTGTTCCCAATGTTGAGTGGTAAGTACGGCATAGAGGAAGCGGGTTCAGCTATAGCTCACGCATCAGGACTCATTTCGGGCACGGTGCTCAACGAAAGTACTCGGGCTAGAAGAATACGTGGGATCGTGCCTTTTGGTAAGCAAGATACCGTTGACGTATTCGCAATGCCCTCTATAGATAACTTGTTTGAGCTGGACGCAGGGGGTAATTATTCTGTACGCAAAGACCTTGGCCGTACCCCCAAACAAATAAAAGAACTTGAAGCCCTTATACCACTAGTACAACTAGCAGCAGCTAGGGGGCAGCTCAACCGTTCAATGTTTGCAGATAGCCTTGGGCTAGATTCGTCTGGTCGAGACAAGAGCGTAACCGACAAAGTTAGCTCTTGGTCTGCTTTCATGTTCCATCAGGTAGAACAATATAACCGTCAGGTGACTTTGGTTACCACCTACAACTTAGAGCTTGCTAGACTCAACGATAAGAGCAAAGCCACTGCCGCTGAACAGAAACTATCTACGCAGGGGAAAAGGGAACTCGCAGCAAAAAATGCGTTGTTTGAAACACAACAACTCAACGGCGGTGCAGTACTAGAGACAGCTCCGAGATGGGCGCAAAAGAGCTGGGGTCGTGTGGCCCTGATGTACAAGTCGTACGGCATTCAGATGTACTACACCATGTTCAAGTCAGCTAAGACCATGCTAAGTAGAGAAGCTGATCCAGAAGTTAGGAACGCCGCGTTCAAACAACTTGTTGCGGTGCACGGTACGGCGCTTTTCTTTGCAGGGGTGCAGGGACTACCGCTTTTCGGTTTACTTACCATGATCGCTAACTTGTTCTTAGAGGATGACGGAGACACAGCAGAAACAATCGTACGTAAGCACATTGGCGATGGGTGGTACAAAGGTGGCCTAACAGAACTGCTAGATGTCGATGTGTCTCAACGGGTAGCTCTGACTAACTTGTTATTCCAAGTAAACCGATTCAACCGAAATCCTTCCCCAGAAGAGACGCTAGGCTACTACTTAGGTGGCCCTGCGTGGAGTGTCGGTAAATCTTTCTTGCGTGGTGGTGAAGAACTACTTAGGGGCGATATGCAACGTGGTATAGAGAGCATGGTGCCGGGAGCGGTACGTAATGGCTTAAAAGCAATACGCTACACCGAGGAAGGGGCACTTACTCGACGTAAAGATCCTATCCTAGACGATATTACCAACGGTCAGCTACTAGCGCAGGTAATAGGTTTTGCTCCCGCTGAGTACTCTAGACGGCAAGAAGAGAACCAAGACTTCAAACGTATGGAGTCCACAAGCCGAAAGAAACGCGGTGACTTAATGAAGAAATACTACTTAGCGTTGCGTATGAGAGACTACGAAGAAGCTCGTGGTGTAAAGCAGGATATCCAAGACTTCAATCAACGTATCAGGAAAACATTTCCAAAAGCAATTATTACGTCAGACTCTATCAAAAGATCTATGCGTTCGCACATGAACACTACGGCAACAACACATAACGGTATCGCGGTGAGTCCCATGTTCCGTAGCGCACTGCAGCAACACGCAAGGACTAGAGAACCTATAATCTTGGACGACTAATCGTCTATCAAGCGTTGTTCCTTGTCGAGTATTTGCAGTGTGCTCAATACAATCTGGTCGTCACTTGCATCTAATACGTTAGTGTCACGCAGTTTAACCAGCGTAACCCACGCTTGTAGCAGTTCTATCTTTGTTGGGGTCATAAGGTACTCCTAGGTTAGGAGTTAGAAACCCCCTCCGAAGAGGGGGGACTGCGTTAGCAGGAGGATGACAGAACGCTTGTTAGCGAGAAGGAGGACGTGCTGTCTAGGCAAATATATCACAATACGCGCCATACACGAACCCCTATTTTATCACCCTCTATTCTAACTCGGGTTTCAATACTCCATTGTTTCTTCTTGGTTATCGCACGGGTTTGCCTAATTGCCTCACCCGTATTGATGCACGGGACAAAGACCGACATACCCACATCGATCTCGCCCCAGAAAACCACGATCCGCACCCCGTCAGGGTTTAGATCATATGTCCGTAGTACTCCCTGCCTCATCATCTTCCTCAGAAAACTGTACTACAATTACATCCGTAGGCGGCATGTTTAGGTGCGTACCCTTACTCAATCGGGTCTTCATCTTCTTAGCGCCTAGCTTCTCTATCATCTCAAGAACAAACGCCCCGTAGTTTATCTGCTGATCCCCACACCATTTCCGAAGCGGTTTGGGTACTAGGTACAGCTTCTTGATATCTGTCTCGTACCGTGCCACCAATTTGTTGCGGGGTATAGCTTCGGGCTGGATGATGCTGTCCATCGCCGTACCGTCTTGCCTCCGTAGATCGCTGGTGCTTTTGATACGTAAGATGTTATCTATGTGCTCATTGACGTACTCGTTTAGCGTCTGCTCAATAGATACTGCCATATCTCGGGTACGCGCCTTATTCTCGATAAGCATCTTTACTGTCCAGCGGTTCAGCGCCGGTACGTCGTACCTAATTAACTCTATCTTATTAGCAATGATCGCAGCGACTAAAGTAAGAGTTGCACCCACTGACCAGAATCGGTTTTCTGAGGACAACTCGGCTTCTTTATCGACCCGAAGCTGTACCTCATTGATAAGCTGCTTCACAGAGTCAATGTTGTTTATAACGTACTGCACAAATACTGGCCCTGCATGCCCGTAACACTTACCTAGAGATCTACTGAAAGCATCAGTTTCCTCCTTTCCCAGCGACCCTGTAAACATCTTTTCTACACGAACTTCTAGTATGCGCTGTGCTTCGGCGTTGGGGTTTTCCTTAACCATCCGAATACGCTCAATCAAACTCGTGTTGCCCGTAGTGACTGCCATAAGGCTCCAAGGTTCTCCGCGTGCTCGCTCAGAGTTACTCCCACTCACTAGTCGCCCACGCTGCTTACCAGTTGTAAATTGTAGCGCCAGCGTACTAAGGCTCTGCCCCGAGGAGTTAGTTAGTTCATCCACCAGTAAAGGTAGATTATGTAGTAGCTCCGAACGGTTCATCTTCGTGTTGTTGGTGTCTTGTTCATTCAAGATAATATCTTCTGGGTCACCCCAAATAGATGCCGCCGCACGCATAGCCGTAGTTTTACCTAGCCCTGATTCCTTGCTATACAAATGAATTGCCGAACACGCAATGTCATCAATGAACTGCATAAGAATAGAGCCGAACCCCATACAGAGCACGTACTGATGCAGCTCAAACCCCGGTCTGTTGTAGAACTCTACTACCTCACGCCATTCATCTAATGTGCCTTGAGGCACGAATGCCGGAAACATCCCCATAGTAGCTTTAGAAGGCGGGTTAAACTCTACCCGATCCTTTAAGATCTTCTGGTTACCTAGAATGAATCCCGTTGCTTCGTTATCTGTCCATCCAAATTGTCTATATGCTTTATCTGCCATTTCTCTCGCCTGTAGTTCATTTACCCACGTTGTGATGTAATCCATTAACCGATCCATCTTTGTAACAGCAACGCCTTGCATCGCCATATTCTTTCTAAATTCTTCTTTGGAAGTAATCGCTGTAAGCGGTACTGTAAATTCTTTAACGCCATCCCTAGGTAGGTGTAGTCGCAACACGGCTGCTTCCCCCAGCTCTATATCGACAATACGCTTAACTACATAAAGATCGTTATGGTATAGCCGCTGTTCGTCTACATTCCCCTCCGAATCTTTGAGTCTTATATACACCCCGCCGTTTGCACCACGTATGTATGGGTACGGGTACGTAGGTATAGTAAAAGTACTTACCGGTTCGTTGGGTAACCCCAAAGCGGGTGCTTCGACGATATTGTCTTGCTCCGTTGCTTCTTTTACACGCCTACCGAGGTGCAAAGGTGACCTCAATTTGCCCCTATTGGGGCACTGTAAACATGTTTCTGGGTTCTCTTCTTCAAAACGAACGCAGGTGTATCGCTTATCTGCCGTCAGGTTATCCCACTTACTATCCGTCTCCTCGGCGCTATATCCCTCGTAACCAGCAGATATCTTGTGGGCCTTTTCCCTAGTGCCATCACTGCACGCCTTTAAGACCGATAACATACCTCGCCACGTAGGTTCAGTAACTTCGTTTTTGTCGGTGAGCGCCCTGAGTATCTGTGCACAACCTTCCCCTTGTCGAGTCTTATCTAAGATATCCTTGAATTTGTAGTCATGGTTTGACAACGCAGCGTTCATCATTGCGTTCGCCCCCTCGATCCTTTTCGAGGGAACTGGTATCAACTCACTTCCAAGTAGTTCTGAGAAGTCATCGAAGTTAACCTTTCGTGGGGTATGTTCCCCTATGAAAGTAACCTCAGACGGCACATCAGGTTTGTAGTTATGCGTCCTCGGCACACGTAGAACACGGGCTGCATCTGCTGTAACTGCGGGATCTGCTGGAAAGTTATTATCGGCACAGAGTTGTTTCAAACGACTCGCTACGGGTAACCAATCACCTATAGGTATAGCTTCCGATAGTACCCAATATACATGAACCCCACGCCCAGAATTTATAAGCGTCGGTTTTGGTAATTTAAACTTCTTGGCGAAAACAACAAGTGCTGCTATCGCATCCTCCTGTGAGGCAAAATCTTTTGTTGGGCCGCAATCAAGGTCTAAGAAGAAAGCCTTAAGGTGTTTTACGTTATCGACTTTACGCGACTTACCTTCGTTAAATGTAGCTAGAGCAAAATAAACATCGTAACCCTTATCATCTAGGTCAACGGCGGCATCAATTAAGTAATCTACGGAACCATAAAACTGTTGGCTTCTTTTATCTTTGGAACTGTTAGATGCAAAAATACAATATAGCCCACTGCTCGATAGAACCTCCTTCAAAAATATTCTTGTGTCCATAAGCGTAGGTCCAAGCGACACCACGGCAGGGGCATGCTTACGCCCTCTTCGACTAGTCTAGCCGTGGGTATTGTTTTAGGGATGGGTCTCTTCGCGAAGAGTACCCAAATTAATTAGGACTCATCGTCCCACCCATCAATAAGGTCGCTTAAACCTTCTTTATCTACTGGAGCTGGTGCCGTCTTGACCTTCGCGGTCTTCTTCTTTGGCTCTTCAATAGCTTCTTCCTCTACCGATAGCTCAACCTCTTCAACCACAGCTACCTCAACAACTGCTTCCAACTCGGCAAACGGATTATCGTCGTCGCTAGTAAACCCATCGACTACATCGAACGGAGACGCAGCTTCCATAGGCACGTACTTGATAACTTGTACTGCCCTCAACCGCAACGACACACCTTGTTCACGCATGTTGTAAGGCACGAGAACAACTGCCAAGTTAACAGTGCTTTTACTGGTTAACTGAAAATCATCAGGCAGCTCTTTGTTACCTGCATCAAAGTGCCTAGGCTTGCTGGTAACATCTTTACCGTACGCCCCTTTGAGTGTAGCTTTACCCACGAACATACCGTCATCATCTTTCTTGAATGGCATAGGGATTTTTTCAGGCCAGCTTGATTGACGTTTTTCAACATAGGCTTTAGCCATAGCACCCATCAACTCTTTAGCTTGATCTTCATTCATCCGAAAGCTAGTGCTATAGGTCGCGCCGTCGTCCAGTGGATCGCACGGCACACTTCGGTTCTCCACGTTATCGAAACGGTAAGTCTTGTTAACACGAGGGTACAACGCTTCTACATTTCTAATCATATAACTCATATGTGTTTCTCCAAACATTCAGTCATTAAATTTAAAACCTTCAACCTCCGAGAATGGTGAGAACCCTGCGTCCTCCATCGGCAATACGCTCAGTTTTAACGCTGTCGTAGTATCAGGGTGTTTCATCATCTCCTTGACGGTTTCCATCTCCTGCTCTTCTAATGGGCGCATCGGCCTGAAAAAGAGTTTTGGTATGTCGCTTCTAGGATCAAAATAGATCTTAGTTATTACCGCGACTACTGGGGTCTCGCGTGCCTCCAAGTACCGTGCGTATGCACGTAGAGGCATGTCCCCACTGATTGCGTCACCGAATATAGAAGTAGGGGGGAGTTGTAGTTGATAAACTGTTTCCAGATCATCCTCTAAGGCTATTGCTAACCGCTGCACAAAACGACATGCGCGGCTTTGCCCTCTCCCCGACCCCCTTATGTTGTTGACACAATCTAAGCATCGTCCCGCTTGGCGTTGATTTTCTGGTACATCTACAGCAGGGACTTCAGTATCGGCAGACCAGCACGTAGGCGCTGCTACTTTGTCAGGGTCGTAAGCACCTTCGTAAAAAATACGAGATACATATGCTACTCCCAAAACAACTACGTCAATAAAATCTTCTTCTGGAGATGGTGTCCCATCAAACCTTCGGTTGCGTATGCTAATTCGTTTTAGATCTCCGCTCATCAGCAATCGTCATCCGATTCTAGTTGCGGTACACCTACACCTTCTTCGCTCATATCACCCCATGTTGCCTTTGAAGGGTCGTCTTCAATGTCCTTTCTAGTTAACGCTTCCAAAACTTTAGGTAGGTTAAACCTATACAGGGAACCTACATGAATGTACGCATCTTTTGGGATAAGCCCTTGTTTTACCCAAGCACGCACCGTAGCAGTGTTTACATGGAAGTGTTTAGCAACTACAGCGAGTGGTACCAACGGGGGCAGTTCTGTCATTTCTTAGGTCTCCTAACAGAAATAGTGTAAGTAGAATCCGAGTTCAACCCTTTGGGCATACTGTCGGGATTTTCTTCCAAGAATTGTTTTATGTTTTTCTGGTTAAGCCGCTTATCAAAGAACTCGGGGACTTCATTTTCGAGTACGAATTCGTACATAGATTCCCAATCGCTCGTCCAATACTTCTGTCTAACCGACCTATAAAATAACCCTTCGGAAGTTTTCACGCTGCTAACGTCGTGCTCTTTACAATGTTCGAGTAAGGCTTGCTTTATCTTGTCCTGTTGGGCAACTAAAAGTTCTTCTTCCTTATCGAATTCCTTCTTAAGCTGTGAACGCTTATCGGATATCTTCAAGTAAACCTTGGTGAGTTTTTCTAAAGATACGGAACCTGTTTCACTCATTTCGATCTCCTTCACTTATCGAATGGTTGAATATAGTCTATTACGGTGCACTACGCAACAATTTCGTTGTATAAGTCTATCATTTTTGTATGGACGTTGATTCTGTTATCAAGCATTCTATATACGTGCTTTTCTATATCAGATCCCTGCAACTGAACCACGGTACATTTGTGGTCTTGACCCGATCTATGCACCCGAGCATTGGCTTGTGCGTACGTTTCTAGGCTACTGGTTGGCCCCCACCACACTACTGTATTCGCAGCCGTTAGGGTCACACCATGAGCCGCTGCTTGTGGTTGGATAACTAGTACCCTAGGGGTATCGGTAGTCTGAAAACGTTTGAAAATCTCTGTCCTTCTATGGGCGGGTACATCACCCCGAATAACTTCTGTTGTAATGCCGTCCTCGGTTAGTTTATCAATGAGTAGGTCAATAACATGTTTGAAGGGTACGAATATTAAAACCTTCTTGCTGGACTCATCAATTACTTCACGCAGGACTTTGTATCGGTGCTTGATATCAAACTCTAGCGCCTCTTTCTTATCGGTATATACAGCTCCCGCAGATATCTGCAATAGCTTATTCATGTTAACCGCTGCATTAGCGGCAGTAATCTGCTCCCCCGCTGCGTCCATCACCATTCGATCCTTTAACAACTTATAGTATTTAATCTGCTGTCTGGTAAGTTCGACTTCGCGTTTTACATATACCATAGGGGGTAGGTCTAAACACTCGTCCTTGGTGAATCGAATTGCCGGTTGAAGCACCCGAAACACAGTATCAGTAGCCGTGTCCTTCGCTACCCACCGGAAGTTCGTGATCTTAGTCATCACTCTGTCGCGGAAAGAACCAAAAAATCTAGGTACCGAGGTCGGGTTAACAAGTTTGGCTAACCCATACGCATCCAATGGGCTTTGTGCCGCAGGAGTACCCGTCATCATCCACAACCATTTCTCTGATGTGAGTAGGGCGTTCAAAGTTTTCCATCGTTTAGTCTGCGGATTCTTGTAGTGAGTCGCCTCATCCACAATGATTAAGTCAAAGTTACCGTTCGCTATGGCATCAGCTACGATCTCTACCCCGTCGTAATTTATTATCACGTAGTCTGCACCGTTGTTAATAATGGCCCGTCGTTTTGCTGCTGGCCCATAAGCCACATCCACTGTACGGTGCATCGCAAACGTGAATAAGTCATTACGCCATGCGGAATCCATAATAGATAAGGGGCATATCACTAAGACACGCCGGACTTTACCCACGTTCATCAGGAAATCTGAGGCCCATATCGCGCTGGCTGTCTTACCAGTACCCTGCTCGTTGAAACAGAACGACCGTTTGTTCATGGTCATAAAGGCAGCGGTTGTTTTCTGGTGCTCGAACGGCGTGTGTTTGCCTGTCCACTTGTACTTCCCTTCAATAGGGGAAGGCACTTTGATGTTTAAGTTCTTTAAAACTTGAGCTTCATCTATCCCCCACTTCACCACGACTTCGTTATCAGGTAGTTGCTTACTGTTAGGTATGACCGTCGTTACTTTTTGGGGGTTGCGAAGCCGCAAGAGCAACGCCTTGTTATCTAAAATTCTCATAGTGCTCTAAACCTATCCATAGGTATAAATATACATTCTTCCATATCCAACGCGTCTCCTCGGTCATAACGACCTCCTCGCTTGCGTTCAAATCCGCTCATCAGTTTTGTAACAAAAATACCATCCGTAAACTTAACCATCAGTAGTGGTATGGCGTCCATCGATTCAGCTATACGTATAACCGTATCTGCCTTGGCCCCGCTCAACATATAAGTTGGGTATTTATCGCTAGTATTACGCCGACTTTTTATCTCTACTAAGGCTACTACTACGTCGTCATCATCTAAAATTACGGCATCAAAAGGGTCGAGCGGCCTTGTCAGCATAAAATTACATTTGTATTTACTCTGTATGAAATCCATAACTATGGACTCGTTAGCAGTATCTTTTTCAGTTTGGTAAATGGGGCGCACATATTCTCCTAAAGCCCTGCTTCGTCCACAGATAGGGCTAAGTCTGCGGTATCGG
>TARA_R110000751_G_scaffold115549_1_pt1 | contig 11219 bp, 24 predicted proteins | sample TARA_R110000751 | Tara Oceans TARA_R110000751 (sample SAMEA4398001) | marine metagenome | biome: Polar Biome; feature: [MES] marine water layer (ENVO:01000295) within the mesopelagic zone...; material: water (ENVO:00002006), including particulate matter (ENVO:01000060) such... | reverse complement strand
TAGTAATAGCTACATTAGAAAAATTGTTAATTAAAACTAAATAAAATGGAAACAAAACAATTTGTAGCGCAATATGATGTAGCAGAGTACATTAGTAATGAGATAGAATTTTTTAAGAATGATAAACAAGAATTTCTTGTTAGTATCTTATGGAATGAAGAAAGAGAGGTTGAAAGTGTAACCGATAAAGAGATAGAAGAACACTTTTGGGGAGATTATTATATAGGAGAACAACATTGGGAATTTTTTCAAGAAGAATTGGAAGAAGAATTTACTCAACATATAGGTAAAGAAGTATATGTAGAGGGCAGTAATATGGGGTGGAGAAATAGAAGTGGAGAGAAAACTTTTACTATAAACGATCCGATTGATATGTTTAGAGAGATCGTTCCAGAATGCGAACTAACCTATATAATAGAGAAAGTAAAAAAAGGGGAGTATGAAGTAAGAATAAGCCACCATGATAGCCCAATGGGAGAGTACTATAACATTAAAATTAAATAATTATGGAATACGAAAAGAGAACAAAAGATATAAACTTTTATATAGAATGTTTGAAAAGAGAATTAAGAAAACCTTTACACAAACAAGATTTTATGTATATGAGATTTTTAGATGAAATGATTAATGATAAATCAAATAAATAACTATGGATAATACAAAAATGATGAAAATGTTTTTAGCTATGGGGGAACTCACAAACGAAAACGAAACAAGAGAAGATAAATTAAAGTATCAAGAGAGAATAGTATTTGCTACTATGAGAGCAAGCATTCCTGATTGGAAGCCACCATCTGATTGGCACGAACTACCTATTGAAGAAAGAGAGAAAAGAATTAACAAATTAAAACAAATAAAATGAAAAAGAAAAATTTATTACAAGATTGGGAAATTGTTCAGCAAGAATACTATGAGCAATATAATCGTTCAGAAATAGAAGAAAAGTATAATGATTGGTTTTCCGAGTATGATAATGTTTCCGGTAGTATGTTTGAGTACCCTTATATGGAAAAAAGTGAAATGATTAAGGAACTTATTGCAGATGAGTTAGAGTATAGGAAAGACGATACAAATGAAGAACTTTTACACCTAACAATATATATAGAGAAACTAATGTTTAATAACTAACACTAAATAAACTATGGAAACGAAACAAAAAGTAGAACTAGAAATGTGGGAAAATATAAAAAAAGATATGGGATATAATGAGAATGATAACAATGAGGGTTATATCTATGGATTAAACTTACTTATGGAAGATGATATAATAGATGTTCAATGGTTTAAGAATGATGAAGAAAGATTTAAGTTTATAAGTGAAAACAATTTAGAAATAATTAACGAATAATAACTAAAACTAAATAAAATGAAAGTAAAAATAACTTATGATGATACAAGAGATATAGCAATTAACTTAGTTGCTGAATTACAAGCATTAGGGCATATTAAATCAGACAAAGAGATTGATAAAGATAATGATGAGGGAATTAATTACTTTGAAATACAAGACACTATACATAATTCTATAAACGAAAAATTAGGATTGGATATAGATGATAATTTTGAAATAATAATAACTCAAACTAATAAAGAAGTTTCCCATTGGGAATTTGATGAAAATGGAGATAATACTATTAACTAAATAAAATGAAAACAAAAGAAGAATACCCAGTGATGTATAAAGGTTGGATCATTAGAAAAGGTAATAGTACGCTAAAATATAATAGTAAAAGATTATTAGCATACAATTACAAAACAAATATCTTTCTCAATCCTATTTACAAAAATTGGGAAACACTAAAAAAAGTAATTGATAATATAAAAGAATAATAAAATGGAAAAAGAATATAAAACTTGCGATAAATGTTGTTATGATATACTTGATGATGAGGGAAGTATAATGGAACACCAATGTATCGAAAGATATTGCCCTAAATGTTCAAACGAATTAGAGATAGAAAAAGAAAAAGAAATAGATTACCCTTATGTTTGCTTGGAATGTGATGAAAACTTTTATGAATTTGAAACTATAAAACCTGCAAGATTTGAGCAAGATTATTGCTACTCAATAAGAGATGTAAAAATAACTAAAAACTAAATAAAATGGATCAAGAAAATTGGGAAAAAGTTAAGAAAAAACTACCTCAATTATTAATAGAGGGGTTGATTTTTGGGATATGTGCTAGTGCTTTTCTAAGTGGAATTGCAATAGTTTTATTCCATCTGCTATCAGGTATTAAAAGTTTATAAAAAGTTTGTTGCAAAACATTAGGTTATATTAAAACTATAAACTATTATTGCACATTATAAACACTTAAAAGAATTGTATTAAAATGATAAGTTGGGAAATTGATAAAACTTTAATAGGGATAGGAATAATACTACAAAAATGGGAAGTAATAATTCTACTACCTTTTATAGCAATCAGAATAGGAAAAAAATAATAACTAAAAAATAGAAACTATGGGATACAGAAGTAAAGTAATTATTGGAGTAAAAAATGGTAAACTATCAAATGGGCTTGATAAGATATTAAAAAAGCACGATTTTACCCCTAACAAATCAACTGATTATCTAAAAATTTGTAAGCAAGATGGAATGAAAACTTATGTTTTTGATTATATAAAATGGTATGAAAGTGATGATTGGTGCAAAGATATTATGGGCTATTTAGAATGGGTTGAAGATGAGTATGAATTAAAAGAGGAATGTTTTGTCTATTGTGTAGGGATAGGAGAAGAGGGAGAACTACATTCTGAAATAGGAGATTATTGGGACTATGTAGATGTGATAAGAGATATACAACTTGCGTATTAACTAATTAAAAATAGAAATTATGGGAACAAGAAGTTTAACAAAGGTTATAGAAACCTACAAAGACAAGACAGGTAAAACCAAGAAAGAAAAAATAATATGTATGTATCGCCAATATGATGGCTACCTAACAGGACACGGAGAAGAGTTAGCAAGTTTTTTATCGCAATTTACAATTACTAACGGAATAAGTATGGAGGAAAAAAGAAAAACTGCAAACGGAATGGGTTGTTTATCGGCTCAATTGGTAAGTCATTTCAAAACTGATGTAGGGGGAATTTATTTACAAACTCCTGATACGGAAGATGTTTGGGAAGATTATACTTACTTAATAGAGGGAAATAGTAGCGATCAGCTTAAAGTAAAAGTAATGGACTATGAAAAGAAAAAGATATTTGAGGGAACACCAAATGAATTATTAACGCACATAAACACACTATAACATGAAAACAGATGAAAAATCAGTAGAGCAATATTGGACGAACCTGGTTCAAAAAGCATTGGTAGGAAAAAAAATAGTAGGCGTAGAGTATTTGCCTAAAAAGTACTTAAAAGAATGGATGTGGTATAAACGCCCTATTGTCTTAAAATTAGATGATGGAACAATGTTAATACCTCAAATGGATGATGAGGGAAATGATGGGGGAGCAATATGGACATCTATTGAAGAGCTACAAGTAATACCAGTAATATAATGAACGATAAATCTATAAAAGAATATGAGTGTAATAGATGTGGGGAACGATATAAAGAATATGATGTAGAGAATTGGGAAGATTTTGATTATTGTGAAGAATGCAATAAAGAATGGTGTCCTAAAAAATGTAGGAATTGTAATGAAGAAGTAGAAGAAGATAGTGATTGGTGTAGTAAAGAGTGTTATAAAGAATACTGGGAATAATAACTAAAAAACTAAAAAATATGAAAGAAATAAATGATTTAATCTTAAAAGAAAAAAATAAAAAAGAGCCAAACAAAGAATATATACAATGGCTACAACAATTAAGTGATAAGAAAGAATTAACCGATCACTTTGTTCAGCAAGTAAAACAACATAATTTTTTAGAAAAATTAGATAAAGAAACCACCATTGAGTTTGGTAACTACTTTAAGTATAGTGGAAAAGTGGAAGAAGATAAAAAGATAGTAGATAAAATCGTATGGAAAAACAGAATGGTAGATAGGTTAAGAGATTATATGGAAGAAAAAGATAAAAACTAAATAAACTAAGAAAATAGACAAAGAATAAAAAAAACACGCACATAAGTTGCAAAAGTTATATTAAATTATTACATTTGTTCCTTAACTAAAATTAAATAAAATGGAAATGAAAAAGAAAGCTTTTGATGGATATGCAAAAGCAATCGCCAAACAATTTCACATAACCTTAGATGAGATGTTTGACAAAACAAGGAAAAGAGAATGCGTAGATGCAAGACAAATGCTCTATTACTTATGTATGGAACGCCCTATCCGTATTTCTTACATACAGCGATTTATGGCTGAACACGGACACGAACTTTACCACTCCACTATTATACATGGCTATAAAAAAGCTAAGGAATTAATAGATAGTGATGAAGATTTCAAAGAACTAATTGAAGAAGTAAAGAGTGTATAGCTTAGAGGAAATCTACATTGAAGCCATTGAGGATAAAGACTGCATCCACTATGATATGCCTAATGGAGTGGGGTATATAAATTACGGAGTAAAATTACAAAGATTTTCTACTAAGATAGAACTCTTAAATTGTGGGAGAGGAGGAGATTATTTCAAAGAACTTACCGAAGAAGAATATAAATTTTTTTACAAATATGGATGGAGGCAAGGAGGGTTGCGACTTGTAATAGGAAATTGCAAAAGAAAGTTAGAAATGATAGAGGAGAGAATGAGGGAAGAAATGAACACTCGAAAAAACGATAAGCATATTCAAAAGTTAAAAATTCAAAGGGAAAACATTTTGAAAAAGTACGCAGCATATAATAATAAACTAACTAAAATCAAATCAAATGGAAAAGAACATTTTTAAGGAACTATCGAATATCTCGGTTAAAGATAAGATTGAGAAAAAAGGACAATATAGCTATCTGTCTTGGGCGAATGCTTGGACACTCGTAAAACTACACCACCCTGAAACTCAACGAACAATTTATGAGTCAGAACATACTGGACTAAATTTTTTTAGTGATGGGAAAACTGCCTATGTAAAAGTGGGCATAACAATAGGGGGGTTAGAACATATTGATTATCTACCAGTTATGGATTATAGAAACAACTCTATTATGTTAGAGAAAATAACCTCAATGGATGTTAATACTGCTATTCAGCGATCAACTGCAAAAGCGTGTGCTATGCACGGACTAGGGTTGTCTTTATGGATAGGGGAAGATTTAACTACTACAACTGTTCCATCAAAAACTACTATTAAACCACCTCATTCTAAAACTATGACAACTTTTCAATTAGATATAGGAGATGAAAATTGGGGTAAGGTATTACAATATGTAGCTGCCAATAAAGATTTAGGGCTTCCTAAACTGGTAAAGAATTTAGAAGTAAAATACAAGATTAAAGCTAATGTAAAAAAGGAACTATCTAAACATTTGAAATAATGAAAAAAGAATTAGCTAAACTTAAATCAGATAAGCATTATTACGGAGATTTTGGAAAGCAATACTTATCTAACTCTGATATAATGACTCTACTTACTGATCCTAAACAATTTAGGGAGGAGAGAGAACAAACAAAAGCTATGCTGATTGGAAGGTACTTCCATACTGCTATGTTAGAACCAAATAAATTAACTTCTGAAGAATTTATAAGTATAGATGCATCCAGTAGGAATACAAAGAAATATAAAGAATCTATATTAGAAAACAAAAGGAGTATCTTAATGTTAGACAAAGAACTCCATGATATTAATAAAGCTATCTCTACTATGAAAAATAACTTAGAGTTTTATGAGGAAATATATGAGGAGGAAAATGAGTTTGAAGTTCCTGCAATCCAAGAAATAATGGGAATTTTATGGAAAGGGAAAGCAGATGTGGTATGTAAAGATATACTTATAGATTTGAAAACTACCTCTAACATAAGTGATTTTAGATGGAGTGCAAGAAAATATAACTATGACAGCCAGGCTTACATCTATCAGTGTTTGTTTGATAAGCCAGTGGTTTTTTATGTGGTAGATAAATTAACTTTTCAACTGGGAATTTTTCATCCCTCTAAAGAATTTGTATTAGCAGGGAAAGAAAAAGTAGAAAAGGCAATAGAGGTATATAATACTTTTTTTAGTGAAAAACCAACTGAAGATATAGATAATTATGTACACCGCGAAATTCTTTAAGTATATTCTTAGAGTGTATAAGCCGAGAAAAAAACGAGCAATATGGTTGAAAGTTCCAACCGATCATAAAACTCATAAAGAGGCAGCAGAATGCTACCTCGCAACTAAAAAATTGTTGGAGCAAATTTTATTAAATAATAATTATGGAAAAGACAAATGATGAAAAAATTTATGTAGGCAGTGGAGTTTCTAAATTTGAAGGGAACTTAATTGCGTGTAGTGTATGTTTAACCGACTTACCTCAAGAACACATGTTCGAGTATGAAGGGAAAAAATACATTAAGTTAGTGGTTCAACAAAAAAGAGAAACCGATCAGTATGGGAAAACTCATTATGTAGCGGTAGATACTTTTAAGCCCGATCCATCTTACAAAAAAGAAGAACCTGTTGCCGATACACCTGCGGCAGCAGAACAGGAGGACTTGCCATTTTAATAGATGTTTAGGTAGTCGCTCTAAAAGAAAGGGGGATATTCCCCTTTTCTTTTGTGTCGAAGTGTCGGTTTTACCCTTCATTTTTATATATGTTAAAAATAAAAATATAGTTATACTCTCTCTTTCTATTATTTATATATATTTATTGACATTTCGACACTAAAAAAGATAAAGAAGTAGTAATTAATAAGTTATAAAAAATAAATCGACACTAAATCGACACTGAATAGGAACTAATCAATGGAAATAACAATTTTTAAGGACATAAAGGACACTTCTCAGCCTTTTTACAGAGATGTAAGTATAGTACTAACAAGAATACAAGAGGGCTCATCAAAAGAAGTAGTAAAAAAAATACGAGTAGAAAAAGATAAGACACTAAGAAATCTATTAAAGCAGACATTACCAGCAATTTGTTTCAGTGGTAAATTTACAAAAAGAAATGATGCCTCTTTAACCACTCATAGCGGTTTAATTTGTTTAGATTTTGATGGGTATGAATCCGACAAACTTTTACTGGAAGAAAAAGAAAGGTTAACTAAAGATAGATATACTTATTCTGTTTTTATTTCTCCAAGCGGTATGGGGTTAAAGGTGTTAGTCAAAATTCCTGCCGAAGAAGATAATCATAGAAGTTTTTTTAATTCCTTAGAAAAACATTTTAATTCCCCTTGTTTTGATACTACCTGCAAAAATATATCAAGAGTATGTTACGAATCTTATGATCCTTTAATTTTTATCAATGAGCAATCGAGTATTTGGAATCAAATTACAGAACATCAGTACCAAGAAGTAGTTAAGTATAAGGATATACAAACTATCCCTATTACCAATGAGAACAAGATAGTAGAAATCTTAATGAAGTGGTGGGAAAGAAAGTACGGACTAATAAGCGGAGAAAGGAACAATAATGTATTTATTTTAGCATCAGCTTTTAATGATTTTGGAATTTCAAAGACATTAGCAGAATATGTGATGAGCAACTTTACTTCTAAGGATTTTTCTAAAAATGAGATACAACGAACTATTAATTCCGCTTACGCCCAACAGCAAAATTTTGGAACAAAGTATTATGAAGATGAGGAGAAGGTAAGTGTAGTAAAGCAACAATTAAGAAGAGGTATATCAAAAAAAGAAATTCAAACCGAATTAAAGGGCGACACAAGTGTAGAGACCAGTGTAATTGAACATGTGGTTAATAGATTAGAGGAAGAACAAGCCGATCAAAAATTTTGGAGTAAAAATGAAAAAGGGGTAATTAGAATAGTTCATATTTCTTTCAAGATTTTTTTAGAAGAAAATGGTTTTTACAAGTTTAATCCTCAGGGTAGTAAAAGTTATGTATTTGTTAGGGTAACTAATAATTTAATTGATCATACTTCTGAAAAAGAAATTAAAGATTTTATATTAGAGTATTTATTAGATGTAGAAGATACCAGTGTTTATAATTATTTTGCTGACCAAGTAAGATATTTTAGAGAAGAATTTTTAACCTTATTATCTTCTATTAATGTTTACTTTATTGAAGATACTAAAAATACTGCCTACCTTTATTATAGAAATTGTGCGGTTAAGGTAAATAAAGATGAGGTTATCCCTATTGATTATTTAGATTTAGGAGGGTATGTATGGAAAGATCATGTTATAGATAGGGTTTTTGATATGTGTGAAATAACCCACTGTGACTACGAAGTTTTTATATCTAATATCTCCGGAAACTCAGATGCTCGTATTCGTTCAATGCGATCGACAATCGGGTTTTTATTACATGGGTGGAAAAACTTATCTTATTGCCCTGCTACTATATTAAATGACGAGTTAATCTCAGACAACCCTGAAGGGGGAACAGGTAAAGGGTTGTTTATGACAGGGTTATCTCACATGAAAAAATTAGTGGTTATTGATGGGAAACAATTTATGTTTGAAAAATCTTTTGCATATCAGTTAGTTTCTGCCGACACGCAGATACTTTGTTTTGATGATGTAAAAAGACACTTTGATTTTGAAAGATTATTTAGCGTGGTTACTGAAGGATTAACATTAGAGAAGAAAAATAAAGATGCTATTAAAATTCCCTTTCATAAATCTCCTAAGGTGGCTATTACCACCAACTATGCTCTTAAAGGAAAAGGAAGTTCGTTTGAGAGGAGAAAATGGGAATTAGAATTAAGTCAGTTTTATACTCAAGATTTTACCCCTTTAGTAGAATTTGGAAAATTAATGTTTGGAGAGTGGGATGATAACGAGTGGTGTCAGTTTGATAATTATATGGTTAAATGCCTTCAACTCTTTTTAGATAAAGGATTGTTAAAAAGTGAATTTGTAAATCTTAAAACACGAAAATTATCAGCCGAAACCTGTCACGAATTTGTAGAATGGTGTGGTGTTATAGGAGAACAACCTAATACTAAGTTGGTTACTAAAACGCGTATCTTTAAAAATGATTTATATTTAGATTTTATAGATGAAAATCCTGACTTTGCACCAAAAGCTAAAATGACTATAAGCAGAAATAGATTTAATAAATGGTTAGTAGCGTATTCTCTTTTCAAATTTAACTGCCCTCCTTCCGAAGGTAGAGACAATGTAGGAAGGTGGCTTGAGTTTGTTACCCCTCAGTTTTATGAAACAGATGGGGAATTAGATTTATAATGAAGTTTAGAGAATACCAGCTCGAGCTAATAAAGAAAGGAACATCTATTATAGAACAATCTAAATTTTTATACTTAGCTATGGAGGTAAGGACTGGGAAAACCCTAACGAGCTTAGGTATTTATCAAAACTTACGCATTAAAAAACTTCTTTTTATTACCAAGAAAAAAGCTATTTCAAGTATTGAGTATGATTACAGGATGCTTAATCCGTCTTTTGAGTTAACGGTTATCAACTATGAGTCCTTACATAAACTTCCTCAGACGGGATGGGGTGGAATAGTTTGTGATGAGTCTCATTCTTTAGGGGCGTTTCCAAAACCTAACAAGCGCTCTAAACAAGTAAAAGAAATTATACGCAGGTCCAATCCGTTTGTAATTTTAATGAGCGGAACACCCACTCCTGAGTCTTATAGTCAAATGTATCATCAGGTATACGGAGTTCCAGGAAATCCGTTTGGGGGGTTCAAAAGCTTCTACGCTTTTGCAAAACAATACATAAAGATAAGCCAGCGTAAAATAGGCAGTATGTATGTAAATGATTATTCTAAGGGGCTTAGAAGTATTTTAGATGTAATGAAGCCTTATACCCTTAATTACACTCAAAAGCGCGCAGGATTCCTTACAACGACATCTGAAGATGTTTTACGCGTTCGGTTAAAAGAATCTACCTTAAATCTCATTAGTAAATTAAAAAAAGATTTAGTAGTGGAGGGGGAGTCCGATGTTATCCTGGCTGACACCTCAGTTAAGTTAATGACAAAGCTTCATCAACTCTATTCAGGAACTATAAAATTTGAAAGCGGAAATTCGATGGTAGTAGATTACTCCAAAGCTAAGTTTATTAAAAAACATTTTAAGAATAAAAAGATAGGGATATTTTATAAGTTTAAAGAAGAGTTAAACGCTTTAAAAAAAGTATTTGGAGATGATATTTGTGTAGACTTAGAATGCTTTGATACCACCGACAAAAATATAGCTCTTCAGATTGTAAGTGGGCGAGAAGGTATTAGTTTAAGTAAAGCCGAAGCTCTTATATATTACAATATAGATTTTAGTGCCACCTCCTACTGGCAGAGCCGTGATCGTATGACAACTAAAGATAGATTATACAATAAAATATATTGGATATTTAGTTATAATGGAATAGAAGACGAGATATACAGGGCGGTAGTAAAGAAGAAGGATTATACGCTTAATCATTTTAAAAGGGATTTACTAACTTTGTAAAATGACTGAACAGCAAGTTCAACGCAAAAGAATAAAGGAGTTAGAGGGTGAAGGCTACTATGTAATTAAGCTTATAAAAACCAACAAGAACGGCATACCAGACTTAGTGGCTATTCCCCCAAACTGCTCCGTTCTCTTTTCTGAGATCAAAAAAACAGGAGGGAAACTATCTAAAATTCAAGAGTATAGAATAAAAGAATTAAAAACCCATGGAGTTAAAACGGAAGTATACAGTAGCTGATATAAGTATAAAAAATAAAGATTATGAAGTCGGAGAAGATTTTATATCATCCTTATACCAAATAGAGATACCTACTGGAATTAAGATTGCTAAGTTTATCGAAACAAATATCAGTGCCCTCTCTATAAGCACTTTAGTATCCTATGTTTATGGGGGGCTGGTGATGGATAAATATAACCGCCCTATTACTTTCATAATAGAAGTAGTACAGCCCGATGAGTATGACCCTATCCTTTCCGACCTTCAATTAATACCTATGGATGAATACTTAGATTTGATGAACCTAAACTTAGTTCTTTCAGCTAAATAACCTCTGTTAATATCCCTACTCATAACTTTTGCACAAGACTTGTAACCTCTTTGAATAAAATGTTAACTTTGTTCTTGTAATATGTGCGTAAAATGTCACCCATAAACAAAGAAGATACTCATGCTATTGCACATATTAATTTTATATGCCGCAGTATTCATGATTTTGGAGACGATTTATACGAATCGT
>TARA_R110000751_G_scaffold128370_1_pt1 | contig 11242 bp, 7 predicted proteins | sample TARA_R110000751 | Tara Oceans TARA_R110000751 (sample SAMEA4398001) | marine metagenome | biome: Polar Biome; feature: [MES] marine water layer (ENVO:01000295) within the mesopelagic zone...; material: water (ENVO:00002006), including particulate matter (ENVO:01000060) such as...... | reverse complement strand
ATAAATACTCAGATAAAGAAGCACATAAATATGCAATAAAATGCATCGCATATGACCGAGCAACAAGTACAATCTAAAAAAATTAAAGAGCTAGAAGCAGATGGTTACTATGTTCTCAAACTTATTAAGACTAACAAGAACGGTATACCGGACCTGTTGGCCTTACACCCAGATAATAAAATATTATTTGTGGAGGTTAAAACTAAAAAAGGAAGAGTATCAAAACTCCAAGAGTATAGAATAAAAGAATTAAAAGAGCATGGATTCGACGCGGAAGTTCACAGAGGTCAATAGTTGTAGCAGCACGGAAGGTTTTCTTTATACTTTCGACAGTGACTTTGTTCTTGCGTTAATGCGCCAAGATTTATATACTTCAATTCCCCTTGTAATGCAAATTGAAAAGTATGTTGACAGAAACTACATCAACTCACCTAATGATTGTATGGAACTTGCGGGGGTAATAAAGGGAGAAAAGCCTTATTACTTTGTGGTTCAACTCTCTCATTATGATGACATGATCTTTGAAAACTTACATGAGATTACCTCCGACCAATTCTTGGACTACTATAATAAGAATATGTTACTGAGTATTAAGGGGTAAGGTATTTTTTTTATCCAAAATAATTTATATCTTAGAGGGCATGAATGGATTACCACCAGTTGAGCACAAGCGAATACAGAATATTAATTTTGTAATGGCTGATCTTCACTCTTCACTGAACTCAATCTACGAACATCTTATGGATAAGGAATATACACCTCTTAAGGGAGAAGTTACTTCATTAACTAAAAAGCTTCGTAGTGTTGGCGAGTCAGTAACCGATGAAGTATAGACCAGATTACGAATTTATAGCCGCTGTCTGCATCACTCTTATAGTGATGTACTTGCTGTATATGCTTATTTTCTAGATTGTTTTCTTATCTCATCTCTAATAAACATCATTAAAGCTGGATCACCTTTAGCATTAATAAGATCTTGTCTTGTCCATTTTCTTGCTATAACTTTTGGCGGTTCTTTTTTAAACAAACTTTTTGTTATTGGTCTAATAATATCTTTACTAAAAGGTAATAACCTTAAGTTTTGCATTACTTGTGGAAGCATTCTTTGAATAAGTTCTTTTTCATATTTCTCTCTAGTGCTTTTTTTAGTTGAAGTTTGTGATCTACTAATAACAGTCGTGAGTCTTTCCGCTGTCCTTATAGGATAAGTATATGCTCCTCCTAAAGCCATGGTAGATTGTTTTATAAGTTCTCCACCAGCAAACATTTTATCAAAACGAACAGGATTAAAAGTAACATTATCATTAAAACTATCATACTCTCTTTGATCTCTTAGTGATGCACCGTAAAGCTCATTTAAATATTCTACACCTCCTGCAATTGCAAAACTAGCCAAGTTCCCAAAACTTCTTTGAAGGATCAAAGCAACTCCAGTACCTATAAATGCTCTTTTAACTCTATTTATATCGGTAGCCTCTTCTTCTTCTTCCCCTGGTTCAATATCTAAATCAGTTCCTTGAGTAATAAAAGCATCAAATGCTTGCATTGTAAATTGGTAAGAAGCGGTATAGGCAGTCATTCTGGCTATGTTTCCAGCTAGTAAACCTATTGCTTGAGTTCTGTTTATATCACCATTAACAAATAAAGCGCGAACTGCTCTTTGAACATTAGCAAACTCAAAGAATCTAAAGTTAGACATAAAGTTATCTGCTTCTTTTATAATTCTTTTCATTGAATTTGTTTCCGTTGGATCCATTTTACTTTTTAATGGACCCGCAAAAGGACTAGCAGATGTTGAAAATGTAGTGTTTTCTTGATCAGATTTTATTCTAGCTTCTTTAATAGCCTCCTTATTTGTCTTTAAATATGGTGATGTACCATCACCAATCTCATTAATATCTTTAAGTGAAAGAGAAATACCCGTTTCTTTTTTAAATGTTTGTACAAAAGTATCCATATATAATGGCGCAGCTAAAACCATATCCGGTCCTGACATTAAAGCAGAAGCTATATTATCAGTGGCTTTATAAATATTTCTTAAAGGGATGCCAATTGAGTTTTGATAAATGTAATTCATCATCTCCATCGTTTTACCCATTTCTCCAAAAGATTTTACCTCATCATTAGTAAACAAATTGTTATCTGCAAATTTAGAAGTTAAAGTGCTTTTTCTTACAAGCTTTAGCGTATTTATACTACCAATTGACTCTAAAAACCCAGAGTAATCTATGCCTCCTCTTACTAAACTTGTTCCAAACTTTTTTATTCCTCTAGCAAAGCCTAAAGGGTTAACAAAAATTATATGATTTATATTACTAAGCGCTTCTATACCTGCTCTAGGAATTGAAGCTAATGAATTTTGATAACTAGTAGTTTTTATAAAATTAAATATTGGATTACTACTATTGCTATAAGTAGAACCAAAAACTTTTTCTATAACTTCTACAAAAGATTCATCAATTGCATTGACTATTTCTTTTTGTTCTTTGGTTATTTTTGAGTTATTATCAATGTTGTTTTTTAAATCATCCAATGCTTTCCTTACTATTCTTAAAGGTTGCGTCATGTGATAATCTAACAACAAATCCTTAGCAGCATTTTGTGAAGCACTTATAAAGTCAAAATTTAAGGGTTTAACACCTTTAGTTCTTTGCTCGATAATCCCAGCTTTAGTAGAAGGATTACTCATCTTGTTTTTTTTCTCGTCTAAAATATCTTTATTTTCTTTATCTGTTCTCAAGACTTGATGGTGTACATAATTAACGTATTGATCTAAACGATTACCTCTTAATTGACTAGTATACAATGCTTCAGATGCCAATGAAGAGTTAACTTCTGAACTTAGTTTTTCAGCTTTTTTTTCATTTTCTGTTAAACTATTATATAATTTATTTGTGTCAATTTTTCCATCTACAGTAAAGTCTTCTTTAATTTTTTTTAATGTTTCGATTTTTTGTTTGAGTAATGTCTTGCTAAATTCATTTGCTTCTAAATGTTTTATAGTGGCGTTTAAGTAATCTAAAGCTGGGTATACATCGTTACGATTTGGATTCGATTCATATTCTCGTGCAAGTTGGAATGTGTAAATTTTTACACTTCCCTCTATAGCCTTACTCCTAGTCCGTCTAGTAACCTTTCCCTTGCCTTGCTCTAATAAATTAATAGCTTTTCCTAAAGGACCAGATACTCTTTTTAAAAATTGACTTTCAAATTTAGAATAGGCAGAGGCTATAGGCAAGATGGTTTCTCTTACTAAAGCAGATTTATTAAAATTACCTAACGCTTCATCTAAATAAATTAAAGGAGCAGTTCTTATTTGTTCTAAAATTTTAGATCTATCTGTAAATGCAGATTTTAACTTTGCTACACCCCTCTCTATAAATTGTAATAAAAATTTAAATTTAATTTTAGATACAGAATCTTGCATTTTTTCCGCACTCTTAGATCCTTCTATAATTCTTTGTATTTCACCAGCTTGATTTGTTTGATCATAACCTTTAGAAATATTATTTAAAACTTTTATTAAGTTGTTTACTTCTGAATAATTTTTTTCTCCATCTTTTTCAGTAATTAATCTTTCAATGTCACTTACACTAAGATTGTTTAAATAATCAGCTAAGTCTCTACTTGGTCCTTCGGGAACTCTACTTGTGTCAACTTTCTTTTTTACTATATCCGCAATAACTGGAATGACTTTTACTTTCTTTGCTCTTGGTTTACTTTCCTTAGGCGTTTCTTCTTTTAAGTTTGATAAAATATCCGTAGCTTCTTCCATCACAGTCCCTGCTTCTGGAAGAGTAAGAACTTTAGCTCTCTCTCCAAAGGATTCTAACAATTTATTATATGTAGAAAGCTTATCATCAGGTATTAAAGAATTATCCACTGAAAACAATTCTTCCAATATTGGGCCAAGGTCTTTAGCTGAACCAATTTTAGAATTTATATTCTTTTTTGCTTGCTTTCTTTTTCTTTCTAATTCTTTGTTTACTTGTTTCTTTGTTTTAGATTTTTGTGTTTTATCTTTTTTATCAACCTTTACATCAGGGTCTTTTTTTTGTAACGGAGGTGTCTTTGGTTTTTTATTAGAATCTGTTAAATTGTTTAATACAAACTTTTTATACTCTAACTCATTAACTCCATAGCCTTGTTTCTTTAAGTGTATAATTCCATCTTGAATAGCTTGCGATAAAGCCTTGCCCGCTTTATAAGATGCTTTAATTATCTTTAGAGAACTATTAACAACAAACATTGGCAAACCTAAGGTAGCATCGAAAGCTCTTCCTTGAGATGAGGTTTCTTTAATAGCCTTATCTAGAAAGCTTATAATTTTATCTTCTTGTTCTTTTTTATATTCACCTATTTTATTTTCAGCCTCTTCAATTAAGGCTTTTTCTTTATCACTTTTCTCTTTCTGAAAATTTTCTGTTGCTTCTGTTCTTTTCTTCTCATCGAATACAGGCACAAGTTTTCCGTCCATCCTCATTTGAGAAACAGTTACTTTACCATCAGGTTTTTGCGTAACTTGAAAAATATTTTCTCCTATTTGGATTAAGTCTGTGTTCTCGGTTTGTTCTGCAGCTCGATCTAAAACTTCTTGCTCAAAAGCTGACAGTTCCTCGTTCGCCTGTCTCTCTAATTCAATAACTTCTTCTAAAGCTTTTGACTCATAGCTTTCTTGAGTCATCATGGGGTCTTGACTTTCTCTTTTTTCTTTTATGTCTGCAACATCAATTCTTTTTTTAGGTTTTTTTAATGCTTGGTCTTTTAGTATTCTTTCTGCTTTTTCTCCAACAAATCTTTTTATTAGACCACTCTCTTCCTCTTTTAATTTGACAACAGCCTTACCTTTTTTATCTCTTGACCTCCCTATAAACTTATATTTTACACCATCTAAACTTACAACATCGGAACTTTCTCCTGACTTTGTAACATCCATCCCTTCAGGTGGAATTAAGCTAATATCTTTATCAGCAATTAACACTGATCCATCTAAATCTAATCGACCCAAATTTATTATCTCATCATTATTTTCAAAAACAATAGTGTTTGCATTATCATCATCAATCTTAATCATGCCTTCTTTACCATTCATATAGGCTTTTTCCCCTATATTTTCCTCTAGGGTGCCTTGGTCTTCAGATCTCTCTATCTCACTCAATAAATCGTCTATCTCGCTCTGTGAAACTTCAGCTTCAATCTCGCTCTCTTGGGTTGGTTCGAGGGGCGTTTCGTCTTGGGCTTGTGTAGTCTCTCCGGCAAGCTCTGTGGGTTGATTGTCTCCTTCAACCACTGTTCCGCCAACTTCGGGTTGTTGGCCTTCAGGTACCTTAACTGGGCTTTTGATTGTATTGGCATCTTCTTCGGTTTTAGTTGTTTCAGTTATAGTGACAAGTTTAACAAGTTCTTGGTTAATTTCATCAACTCTATTTTGTTGAGCTTTTGTTAGGCTCGGATCACCAACTTGTTTTATGACTTTATCTAAAGATTCTTTTTCTTTTAATAAGTTAGTCGCTTGAACTAGTTGTGATTGTGTTAAGTCTAATGGCCTAAGCTTGGCCTCATAAGTAGAAGCATCAAAAAAGTTCTGATTAATTCTATCAGCATCTTCTTGAGTCATTTCGTCTCTACCAACTCTGCGTTTTAATTCATTTTCTAAAATTTCTTTAGCTCCTTTCAAACTTAATAAATCAAACTGTATCTCCTTAATATCGGTAGAATTAAACGCGTTTACTATATCGGAGTATTCAGTAGGCTTTAATTTTGTTCTTATATTATTTTTTAATACCTCTTCTTTTACATATTTTTTAACAGATCTACCTCCTTTTATGGCTAGAATCGGACTTCCGTAAGCTGTACCGCTACCAACTCCAGCTATAAAAGCATCGGGTACTCCTTGAAACACAGGCTTTCCGTTGATAAGGTTTTGAGTAATTTGTGTCGCTACCTCCTCTATACCTTCACCAGTTCCTGCCGCAAGAGGACCAGTTTTTTTTAAGGCAGTTTCGTACATACTAATTAATCCAGTTCTAAAAGTCTTGGCTCCTTGTTTAGCCCCTTCTCTAAATATTATATCTTTATAAACTCTTCCTAACGTACCCTGGCTAATGGTACTAAACACCATCTCAGAGCCAGCCATTCCAATAGCTTTTAATACATTTTCTGCTTTGGATTGCTCGGGAAATTCTTCTTTTTGTTTTCTTAGCTCTGGCCCTGTCATTACGGCTGTAGCTCCAACTGCTAAAGGAATTGTACCTACGCCAGAAAACGCTGCTGCCATAATACCAAGGGTGACCGGCATGCTAGCGGCTATACTTTCCCCCAACAAATAAAACCCATCTTGAATGTTTCCTTCTCCAAAAAAGTTTTCCGATAATCCACCTTCTATTTTATTCTCTTTACGATAAAGTGCGGATTGTTTTTCTCTATATTCTTGTTCTTCAACCAAAGATTGAATGGCTTTTTTTGTTCCTAAAGCTTCTTCAAATGCTTCTAAATTAGTTTCCTTTAGTCCAAGAGCTCTGTTAACAGGGTCAGAAATCATAGCCCCAACTTCATACAAAGCAGAGGGTATAGAAAGAATTCCTTCCCCTATTGTTGCGTCACTAAGATTAAATAAATTTTTGTAAGCTTGAAACTTGCTGGCTTTAGCAGTGCTATTTCTTTTTTCTTTTACTTCTTCTAAAAGTTCTTCATTAGTAATTCCAAATTTAGTTGACAATGAAGAAACAAAACTTTGGTTCTGCAAGTCAAGCTTATCATATTGCAAAGTAGGAAGTACTAAAGCTAAATCTAAGACTGCTTTTTTCTTTTCTATTGTCTCTGAGTCTTTCTTTTTTCTAGGTTCTATTGAAGCTATATCGTTTTTACGAACTTCTGCCCTTACACTTTTTGCTACAGGTTGTAATGGTTCGTTTGAATCTAGTTGTATTTCTTGGTCTTCAATTCTTTCTAAATCTGATTGTCTTGTCTTGGCCCTTACACTTGTCTGTGATGGAACAATAACTTCCTCTAATTCACTATCTATTATCTCATCCTGAGAACTTGTGTCAAGTTCTTGTGGCTCCAAAGAACCACCCGGCAATTGTAATTCCGTACCGTCTTTTTTTTTTAAAAGAGAATTTAACTCTTCAGGGGTTTTAAAAGCACCAGGTTTTAATATAGAATAAATATCTTCTAGACTTGCTGCTGCAGCAAAGTCTTTAAATTCTTGTAAGGTATTAAAAGCTCCTTCTTTTGTTAAATCAAACAGTTCATCTACCTCAAACATATTATTTTGCGTTAAATATTTTAAGTGCTTCTGAATAACTTACACCATCTTCTTCCATTATTTCAGTAATAGACCTTGTTTCTTTCTTAGGCTTTGTTTTTTTCTTAGGCTTTGAGCTTGTATTAGTTTTATTATAAATATCATACATGCCTTCTAATATACCATCTACTACACTTGTTAATGTTACGTTGTCTTTTTTGTCATCATAATCAAAACTAATTTTGTTTCCCGCATCATATTTTACTCCGGTTAGGTCTTTAACAAAAGGCAATAACTCGCTAGGTATTTCAATAATTAATTCATCTTTTCCACTAAACGGTCCCACATCAACAGAACTAACTTTTATTTGATTCATTATTTGTTGTGTGCCAGGAAGAGGACGTATATCCTTGATAATAGTATTTACCTTAGAAACTTGATCCCCATCAGGTGTAATTTTGTCTATTTCATCTGAGATATATATGGTAGATTTTGCCCTAGTTTGTCTAGTCGTTTGTACTTGGGTAGAGTTTAAGGGAGTAAAAGCCTCTCTTTCTCCCAATAGCGTTTCGTCCTCTGATTTTATTCCTTTTTCATTTCTTTTAAAATAATTTTCCCGTGCTGTTCTTGCATCTGTTACTGTACCCTTAGGGTTAACTGATTCATAAAGTGAAACTGCAGTATCTTCCAAGTTATAATTTCCTTCTGCATCTTTAATCTTAACTACAATTGCATCCTCTATTTGAGGATCGTCATATTGAATAACAAAAGCGTCATTATTTTCATATATGTTCCTTATCTCTTTATTATTTACAACTATTTGATTTTTAGTAGCTTCACCATTAGGTCCTCCTAACACTACCTCATAAGCTATGCCGTATGATAGAATTGATTTATTGTCTGCTTCTATTTGAGTTGGGGATTTAGGGTCAGGTATAATTTTTTTAGTTTTTTTAATTTCCATTGGCAATGCATTTCTTAGTTGTTCAGCCATAAAATCTAAAGCTACCTCTTCATCTCCATCTGCAAATTCATAAGTGCCATCAGGCTTTCTATATATGTTTTCCCCTTTCTTTAATTCACTTCTGTTGTATACAGTTTCATATCCTTTTCCATCAAGAAGTATTGAAACGGTAGGTGCTTGAGAACCCGCAAGTATAGACTCAGCTTCAGTCTTCATAAGTTTTTCAATGTCCTTAGGGTTTAAGCTAGAAAGTACAGCACTATATGTATCACCTGGATTAAAAATAGCACCTGAAATAAAACTACCGTCCGCCGCTGTAAAAGCTCTTTTTCCAAAGCTGTCAACAAGTGTGGTAGCTGCAGTTGTATAATCAAATTTTGGTAATTCTGTATTAACTAAATCATTCAAGTAAGACGGTGAAACCTCTTGTCCTGTTTCTAAATTATACAGTCGCAAGCCTCCACGCTCATCCTTTTCAACAGACATTTTACCTGGCTGAAATCTTTTATTAAACTCTGCAAAGTTATGAGCTAGACCTACACTAGCCGTTTGATTAGCAACACTTTCCACTACCTTTTGAGCCTTCTCCTGGTATCCTTTTTGCGCAGATATCATTTGCTCATTACTTTGATTTAGATTGCTCCATTGAGCAGTGTAATCGCTAGATCTAATTTGTCCTGTTTCCAACTGGTTTTGCAAATCTAATGACTGATCTATTATGCCCTGACTAAACTTTCCGAAAAATTGATTAGCATCTTGATTAGCGGTTGCTGTTATATCTCTTTGCGTTTTACGTAAAGCGTCTTGCTCTGTTTTCCAAGCTTGCCTTTGCGTTTCTCTTTCTTTTTCTTGAGCTAAAAGATTTGCTGACAAAGTAGTAAATACAGAAGTATCTAAGCCTTCAACTGGTTTTCCAAGTAACTGATATCCTATTGCCATTATGAATCTGTTAGAAAACTATTAAAATTAGGTGTTGATGAAAGCGCAGGGATATTAAAGTTTGAAGACGGCAACTCCATTTGTTGAAATATAGGTTGAAAAAGTCCTTGTTGAGGGTCTCCAAATTGCCTTCCATACATTGGGTTGTAAGCAGTTAACATGTCTTGAACCGATGTATCTGGGGTTTTTTTACCTAAATACTCGGGCAATTCATTACCCGCTACACTTGCCATGTTGGCGATATTAGCCATTGCCTGATTTTGTGAATTAGCGGCTTCTATTCCTAATTGTTGCCCCCTTGCCGTTTCGCTTCTAGCTTCTTCTGTATCTAAATTAACTCTTTGTGTTTGTAGTCTAGCATCTTCAGCTGCTGCGGCACGCTGCAATCCCTGTAGCTCTTGCCCCATTGCAGTTCTAGCTTGTGCTTGTTGTTGTTGATTATAGATGGCTGCACGTCCAGCTGTAGCAGCTACGCCTCTTTGCCCGCCTTCTTGTCCAGCTTGAACTATTTGTGATAAACCTGAGAGCCCTGCTTCTCTAGCTAGCTCATAAGGTTCTTTCTGTATAGACAAACCTTTTAAATAATTTACTTCTAGCTTCTCACGAGCTGCTGCTAAAGCTTTATCAGCTTCGTCTTCCGCCTCTGCTTGAGCCTTCCGTTGTTTACTTGCTTTGCTTAAACTAATAGCCGTACCTGCTGCTGATGCTGCAAAAGCTGCTCCTGACGCAATTGTACCGGCTGTTATTGCTGCTGTTCCTAATCCTATTGCAGTTCCTGTTATTATTGCCATATTAAAATGCTTTAATCATTTCTTGTGTGTATGTATCTCCCCTTGTATATCCTAGATCCTCATATGTTTTTATAAGGCCGTCGTGTTTGATAAGAGCATATGTGTATTTGTTTCCGTTGTTCTTACAAGTATTGGTAAGAGACTCAACTAAAAGATGAACAGCTTCGTGTTTTTTCTTGGTATAATTTTTATTTGATATGATCCAGTCCACCCAAGCTACTTTTGAATTAGTTATATATATAAACCCTGCGCAAACAGGGACGTCTTCATCTAATACCATCAAACCACCTTCACCATCATCTGGTAAAAAATCTTTTGCTGGGGCATCCCAACCCCAGTCTTTCCACCACTCAACTAATATATTGTCGTAGTCAGTAGAATTTAGTTTTCGAATATTAAACTCCATACTCTAACAAAGATACTAATTTTTACGGATAGCTTTTCATTAACTGTGACTCTACAGCAAAGAGCTCTGCTCTAGCAGGACCAATGTTTTCTAAAGTCATCAATGCGTAGTGACCTAGGATACCGTGTGACTCTGCTATTGAATTTTTAATAGCCATCATTAAAGGGGTATTTGTTGTTGGATTAGTAGCGCCTGGGATGGTGCTGTCTACTGTGATTGATGTCGCGTTTTTAGATGTTATTACACCTGCTAATGAAGGGGAGTTATTAAACTCGTTCAAGTAATATAAGAAGTCTCCAATACTTATGATTGAGTCTATAGGTACGGTAAACGAAAAGACACGAGGGTTAGTCATTGTAAAGCCTGTAGTATTCCCGATACCATTTACAGATCTAAAGTCAAAGTCTCTAAGTGTAGCTGGAGATTGAGAGGTGTTCTTTATTGCCGCATAATAAGCTCCTTCTTTTAATTCAAACCACGTGCTGTTTATAAAAGCTTGGTTGCCCATGTCCGTATTCAAGCTAGCGCTCCAAGGTGAGTCAGACTCTAAGCTTAAAGTTTTAAAAAGTTTGTTGTCTAACGGTGCCTCATTAATAACGGTTGTTATGTTACAATTAAATTGTTGTCCGTAAAAGTTATTTCTACTATTGTTAGTGTTGTGTCTGTAAAGGTTACCTCCTGAGAAAGAGTAAAAGTAGTTATTCATACCAACCATGTAGTCAGGATTATATGAATAAAAAGAAGGCCACCCTTGTACGCTGTTGCTGTATGTTAGTGTATACAGTTCACCCGTAGGTGTTTGTGGTGTAGCAATGGGATTCGGTGATGAAGGTATCTGTGCCAAAATAAAAAAGTTTATTAAAACAAATATACGATAATTATGGTATAGGTGTTGC
>TARA_R110000751_G_scaffold21420_2_pt1 | contig 11250 bp, 11 predicted proteins | sample TARA_R110000751 | Tara Oceans TARA_R110000751 (sample SAMEA4398001) | marine metagenome | biome: Polar Biome; feature: [MES] marine water layer (ENVO:01000295) within the mesopelagic zone...; material: water (ENVO:00002006), including particulate matter (ENVO:01000060) such as...... | reverse complement strand
GCGCGGCGCAGGGAGGCGCATGTGAAGACCATCCAGGGCCCCGGCCTGTTCCTGGCGCAGTTCGCCGGCGACCAGGCGCCGTTCGACGACTGGCGGTCGATCACCCGCTGGGCGGCCGAGTGCGGCTATGCCGGCGTCCAGGTCCCCTCGGGTGAGGGGCGGTTCCTGGATCTGGCCCGCGCCGCGTCCTCGAAAGATTATTGCGACGAGATCGCCGGCCAGGCCGCCGAGGCGGGCGTCGCGATCACCGAGCTTTCGGCCCATATCCAGGGCCAGCTGGTCGCCGTTCACCCCGCCTACGATCTCGCCTTCGAGGGCTTCGCGCCGGCCGAGGTCCGCGGGAACCCCAAGGCCCGGCAGGACTGGGCGGTGGAGCAGGTGAAGCTGACGCTTCAAGCCTCGCGCAACTTCGGCCTCGACCGGATCGCGGCCTTCTCGGGCGCGCTGGCCTGGCCCTATCTCTACCCCTGGCCGCAGCGCCCCGCGGGGCTGGTCGAGGCCGCCTTCGACGAGCTCGCCGCCCGCTGGCGCCCGATCCTGGACGCCGCCGAGGAGCTGGGCCAGGACATCTGCTACGAGATCCACCCCGGCGAGGACCTGCACGACGGCGCCAGTTTCGAGATGTTCCTCGAGCGGGTCGCGAACCATTCCCGCGCGAAAATGCTCTACGATCCCAGCCACTACGTCCTGCAGTGCCTGGATTACGTGGCGCATCTCGACGATTACGCCGAGCGCATCGGGATGTTCCACGTCAAGGACGCCGAGTTCAATCCGACCGGCCGCCAGGGCGTCTACGGCGGCTTCCAGGCTTGGGTGGACCGCGCCGGCCGCTTCCGCTCTCCGGGCGACGGTCAGGTGGATTTCGGCGCGATCTTCGCCAAGCTCGCCGCGATGGATTTCGACGGCTGGGCGGTGGTCGAGTGGGAATGCTGCCTCAAGCACCCCGAGGACGGCGCCCGCGAGGGCGCGCAGTTCGTGCGCGACCACATCATCCGCGTCACCGACCGCGCCTTCGACGATTTCGCCGACGGCGGCGCGGACGAGGCCGCCAACCGCAAGATGCTGGGGCTCGACCGATGAGCCGCTTCGCCGGCCGCACGGGCCCCATCCGCCTCGGCATGGTGGGCGGGGGCAAGGACGCCTTCATCGGGGCGGTGCACCGCATCGCCTCGCGCATGGACGGGGAGTTCGAGCTGGTCGCCGGCGCCCTCTCCTCCACCCCTGAGCGGGCGCAGGAGAGCGGGGCGGCGCTGGGCCTCTCGCCGGATCGGATCTACGACGACTTCGAGGCGATGGCCAGGCGCGAGGCGCGGCTGAAGGACGGGATCGAGGCGGTGGCGATCGTGACGCCGAACCACCTCCACTTCGCCCCCGCCCGCGCCTTCCTGCGCCGCGGCATCCATGTGATCTGCGACAAGCCGATGACCGCGACCGGCGCCGAGGCGAAGAAGCTAGCGGGCGAGGCGGAAAAATCCGACGCGCTCTTCGTCCTGACCCACAATTATTCCGGCTATCCGATGCTGCGCGAAGCCCGCGCCATGGTCGCCGAGGGCTTCATCGGCCGCCTGCGCGGCGTGCAGGTCGAATACGTGCAGGACTGGCTGGCGACGGCGGTCGAGACCGAGGGCTCGAAGCAGGCCGAGTGGCGCACCGATCCCGCCCGCTCCGGCGCCGGGGGCGCGCTGGGGGACATCGGCACCCACGCCTTCCACCTCGCCGGCTTCGTGGCGGGCGAGACGCCGGAGGCGGTCTCGGCCGACATCACCAGCTTCGTGCCGGGCCGCACGCTCGACGACGACGCGCGGGCGATGCTGCGCTACGCCTCGGGCGCCAAGGGCGCGCTGTGGTGCAGCCAGGTCGCGCCGGGGAACGAGAACCGCCTGACCCTGCGCCTTTACGGCGACAAGGGCGGGCTGGAGTGGTCCCACGAGGCGCCCGAGCACCTGATCGCCACCCCGCTCGGCGAGGCTCCGCGGATCCTGACCCGCGCCACCGCCGGCCCCGCCGCCACCCGCCTGCAGCGCGTGCCCCCGGGCCATCCGGAGGGCTATCTGGAAGCCTTCGGCAACATCTATGTCGAGGCCGCCCGCGCCATCCGCGCGCGGCGCGAGGGCGCCGCGCTCTCCTCCGAGGTGCTGGTTCCCGGCGTCGCGGACGGGCTGGCCGGGGTGCGCTTCGTCGAGGCCTGCGTCGCCTCGGCCGGGCGCGACGGCAAGTGGACGAGGCTGACGTGAGCGCCCTGGCGCCAGAGGCCGCGGCGGCCGCCCCCACCCTGGCGGCGCGGGGGATCTCGCGTCTGTTCGGCCCCAACCAGGTGCTGTTCGACGTCGATTTCGAGCTGCACCCCGGCGAGGTCCACGCCCTGATCGGCGAGAACGGCGCCGGCAAGTCCACCCTGATGAAGATCCTGGGCGGCTACCTGGCCCCCTCCGGCGGCGGGCTGGAGGTGGACGGGCGCCCGGCCGCCTTCGCCTCCCACCGAGAGGCGGAGGCGGAGGGGGTGATCCTGATCCACCAGGAATTCAACCTCGCCATGCCCCTGACGGTCGAGGAGAACATGTTCCTTGGCCGCGAACTGCGCCGGGGTCCGTTCCTCCGCTCGAAGGACATGCAGGCGGAGTGCCGGCGCCTGCTGGCCCGGCTCGACTGCACCGTGGATCCGCGGCTGCGCTGCCGCGACCTCTCGGTGCCCGAGCGGCAGATGGTCGAGATCGCCAAGGCGCTCGGTCAGAACGCCCGCGTGCTGATCATGGACGAGCCGACCGCCGTGCTGACCGCGCGCGAGACCGACGTGCTGCTGGAGCAGATCGAGCGGCTGCGGGCGGAGGGGACCGCGATCCTCTACACCTCCCACAAGCTGGGCGAGGTGGCGCGGATCGCCGACCGGGTGACGGTGCTGCGGGACGGCCATCGCGTCGCCTCGCGCGCGGCCGAGGGCTTCACCGAGCACGCGATGGCCGAGGCGATGGTGGGCCGGGAGCTGTCCAACCTGTTTCCGCCCAAGGCGGTCCCCGGGGCCGAGACCGTGCTCGAGGTGCGCGGCCTGACCGTGCCGGGTCATGCCAGGGACGCCTCGTTCCGCCTGCGCAAGGGCGAGGTGCTGGGCTTCGCCGGCCTCGTCGGCGCCGGGCGCACCGAGCTGATGGAGGGCGTCGCCGGCCTGCGCCCGGCCCGCGGCGAGGTCGAGGTCTTCGGCCGCAAGGTGAAGACCGAGGACCCCCGCGCGATGCGCGAGGCGGGCCTCGCCTACCTGACCGAGGACCGCAAGGAAAAGGGCCTGCTGCTGGGCTTCCCGTTGCAGGAGAACCTGACGCTGCTGGCGCTCGACCGTTTCACCCGCGGCGGCCTGCGCATCGACAAGGCCGCCGAGGCCCGCGCCCTGACCCGCGCGGTCGAGGAATTCGACCTGCGCGCCCGCGACCTGACGATGGACGCGGGCGGCCTCTCGGGCGGGAACCAGCAGAAGCTGCTGCTGGCCAAGACCATGCTGGCCGAGCCCGGGATCGTGATCATCGACGAGCCGACCCGGGGCATCGACATCGGCACGAAATCCCAGATCTACGCCTTCATCGCCGCGCTGGCCGCGGCGGGGAAGAGCGTCATCGTCGTCTCCTCCGAACTGCCCGAGGTCATCGGGCTCGCCGACCGGATCGTGGTGATGAACCGCGGCCGCATCGCCGGCGAGCTGGAGGGGGAGGCGATCTCCGAATCCGCGATCCTGCGCCTGGCCATGGGCCTGGACGAGAAGGAGCCCGAGCCCGCATGACCGCCGACGCCATCCCGACGGAGTCCGAGCCCCCCCGCCGCCCGCGCCGGCGGATCAACCTGCACGTGCTGGGGCCGCTGCTGGCGCTGGCGGCGCTGGTGATCCTGGGGGCCTCGCTGAACGACAACTTCCTCTCGGCGGGCAACGTGCAGAACGTGCTCGCCCGCTCGGCCTTCATCGGCATCATCGCGGTGGGCATGACCTTCGTGATCACCGCCGGCGGGATCGACCTGTCGGTCGGCTCGATGTCGGCCTTCACCGCCGGCGTGACCATCCTCGCGATGAACGCGATGATCGAGCCGCTGGGCGTCTCGGTCTTCACCATCGTCGCGGGGATGGGCGTGGCGCTGCTGACGGGCCTGTTCGCGGGCATGGTCAACGGCGCGCTGGTCGCCCGCGTGCGGATCGAGCCGTTCATCGTCACGCTCGGCGCGATGGGCGTCTATCGCTCGCTGACCACCTGGCTCGCGGACGGGGGCACGATCTCGCTGAGCTTCGAGCTGCGCTCGCTCTATCGCCCGGTCTACTACGACGGGCCGTTCGGGATCAGCTGGCCGATCATCGTTTTCGCGCTGGTGGCGATCCTGGGGGAGCTGGCGATGCGCTCGGCCCCCTTCGGGCGGCACTGCGCGGCCATCGGCGCCAACGAGCAGGTGGCCCGCTATTCCGCCGTGCGCGTGGACCGGATCCGCATGGCCACCTACGCCCTGCTGGGGCTGCTGGTGGGGGTCGCGACCATCATGTACGTGCCGCGCCTCGGCTCGGCCTCGGGCTCCACAGGCGTGCTGTGGGAGCTGGAGGCGATCGCGGCGGTGATCATCGGCGGCACCGTGCTCAAGGGCGGCTTCGGCCGGGTCTGGGGCGCGGTGGTCGGCGTGCTGATCCTGAGCCTGATCGACAACATCCTGAACCTCGCCTCGATCGTCAGCCCGTATCTCAACGGCGCGATCCAGGGCGTGATCGTCATTCTCGCCGTCGTGCTGCAGCGGGAGAGGAAGGCCGAGGACTGATCGGCCGAAGAACCATCCCGGCCCCAGGGGGGCGCCGGAGACATGCACTGGGAGGAAATCAGATGAACCGCAGGGATATCTTCAAGGGCGCCGCGCTGGGCGCGGCCCTGAGCCTCGGCGCCGCCGCCACGCCGGCGATGGCGCAGGAGGAGTACACCATCGGGGTCGCCATCCCCTCGGCCACCCATGGCTTCATGGGCGGGCTGAACTTCCACGCGCGCGAGGCGATCTCGCGGCTGGAGGAGACCTATCCCCAGCTCAGCTTCGTGCTGGCGACGTCGGGCGACGCCGGCAAGATGGTCAACGACATCGAGGACATGGTCGCCACCCGCGGCATCGACGCGCTGGTGGTCCTGCCCTTCGAATCCGAGCCCCTGACCTCGCCGGTGCAGGCGGTCAAGGAGCAGGGCATCTGGGTGACCGTCGTCGACCGCGGCCTGTCGGTGCCGGGCATCGAGGACCTCTACGTCGCCGGCGACAACACCGGCTTCGGCCGCGTGGCGGGCGAGTACTTCGCCGAGACGCTGGGCGAGGGCGACAACGTCGTGGTCCTGCGCGGCATCCCCACCACGCTCGACAACGAGCGGGTCGAGGCCTTCCAGGCGGCGATCGAGGGCTCGGGCATCAACGTGCTGGACATGCAGCACGGCAACTGGAATCGCGACGACGCGTTCAACGTGATGCAGGACTTCCTGTCCAAGTACGACGACATCGACGCGGTCTGGGCGGCCGACGACGACATGGCCATCGGCGTGCTGGAGGCGATCAGCCAGGCCGGCCGCGAGGACGAGATGTGGGTGGTCGGCGGCGCCGGCATGAAGGAGATCGTCAAGCGGATCATGGATGGCGACCCCCGCCTGCCCGTGAACGTCACCTACCCGCCCGCGCAGATCGCCACCGCGATCGAGCTGACCGCGCTGGGCCTGGTCTCGGCCACGCCGGTCTCGGGCCGGTTCATCATCGGCTCCCAGCGGATCACGCCGGAGAACGCCGAGCAGTTCTATTTCCCCGACAGCCCGTTCTGAGCGGGACGCCGGGCGGATTTCGCCCGGCCCGAAATCGAAGAGGGGCCCCCGCGGGCCCCTCTTCTTGCGTCCGGGCCCTGGCGGGCGGGATCACATGTCCTTGGCGATCTCGCCACCGGCGATGGTGCCGATCACCGCGCCCGCGCCCGTGGCCACGATCTGACCGCTGCCGCCGCCGAACAACGAGCCGACGGCCGCGCCGGTGACGCCGCCCAGGATCTGGCCCTGGGTCTGCTTGTCGATCGGCACGCCCGAACAGCCGGCGAGCGCGGCCAGCGCCAGCGCCGCCGCGGCGGCGCGCATCGGGGTTGAAAGGCGGGTCATTCCAGTCCCTCCAGGTAGACGTTGATCTCGGTCAGCGTGACCATGCCGTCGCGCGAGGCGTCGGCCTCGAAGAAGCGGACCATGCGGTCGCCCACCGCTTCGCCCAGCGACAGCATGCCATCGCCGTCCCGGTCGGCCTTCGCGAACTCGGCCGGGTCGGCCTCGTCGATCTCTGCGAGCGTCAGCATCCGGTCGCCGTCCGCGTCCAGCGTCGCGAAATGCCCGACGACCGAGGCGACATACTCGTCCACGTCCAGCATCCCGTCGCCGTTCGCGTCCATCGCCGCGAAGGCCGTCTCGACCTCCGCCGCCGCCGCGAGCCCCGGCGCGGCCAACAGGCCCAGCGCGGCGCCCATCCATACGAACCGTCTGCGCATCGTCATCCTCCTCCGGTTGTTCCGGGTTCCGTACAGCATCCGATCCTCGCGGCGCGAAAACAATCGAATTCAGAGGTGTCGCGGGCGCCGGAGAGCTCCGGCGGCGAAATGTCCGGACGTTTGTGGGGCGAGACGAGGTATCCCTGCGCATCCACGGCCAGGAGGATGCGGGATGGAGCTTCGCGGACAGGGGATCTGGATCACGGGGGCGGCCAGCGGCATCGGCGCGGCCTGCGCCGAGACGCTGGCGGCCGCCGGCGCGCGCCTGGCGCTGAGCGACCGCGACGCCCCCGCGCTGGAGGCCCGCGTCGAGGCCCTGCGCGCGGCGGGCGCCGAGGCGCTGGCCCTGCCGCTCGACGTCACCGACCCCGCCGCCTGCGCCGCGGCGGTGGCGCAGGCCGAGGCCGAACTGGGCCCCGTCGCGTTCCTGGTGGCGGCCGCCGGCGTCAACATCCGCCGTCGGGCGCTGGCGCAGCTCGATCCGCTCGAGGCGGCGCGGGTGATGGACGTGAACGCCAACGGCGTGGTCAACGCCGCGCTGGCGGTCCTGCCGGGGATGCGGGCGCGGGGCGGGGGTGGGATGGCGCTGATCTGCTCCTGGGCCGGGCGGCATGTGCAGCCGTTCACGGGGGCGGCCTACAACGCCTCCAAGCAGGCGGTCTCGGCCTTCAGCCACACGCTCAACATGGAGGAGGGCGCCAACGGCATCCGCGCCTGCGCGATCATGCCGGGCGAGGTCTCGACGCCGCTGCTGGCGGCCAAGGACGACGCGCCGACGCCGGGGATGCGCGCGCGGATGCTCCAGCCCCGGGACGTCGCCCGCGCGGCGCGCTTCGCGCTCGAGAGCCCGCCCCATGTCTGCGTGAACGAGATCCTGATCTCGCCGTCCTGGAACCGCCTCTACGTGCCGGCCGAGCGGCAGGCCGCCCAGGCGGAGGCGGACCGGGCCGCGGGGTTGGGGTAGGGCGGGCGCAGGCGGTCGCGACCTCTCGCGCGGCGACCTTCGCGGCGCTAGGCTGCCGGGCGAACGACAATGAGACGGGAGGACGACATGGGCGCGCTGGATGGAAAGACGGCCTGGGTGACGGGCGCGGGCGGGGGAATCGGCGAGGCCTCGGCCAGGGCGCTGGCCGCCTCGGGCGCGCGGGTGGTCCTGACCGGGCGGCGGCAGGCCGAACTCGACCGGGTCGCCGCCGACATCGAGGCCGCCGGCGGGATCGCAGAGGTGGCGCCGCTCGACGTCTCGGACGCCGGCGCCTGCGCGGCCGCGGCCCGCTCGATCGAGGCGGAGTTCGGGCGCGTCGACATCCTGGTGGCCAACGCCGGGGTGAACGTGCCCAAGCGGCACTCGGGCGAGATCTCGGCCGAGGACTTCCGCATGGTGGTCGACGTCAACCTGACCGGGGTGATGAACTGCACCATCCCGGTGATGGCGCAGATGCGCGCGGCCGGCGGCGGGCTGATCATCATGGTCAGCTCCTGGGCGGGGCGGCACGCCTCGAAAATCACCGGACCGGCCTACAACGCCTCCAAGCACGGGGTGGTGGCGCTGAGCCACTCGATCAACATGGAGGAGGGGGCCAACGGCATCCGCTCCTGCGTGATCATGCCGGGCGAGGTGAACACCCCGATCATGGAGAAGCGCCCCGTGCCCCCCTCGGAGGCGGTGCGCGCGCGCATGCTCCAGTCCGAGGACCTGGGCCGGGCGGTGCAGTTCGTGGCCGAGGCGCCGCCGCATGTCTGCATCAACGAGATCCTGATCTCGCCGACCTGGAACCGCACCTTCCTGCCGCCGGAGCTGCTGAACGAAGCGCGCGGCTGACCTGCGGAGCGGCCGGGCCGTCGCGCGTCGCGCCAAACGGATCGGAGGGGCGGGATCGGGACGCGAGCCCCCTGCAGCCCCGCCCGTCCGCGCCATGCGCGCCACGCAGGACGAGCTTGCGCGGCGCGCTGCAGCGCAACGCTTGACGCCGACGGCGGGCTCGGATTGTAAGGAGAGCGTGTGGCCGGGCGAAGCGGCCGTTTCCGCGACCCTTCCTCATCGGACGACCCATGGTTCCCCAAAGCGCCCGCAAGGGTCTCGGCTTCGCATTGCTCGCGGTGACCATCTTCGCGGCGCAGGACGGCGTCTCGAAGCACCTGGCCGAGGCCTATCCGCCGGTCTTCATCGTGATGATCCGCTACTGGGCCTTCGCGGCCTTCGTGGTGGTGCGCGCGCTGAACGCGCCGGGGGGCATCCGGCGCTCCGCCGTCTCGGCGAACGTGTGGCTGCAGCTCGCCCGCGGCGGGTTGCTGGCCGCGCAGGTGGTGGTGGCGATCACCGCATTCGCCAAGGTGGGGCTGGCGGCGACCATGTCGCTGTTCGCGGCCAACCCGCTGATCCTCGCCGCCCTCTCGGTCCCGGTGCTGGGCGAGGCGGTGGGCTGGCGGCGCTGGACCGCCATCGGCGTGGGCTTCGTGGGCGTGCTGATCATCGTCCGCCCGGGGCCGGGGCTGTTCGACTCCGACATCTGGCTGGCGGTGGTGGCGAGCATCGGGATCGCGGTCTACGGCGTGATGACCCGGCTCGCGAGCCGCAAGGACTCGGCCATGGTCAGCTTCTTCTACACTGGCGTCGGCGGACTGATCGTGGCCACGGCGGCGGGCATCTGGCACTGGACCTGGCTCGAGCCCGCCGACTGGATCTGGATGGGGATCCTGTGCGTGACCGGGGCGGCCGGGCACTATTTCTTCATCAAGGCGCTCGAGGCCGCGGACGCGGTTGTCACCCAGCCGGTGCAATACGTGCAGATCGTGCTGTCGACCTCGGTCGGGATCCTGATCTTCGGCGAGAACCTGGACTGGCCGATGGCGCTGGGGGCGACGATCGTGATCGGCGCCGGCCTGTTCACCGCCTGGCGCGACTGGGTGCGTTCGCGCAGCGCTTGACGGCGCCCGGGGTGGGGGGCGTCGCGCCGCCGCCCCCGCCGACCCCGCAGCTGGCGCGGGGGGGCGTGGGGGCGGAAGGCTCGGCCTCCGGCGCGCCGCGCGTGCGGATGTTCCAGGCGACGAAGGGGGCGAGCGCGGCCATGGCGATGGCGGTGATCACCAGCGCGTGCTGCAGCCCCACGAGGTCGGCCAGCGTCCCGATCCCGATCGAGCCGATCGAGGCCCCGCCGATCCCCGAGATCAGCCACAGCGACATCACCCGTCCGCGCTTGCCCTCGGGCGTCGAGAGCTGGGCGATGGTCTGGTTGGCGACGCCGACCATGGTCCCGCAGGCGCCGATCAGGGCGACCGTGGCGATGGCCGCGGGCCAGCTGCCCACCAGCCCCAGCAGCGCGGTGCCCAGCAGGCCCAGCGCGGTGGCGAAACGGGCGCGATTGCGCAGCGACTCGGCGCTGCGCCCGCCGCGGGCCATGTAGACGGCCGTCAGCACCGCTCCCGCGCCGGCGGTGGCGGTCAGCACGCCGAACCCCCCCGCGCCCTGGCCGTAGAGCCCGTCGGCCGCCACCGGCAACAGCTCGAGGCTGCCGCGGGCGGCGACGGCGAACAGCGCGTTCATCAGCACCGCCTCGCGCACCATCGGCTGGGCCATGGCATAGCGGGCGCCCTCGGCCAGCTGGTCGAGCACGCCGCGCACGCCATGGCGGGCCTTGGGGTCGGGCTCGGTCTGGGCCGGGGGGTAGGCGCCCAGCGAGGCGATGGCGATCACCTGGGGCACGAACAGCAGGGTCGCGACCCCCACGGCGCCGGGCGCGCCGTATTCGTGGATCAGCCAGCCGCCGAGCGCGGGGCCCATCATCCGGGTGACGTTGAAGTTCAGCGCCCCGATCGCCAGCGCTTGGCCCAGCACGTCCTGGGGCACCAGCCGGGGCATCAGCGCCATGCGGAACGGGTGGTAGGCCGAGGCCGCGAGCCCCATCCCGAGCGCGGAGGCCATCAGCACCGGCGCCGAGAGCGCGTCGGCCAGCGCCAGCCCGAACAGGATCGCGCCGAACAGGCATTGGGTCGCCTGCGCCGCCACGATCCCGCGCTTGGGGTCGATGCGGTCGGCGAGCACGCCGAAGAAGGGCCCGGAGAAGACGATGGGCGCAAAGGTCAGGAACGAGACCACGCCCGTCACCGCCGCGGATCCGGTCAGTTCCCACGCCAGCCACGCGATGGCGATGCGCAGCATCCAGCTGCCGTTCATTCCGAAGAAGTTGGCGGCGATGTAGCGGCGATAGGCGGGGTGACGGAAAGGAGCAGGCAGCATGACGCTCTGACTTGGCGCCGCCTCGGCCGTTCGTCCAGAGATATTTTTGGAAACCTTAGTATGCTGCACTGCGGCATTGCCGCTGCGTTGCGGTATGTGCGTTGCACAAGGCGGCCTTGCCGAAACGTCCGTTGTCCTGACCTATCGGATCGATAAATTCCAATCTCGAAAGACGGCGGATCCGGCGCTTCAGGCTGGCCGCCATCGCCCGAGAAGGAATATCCAGATGGCTCTGACCGCAGACGCCCCGATCGCCGCCTCCCGCGCGGCCTCCGCTTCCACCCCGACGCTGGGCCAGACCCTGCGCGGCTTGACCTCGCTCAGCGTGGCCCGCCTTGCCCGCTGGCGCGAGTATCGCCGCACGCTGGCCGAACTGCAGGCGCTGGACGACCGCACGCTCAACGACATGGCGCTGAACCGCGCCGGTCTGCCCGGCGTGGCGCGCGAGGCTGCGGGCTACCGTTGAAGCCAGGCGACCTCCCGGCGCCGGGGGCGGCACATATCAAAAGGG
>TARA_R110000751_G_scaffold144948_3_pt1 | contig 11271 bp, 14 predicted proteins | sample TARA_R110000751 | Tara Oceans TARA_R110000751 (sample SAMEA4398001) | marine metagenome | biome: Polar Biome; feature: [MES] marine water layer (ENVO:01000295) within the mesopelagic zone...; material: water (ENVO:00002006), including particulate matter (ENVO:01000060) such... | reverse complement strand
AGCCACGTTTTTGGTGGCAAGGTCTCGGGAAGACTGGGTGAGATGGAGCTGGGTGAAGCTTGGGAGAGTTATGTGGACGGAAAGTTCGATAAGTTTCCCAAGCTCAAGGCTGAAATGGAAGATGTGCTTGAGGCTGTTTTGACAAGAGTCCCTATGGATTCAATGTCTGGAGCTAGAGTATTGAAATTCGCTGGGTTTACTGGCGTTGATGGATTAGGAGTACTACTACACCCAAGAGTTATGAGGGCATTGGGTGGAGCTGACCTTGATGGGGACAAGGCTTGGGGATTCTTTGGTGGAAGGAGCGAGAGTGGTGCTGGTGAAGGTATGAAGAAGTCTTGGAAGGATATGTATAGAGACCAAGAGAATGAGTATGGTGAAGTAGGAGTTAGTGCTAAGAAATTAATAGACCCTGAAACTGGCAGACCTTACTATGAAAAATTCTTAGATGACAGTGACCCATTAGCAAAGGATAGAATAGAGAATACTGGACTAAGGTGGTCTCCTATGGCTCGAATGACAGCATCATTGGGTGCGGCTCAGGGTAGAAATATGTTAGGACCAGCTGTTGTGAATAAAGCTGTTATAAATGCGGCTTACTCCGAGATAATGAACAGACCGGGTAAGAATTATAGTTACACCTATGAAGATTTTAATGGTAACAAGAGAAAAATATTAATGACAGCTAGGGATGACCCTAAAGATGTTAAGCGACAGAGAGAATTGGGTAAAGTTTCTGTTCATCTTCCGTCTGACCCTATGGACGAAGCTGGGTTGAAGGATATGAACTCCTTCTTTAGCTTACTAGCTGATACTGCTTTTAAATATACTGACATCACTGACCCTAATAGGCATTTTGAATTATCAAACGACCCTAAGTCAAGAGAGTGGATGGGAGACCATGCTACTAAGCGTGCAGGTTTAAATAAACATTTCGCTAAAATTAATCAAGTTCTTTATGGCAGGAATTGGGCAGAGGAAAGACGCTGGACACCGGGTGAAATACATAGTGGATTAAGTGGGGCATGGGATTCATTACACCAAGGTGAGACCCAAGGTGGACTCTATAAAAACTTAGCTAAGTTATTTCATGGGCTTGACTGGACAGAAGGATTATTTTTTCGTGTAAACGAAACGAAGCTTAGAGACCTTTATAAAGCTTTTCATAAGGAGTGGGAGAACAATAGAGAATTACAGGATATATTACAAAGGACTGGTAGAAGTGTGTGGGACAATCAGAATGAGAAATTTAATCCTTTATTAGAATTTGTTCTCACACGAAAGCTACACGATGAAAGAGTGTTGAAATCCTATCTCTTAGACACTAAGCAAAACGAAAGACTCTTTGATGCTTTCCCGCAATACACAGAAAAAAAGGGTTTTAACCCTAGAAACTTAGGGCAACGTGAAAGAATCCTTAGGGAAATGGTTCATAAAGCTGAGGATTTTGTTGTGAATGACCTTAGTGATATGGTATCTATGAGATTTATTAGAAGATTCATGGAACCTATTATGGCAAGGAACAATGCTAGTGGTGAGAAGATTTCTAAGGACAAAATTATACTAGGACTTCACCATATGAGTGAGGAAATAAAGTCTCAATCTTATTTTAAAGGCATTGATAGGAAGAATGAGTCTGGTTTACAGGGGAATGAGTTTGAATTAACAGCTAGTCAGCGTGAGTTCTTTAAGTTGATGGGCTTAGAGAGAGAGGTTGAAGAGAAAGACTCTGCTATGTTAGACCAATTCCAAATTGATGCTAAAATAAATATCTTAAAAAGAAATATGACTGACCCTGAGAAAAGATTATTAGATGCGTTTCTTTTAGGGACATTGAAAAAAGGTACTCAAACTGAGATAAATAAAGCTACTGAACATGCTAAGGAAACATATGTAAATGAGGAAAAGTTTCCACCCCAAGTAGTAGAAGCTTTGGAGATTTTAAGACAAAAGGGTGCTAAAACAGCCACATCTAACCTAGGGTTTGTTTCTAGTTCCGTCTCTGAGGGCATGAAACGAGCCTTTTGGAAAGAGTATGAGAACTTATTTGATAAAACTACTAACTTTTTCACCGAAAAAGAGACCAGTGATATAAAAAAGGACGCCTTAAAGGGCGAACCTGAGCTTTTAAAAGAAGAACCAAGGACTATTCTTGATAAAGAAGGTAACATTATTAAGGGTACTGCACTTGAAGAAGCCACATTTGATACAGAGACCCAGACATACTTAGAGGATGCACACCCTTTCAAGGATATATTATCATCTAAAGCCCTGAAGGGTAAGAAGTTTAAGCTGAAGGGTGAGGCTATGGAGATAGTGCTCTCCTTACAGGAGCATTTCCGTAACAAGTTTAACAATATGACTGGTCGAGGTATGAACAAACTTGTTAGGACAATGTTTAATAAGAATCTCAATGAGATGAACTTAGATGACTGGCGTACTATGGATAATATACTTTCAGAGATTGACGGTGGTCAGTGGTGGAGAAAGGTATTGAAGTATGTTGATGATAACGAGTATCTCCCATCAATGACTCCGTTCCACCACCATATTTTTCCCGAGGCTACTAACAAAGACTTGATGAGAAAAGAAATTATTCTTGTAGCTAAGCGTGGTATATATAAAGACAAGCATGGCAATGTATTAACTGGTGACACTGCACAACCCACACAGATAGGTGAGATTTTACAGCAGTTTATAAACATGAATAAAGAATGGGCTACTGGTGTACATGAGCAGAGAAAGAATGAAATTAGTTCAGAGCTCTCTCCTTATTTAGAAACTATTGAAGAAGGTCCTATGCTATGGAGAATTGCTGTAAGGAGAATGGAACAGGGTATGACATGGCACCTTAGAGAGAAGTACCAGAACGATGCTACTTGGTCTCTCTTAAAAGAAGTTTATGAAAAGCCTTGGAAAGAGATACAAAAGAAACATGACTGGGAGAACCTACAGAATCAGAACTTTCAGGTAATGACACCCGAAGGTGCGAAGACTATGACTGGTCTTGATGTAGTAGAGAGGATTACTGATTCTCTAGAGAGTTGGAACAAGAAGAACCATAAACTTATCCGTGGGAACGTAGATGTTATTGATGGTTACCTAAATATGATTGGTAGAAGCTACCATTCTGATTCTAAGTCTAAATCAATATGGAAAAAACCTGATAACTTTATAAATGACAAAGATAACATACCAAACTTTAGAGTCGAAGACCCTAATGAAACTGAGTATCTCACCGATGTATTTAAGAAAACATTCTGGTGGGGTATTAAATCTGGTGGTGGTAAATCAGAGGCAGAGATAAAGAAAGCACAGGGTGAGTATCAAAAATTATATAATCAGTACAAACAAGAAAAGTACATAGCTAATATTCGTGGTCTAGCGGCTGTCCTTGATTATCGTCATCAGTTAAAATTTGCTGAAGGTAAAGATGATGTACAGGATTCTAGAAAAAGGATGATGAATAAATTATTCAAAGATATTCTTGACGCTAATAATAAGGGTGAAATATTTCATCAAGAGTTAGGGATAGATGGTCTCCGCATACTATCGAGAGAGATTATGTTATCACAGGTTAAAGACCCTAAAGATAGGGAAATGATAGCAGATTCTATGTCAGTACATACCACTGGTGAGTATCCATCAAGAATATACTTCCCCCACTTGATGTTTGATAGAAAGGTTGCGGAAGCTCAGATGGAGAAAGCCCTTGAGATTATATGGTCTGACCCAAGTAAAGATATTAAAGAAAAAAATAAAGAGATGGATAGGATTATCTTTCACACTAGACAGATGACTGGTGATTGGATACCACAGACTGATGTATCAGACCAATGGAATGCATTAAACGATGGTTTACAGCGGATAGGAGAGAAGAAAAAGAATAGAATCCCTAGAGAACATATGAATTGGTTCAAGACGCATAGGCGTGCAGGTAATCAGTACTCTAGAAACTCTCATATCCCCGGTTGGAACATTGAATTCGAAGCATACCTTCAGTACATGAAGAATCTCACCGATGTACATTACCAATTAATAAGTCAGTTAATGTCCCGTACTTCTATGATAAGATGGAAGGAGAGGATGGCTGATAGGTTTGCTCATCCAGAGACTAAGAAAATTAAGAAGGAAGACCAACAATTAATTAATAGATGGGAGAATTTTTTCAATCTTTACATTACTCAGTCTATGGGTTTACCTTCGCAGATACCTGAACACGTTCTGGAAGACCCCGGCATGCATATTAAGGGTACTCCTTATGCTTGGTTTGCTGATAGTGAAGTAAAGAAACGCTTGAATAAAATAGCAACAAAACTAGGGTTAGATAAAAATATTATAAAAGAAAAGTTCCCAGAGGTTGCGGCTGAATATCCAGAGATGGCAGAGAAATTTGACTTCGCTGACCTACAGAGGTTCAGTGCACTGGAAGCTAAGTTAGAGTTAGCGGCTTTATTAGCTCACCCTAAATCAGCTGTTACAAACCTGTTTGGTGGTACGGTAAACACATTAATATCAACTGGTTGGCAACATTTTAAGAACGCTCGTGATGTAGAGTATCTTATGAAGAATGTTAATCCAGAGTTTAAGAAGAAACAAGACTGGGATGATTGGGTCATCAAGCTTGGTGTAGTAGAAGAGTTCTTACTCTATGAGGCAGGTATAAATCCAAAGTTTAAGACTGGTAAGTGGAAGAACTTTATGGAAGATGCTGTTTCTATGTTAAAGAAAGAGCCTGATATGGCTGACTCTTCCCTTACTTCACTTGCTAGTAAGCATGGAATAACTGAGTCTATCTTTTCTAAAGCGGCTTGGTTTATGAGAAGACCTGAACGTACACTCCGGCGTGACGCTTTCTTAGCTCACTATCTACAGGCTAGGGAGAAATTTGGTGGAGCTTTCCAGAAATTTGATAACCCTATACTTATACAGATGGCTAAAAAGGGTGTGAAAGGAACACAATTCTTATATAGTGCGCCATTTAGACCGCCTTTCTCAGCAAGTTCCGCTGGTAAAGTGTTCACTAGGTTCCAGACTTGGGCGTGGAATTCCGTAAGGTTCAGAAGGGAAATCATAGAGGATGCTGATGCTCGTGGATGGAGAGAGGGCTCTGTTGAGTTTGAAAGATTTAAACGTATGGCTACGGCTGACTTATTCATGCTTGGTATGGCTAACATATTCTTGTACTCTATATTTGATAACGCATTGCCAGCCCCTTGGAATTGGCTACAGGATACTGCTGACTCATTGTATGGTGATGAAAGAGAGAGAGAGAGGGCGTTCTTTGGACACCCACTTGGTCCCGTGCAGATAATAACACCGCCTGTCTTGAGGCTACTGCCAGAGCTTTTTAAAGCTATGATTGAGGACGACTACTCTAAGCTTGCAGGTTATACTATTCCAAGCTACTTCCCGTTTGGTCGTGCAGGTAGAGATATATTTGGTCCGGGTGGTTTATATGAGAACCCTTATAGGGGGGTAGAAAAACTTACTGGGTTTCCTTATATGCAAGCGGCTAGAGAGTTCTCAGCCTACCGTGAAGAAGAGGGTACATATCCTAGGGGTATACTTGATTTAATTTATCAACCTTTTGAGAAGGACGAGAATCCTTCTGACTAATGAGAAGTATCTTATACTCTAAGGCTTTAAAAATATATAGGAAGATGTTAAGTCGTCAACCTGATATAGATATTAATAGTGTGACTACTATTATGGCTGAATTAAATAGAGGGAATATCACACCGAAGGAATCATCTATCTTATTCAAGTGGATGAGAAAGAAAAAACCCTTGCCTACCCGTGGCACTAATAGAAAAAAACTAGCTGATGGGGTATATAACTTTGACATTTACAATAAAACAGGTCTTGATAATAAATTAAATGTGACTTCCTTTAAAGATACTCCCATGATAGACTTGGATTTACCCAAGGTTGTTGGTAGTAAAAGTACCCACCCAGCTATGTCAGTTACTGCTGGTACTGCTGGTGAAGCAATAGACCAGCTAAGGGACTTTGCTGGCTCAAATGAGTCCTATTTAAGAGCTTTTATGACTAAGGGAGGGGTAAGAGCCTTTGATTTAAGTAAAGCCCAAGACCCCTTGAGATTTTACCGAAATAAGTTAGCTACTAAGACTGGAGACCCTTTATATTCAGGCTTTAGCATGCATAGGAACACCTTTGATGTCAGGGTATCCCCTAAAAAGGCGTATGAAAGGGAGAGTATAGATTATGTAGCGGCTCCCTTACTTGACCTTGCGGCTCCCGGAGCAAAGATTAACCCATTAAACAGATATAATGTAGAAAAGTTCCATGATGATATTATTAAACGGACTATTCACTCAAGCAAAGACCGTTCTCGACCCGGCAGAGCCAGAGCTGAAATAATAAAGGACGCTAAGAGGTTACTTGATTCAATGGGTGGTAACGATGCAGATATGATAGTTAAAACTATGAAAGAAGGTGGAATTTTTTAATTTCAACTAAAATTTGTTCTTATCCTACTCACCTGAGTAGAGAATCTTTCCAAAATCCCCATTTCATTTTTTAGTAAAATTTAGAGAATGTAGTATATTCCGCACATTCCGCACATGGGTAGGTGCTTTTCTTAATAAAACCTTAACATCTAAAGTATAATAGCTGTATACCTTATATTATAAAGGGGACACCACTTTTTAGTATATTGCTGTACACTATGCGGAGTGAAAATTGTGATGCCCCCTTAAATACTTCAATCTTCTGGAATGCCTGTTACTACACAGTTCTCAAAATACGAACAGTTTTCAGGATTGCAGTCTTTCCCACTTTTTTTCTCATCAAGGTATAAGTTTACAGGGTATAAATGCCCACTTTTACGTTGACGCTTGATGGAAAATAAAACACCTAAACATTTCTCTTTATTCCAGTTAGCACAATATTTTAGTGCTGTACGTTTACTATTACTTAACATTAAAAGGTGGAAAGTCCATTTCTGAGATGGGTTTAAATGGCTTTTTACCAAATCTCCATGCGGTTAATGTCTTATTAAAGAATCTTAATAAATTCTTTCCATGTGCTTGGTCATCAATGGCTTGTGAATAACCTTGATGATAGCCCCTTCTATAGTCTGCATCTAAGAAGTAATCATTTCTTCTATTAGGATAGTCTCTCTGTGAAAGAGAGATATTTCCAAAAACATCTGCAAAGTAGGATTTTACTTTTCCCATATTATTCTCCTTTTTTGTATTCGGGATTCCATTCTTCTTCGTGTCGTAAATCAAACAAATGTGGGTCTTCATAATCTTGACAATCTTCACATCGGATACCAAGTAGAGAAACATTTATTGAGTCTCCTTGATATTCTTCATAAATTACATTTGTTGACCCACAATCATTACATTCATATCCTTCTGCGGTATCTCCGCCTATAGGACCTGAAAGTTTAACTTTCATTCTACTTCATCTATTATATGATGACAAAGTTCATTTTGTATGTCTATTTTTTCTTCTATTCTATGTAGTCTCCAGAGAATACTTAGATTTAAAAACAGCATCATTACCATAGTAAATTCCCAATATGGGAAATACTCTGAACTAAATAAGGCTTCCCAGTAATATCTCATTGTTCTTTTACTCCTTCTTCTTTTAGGTTATCAATCCATTGCTTAGCCATTGTCATTAGCATAGCAACTATAAACAAACCAATACTCCACATTACTATAGCAACACCTAAAACTAATAGGTTTGCTATCCATTCTGCTATATCAAACATTACCATTCTTTTCTCCTTTCTTGCATGATTTACATTTTTTTCTAGGTAATCCATAAGTAGGTAAATGTTTATAATACAATATTGACCCACTTGTACTGATTTCCCAAACATGTTCACATTTAAGACAATATCTTAATGTGTCAGAATCCATTTTTAGGTTTCTCCTTTTTTAAATTAAAAGGGGATTAACCACTATATCTCGTATAGCAAATCAACCCCCCTTTAAAAAATGGCGTACCCTAAATAGGTAGCCATACCAAGATTAAACACTTCAATGTCAGTCTTCCTTTTTCATAGAAAACATATTGTTATTATTTAACCTATTAGGATATACGCCATACCCTTGCACCAAGAACATTATTCTCAGCACGAGTTCTGTAGACCCATTTCATGTTAACTAGCTTAGACATCCTATGAATGTAAGAAGCAAGGCTCGTTGTCCGAAAATACATTCCAGACTTGATTTTAGTCTTGCTAGTGCTAGTTTTAAGGAATGTTGAATCGTTGACTTCTAGTTCTAGTAAGAAATCAAACTGCGACCCTTTATTCCCAACACCTACGTTTTGTCTTGGGGGGATAGGCACCCCTTTGTCGATACGAAATGTCGTATGCATATCGTCTCCTTTTTTAATCGTCACAGACTTCACATTTCTGATAAGCTTGGTTCCCTTCATCAATGATGGTAGAACCTTCTTTCTTCGATGCGTCCAGCAACTTGTTTTTAAAGTCCAAAACTTGTTTAGCGGCAGATTCATTCCCATTTGTATACCTTGACTCATATAAACAATCGAGTCCTTGCATAATAAATGAGAGTTCTTCGTCTTCTATACTAACTCTTGGAACCTGTGGATTATTAATAACGACCTCCTTTTGCGAGTTTTCGCATAACATAATTAGCAACTTCTTCAGGTTGAGTTTTTACCCAATCCAGAATAGTCTGAAAATCATTCTCAGACAACGGACCTTTACGAGTGTTACAGGATTTACAAATTAACTGTAAATTACCTATTATACTTGGTCCCTTCTTTTTCAGTGGTACAATGTGGTCACAAGCGATAGTCCTTATATTAAGAATTTTATCACAGTAACGACACTCCTTACCATATGATTCATAGAACATTAGTTCAATCTGTTCAGTTGTAATATCATAAACAACATCACTCTCAACAGACCTTCTCTTCAAAGACGATTTAAGCGTAGAAATTTTACGCCTTAATCTTTGGTGAGCTTTATCCCAAAATGTTCTATGAACTGGTTCTAAAACTAACTTGAATATAGATTTACTAATTTTAGTCATTATTTTACTTAGTTAAAGAATACTCCGCAAATGAGAACCCGTTACCACGAGCTACCATTTTTGTATCTATTTCGTATCCTTCTTTTCTCATTAAACATATGATGGGAGCTAACCTAAAACAACCAAATGAATTTAAGGCTGTTAGTGGGGTTAATTTAGCACCAGCGAGTAGTGCGTCTCGTACCATTGTTGCTTGAGATTTGTTTTTTACTGACTTATAGGGCATTTGCTGTTCCTTTGAGTATTAGTTTAAGATTAATTCGGCATTTCCATATACCCATGATAAACGTCATAACATCGTCTTTTTCTTCAATGTTGTATTTAAAACCAACAAGGAATAGTCTAAAGAATGTTAATAGCATACCGTATCTTACGAAAGAAATGTCGATTAAGAGACCCATTATGTTCTCCTTACTCTCTTCACCTTTTCAATAGAAATCGAAGCAGGTAAAGTCTTTCCTGTTTTTACAGCATCCATAGCAAAGGCACGAGCCTTTTTTCTATCTATGGATTCAATGATATTTACTTTTTTGAATTCAGATGGACAGTGTGCTTCGTCAACTATTACAGGACCAAAAGTTTCATATAACTTATAGCGTGCTGTGTCAGTTTCGAAAATACCCTTGTCGTTTCCAACTTCTTCTACAATCATTGGTAATAAACTGGTTTTGAAATAGTCTTCAGTTCGTTTTAAGGCACTTTTACGATTTGAGAGTCGTTTTATTTCAGTTTTGAGAGTGTCTATCTCTGCTACGAGAAGGTTGTCTCTCCTTGTTAACTCAATCATAAAGTGGTCTATATTATCAAACTTCTGTCTAATCTGTGAACGTAGTACTTGAACTGCATCTGTTTTCTGTGCGAATAAAGAAGGGTCTTCTTCTGAATTAGCAAGGTCTACTTCAAGTTCTGCGTCAATGTACTCACCTAAGAGTTCTTTAGCTGTACTCATATTAACAGTGATAATCTATTACGGTTAACCATATTTCACCTTTTTCAATATCCTGTTCTAAATCACTCCATTGTCCATAAGCGCTATCATAGGCATCTATATCTATCCAATTCTCTTCACTTGAATAAGTGTTTCCTTCGAATAGATTGTTAAATAGATTTTTCGTTAGCTTTACAGAGTCATCAGGATAACCAAAAGTGTTATATGAATCTCTTACCCAAGGATGTGGCTCATCACCACCTAAGTCTTCTGACCAGAATAGGTTTAATTCTGTTTTTAAGGACTTAACGAATGCAGAAGAAACCATCTCTTTGCTTTCGAATAATTCCCAGTCTTTCTTGGCGACTTTTTCCTTTGGATAACCTTTATCTTTGAATCCCTTACTTAAACCTTTAAAATCAGTATTGAATTCCTTTGCTACTAGTTCTCCAGACCATCTGCCACCTATGACAAACCAGTCTGCTGGTCCATTGCTCCACCTTCCTTCCGAACCACAGAAGTTTTCTTGACTTAGTGTATCATGAACCCATCCGTTTATTAGCATACCTCTTGGTTCAATCAATTCCGCATTTTCTTCGTGCCATTCAGGTGGATGTTGTTCTGCTTTGGACACGACTATCAGGCGTTGGTGCATAATCTGCTCTCCTTAATCTAAATGATGGAGTCCAATTTAACTTAACATCGCTAAATAACTCACCATCACTGTTTTTGAATAATGTTAGAGATTTTGTATTCTCATCTGCTTTTCCCGTTATACCAATAACTTTCCTTGATGCATTTTCTATTGCACCAGAACCTTTACCAGCATATAAGTCCATAATCTGATTTCGAGAGTATTCTCTACTAATCTGGCTAATCTGAATTATAATAATATCCTGATTAACAGCAAGATTACTCAAACTGTGACTTACAAATCTAACTGTTTCGTATTCTCCACGAATATGCTTTGGTGGTTCGATTAAATCAATATAATCTACCACTACTGCATGAGGTTGATGGTCACGAATAGAGTCTTTGATTTGTGCTATGGTTGGGCTAACGGTTTGATAGATAATATGAGACAAATCTTGTTTATAATGCTCATATAACATATCAAAGTTTGCAGTGACAAAATCTTTGTCTTTTCCACTTACAATTTGTAATGCTCTTCTATGCATATACCAACCAGATAACTCCAAAGAAAGAAATAATGTAGGAATTTGCCATTCTCTACGAATTATGTCTTCCGTTGCATCATAACCTAATACAAGATTATGTGCAAAAGTTGTCTTGTTGGAG
>TARA_R110000751_G_scaffold152166_7_pt1 | contig 11274 bp, 10 predicted proteins | sample TARA_R110000751 | Tara Oceans TARA_R110000751 (sample SAMEA4398001) | marine metagenome | biome: Polar Biome; feature: [MES] marine water layer (ENVO:01000295) within the mesopelagic zone...; material: water (ENVO:00002006), including particulate matter (ENVO:01000060) such... | reverse complement strand
GGCATTCGACCCTTTGAGCAATAGCACGTCGCCATCTCTCACTGCGTTTAGCAGTGCATTCCACAGCTCATCTGCCTTGGGCGCCCATACCTGCTGCAGACTGGGCGGAAGCGCCTCCGCGAGGTGAGTCATTTTGTCACCGGCAAGGAAGACGCCTTCTGCACCGCTCGCAACAACATCCGGCGCAAGCCCGGCATGTTCGCGCGCTGACTCTTCGCCGATTTCCAGCATCTCGCCGAGCGCCACGAGGCGGCGGCCGCCCGACCGCTGCGCCAGCGCCGAGAGGGCGGCGCGCATGCTGGCCGGATTGGCATTGTAGGCATCGTCAACCAGTGTGAACTGGCCGCCCTGCGGCAGGGCGATCTGCTCAACCGTGCCGCGTCCCGCCGGCGGCGTATAGCCGGACAGGGCCTCAGCGCAATCTGCAACCGACAACCCCGTCTGGCTTGCCGCAAGAAGCGCGGCAGCCGCGTTGAGCGCCCAATGCTTCCCGACAGCGGCGATTTCCAGTTCCGCACGCTGACCGATCACGTCGATGCTGATTCGGCTGGTCACGCCGTTTGTTTCATATCCCGTCACCCGCGCAGTGGCGTCTTCCGCCGCGCCGAAGGTTTCGAGGTTTCCTGTTGGACAGAGCTCACGCGCACGCGCTGACAGCTGGTCGCGGAACGCATCATCGGCCGGCAGGATGAACGTGCCACCCGCCTCCATGCCGGCAAAGATATCCGCCTTCTCATTGGCAACGGCTTCGAGGCTGCCAAGCCCTTCCAGATGCGCACCGGCAATGCAGGTCACGATGCCCACATGCGGCCGCACCATTTGGCTGCGCGGCGCAATCTCGCCGGGCGTCGACATGCCGATTTCGAAGACCGCGCGCTCGGTCGCCTCCGGCATCCGTGCCAGCGTCAGCGGCACACCCCAGTGATTGTTGAAACTCTTGACGTTCCAGTGCGCAGGGCCAGCGGCGCGATAGATCCGCGCCAGCATTTCCTTGACGCTGGTCTTGCCCACACTGCCGGTCACCGCCGTGCGGATCGCGCCTGACCGGGCCCGCGCCGCGATCCCCATCATTTCCAGCGCCACCAGCACATCGTCGACCAGAATGGTCGGTCCGCCCGTGACGGGTTTCGACACGAGTGCGCCGGCTGCGCCGGCCTTGAAGGCGGCCTCGACAAAGTCATGCCCGTCGCGCTGGTCCTGCAGCGCCACGAACAGGTCGCCCGGCACCAGCGTGCGCGTGTCGATCGAGATCGTGCCCGACACCCAGAACGGGTCACTGGCCGTGCCGCCCGTTGCCAGCGCGATTTCTTCGGAGGTCCAGAGAAGCTGGCTCATGCATGCTCCCCTGCCAGCGCCGACAGCGCCGTGTCCTGGTCGGAGAACGGGATGACCGTCTTGCCGACAATCTGGCCGGTTTCGTGACCCTTGCCGGCGATCACCAGCGTGTCGCCCTTTTTCAGTTCCGCGATCACCGTGCGGATCGCCAGCTCCCGGTCGCCGATCTCGCGCGCACCCGGCGCACCGGCAAGCACGGCCTTGCGAATAGTCGCGGCATCTTCCGTGCGGGGATTGTCGTCGGTGACGATGACATCATCGGCCTGGCGCGTGGCTATCTCGCCCATGATCGGGCGTTTCTTGGCGTCGCGGTCGCCGCCGCAGCCGAAGATCACCTTGAGGCGTCCGGCCGTGTGCGGGCGCACGGCGCGCAGCAGCACGTCCAGCCCGTCCGGCGTGTGGGCATAGTCCACGAAGACCCCTGCCCCGGCCGGCGTCTTGCCGACCAGTTCGAGCCGTCCCTTGACCGGCTGCAGGTGAGTCAGGCCATCAGCGACCTGCTCGAATGACAGGCCGAGCGACAGGGCAATCGCCGCTGCGGCCAGCGCATTCAGCGCCTGGAATTCGCCGATCAGCGGCAGTTCCAGCGGCTTGTGCTCGACATCGCGCCAGAACAGGGTCAGCACCTGCCCGGTGGCGCGCGGCATGATTTCGTCGATCCACAGGTCCTCGCCACGCCAGCCAAATGACACGATCTGCAGGCCCGCCTCTTTCGCGGCGGCCTCGAATACTTCGCGATGGTCGCTATCGGCATTCACGATGGCTGGCATGCCCTGGCGCCCGAACTCTCGGAACAGGCGCAGTTTGGCCGCAAGATAGGCGTCCATCGTTGCGTGATAGTCGAGATGGTCCTGTGTGAAATTGAGGAAGGCCACCGCCGCCAGGTCAACGCCGTCGAGGCGGAACTGTTCGAGGCCGTGGCTTGAGGCCTCCATCGCGCAATGCGTCACGCCCTGGCGTACCAGCTCGCGCAGCGTTTCGTGGATCGTCACCGGGTCAGGTGTCGTATGGCCGACATCGATCTTGCCGCCCGGCCCGATCGCGCCAAGCGTTCCCATCGAGGCGGCGCCCAGGCCTGCCCGCGTCCAGATCTGGCGCAGGAAATCCACGGTGGATGATTTTCCGTTCGTGCCGGTAATCGCAACCACCGTTTCTGGCTGGGATGCGTAGAAGCGCTTGGCCGCAAGGGCCAGCGCCAGGCGCGGCTCGTCCGCGATCACATGCGGTACAGGCACTTTCTCGACGCCGCCATCCGACAGGATCGCCGCTGCACCCGCCTCGACCGCCTGCGGCACGAACTTGCGCCCGTCAGACGCGGTGCCTTGCAGGGCCGCGAACAGGAAGCCCGGCTGCACCTTGCGGCTGTCCGCCGTCATGCCGGTGATCTCGGTGTCGCCGTCTTCGGCGAGGGGGAACAGGTCTTTCAGCTTCACAGTGAACTCCTCTCATCAGATGCAGAGCGGAGTTCAGCACCGGCAGGCCGGACACCTTCGAAATGCGGGGCGAGCCCGAGCAGAGGCGCGACACGTTCGATGATGCGTCCGGCCGTCGGCGCTGCATTCAACGCAGCCGTATCGCCACGCTCCGTCCCTGCCTTGGGCTCATCCAATGTCACGATCAGGGCATATTGCGGGCGGTCATAAGGAAATATGGCCGCAAAGCTGGTTACGTTCCGGGTGTCGTCATAGCCGCCCAGCACCGGCTTTTCTGCCGTGCCGGTCTTGCCGGCGACGCCATAACCGGCCACGTCAGCCCGCTTGCCCGTGCCGTTCACGACCGCTTCGCGCATCATCACATTGACCATGTCGGCTGTCAGGGCCGACATCACCCGCACCGGGGTCGCCTTGCGCGTCTCGTCCATGACGAGCGTCGGGCTGGCCCGCTCGCCGCCATTGGCAAAGGCCGAAAACGCGTCGAGGAACGACATCGGCGTCACCGCGATCCCGTGCCCATAGGACACGGTCGCCGCCGACAGGTCGTCAAGCCGCTCGGGCAGGATCGGCTTCGCACTGCCGACCAGTTCGATCGGTGCCCGGTCCATCAGGCCCAGGGCTTCCAGAAACGCCTTCTGGCGACGCGGGCCCAGCTTGGCATTGATATGCACCGTGCCGAGGTTCGAGCTTTCCGAGATGATCCGGGTGACACTGGCCGGGCCGCCAATCGGATGCAGGTCGTGAATCTGGTAGCCACGAATCTCCATCGGCGTCTGCACGTCGAACAGGTCCGTCGGCTTGATCGCGCCCGCTTCCAGCGCGGCAGCCACCGTGAATGGCTTGAACACCGAGCCCAGCTCGTAGACAGCCCCGGTTGCCCGGTTCAGCTGGGCGGTGTCATCGCGCTTGAGTTCCAGCGCCCGGTTGGCATCGACCGGCGGCCAGCTGGCCATGGCGCGCACTTCCCCGGAATGGGCATCCATCAGGATCACGGCGCCGCCCTGGATGTCATGCTCCGCAGCCGCAGCTGACAGCTCTGATTCCACGGCAGACTGGACACTGTTGTCGATGGTCAGGCGAAGGGGCTCGCCGCCACGGCTCAACCGGCTGTCCAGCGCATATTCGATGCCGCCAATGCCCTTGCCGTCAACATTCGTATAGCCCAGCAAGTGACCGGCCAGCGTGCCGCGCGGATAGGCCCGGCGGCTCTCTTCCTCGAACCGCAGGCCCTCCAGCCCGAGGTCGAACACGGCCTTGCGCTGGCGGGGCGTCAGGCCGCGTTTGACATAGACGAACTCGCGCGCCTCGTTGGACAGGTTCTCGGTCAGGTCGGCGACCTCGATGTCCGGGAATACGCTTGTCAGCGACCGGGCCACATCGCCGGCATCCCAGATCAGTTTCGGATTGGCGACCAACGAATAGGCGGTCACGGACGTGGCCAGGAGTTCGCCGTTGCGATCGACGATATCGGCACGGACCGGCGCGTCGATCTTGGCCACGCTGTGCGCGCGGGCCGGTGCGGAGGAGATCGCGAGATAGCCGCCCTTGCCCGCCAGGACGACAAAGAGGGCGCTGAGGCCGAGTCCGACTAGCCGTGTCCGGTCGCGGGCGCGTTCGGTCATCTGGCACCCTCCGTCTGCTCGGGCGCGGGCGCCACGCCGGACGTGACCGGCAGGCCGACAACCTCGTCGAGATCGGATTCACCGGCAATCTGGTCCGGCCGTGGCGGGGCCATGCCCAGCTCGCCACGGGCATATTCTTCGATCCATTCACGCCGGCTCATGTGAGACAATTCGGTCTCCAGCAGCGCTTTTTCGTGCCGCGCATCCTCGATCCGGGCCTCAACAGCCATGATCTCGGACGCCGTATCCTTGGCCCCGTATTTCGCCCGGTACAGGCTCACGATCAGCAAGCCCACAACCAGGATTCCAAACAGGAAAGCGCGTCGACTCATGCCACATCCTCCAGGTCCGACAGGGGCGGCAGGTTCATGCCGTCGCTGGCGTCTTCCTCGATCACGGGCGCGCTGGTACGGATCGCGGCCCGCAGCTTGGCTGAACGTGCGCGCGGATTGCCTTCCACTTCCTTATCAGAAGGCACAATTGCTTTGGAAACAGCGAGTTCGAACGTCGGATCCGGCCCTTTGGCCATCAGCGGCATGTGGCGCGAGCCCCCGCCCTGCTTGCCGGCCCGGTCGCGCAACCATTGCTTTACCATACGGTCTTCCAGCGAATGGAAGGCTACGATTACCAGCCGCCCGCCGGGGCGCAGGATGCGCTCTGCAGCGCACAAGGCACGAGCCAGCTCGCCGAGCTCGTCGTTCACGTACATGCGGATGGCCTGGAAGGTCAAAGTTGCCGGATGGGTGCGTGCGCCCCGGCGCCCACCGACGGCCACTTCGACCGCATCGGCGAGGTCCGCCGTTGTTTCAAAGGGCTGCTGGGCCCGGCGCTGCACGATATGGCGCGCGATCCGCCGCGCCTGCCGCTCTTCGCCAAGCCGGAAGATGATATTGGCCAGGTCATGCTCGGACATCGTGTTGACGACATCGGCCGCCGTCGGCCCGGTAGCGCCCATGCGCATGTCCAGCGGGCCGTCCTTCATGAAGGAGAAGCCTCGTTCGCCCTCATCGATCTGGTAGCTCGAAACACCGATATCCAGCACGACGCCATCGACGGAGGCGTGCCCGGCATTCATTACCAGCGCATCCATTTCGCCGAACCGTCCGAGCAAAGGCGTCAGACGCGGCGTTTCCGCAGCAAGCGCTTCCGCCCGCTGGATCGCGTCGAGGTCGCGATCGATGGCGAGGACGTTGCATTTCGCAGCCTGCAGGATCGCCCGCGTATATCCGCCGCCGCCAAAGGTACCATCGACGATCAGCTCACCATCCTGCGGCGCAAGCCAGGTGAGGACTTCGTCCATCATCACGGGATTGTGCCCGGAGGCCTGCGAACGGGCAGAAGTGTGGCGTGCGCTCATCAGCCTTCACTCCCGTCGACCAGTTTCGGCGCCGGATAGGCACCGGCGCCCTGCTGGTGCAGGACTTCGGAATAGGCCCGGCCAAAAGCGGCCAGTGTTTCTGGAGCGGCCGCAGCCGTCGCCATGGCAGAGTTGAAGGCAGCGTGCTTTTCAGGATTCCATATCTGGAAACTGTCGATATTGCCGGCAAACTTGATCCGGTCCGTCAGCTCCGCGGCCGTGCAGAGGTCCTCGGGCAGCTTGATCCGCCCGGTCTCGTCCATCTTCAAGTCGGCCGAACCGGCGATGATGCGGGTCACCAGCGCCTTGCGGACTTCGGACTGGGGCGCCAGGCGTGTCAGTGTCGCCCGGTACATGGCCATCAGGGCTTCACCGCCGCCTTCAAGGCAACCGGATCCATCCAGCGCCGGCCAAAGGAAGATACGGGTGCCACCCCCAAGCGCTGCACGAAAGGGCGCGGGGATGGAAACCCGGCCTTTTGCATCAATAGCGCTCTCGTAGGTGGAAACAAACACCCGCCAACCCTGTAATTATTATGCCTAAACCCCAGCATGGGTAAACCATGTGTAAATTTGGAATATCATGGGTAGGGATGGGCCTCAATGGGCTGACTGGGTGAATCGAAATATCCACAACCATGCCGCGCAAGAACATAAAACGCACACACGGGGAACATGGCGGAACACGCCCGTGGGCGGGCATGGGAATGGTGTATTTTGTCCTTGTGAATCAGTAGCTTGCCAGCAGGTGTTGTAGCGATGCATCGCGCGCTGGAGTTGATCGGGAAATCACACCAATCCAGCTGACATTACATCAAATCAATGTCGGAGCCCGCGCGAAATCATCAACTGCATTTCTGAATCCTTGAGTCGCGCGACGCCATCGGCGCGCGAATACAGGGCCTCTTCAAGAAAAGCGCCCCCGAAGCCTGGCTCCGGGGGTGCGATGTCCGGGCGCGCATAGGCGGTCAGGCAGGCTCGGCTTCCAGTGCGGATTCCGCCGCCATGACCCGGGCGGCCGCATTGACGACGGAGCCGATGCGGACGCCGGCCTGGATCTGGTCTGTGGTGAAGCCGTGCTTGCGCAGTTCGGCCTCATGGGCATCCAGGCACATGCCGCAGCCATTCACGGCCGACACGACAAGCGCATAGAGTTCGAAATCGGCTTTCTCTATGCCCGGTGCGCCGATCACGTTCATACGCAGCTTCGCCGGCACGGTCTTGTACGTCTCATTCGAGAAGAGGTGCGTCGTGCGATAGTAAACATTGTTCATGCCCATGATTGCGCTGGCCGCCTTGGCCGCCTTCACCGCTTCCGGGCTCAGCTTGCTGCGCGCCTCCCCTTCCAGCGCCCGCAGCGTATGCGGCTCGCCGACAGCATGGGCGGATGCCAGCATGCAGCCGAACTTCTGCTGGTCGGTCAGGATGGTTTCGTTCGCCAGCGAGCCGAGGTTCAGCTTCAGGTCCTTGGCATAATCCGGCAATTTCGATTTCAGGGTCTCGAGCGACATCAAGCCGTCCTTTCAGGCAGGAGTGGAGGTAGGAAGCCATCCGGCGGCGCGCCGGACCGCTTGCGCGCAGGCAGGATGACCAGCCGCCCTCCAAGGGAGGAGCAAGGCCGGTCATCCCGGTTCTGCGTAATGGAATACGGAAACGCGCGGCTAGGCCGCGAGCACCAGCGTGTCGCCGCCAACCTGGCGGTTACATGGGCAGAGCTCGTCGGTCTGCAGCGCATCGAGCACGCGCAGCGTGTCCGACGGGTTGCGGCCGACATTGAGGTTGGTCACGTAGACGTGCTGGATCACGTTGTGCGGATCGACCACGTAAGTCGCGCGATAGGCAACGCCCTCTTCCGCGTTGCGCACGCCAAGGCCGTCGACCAGCGAGCCGGTCGTGTCTGCGAACTGCCAGATCGGCAGTTCAGCCAGATCCGCATGTTCCCGGCGCCAGGCCAGTTTCACGAACTCGTTGTCGGTCGAGCCGCCGAGCACGACCGCGTCGCGATCCTCGAACTCACCATTCAGGCGCGCGAATTCGGCGATCTCGGTCGGGCAGACGAACGTGAAGTCCTTCGGGTAGAAGAAGATCACCTTCCACTTGCCTTCAAAGCTATTCTGATCAAGCGCTTCGAACGCGCTGACGCCGTTTTCTTCGTGCTGCATGAACTTTGGTTTCACGCCGGTGATCTTGAAGTCGGGAAGTTTCTGGCCAATACCGAGCATATGGGAGGTATCCTGTTGCAATTATTACAGTGGCCGGGCCCGGTGGAGGCCCGACAAGAGCGCGTTTGCCGCCATTTCACCCAAAAGAATAATTGATATTCTCTACCGGTGATATAAATTCACTCTATGGCAATTCCGACCCTCAGACAGCTCCAGTTTCTCACCGCGCTCGGCGATACCGGCTCCTTCTCGCGCGCCGCTGAAGCCTGCTATGTGACCCAGCCGACCCTCTCGGCCGGCATCAAGGAATTGGAGGAATTGCTTGGCGTCCGGCTGGCCGATCGCGAAGCGCGCGGCGCCCGCCTGACGCATGCCGGAGAGCTGGCCGCATCCCGTGCCAGCGCGCTCATCGCGGATGCCCATGCCCTCGTCCAGGCCGTCCAGAGCGCCGGCGCCCTGCTGACCGGCCCCTTCCATCTCGGCGCCATCCCGACCATCGCCCCCTTCGTCCTGCCGCAGGCCGTCCGGGCGCTGGGCGACGCCTATCCGGACCTCAAGCTCTACCTGCACGAAGACAAGACCACCCGGCTGATCGACCAGCTCCGCACCCGGACGCTGGACGCCGCCCTCATCGGCCTGCCCTGGGACGCACCGGGCATCGAGACCCTGCCTTTGTTCGATGATGAATTCCTGTTTGCCTCATCCACGAGCCACCCGCTCGCAAAGAAGAACGGCCTCTCGCCGGACGACCTTGCCGGCGAAGACATTCTCCTGCTCGAGGACGGCCATTGCCTGCGCGACCATGCCCTGTCCATCTGCCGCCTGAAAACCGGCAGCCATGCCGGACAGGTCGCGGCAACCTCGCTCGGCACGCTGGTCAACATGGTGGCCGGCGGGCTCGGCGTCTCCCTCCTCCCCCGGCTGGCAATGGATCACGGCCTCGCCATCGGCCATGACGTGGCCGTGCGCGAATTCACCACGCCGGTTATCGGCCGCCAGGTCGGCATCGCGTGGAAGGCCGGCAGCCCGCGCGAGGCCGACGCCCGCAAGATCGGTGAAATGGTCAAGGCGGCCCTCAACTAGGCCTGCAGTGTTTGCTGCCAGGAACGGAAAAGCCCCGAAGCGCGATGCACTCCGGGGCTCCCGATTTCAGTTTGGCTTTGCGCCTAGCCCGCTTCGCGTTCGTTGCGGACGTCGAGATCGTATTCGCGCACCTTGCGGTAAAGCGTTGAACGCCCAATGCCGAGACGGCGTGAGACTTCGCTCATATGGCCGTCATAGAATTCGATCGCATATTGCAGGATGTCCTGTTCGATATCCGTCAGTGTACGCAATTCGCCATGCGCGTCAGTGATGCTGACCGGGCTGTTGCCCGCCACAGCCGGACCGGTATCATTGGCCGCCATCGGCGCCGTCGGCACCGCATTGGCCGCCACCGGAGTCGCCGGCAGGCTGTCGAGATCGGGCATCTGGCCGGAGATCTGCGGGAAGTCCTGCGGCTGCAGGAGCTCGCCCTCGCACAGCACGACAGCGCGGAAGACGGCATTCTCCAGCTGGCGCACATTGCCCGGCCAGTCGAAGGCATACAGCATCTTCAGCGTGTCATCGGAGACGCCGGACACTTTCGCGCCTTCGCTTGCATTGAACCGCGTCACGAAATGCTCGACCAGCGCCGGGATATCGTCGCGGCGTTCGCGCAAGCTCGGCATGTCCACAGGGTAGACGTTGAGCCGGTAGAAAAGGTCTTCGCGGAACGTGCCTTCGGCCACCTGCGCGGCGAGGTCGCGATTGGTCGCGGAGATGATGCGCACATCGACCTTGGTCGGGCGGCGCGAGCCGACGGCATCCACCTCCCCTTCCTGAAGGGCGCGGAGCAGCTTCACCTGGGCCTCAAGCGGCAGTTCGCCCACTTCATCGAGGAACAGCGTGCCGCCATCGGCCTCGAGGAACTTGCCCGGCGCTTTCGAGACGGCCCCGGTAAAGGCGCCCTTCTCATGGCCGAACAGGATCGACTCGACGAGGTTCTCGGGGATCGCGCCACAGTTGACGGTCACGAAAGGTTTGCCGGCGCGGGCCGAGGCGCCCTGGATGCAGCGGGCGACAACTTCCTTGCCGACGCCGCTTTCACCGAGGATGAGCACGGGAATATCGGACGCTGCCGCACGTTCGGCGAGGCGGATCACCTGGCGCATCGGTGCTGCCGAGGCAATCATGTCGTCGAAACTCATGCCGCCTTCGGCCTTGCGCGACAGGCGTTTCACCTCGCCGGTCAGCGACTGCATCTTGAGGGCGTTGCGGATGGAGACAACCACGCGCTCCGGATTGGCGGGCTTGACGATGAAGTCCACGGCGCCGCGGCGCATCGACTGGACGATCGTGTCGATACCGCTTGTCGCGGTCAGCATGATGACCGGCAGGTCGGGACGCTTGTTCGACAGGCGCTCCAGCGTGTCGAGGCCCGAAAGGCCCGGCATGGTCAGGTCGAGCAGCACCACGTCGACGCCGTCCTTGGCATCGGCAGCCACGGCAATCCCGGTTTCGCCGTCCGGCGCCGTGCGGCAGGCAAAGCCCGCTTTCTCCACGGCAGCCTGCAGCAGGCGCCGCTGTGTCGGATCGTCATCAATTACCAGAACGGTCTTCGCCATCATCTTACCCTTGTACGTGGCCGGAGGGTCTGTCTTGCCCACCGTGCCGGAATTCACTGGCGCAATATGGAACAGCAACGTCCCGTATCGCGACGACCCGTTATGACACAGCGGGATGAGGTTCCGGTGTACGCAATCGATGAAATTTCAGGTGAATTTTTGGGGCGCCGCCTCAGTGCGGCGAAGGCTCCGCCGCCACCAGCCGGTCAAAGTCGGCCTCGTCCAGCCGCTGGATGAACCGCACGCCGACCAGCTCGTCCTTCTGCCAGCGTTTCTCGCACACCAGGCGGAGCGTGACAGAGCCGCCGCGTCCGTGAACGAAAAGATAGAACTCGCCGGGCAGGTCCGGCAGGATCGCGCCCGCGCCAAAGGTCAGCTTTGCGCCGGACTGCGACATGTCGAGAATGGAAATGTCGCGCGACGCGCTGAGGTCAGGCCACACCATGCGGCCCGGCCGATAGGCCTGGACGCGTGGATCGGCGCGCCGCAGTTCCATCTGGAACCGGTTGATGCCTGCCTGCAGTTTGGATGCGAATCTGCTCATGCGCGCATGTATGCGCTCAGCCGGTAAACGGATTGCAAAGAGAAAGCGCTCATTTCAACGCATGATCATCCAATGCGCGATTATGCGAACATAGATTGAGCTTGGCCCGGAACTGTGCAATAAAGCGCTTATCGACTTCGAAATTGTGTCGGGTAACTCGCAACTAAGGCCGCGCTC
>TARA_R110000751_G_scaffold229827_1_pt1 | contig 11307 bp, 17 predicted proteins | sample TARA_R110000751 | Tara Oceans TARA_R110000751 (sample SAMEA4398001) | marine metagenome | biome: Polar Biome; feature: [MES] marine water layer (ENVO:01000295) within the mesopelagic zone...; material: water (ENVO:00002006), including particulate matter (ENVO:01000060) such... | reverse complement strand
ACTGATTTAGTCCAAAAACCCTACTAATGATATTTGATACCAAAGTTGGTTCTTGTGCGAATACGCTTCCTAAGTGGTTCTCAGTTGTTAAGCCAGACCAACTTTTAGGAGAGTACATTTGTAATGAACTAATTGTGTTTGCCATTTTTAATTAATTTAATTATTACTTGTTGTTTATAAATAAATAGCTCCTATTGCAGAGATTTTCTCATAGTGCTGAAATCAACATTATTTGAAGTACCTCTACTTGGTCTGGAACCAGTTTTTTTCGTACTTTTTATAACGTCTGCCAATTTCCGTGTTGACTTAGTTGTTGACTGACGTTCAAACGCTGAAAAATCCCACTTTAGGACTGTCGCTAAATATGCTATTTTTAAATCAAACTCAGGATCTTTTTTTCTCATTTTCATGATTTCATTTTCTCCGTTTCTGTCTAACTTAGTTATACCGCTGTACAATAAATCTTTTTCTTTTGGATTTAATGTAAAGCCTGGTAAAATTTCTTCTTTTTTATCTATATGAGTTTTTAGATCAGATAGCCAAGTTTTATGAGCTTCTACTCGCTCTTGCTTATCTTGCTTTTGTTTCTGAACCATTTGCTCTTTTTGATGTTTTTGAACATCTTGTAATGTACTTAAAGCTTCTTCAGCTTCTTCTAGTAATACACCTGCATCTTCGTATCTTGCAACTTTTCTATCAATCTGTGTTTGAGAAAAACCATTAAGAGCTAATAAATCTTTAACTAATTTTCTTTGAGTAGACTCATTATCATTTAGTTTATCTTTATCTATTGCGTCATACATTTGCTGTTTAGAATCTGATTTTAGTAAATCATACATATTTACTCCTGACTCGTGATTCTCTAAAAGATATTTAATCTCTTCAGGCATAGACTCTTTGTACTCTGAAATTTTTGAATCTATTGTTTCTTGAACTCTTCCAAGTAACCAGTCTTCAGACTCTTCAAAGTCATTATCTTTATAATCTATTAATCCTTTTTCTCTTTGAATTTCTGCAAAAACTCTAAGAACAGATTCTCCATCCTCTTCTTCTTCTTTGCTTTCTTCAGAAGAGTTAGAAACTTTTTCCGTTTCTGATTCTTTAATATCTTTTGCTTTAAGTTCATCAGCCTCTTCTTCTGAATCTTCTTTATTTTCATTATCAGGAAGTTCGTCAACTTCTTGTATTTTTAATTCTGGATTAAAAATACTAGGCCCTTCTTCTTCTTTATTTTCTGCACTTAAAGGTGTGTCAACCTTCTCTTCTTCATTTGGAGTTGCAATGTTTCCTAAAACACTCAAATCCAATCCATCTAAAATATTGTCTTCTATAGCCATAGTTTAAGTTAATTGAGTGGCAAATTTAAAAATTTAATTTATTTATACAATACCTTACCACAACAGTATGTACAAAATTAATATCTATTTATAGCTAAAATATAATTTTAGAAATTATATCTTACTGCATAAAATTGTTTTCTTGCTTTTTTAATGCTTCTTCTTCTATTTTTTTCCTATGTAACTTTATATTTTCGTTTAAAGTTGCGCCTTCCTGGTTAGGAGTAGTTAGGAAATTTAAAGCATCTTTTGCTTTATCTTCTAAAAAACTATCTAGTATTTCGCTTGGCGTTGGCATCTTTATCTTTTATATTAAGTTCTTGTTGTTTTAAAGAAGTGTTTACTTGAAGTTTTTCTCTTTCAAGTTGAAGTTTAGCTAAATCAATATCATCTCTAATTTGATTGTTATTTAAATCTCTATCCATATTTTTAGATTGAGCATTCATTCTAGCTATTTCTAACTTAGTACTATTGTCTTCACTGTTACGTTGATCTTCCCTGTTTTCTTTTTCTATCTCGAACTGCATTTGCGCTTCGGCTTGTTGTTGCTGCATTTGCATTTGTTGTTGTTGCATTTCAGATTGTCTTTCTCTTGATTCTCTTTCAGACTTTTTAAGCTGAATTCTTGTATCTGCAAGAGAGTTTGAGTTATATACATTGATAACATCTGATAAAGACATTTGATCGTTTTGTAAAGCTGCATGTGTTAACTGTTTAAGAGCGTCTAAAGCCATAGTATCTTTAGCAGAGTTAGACACAAATAGTCCATATTCTGACGAAGCAATATTATCTCCTTGTAAAGAGAATACTATGCTTGACAATTCGTCCGTCATATATTGGAATCGTTTTGTTTTGCCTTTGTATAAATCTTTAGATACATTTAATAAAGTTTCCATAACTCTAACCTTTGTTTCATTATGGATTTCAAATAATTTCTCAGTAATATGCGATGATTGTACTACCGCACGTTGAGTGTTTCCTACTTGTTCAGAATTAGATATTGCACCCATTCTTTGTGGAGTTACCCCAGATAAGGTGTGTATTTTTTGTTCTACAAAATCTAATAACTGTACATGCTGCTGTATATGATTACCAGTTTCCATATCTAACACTTTATTTTGTGTAGATATATTACCAGCAAGTTTACCAGTGGATTGTCCTTTTTTACCTTCGTTGAATGAGTCTACAAAACCAAACTTCATTGACTGTGCGTAGTACATCCATTTTTCTACTTCCCATCCATCAGGAATTAAAGATAAATCTATAAGTGCTATTTTACCTTGGTTTGCTGCAATAGCAAGTTCAAGTCTGTACCACATAGTTATATACAAGTATATCCATGGAACTAGTCTGTCCATTAAAGAAACAGATTGTGAATTATTTGCATTATACACTGTACCTACATAACCAGAACTGCATATAGAAAGATTATCCATATGTCTAAATTGATTAGGTCTTGGGCGTATGTGTATATAAATATCTTCTCCAAGCTTTGTACCTTCCCAATACTCACTAACCCACAAAACTTCTATTGACTCACCTTCTTCAGGATTTGCTTTGTAGGATTCTGAAACAATAGTTTCTTGTTCTTTACCTAACTCATCTATATACGATAGCTTACCTATCTTACGCATAGATTTCCAAACTACTTTAGTAACACGTATGTTACCATCTTGATCATAGTGATTAAAAAGATTTCCTCCGTCTTCTCCTTCTCTATTCTCAATAAACAATTTTTCTGGTGAAGGGTAATTTAAACTACTAGAGCTTTCCATAGAACTTCTATTTCCTTGGTCTTTTTCTAGTTTGTCTATCTGAGAAGGAGTTAGATCTTCATAATAATTATCAATTATAGTGTTTACAGACATCCAAGTGTCTTCTACAATTACATCAGCATGATCTATTAGGTCTGAATTATGAGGGAGCAAACAATAAAATTCAACAGGATTTACATTACGAACTACTGGTTCGTTAGAAACTTCTTCAATGCAGTAAATTTCTTCTCCTGAAATAAGAGCATCCTCCCACCCTTTATTAAATTTGCGTTTTAGGTTTTGTTGTTTTTCAAGATACGTTAATAGTTTATGAGCAGAAGACTCATTCATATCTTGAAAATCATACTCAAAATATTTTTGAATACGTTTAAGCTCTTCGGGTATATTTTGTTGAGCTTCAGCCATAAGCTCTTGCGTAGCCTGCTCACCTTCAGGTTGCTCTTGACCTTGCATATAAGACTCCATAGCTTTTTGCATAAGGCCTTGAAAGTACCCTACCACTGCTTTTTTCTTCTCTTCTTCTTTTTCTCCAATAGCTTCTTCGTTAACTGAACGAACTACATAGCTAAATGCTCTTTTAGTTTCTTCACCTAAAAGTAAATTAAATATAGGAGATACTACATCGTAGTATTGCAATGATGCGGGAAGTTCTGCTGATCCGCCTAAACCTAATGGGTCTGTTACATACTCAAGATCCTTCTTATCGAACTTTCCATTATAAAGATCATAGTTTCGCTTTTTCTTAAAGCGAGAACTACGTCTTGTATGATCATAAATACCAATTAAACCTAAAGCAGCTTCTATACAATCTTCTCCCCATTTCTGAGTTTTCTTTCGTTTACTCAGTTTTTGTCTAGGAAAATCTATACGAGGCATAAAGTTTTTTTTATTCTACTTCTAAGATAAGGTATTCGCAAAGAGGTGTACCAGCAGATCCTCTAACTTTTACTGTAGTGTTATCTGCAGACGGGTAGAACATAAATTCTCCTGGAGCTAGTTTTGCAAAAGGCTCATCTCCATCATCTTTAAATATTAGATCTGCAGTAGCGTCTAAGTTTTTTGCATATATATATGCTTTTTTACCACCGCCAGTAGTACCAGCTAAATTTTCTATAGTTAAAGATAAGTCAGCATCATTAGCTGTTTTTACTACTGTTAACCCTTGACGATTATCACCATTAATTGTTAAAGCTTTACTAACCGTTTTTGCTATATTAACGCTGTCAAACAAATCTGTGCTTGACACGCTAAACGTTGCGTTTAAAGTTGCCATATTTTTTTATTTAAATAATTATTGAGCTCTTTCCATTAAAATATACTCTACTGTAGGATTACCTGCTGCAGCTCTTAAATCTACATTTAATAAATTTGAAAGAGGGATAAATAAAAATTCTCCAGGCCCTAACACTGCAAACCAATCGTTTGCTGTTGAGTCTGTACCTACAGCGCTTCTTCTACCTGATACTTCTACGTAATCAGTGTCTGCTGTTGCTAGGTTTTTCATGTATAAATAAGCTCTATCTTCTGACCCGTCTAATTGTTTTAAAACAATTGGGTCTTCTGTCCCTGTACCTGTTAAGTATAATTTTCCAACTAATTGTTGATCTCCTGCGGGAGATAATACATCTGTTTCTGTAAAGCTAAGATTTTGCTTTGCAAATAAATCTGTACTGGAAAGAGACAATGTTACATTTACTGTTGCCATATTAATATTTTTTTAAATTCGCGAATTAAAGGACAAAAGTAATAATTTTAGCTTTGCCCACAAATAATAACATATAAAATTAGATTTTTAATAATTAATTTTATAGCTAAAACAATTTTTTCTTTCTAGCATATAAAGGCTTTGCCCAAAAAGATTGATCATATATAGTAGATACTTTTTTTTCTTTATCTACTTTTATTTTTTTAACCTCTTGTAAATGGTAACAAACCATCATAAAAGCCATTACTCTATCAAAGTTTCCTGTAGCATTGTACGATATTAATTCTTTTAATAAAGGTATGCTACGTATTCTGTGAAGATTTAATAAACCTTCTTCATCTTGATAGTTTTCTAGTAACCACATTTTAATTAACTCTTCTCCGTAATCTTTTAAAGGTTTAGACATGTGCATACCCTTACCTCTATTTACTCTACTATTTTGAACTACATCTTTTATAATAGTAGGTTGATCTAGCAACAAATGAGTTTGATTTTTAAACTCTAGATATTGATACATACCTTTACGTTCATTTTCATACAAACACTTTGCATTAAAAAAATGTAACAATCTTCTTACTTTTTCGTAATATGCATTAGCAGTGTCTGGTCTTCCAGTGTATTCTGCTACAATACGATTTGTAAGTTTGTTTATAATTAATGTAGATCCTAAAGAAGATGTAGTAGAATCATCATGATCATAAGGATCTGTACCTGCAAGATACATGCCGTATGGTATTTTACCGTCAGAATCTTCAAAAGGCATTTCATATATTACCACACATCCTGCTAAATCATCACTACCTCTAAGAGGGTAATCTACTATAGGAGAAAGTTTAGCGTTTGGTTTCCATTTAATTTTATTGCTATCAGAGTCTATATAAAGATCTCCTATATAATCATGGTTTCTTTCTTTATTAGTGGATTCTAATTCTGCAAGCCTTGTAAGTAAATCTGCTACAGGAAATAAGTTACCTGTGCGCGTAAGAAACACTTCAGACGGTACAAGAGGTCTGTTTTGTAGCTCTGCATCTAAAGCGCTTCTAGAGTTTTTACTTTTCTTTAATTTTTCTCTAAACTCTTCTAAATATTTTTTAGCAGCTATTTCTTGAGTATTACCGTTATCATCTTTGTATTGGTTAAGTCCTCTATACGCAGGTACAAAATAAGATATTTTACCTTTGTCTTCCCACTCATCGGTAAATGTTACCATGTCGTACACATCTGGATTGTAAAACATATCTCTTGCATCTAGAGTACCTCCACCTTCCATATCACCACCTGTACCTAAATACATGCAGCTTCCAAATTTATAAGCTCCGTTTTTCATACATTCTACAGAAGCTTCGTGAGATGCTTTAAGGTTTTTAAACATACCAATCTCCTCCATTACCATTACAGCAGGACGAGTACCATTGGCAGCAAATTCATTATCTTTAAAGGTACGATGCTTAATTTTAGATTTACTACCCATAACTTTCCAGGTACCACCAAGCTTCTTTTTATATTCTGCAATAACTTCTTTTCCAGAATACCAACTACCGCTGTATTGCTTAGAAAAAGGAGAGGGGAAAAACTTGTCTCCAAGCTCAATACCTCCAGGTAAATTGTCCAATCCAAATTGTGTCTTTTTTAATATGTCTCCAGAATACTTTGCATCACCTGCTCCTGCTACAATTTCTGTAGAAGGTGGGTTACCAATATCTTCAGGTTTATAAGATTTCATTCCGTCAAATACAAACTCATGCCCAATAACTCCTCCTGCAACAGAATAAGATTTACCAAACCCACGACTTCCCATCATCATAAAATTTTTAGCTTCATTTTCCCATAAAGGGCACCCCATGTTCTTTTTATGTGTTCTACGCATATACTCTGCAGCAGGAACGTAGTTTGGTTTACCTATAAACTCTCTATTACAAGTAAATTCTTTATCCTCTTCAAAACCAGAAAATCCTCTAGCCTCACACCAGTTATAAAAAAACTCCCACTCAAGATCTCTAAGAAAAGGCTTGCCAGGAGTTTTAGTTTTAGAATGTGCAGTTTTGTTTAATAAAATTGTCCAGAAGTTTACATAAAAATATAAATTACCTGGCATCCATATACCGCTAACCCAATAACCTTCAATACATCTTTTCTTTTCTTCTCTCCAAAACAATAAGTATTCTTCGCTTGCAGGATGAAATTGAGGTATCTCTTTAAGTAAAAAAGCAGCTTTGTTAACAATCATATTAATCCTTTTTCAGAAGCAGACTCTTCACCTCCACCTTTAGTGGCGCCTTCGTTAGTTTCTTTATCTACTAGTTTTAAAAGACGTTCATAGTCTTCAAACAATTTAACATTAGTTTTAAGAAGCCCTTCTATTGTGTCTGCATTTTCTTCGTACGTAAGAACATCTAAGTATCTTGTTTTTTCATCCATCTTTTTATTCCAAACTAAAAGTTGTCTTTTAGCAGGAGTTATAAGAGATGATTCGTAGAATTGCATAGCAGGTTTGTACTTATCCCAATTAAACTTAGAGTCTTTAATAAAATCCTTACTTATTATATCTTTTCTTGTAGGAAAAGATATGTTAGCAAACTTAGAATCAGGGTCCACCAAAAGCGCAATAGCCCACATTATCTGTGAGCTTTTGCTTTTTGTTTTGCTTTTATCTTCTTTATAGATAATTGCAAACTCTTGGGGGATTTGTAATTGTGGGTGTAATTTCCAAAAGTTAGCTTCTGTATCGAACCTTTCTAATATCATTTTACAATACCTAGTACATCAAACATGTTCATTTGGAAATATTCTACTTCGTCTACCATAACCATAAATCCTTGGCCTTTAGGTATAATAGTGTCTCCAACTTTTACATTTTTAACATCGTCACTGACTGCTACAACTTTAGCATGCCCGTCTCTTTTACTTTCTTCTTCTTTCAGCATTTGCTGTGATTTAATAATCCCAGAAGTTGTTTCTTTTTCCACTGAAGGCATTTCCACTACAATGTGGTTTCCTAAAGGTTCGTAGTTAATTGTGTTTTTCATTTTTACCATTTTTTAAGTGGGCAATGCGATTGCATTGACCGTGTTTTAGCTATTAAAGGGCACCCACACTTAGTGCACTTATTCTTGACATTAAACTCACAACTAGAACATATAGATGCTCTAGCTTTTGCAATCATTTCTACGTGTTCATTTGGAAACACAACATTCTTCCATCCATTAAATATTTCGGATAGTTTAGATGCCGCTCCCTTTTTTTCGTTTTCCATTTTTGTAATATTTAAACCTATTCTTTTTTACAGTGAACATACCTAAATGCTTTAATCTTACAGATTCAAAATCTCCGTTGCTTATAACATCTTTTAATAATTTAAATTGAGTTTTAACTATTAAGTCTGCTTTAAACTCGCTTATTTTGTATTTTTCAGAAATTTTTTTAATTAGTTTGTCCACCCTATTTTATAAGTTACTTCAATACCGTTGTCTTTCACACCGTTAAGTATGTTAGCGTTTATTTTTTTGTCTACAATCATTTTCTTTTTTCTAAGCATAGTAATATGGTTATTAAAAGAAGCTTCAGACATATCTATTTGTTTTCTTACAAGTTTCCTAACAGGTGTAGAAAATAACATTTTATCTACATTAGGATTTGTTTTATTAGAAAACCATATAGCCAAAAAATTAGAGAGTACTTCAATTTCTTTATCCTTTAGTTTTAAAACTGGATTAAGTATTTGGAGATACGCTTTCATGGATTTTGGTATGTCAGAGTTAATAGGTATTATCATAATTCTATTTCAGGGAATAAAACCTCTGCTTTGTTTTTATCAATACTAGCAATAGATGATTTAACATATCTTGCTACATCATACGCTTCTAGTTTTTCTTCTTGATTAGAATCTATTCCTAACTTTGACTGCGCTTTAGCATTCATGTAAAGTAGTCTATCTATTTCGTATAAGTTAGTGTACTTTTCTAAACAATTAGAACATAGTTTAGAGTTTAAAGAAAACTTAAAATGTTTTCTCACTGCTTTTTCAATAACATCCATGTTTAAGAATATCTATTACTGTTAAACTTACCACCAATTGCACCTCCTGGCTTTTTAATAATACCTCCAAAGCCACCACCTTTAACTCGCACTTCTTTCATGTACGTGTCGCAGCAAATAGCTTCTGGGCATATAACTTTTTCCTTTACTATTTTCATAGTATAAGTTCCTAGTTCTAAAGTCTTATTACAATCTGTATTAGCGCACTCAAATTTTGTCATGCAGCAAATATAATAAAATTAATTATAATTTAACATATTCTCAACTTCTTTTCTGTAATCAGCGCATTTTATAAGCTTGTACGTGTCATTTTTTTCATTGAACCACACAATGTAACAATCTTTTATTTTAAGATCTGTTTCATGTTCAATAATGTATTTGTATGTAGATAATTGTAGGGAGTAAGTGCTGAATTCGCACTCATCTAGGTGGGATACAGGTTCAAGCATTTTATTCTTAAACTTGCTTTTGTAGTTCATTTTCTTGTTAGTCTTCCAGTCAAATATAACTAAAGCATCAAGAGTGTTAGAGTAATACAATTGATCAACCATACCACACAGTCCAAGTTCTTCTGAGCCAACACATAGCTCTGAACTTATTGGTACAAGATTGTCTTTTGATTCTTCGTAAAATTTTAAAAAGTGGGATTCGATAGTATCATACGCGACTATATCTATATCAAAGTCATATATTGTATTAGGTAGTATCTTATTATTAATGTAATTTTCAGCATATGCGTGAAACTTACTTCCTTTATTACATGCACGTAGACTTATTGAATCCCACTTATCTAAAATTTCTTGTCTTGTTTTACCTTCTTTGTTAGCAGTTTTATCTGCCCAGAATTCTTTTAAAAAAGGTTTTTTAAATTTACTTATAAACGTGGTAACCGAGGTTAATGGTTTTCCGTTTAATGTGTAGGTGTGTCCTTCCTCTGTAAATACAACGTTGTTAAACTTGTTCAGTTCCTTGAATATCATTTTCTTCTTCTTGGATTATTTTTTCTAAATACACAGCTAAGTCCATTGCTTCTTCTTGTGCATGTTTCAGCCACTGTAGTTTAGTAAGATCTTTACGGTCCATTGTAGTGCCATATTTTTCTTTACCTACTTGGGCTCTTTGTGTAATCTTTGTACAAACTCTATACTCTATACTACTCATTTTTTGTATTTTCTAATTGTATCTAGAATCATTGCTCTCAAAATTTCATAACACGCCATAGCTACAAAAAACATTTCCATTTTAGTAGCCTGTTAAAAGTTTAAGTACGTCGTCAATAGCTTTATGTCTATGGTTATCTTCTAACACTACCTTAAAAACGTGATCACTTTCTTTTATTTTAGCAACATCATCTATAGCAGAGTTAAGAGGATTACTTAAATCTATTTGTTGGTAATCCCCACAAAAGATCATTATAGATTTTTTACCTAACCTTCCTAACGCCATTCTTAATTGTGGCTTAGTTAAGTTTTGAAACTCATCTATAATAACTACTGCATCATCAAATGTTCTACCTCTAAAGTGAGCTAATGATACTAACTCAACATCTTCGTTCTCTACCATCTTTTGGATCTTTTCAGGTTTGTTATAAACCTTACGCATGTTAGACATGATAGGTACAAGCCAAGGCTCTAACTTATCTTTCTCATCACCAGGTAAAAACCCATTATCCTCTGTTGCAATAGTAGGACGTGTAATAATAATTTTATTATAGTTTCTTTTAAAAAACATATCTAAGGCTACCTGTACGGCAAGAAGAGTCTTACCTGAGCCTGCTTTGCCAACTATAAAACTGAAGGCGTGATTTAATATATTCTCTTTAGCTACTTTTTGCTCGTCTGATAACGTTACATTAAACTTAACGTTTCCTTTAGGCGGCTTCTTAGATTTGTTTTCCATAATTATGATCCACAGTTTTCGCAGTCTGGGTTGTCAATACTGCACGCTTCTGGTTGATCTGATTCTTCAAGGTCTACTATCCAAGAATCAAATGTGTTTTGTTTTGATTCATCTGCTCTTTTAATAGAGTCTTTAATATACTCATCATCAAAGATTACTTTTTTATCTGGCATAAATATACAAATTTAATTGTTAAAAGAAAAGTGGCCAAAAGAAAACCAAATTAAAACGCCACTAGATTTTAATTGGGAGAGTCATTGCTGGTTCAACTCTCAAACATCACTGCGAGGATAGGTTGTACCTGATCCAACAGTCGTCCTCTATTCGTTTATCCTTTCGGTGGGTGACTGAAGTTTTATTCTCGCGAAGGCAAATATAATATATTAAAATCAGAAAAGCCTCCATTAAGGAGACTTTTCTTTTAACCAAAACAAATCAACTGAAAACAATCAATCGAAAAAACACAGCGGCAATATACAATTTTATTTTTTAAAAAAAAATTTTATGCAGAAATGATTACGTGTACCACTTTATATCAAGCACCCCCTGAATGTTT
>TARA_R110000751_G_scaffold8874_3_pt1 | contig 11329 bp, 24 predicted proteins | sample TARA_R110000751 | Tara Oceans TARA_R110000751 (sample SAMEA4398001) | marine metagenome | biome: Polar Biome; feature: [MES] marine water layer (ENVO:01000295) within the mesopelagic zone...; material: water (ENVO:00002006), including particulate matter (ENVO:01000060) such as...... | reverse complement strand
TTCGCAGCGACTAAGGTTATAGCGGATTCTTTACTTGTAGCAGTAGTATAATTTATTGAGGGGGTCGTTCTGACTCCCTCTTATCTAAAAAAACAAAGACAAATGTATAGTTTAAAAAATGATTGCAAATTAGTTGTGAAATCTCTTGGTATTACATTAACTAAAGATAGTACTCAAGAAGAGTTTGCGAGTGCCTTAGAACATTCACCTAAATTGATTACCTTTATAGAAACAAAATCGAAAAAAGATGTCACAAAATAGAACAAAAGGAGCTACTAAATCAAAGCCAGTCAAGAAAGTTTTAGAAGGGAAGCGTTTCTGGCGTAGTAAGATTTTTATTGATGGTGTTGGATTAGTAGAGGGAGAGGTAAAAGAATCTGATTTTGATATGTTTATCAGCAAGATACCTAGTGGTGTAGATGTTAATTTAGATAAATGGTGCATTACAGAATCAGAGCAAGAAGCAAAAGATATTAGATACAAAGAACGTCAAAGATTAGCAAAAGCATAATATGTCCTTAGCACTAAATAAAACACTTATTAAAAGAATCCCTGTACAAGTAGATTACAGGGATGATATTTCGTGCTATGGTATTGACAACCTTTATCCTCAGAGAGTAGAAGAGATTGCATTTCGATCACCAATAGCGACAAGATGCCTCAATACATTAAGCGACTTCTTAGAAGGTGGTGGGTTTATTGATAACGGTGATTTTGTTGTGAATAGAGAGAATCAAACTCTTAATGATTTGTTAAGGGAGGTTACTTTGGACGACGCTAAGTTTTCAGGGTTCGCTTTGCATATTAACGTTGATGAAATTGGTGGGGTTACTGAGATTTCAAGGGTAAAGTTTAAAGATGTCCGTTATGGATTACCTAATAGATTTGGAAGGATTGAAGACGTCAAGGTCAATGTGAACTGGGAAGAAGACTATAACAAATCTACATACCACTCAAGAGATATATTTCCTTTCCCATTATGGAGTAAAAGAGATACTTACGAGATTGAGGATATTGAAGAGTTTGCCGGTTACATTCTTTATTGGACTCCAGAGAAAAACGTTTACCCGAAATGCACGTTTGATAGTTCTTTAGATTCGGTCCAGACTAATGGCGAAATACAAGTTTTCGAGATCGGGTCTTTACAAAATTCATTCTTAGGGACAACGATATTTAAACAGCAAGGAGAAATTGAAAGCGATGAGGAGGAGCAAATACTAGTTAATGAGTTAGCTCAATTGACTGGTGCAGAAAATGCTGGTTCTGTAATGGTTGTAAATGTACCTGAAGGTTTTGACGGTGACATATTAGAGCAGATACCAGCTAACAACAACGATCGTTTATTCGAGCTTACAAACAAGACTTCTGAGAATAGAGTGGTTTATACATTTGCAGTGCCAAAGGCTGTACTAGGTATTGAGCCAGAGAGTGGAATGTTTAATGTGGAGCAAGAAGAGACAGCGCATAACTCCTATAATACGCGTACCCGAAAAAGAAGAGATTCAATCGCTAAGGTTTTTGATGATGTTTTGTCTAATTGGCACACTGGACCAATGTCAATAACAGGTATTAAGGAACAGCCTTTTGGAGTAATGACAGACGACGAAATCGAAGAGGTTGAAGAAACTAAAGACATTAATAAAAGTGAAAATTTATCAAGCTCTTTAAATATTATGAATAGGGTTTCGACAAATGAGTTAACTTTAGAGCAGGGCGTAACAGCGTTAAAAGAATTTTCTGGACTGAGTGAGGAAGTTTCAATACAATTATTAACTAAGTAATGGCAGAGACTACAATTATAACAAAGGACGATATACGCCTTACGTGGGCTAACTTCGATACGAATCTAAAAGGTACACAAGTAGACCCTTTTATATTAAAGGCTCAGAGAAGTGATTTAAAACCCTTCCTAGGAGATGCTTTGTATTATGATTTTATAGAGAATTTAATAGATGCTAACTATGTTGATTTATTAGATGGTGTTGTTTACTTATACCAAGGGGATAGCATATATTTTAACGGCATCAAACCGATGTTGGCGGCTTACTCTTATGCTAGAACCTTAAAGAATATAGACATAAATGTGGGGCGCGGTGCTGTAGTATCTAAGAGTTCAGAGCAATCAGATAAGCACGAAAACACTTTGATTTATAGACGCAAAACAGAGGCAGAAAGTGAGGCGTTAAGATTGCAGGGAGAACTAGAACAGTTCTTAAGCACTAAGAGATCTGATTATCCACTTTGGAAGGGTAACAACAAAGTAAAAAAGACAAGTTTCAGAATTTTAAAAGTAACTAGACATCGACAAGTATAATGGCAACAGTAACAACATATAAAAGCCCAGACGACCTAGCAACAGCATTAGGATTAGTAGTAGTGTCTGGTTTAGACGAAAGTGGAGTGCAAGCTAATTATATAGCAGGTGATTTAGTTTTAACTAGTGGAGGTAATTACACTATTGTAAAATCTGTTATTCCAGCAACAACACAAATAGTTCAGAAAGGCATATTTTACACTGTAATAGATTCACTCTAATGGCTTTTAGGATATACGACGAATACGAACTAAATCAGTTTATGAATAAAGGGTTAAGCCCTAATCCTATTGTTGTTAGTAAGGGTACAGGTTACTCTATAGTGAATTATACATTTTCTAGAGGGGAGTATGAAAATCATTTATCCGCTAATAATGGAGATTCTATACTAGTATCTTGTAGTACAGTAATAACCTCTTTATCTCAGTTTAGTTTTGAAATAGAGGGTTCTATGGTTGTAAATAATACTAGTCAATTATGCTCTAGAGGAACGGTCGGAGCGAATGGAGGTATTATCTCATTCTATTTTCTTGGGTCAGGTCTTTTAATATTCGAGCTATTAGATGAGGATGGTATTGAAGTAGCCAACGTGGTAGTTAGGACATTCAACCCAACAGAGTTATTGACCGCTAAATTCACATTTATCAATTCAATACTATATTTCAACGGAGTTCAAGAAATAGATTTAAGTGGTAATAATAGTGCTGTATTATCAATACCGACTACAAGATCACTTGCTATAGCAACACTTAGTTACTTAAGTGCCAGACATATGTCTATGGTATTAACTAGATTTAGTGCTATGGGTGAGGAGTTCCCATTGAACGAGCCAAGCGGAGATATTGCAAGAGGGTTAAATGGAGGTTTAGCTACTCGTATAACGTCTAGTTTAGACCCCGATTATATAAATGATGTTATGATACAACCAGTAATATTATGATAAAATATTTAATAGTACATGACATGAATGGAGTTATAAGCTCTGTCAACTGTGATATATTAGGTATACCAGAAAACACAACATTTGACGGATTGAGAAAAATAACTGAATCCTTGAAAGACAGAGGTAGTGGATATGTAAAATCAAAGGAAGCTAAAGATATTTGGATAGCTCCATATAAGGATTTGGGTAATTTAATACTAAATCCTAATGAAGATATTTATGAGGTGCTAACAGAGGAAGAGTTAAATAATTTTAATTTTGATGAAATAGAATAATATTATGAACTTAAGTAAAAACTTAACTCTTTTTGAGATGCTTAACAGCGAAACAGCAAAGCGTAAAGGGATCGATAATATTCCTGAAAACAATGCCCATATAGATAGTATGATACTTGTGGCTAATAATATATTTCAGCCTATTAGGGAGTATTTTAATACACCTATTTTTGTTAGTAGTGGATACAGGTCTATTGCTTTAAATATTGCAATAGGAGGAAGCTCAGTAACCTCTCAGCACATGAAAGGTGAGGCGATGGATTTAGACGCTGACAGGTACGGTAAAATAAGTAATTCAGAAATATTTAATTACATAAGGGATTGTTTAGATTTCGATCAATTAATATGGGAGTACGGTAATGGATCTAGTCCTGACTGGGTTCATGTGTCATATAAGCCTGAAGGGAATAGAAAGCAAGTATTAAAAGTAAAAAGAGTTAACGGTAAAGGTTTGTATTCAGCATATTAAGCATATTAGCTATGGGTTTATGATTATGGAAGAGTACAAAATGGAGACAATATTTGCCGCACTACTGGGAGGAGTCGGCATATTATGGCATCAACTAATAAAACAGGTTTCAGTAAATAGATCTGATCAAAAAGAGTTCTCAGAGTCTTTACAGAGGACAGTTGAAGTTATGTCAGAATGTAACGAACTCATGAGAGACCTGAGAGAAATTATAAACAATGAACGCAAACAATAAAAAGTTAATCAACTTATTAGATGAGATGCTACCGCCCTCTAAATTTAAAGGTGTTAATGTTTTAGTGGTAGATGATGAGGTATTTAATTTGACTGCATTTAAAGGTTTGTTTAGAAAAGAAGCTAATATTTTTATGGCTTCAAATAAAAATGAGGCTTTAGAGGTGGTTATTAATAATAAAATAGATGTTGTTTTCTGTGATTATATGCTACCAGAATTTAAAGGTAGTGAAATACTTTTTGAGATAACTAAACGATATCCTTTAATAAAAAAATACATAGTTACGGGATACACTCAGGCAAAGATAATAAAAGACATAAAAAATATTTTAGGTGAGTGTGAGATAATATACAAACCTTATTCATTTGAAGATATTAGGATGAGGATTTTAGGTTTAAATAGTTTAATACAATAATAATAATATGTTTGGATTAGGAAAAGGAGCGGGTAAAGTAGTAGGTGAGGCTTTAGGTGGTGTGGGTAAGATTCTTGATGGTGTTTTAACTAGCTCAGAAGAGAGGGGTAAAATAGACATTGAGTTTAATAAACTACAAACTGAAATAAATAAACTAGAGGCTGGAAGCGCTTCTTTGTTTGTAAGTGGATGGAGGCCATTTATAGGATGGGTTTGCGGGGTCTCCTTGGCTTGTTTTTATATACCTCAATATGTTTTAGGCTCTTTTATTTGGGTTAAAATATGTCTAGAAAAAGGGTCTTTGGTTGCGTATCCATTAACAACTGAGGGGTTAATGGCTTTGGTCACAAGTATGCTAGGATTTGGGGCAATAAGAACATACGAAAAGATGAAAGGTAAGAATAGAAACTGATAACAGTTTATAAAGCCCCACCCTTTCGGGTCGCTTACGCTGAGGTCTATAAACATGTTATCTACAACACTACTTTAGTTCTTTTAAGTAGGTTTTAAGTAACTCTTTTGCTTTATCTACTGCGTCATCATTAAATGCTACACCAGCACCTCTTTCACTTACTTCATAAGAGCCTTCACACAATACGGTTTCTATGTCGCAAAATAAATCTTCTATGTCTTGTTCAGCTTGTAGTGTTTTTTCGTATTCCTGCATCGCTTCCCCGTACCATTCCCAATTATCTACCCCACCTATTTCAAGTGCGTTTAACTTAGCTTCTGATTGTTCAAGTTCTTGTAATCTTTCTTTAGTAATTTCCATAATTTTGTATTTATTTAGTTTATTGTTTAATAATATCGTGATGTAGATAACACGGCATAAAAAAGCATTAAAACGCTTTCTATCCAACCGTTATGATGCAATTAAAAAAGACACATAACAAAACCTAAAATCAATAAAGGTATTGCGTATCTAATTACATTTATCACTAATTCAAGCATTATTATTAATCCAAATATTATTTCGTTTTTCATCTTTACTGTTTTTAGCTTAAACGTTATCTATAATTAAAAACTAAGCGAATAGTTCCCAATCTTTTCCGTATTTACCTACCAGCCAACCGTAATAGATAGTAGCAAATATGTTCTTCTCGACATTGCTAGAGAATAGGTTTGGTTTTTTATCTCCATCAGCAGCTTCTATCTCAAATAGAAATTCATCATTTTTCAATCCTTTTTTGTATATATTTTTTACCTTATCTGTCATAATTCCGTTTTTAAAATATAGATAACAATTTATAAAAGCCATTATCAAGGCTTGTGTTTCAAATTTACTTCAGTGTTCACGGCTTTTATAATTCGCCATTATATTGAAATTGTTTTGCTAGTGATTTGCACACTAGATGCGAACCCCTCCCACTTATTACATGGCTCTACCCTTCCAATAGGGGTTTTCGGGTTGCTGGATAAACGTCTACCTATTCCGCCACAAAACAAAATCATATAATATTAAATATAAATACATTTAAACTTATTATATTCTAATCGTTGTCTACATTCACAAATCCTTTATCTTCTGTTTATAAGCTTCTTTTAACTCAATTAAATCTGTATTATCATACTTGCATAAGCCATTTTTAAGAGACTTTAATTTATTGAATGATGCTTTACCTATCCTTTGAGGTAATCGTTCAGTATAAGCGTGTATGTTGCCGTGTAGGTGTTGATTACAATAAACGCATTGTCCGTGTACATTATCTTCATTAAATCTAAGGGTGGGAGTCGATCCAACTGAGTAGAAATGACCAGCGTCATATTTACCCCTTAATGCTCTACCACAACTAATACATGGAGCATTTTTATCTCTTACCCGAATGAACTTATTGAATATTACCTGAAACTCTTTTAGGTAATCCTTATTAGTTTTAAGCTTTTCTTTTATACCCTTCGCTTTTTTACTCCAAGTTTTTGACCGTTGTAGTTTCTGCTTATCCTTAATTGCATTTAGATGAGCATTTATGCAATCATCTTTTTCCATACAGAACTTTTGAAAGGAGTATTTTATGTCAAACTTCTCTTTACAACATTTACATCTAGGCATATCACCAAGGGGTTTCTTTAGTAGAGTATATCATCACAGGGCTATCATCAAGTATCAACTTATCGCTTAATTGTCTTTTACTATACCATTGGTTTCTTATCCTCCACCTGTTAGAATATTGCATTTTAATTAATCTAAAGCTATAGTTTCGATTTGATTCTGTATACGGTAGCCTGTATAAGTCAAAATCTTCATTGAAACGAAACAACTCTAACCCTTTTATATCTATTTTATACTTTGTAAACATACCTAAAGTAACCTATTATAATTAACATAAACAAGCTTTTGCATACCTTTGTTACGTATAGCGATATGTTGTATGCCATTAAAACGGCAAGGGCGTAAAGCCCATACAACAATGTGTATAAATTATATAACCCTCTTGTCAGCTTTCTCTCTATTCATCTTGGTTAGAGCAACTTCACTACTCATAATAAAGATTCTGCTATCATCAAGTTTTTCAATCAAATTCCAGATGTGAGTTAATGAAGGTAATGGTACTCCACTATCTTCACAGTACATATGAAGTATATCTCCATTTTCAGCAATTCCGTAACTCACATCTTCAAGTTCCAGCGTTCTACCTTGCTCTAACCAATCGGTCAGTATTCTAAGTTTGTTGCATTTATCAGTCATAATTTCGTTTTTCGGGTTAAACAATTCATACACTAAGCGTTATCGAGAACTAGGTTCTGCATCATTAAAACCTTCTCTATACGCAATCTGTTTTAAAATATCTACCGCTTCTTGAGTGTATTTTTTCTCGATAACAGGCGGTATATTTAATGCTTTATTCAGTGCATTTAATACAGTTTGTTGTCCGTAGAAGCTATCTATCCCTATTTTCACATCGGGCATTTGTTTTAATATTTCTTGAGCTTTATCCATTATAATTATCAATTAAGTTTATCGTTTATTTATCGCACTAAACATACCGCAGTCATTAGCGAGAATATGATATCCATTTAATCATATAATCTGTTTGTTCTTTGGTTAGGTACTTTGCCTCTTCTCTTGTAGGTTCAAAACTTGTACTTCCATCTTCACTTATCCATATATTCATTTCACCATATCCATTTTCTTCTTCAAAATCAAGAAAACTCTCGCTAACACCACCTATGTGTAATGCCTCCATTTCTTCTTTTGTTGGGTCTGTATATTTCATAATATTATATTTAGTTTATTTATGTATTTTTAAAGTAGGCACTACACATAGCTCTACCATTATATTGAATTACTCCACAATACCATAACAAACAAATGGTGTATGTTCTATCTTGTTATTGACTGCACTACCTTTTGGTTTCAATTTCTCTTCCATTTCTTCAATGATTTTAATGATCATATCTGGGTTGTGTTTTATAATATTTTTAAATCCATCAAGTGTAATATTTTCAAATATCCTTAGATTCTTTGGTTCGTTTGTTATCTCTATTTTAAGTACCATAATTTAACTAAATATAACAAAGGCTATAATTAACCTTTGTTAGGTTCAACTTATCTTTAATTTTCTTAGGTGTTAAGGCAAATCATATCCAAAACTTTAGCAATAATGCTTATTAAGTGCAGTGCATATTTCAATAGCTTCTTGCTTTTCAAATGTCTCACACATTTTTCTTTTCCAATAGTCTCCATAGCCTTCCTTACCTTCTTTTGTATCTACAATAGTATATTCAAAACAGCAATGTGCGCTTGTGCTTTCTTCAATAATTACGTACCTCGAACTATTACACTACCTGATCCTAATCTATTTTGTCTTTATACATTTGTATTAACCCTTCCATTATTTTGGAGTAGTATTCTTTTTTATCAAACCCTTGCTGATTAGCTAAAACGCACAACACATTCCTAAGCCTTTGCGATTTTGTTTTCCCCTCAAATTCTATATCTACATCATCTATTATATCTATTTCTTGTTGGGTTAATTCCCCGTCAGATTTAAAGTATAGTATACCCTTACTATTTATAGTGTCATCTATACCCATAAACTGCTCCGAGGTCTGTTCAAGATCAGTGAAAAACGTTAGGCTTACAGATCTGTCTTTTTTCCTTGCGGCTCTATCTAGTGTGCATTGAACTAGTATCTTTTTCATAATTATTCTAATTTTATATAAACATACCTAAAGTAACCTATTATACTTGATCAAAACAAGCCTTTGGTAAGTTTTGTTACGTGTAGCCATATGTTAGGCACAATTAAGAAACCTTATAGCTTGTTCATAGCATTTAATCTCTTCATTGTATCCTGACTTTACTCTATCAGTCTTGTTTCCTTCTTCTTTATCGTTTTTTGCCTTTGTAATCATCATTTTCAAAAACATTCTAGTAATCCACTTCATAATTAAAAGTGCCTAACAAAGGCTATAAAACCATATTAGTCAGGACTTGTTTAAGTTTAAATATTCTACTATAAATACAGTTTATAGCCTAGTCATTAGCAAACATTATTTTAATCTATCTTTTATCCATTCGTCAGCATCTTTATGTAAATCAGAATCTTCGTGCATTACATAAGCACAAAACGCTTTTATCTCACTTGCGGCTTTTTCATTAGCGTATTTTCCACGCTCGTAGTTCTCAATCATAGAACCACGTTTGCTAACATCATGTAGGGGTAAATCTTGCCCTTGGTTCTTCTCTTCCTCAAGGGCTTCATCTATTTGAAAGTCGCATATCGCAGGGACTAAATACACACTTCCTTTATCTCTTTTCAGTACTATTTGTTCTATGAATTTTTCTAATGCTGTCATTGTTTTATCTTTTATCGTTATTAATTCGGGCAAAATCTACCACTACACTTATCATTATAAAACATTTTCAAGGTCTCTAATTACCTCTAAGCATAGTTTTATATCTAATTCATAGTCGTAGGTATCACCCTCTGTTTTTCTATCTCTGTTTTCTTTAAGAGTGTAAACATTATCTCTATATTTCTTAACTAACTTAATTATCTTTTCTTCCATAATAAACGTTTTATAACACAGGCTATAAATAAAAGCCTATGAAGTTTTGTATTTCAATTATTGCACCTTTTTACTGCCTCCAATAATTCTAACCTATCTTTTTCAAACTTCATCGTTTTTCTTTTCTCATCAACAGACGAAACATAAAAACAAATAACAATCAACATAGTCAATATAACTAATAATAATTTTTCTTCTCCCAACATAATTTTATCTTTTAATTTACCGTACTACAATACAAAAAGTAATAGAAACTATTAATACTTCTTACTAAACAAAGTGATCTCTTCAATCTCTACATTCTAACAGGTTATCAAATAATTCCCTAGAGTCATTAAAGCATTTAGAGACCAGTAGCCCTTTGTAGGCATTTGTTATGGATACTTTAACCCTGCTCTTTAGATCGTCGCTTAGAGGCGCTTTAGAATCCTTTATATAAGCAATCAAAGGTCTGCTCTCTCTGTCGGCATTGTTCATATAGCTCAAAAGTATAGATTGTTTTGCTTTTTCCCACAACTCTGGGCTTTTGTAGTCTGGCATTATACCAAAATACTTTAAGCATCCATAAAATTTAATTCCATTATTGAATGTGAATGAAGTCATACCTTGCTTGTAATAGTTATTCATCTCTTGGAATATCTCTTCCATTACAGATTTTAGTTCTGCGTCCTTTTGTTCTTGGCTTTTTTCTGGCATTGGTGATGCTTTATTTACTTTTCTTAGTTCGTTTGTTCTGTATGTTCTGTACAGAGCTAGCACTGTTCCTACGTAGTCAATGTTAAACGACCCGTAAGGCTTTGTCTTTTCTCCTCTAGAGTCTAGCAGCTTACCTGCTATATTCATTTTAAACGCTGTTTGTATCTCTTCAAAACTAAAGTCTTTAAACTCATCCATTACAAAATCCAGCATAACCTTTGAGTTCTGAGGGTTAACCTCTTTTAATCCCATTAAAGATGAAAGTCCTTGAAATTGCGCTACAATTAGCTTAGCGTCACTTGAGGTGAATAGCCTAAGCTTTTTATTCTCTTGTACTACTTTAATTATTTCAGTCATTTTGTTTATATCTAGGATCGTTGTCAATTAGCTCCATTGTCTTTCTAGCGTTATCTGCTGCTACATCTAAAGTATTATCTCTCTTAGCTACTACCTTATCCCAGAACAAACCAGTCCATTGATTCTCTATACTAGAACCGATTACTAATTCACATTTTTCTAATGACTCATAATTAATTTTTTTAATTAGGCTGTTTAGAGTAGTACCTGATTTAATTGATTTCTTAATCTCTTTACGATACTGAATCCACTTATTAAATAATTCTTTTTTATCCGTATTAATTTCTTCCTTAAACAGTAAAGCGATAGCGCCCTTTTGTTTCTCTTCTTCTTCCCCTTTCTCTTCCCCTTTCTCTTGTACTTGTACCGAAGGGGGTACGATAGCCCCTTGCTCACCCCCTACGATACCCCCTTCTGAATCACTTGAATCAAACAAAACAACGCCTGTCTTATCTTCGTAACCCTTTACTTGTGAGTCAATACTGTTTGTTTGACTTATGTACGCAAACTTTGACATACCTTTTAATTTATCGGGTTTAATTCCTAAGAATTGGCGATCTAACAACGCATCCATAAACATAACTTTATCTTTATCGTTAAGTTCATTGTATA
>TARA_R110000751_G_scaffold73956_4_pt1 | contig 11349 bp, 7 predicted proteins | sample TARA_R110000751 | Tara Oceans TARA_R110000751 (sample SAMEA4398001) | marine metagenome | biome: Polar Biome; feature: [MES] marine water layer (ENVO:01000295) within the mesopelagic zone...; material: water (ENVO:00002006), including particulate matter (ENVO:01000060) such as...... | reverse complement strand
TTCCGGTGAGCTTTTAGGCCGGAATCGGTTTCCTGCTAATTCTGCCCTATTCTGCCTTACCCTGCTCTCTTTGTGGTTATTGGTCGTCAACAGCATAACGGCATGCTGGGAGGTGTGCCGCTTGGATTCCTGCTAACAACATGCAGGAATGACGATAGGCTGTGATTCTCATGTATTGCTCCGTCATTCCGGTGAGCTTTTAGGCCGGAATCGGTTTCCTGCTCATTCTGCCCTTTTCTACCTTACCCTGCCTTATTCTGCTTATTCTGCTTATTCTGCTTATTCTGCTCTACTCTGCTAATTCTGCCCTTTTCTGCCTTACCCTGCCCTTAAAGCCTTAACTATTCCACCAGCGATTCGGCGGAAGTAGAGCCAAAATAGTGGTTGGTTGGTTTGGGTTCCATATTTGTTATAAATTTCAGCTTTAGGTGGAAGCGCTATTTCTTGAATAAGTCGCCATTTATTTCTGAAGCCTGGAGTGTTGTTTAGTGTTATCAACATGCCATTAACTCCTGACATTGAGCTAAGTAAGACATTGTACTTATTTTCCGAATGAGCTTGGATTTCTGGCTGTTTACACCACGTTTGTAATTCTCTCAACTTCTCCGAATCAAAGTAACCTAGAGTTAAATCAATGCCTACAGAAAAAACGCTAACTAATTCCTTTAGAATAATTAATTGCTTGGTTTGTTTTAATTCTACGGGGGTGAACCTTTCAACCAACAAATAAATATCGTAATACCAAATGAGTTTAATCTTGTCGCCCATTGCTCGGTGATGAAGCATATGAACAATCGCATGCACTAAGGCATAAGGCGTATTAATAAGGTTAATATCAGGTAATGAAGCAGTATCAGCAGAGCTAGATAGCTCTTCAAAAGTAATTAAATTTTGAATTACTTTGCTGTTACTAATTTTAGTATGCACATCAAACAACACATGCATGCCCTCACCTATGCGTTTTGACATACTAAATTCATTACTAATAGCTGTAGGCTCCCATCCCCTAGGGTTTTTATACCCTTGCTGGCTAAACACCTGTTTTGCTTGTTCGTAGTATTTTGTGTCGATAAAAATATCGATATCTGATTTTGTACGAGACTCTGGTGTAGGGTAAATAGAATGCGCTAGGGCAAAACCTTTAAGCACAACAAAGGGAATATTTTCTTCTACAAAAAGGTTTAATAGTTTTTTTGCTTCGCTGTCTAAAAACTTAGTGGCTATGATTTTATGTTGATTGAAACTGTTTATTTGCTCAAAAAACTGATTAAGTTCTAATGTATTAATCTCTGCAAAACTAGAATACATTAACCCAGTAACACCATGCTCTACAGCTAAATTAAATAACAAACTTTGATCTGGTTCTGCTCTTTTGATTTGTTGTACTAAATCGACCCACTCAGCGTTAGCCGAAGTAGTGCACAACTTGGCTAAAAGTCCCAAATAATAAGATTCAGAAAGGTTAGTTATCACTTACATATTCCAAAATATCGTCCTATATTGGTAGGGGTATTGCAGATCACAAAATTGCTGAAGCACGCGTTTTGGTTGGTAAGTTTAACCAAATGATAATTGGAGTTATGGCTAAGAAACTAAATACAAAGCCAGTTCCTTGCACTACTGAGTTATTAAAAAATATATATCCGCTCCCCAATAAAAAATATGCACTGCAACACAAAACATATTTCAACCTACTTTGCGCTGCATATAAAATAAAACTAAGAAGTTCAACGCACAAACAAAGCAGCAAGAAGAATTCTACGAAAACACTCCCAACTAATCGCCCTTCCTTAAGGGAATGAAGTTTATCATTTGGTAACAAAGAAAAATTGAGTTCACTTTGCAATACAAAGCCAATTGCATACATAAGAAACAAACTAAGTATGCCAAGCAATATTATCATCATAAATTTACTAAAAGCCTTTGTAAGTGAAGGTTTGTTTTCTGGCATCCAAAAAGTAATAGAGAAAGTGAAAATACCTACAAACAATAAAATACTAACAAAATGTTGAACGCTTAAACTCAAGTGGAAAATTGAACTACTAATTGCAAACCCTAAAAACATTAAAAAAGCTTGGGTTGAATTTTTTTGTTTGTCTGAGTCGATGTCATAAAACAGTATTGAAATTATCACCGCACTCGTCATCAGTAAAACAAGGTATAGTAAATCGTCTAGTCCTTCATTTATTAGTCTTAGTCGAAATAGTATTAATATAAAAATCAGGCCTAACAAGCTAAACAATGGCGACTTTTTCTCACCAAACTTACTTTTAACTTTCTCTCGTATGGAATTAAATTTTATGAACCGGTTGCAGACACTACCCAACATAAAACTAAAAGTATTTGCAATGACATCCCAATATTGGCTAGTTCGTTGCTCCAAAAGTAATTGCGATGACTCGATTGCGATACTAATTAGTCCCCCTACTAAAATAGCTGCGTATAGCTTTTTATAAGAAAAAGAACTCCCTAAATACTCTACAAAAATATAGCCAAGTGGAAATAACAGAAAACAATTAACGACGAAGTCTCCTGGGTGAATCACCCATGTATAACTGCCTATATTCTCAAATTGAAATGCAAATGGCGAAAGCGTTAATGCCATGGTGATAAAGGCAATATACCAAGCCCAACGGTTAAATTTATTTAGATTTAAATTTAGATTCATAATCCTTGAATTAGAACTAAGCATATATTGACCATAAAAGATCTAGTTTAAAAACCAACCTAATAGCAAGAGTTAGCATAATTCCAACATTAATTAAGCTAGACAATGCAGATGCTTCACTACTTCATTAGGGTTCCTATTTACTAAATATTTAGAATTAGTTTCCCCTATAATTGTTTGAGCTTCTTTGACGCCATCCAGTAAATCAGGAGCCCTACCTTTTAAATTATGACAATCAGATGCTATCGCTAATACTTGCTCATTCTCAATCAACCTAATTGCCATGTCTTGAGCCTCTTCACCAAATTTACCGGTTAAACTGCTTGCGGTCACTTGTAATGGGCAACCTAAATCGATAAAGGTTTGTAATTTAGCCGGGTTGTTAATAAAGGTTTTGTTACGTTCTGGGTGCACAATAATGGGTTGGATATTTTTTTGTAATAACCAACGCACTAAATTGTCACTGCCGTGAGGCACGTCTATACGGGGGAACTCTAGTAAAAATGCCTTTTTACCTTGGTATTCACCTAACCAAGGTATTTGATCTTGTTGTACTAAGGTCATTAATTCTGGGCCAATTCTTAACTCAGCGCCTAGTAGCAATCTAATTGGTATATTTTGGGAGTCGACAAGATCACGAAATTTCACAAAACTTGCGGTTAATTCTGCCTTGGTATTATTAAACCGACCTAGGTGAATGTGCGGCGTAAGTACTTGTGTTGTCACCCCTTGGTCAACCGCCATCTTAAGCATATCAAGGGCTTCTGTTTCAGTGCGAGCCCCGTCGTCAACCCCAGGGAGAATATGACTATGGATGTCGATCATTTGAAAACGCAGAATGTGGCAGACTTAGCAGGGTGGAGCAGAATCGAGCAGACTTGGCAGAGAATAGCAGAATAGGCAGAATAGGCAGAATGTAACAGGTTGCGGCAGACTAAATATTCTGCCGATTTATTATTGTAATTTTTAAAAAAAATTTCTTTAATCATAAAATCTCTCAAATGCAAAAAACAGCGGAAAACCGAAGAGTGGAGCAGCATACGGTAGACTTAGCAGAATGTGGCAGAGAGGTGCAGAATAAAGCAGAACTGCTTACTATTTCTACTCCAAACTGGTCCTATTCTGCCCCATACTGTCCTACTCTGTTTTATTCTGCCTCATGCCGCTCTATTCTGTTTTATTCTGCCTCATGCAACTCTATTCTGCTCTTATTCTTCAACGTTCTAATTAACCCAACCAGCATAAGCGATAGTTCACAGCATTCTTTAATCCATTTCTTGCCAATATCTATTGGAATATAACCAATTTCAATACCTATATCGATCTGTGTCCGTAACTCAGCTACAGACCCTTTTGCATATTCTATAAATCTACATTTATCTGGGTTTGTGCCTCTTTCTAAACCTTCGGCTATATTGCTCGGAACAGATAAAGCGGAACGTGTTATTTGATCCTTAAAGCCAAAATCACGCAATTCTGCCATTTCACGATATAAAGCAATCGCCAATAACCTACTTCTTTTCCATACTTCCATGTTCACAAATTGCATTTCAATAACTCCAAATATTTATCAGGAATTATTAAGAATAGAGTACAAAAGGCAGGATAGGCAGATTAGAGCAGTCTGGGGCAGAAAAAATAGTGTGAAGCAGTTAACTGCTTCACACTATTTTATTCCGTTTCACTCTGCCATTTTCTGCTCTATCCTGCTTCACCCTGCTTTATTCTGTTCCATTCTGCTTCACCCTGCTTCTTTCTGCCCCTTTAGCTTTTTTCCGTCCCGTAATATTCACCCGAATAATAATGATCGCCGTAATAACTCATTTTTTGGGGTTCGGCTTGGGTGAGTACTGCGCCAATTACGTTGGCGTTTAGTCTGCGCAGGCGAGATACGGCTTCTTTTGAGACTTTGATTTTGGTTTCTTCTGCCTTCACGGCAACGATTACTCCGTCGACACTATTAGCGATAACACAGGCGTCGCTCACTGGTAGGGTTGGCGGGCCATCTAAAATGATATGGTCAAAATGTTTCTTCAAAGATGTTAGGGCGCTAGTGAATTTTTCTGAGGTTAATAACTCAATTGGATTGTGAGGTATTGTGCCGCAAGGCATCACATTAAATTCTTTGTTGCCAGTGGGGTTAACAATACAATCACCAAAATTAGCGGTGCCCGCTAATAAGTCAGTTAATCCCAGTTTATTTTCTAGTTTAAGGTTTTTAAATACACTGGGTTTACGTAAATCCACTTCCAGTAGCAAGGTTTTACCCACTTGGCTATAAGCTGCAGCTAGATTCATAGCTAATGTCGATTTACCCTCTGAGCCAGTTGCCGAAGTTACCAGTATGGTTTTAGGGGGGTTATCGATATTAGAAAACTGTAGACCAGTACGAATAGTATTGATGCTCTCAGCAAATACACTGCGAGTATCGTTTATGTATTCCATCTCAGGAATACCATGGGCTTCTTTTTTCTTCAGTGCCATAGTGACACCTAATGCGGGTACATTAAGGTTTTCTTCTACCGCGTCTGTAGTGCGATAGGTGTTGTGCATTGCTTCACGCACGAAAGCTAGTACCACACCTAAAAAGCCGCCAAATAACCCTGACAACACTATGATCAGTTTTACGTTAGGTTTAATGGGTGATTTGGGCACAGTCGCAGAATCAATAACTTGTACATTTGAGGCAGTAAAGTCCCCGCGAATATTGGTTTCCATCAGACGCCCAATAAATGACTCGTAAATACGCCTATTGTTTTCTACCTCACGCTCTAACGCTGTTAACGTGAAATTAGAGCCCTGCAAGGATTGTATGCTCGCCCTTTCTTTATTGATTAAATTTTCAATATTGGTCACTTGTTGGCGCGCTAAATTAAAGTCACTTTTGATACCCTCAACTATTTTAGCAATTTCAGCATTTAAACTTTCTTTAACACTCTTTAATTCACTCACCGCTGCGATCATTTTAGGGTGTTTGGCTTTGTATCGTTCGTCTAACTCATTCACTTTACTTTGCGCACTGGCTTGCTGTTTAACTAAGTCACTGGCAGTACCATTTTGTAATACCGCATTGAGTGAATAAAATGCAGGCGAATCTGCAGGTAAATCTTTAACCTGCATATATGACTCTTCGGCACTGCCAAATTTAGTTTGGGCGTTGATCAATTGGTTATTAAGGCTCTGCATACGTGAATTAGCATCGCGTTGCTGCAGATTGGTATCAACCATGCCTTGTTTAAGCCTAAAGTCTCGTAACTTGTTTTCTGAGGCGGTAAGTTGATCTTTTAAATCCGCCGATTGTTCGCTTAACCAAGCTTCGGTATTTTTAACCTCACCTAGTCGGGCTTCTAAACCAAATTGGATATAAGCTTGGCTAACTGCATTTACTATCTCAGTCGCAAATTGCGGGTCATCCGATTGATAACTTAGATTAATCACCTGGCTTTGTTTGCCACCACTTACCGATAATCCCGATTGAATGCCCGAGGCTAACATCACTTTAATTTCAGTATCTGATAAAGGCTTAGGGGCTTCCTTCTTTTCGGCATTGCCGAATAAAGCGGATACTTCTGCTTTAATTTCGCTGATTAGCGATTTTTCTTTGGATTTATTTTCTTGTTGTTGTTTTTTGTATTTTTCAACTAAATCCAATTTATTCACTACCGTTTCAGCAATTGAGCGAGACTGAATTATTTCGTATTGGGTTTCGTAAAATAAAAAAACTAGCGCCGAAGCGATGTACTGCTCTTCACGAGCCGCATTGGGTTGTTGTGGGTCGGCCAATATTTTAGCGGTAGCTTGATAAATAGGTGTAGAGGTACTTGCTATATACACACCTACTAACAAACAGCATAAGGTAACAAAGAGTATCCCCCATTTAGCTCGTTTAATAATTCGCCAATATTGACTTAAATCAATCACCTCTTCTTGATTGATAAGTTGATCCATTTCCATATTACTAGTTTGTTGAAATGCCATTTACTGCGCCCTTATCTACTGACTCAATTCTAAAAGAAACTTTCATCTATGGTGATCACGTCACCGGGTTGCACTTCGTCCCCTAAAGTGACTTTACGTCTTTGTGATTCATTACCTTCTGGTAGCAGATAAATCTCTTTTTTAGAGGCTCTTTCGGTAAATCCCCCTGCAATTGTTATCGCCATCTGCACTGTCATATTGGTTCTATAGGAATAACTACCAGGTTTTTTTATTTCGCCATTAATATAAAACGGGCGATATTCAGAGACAGCAACGGTTACGCTAGGTTTTTTTAAATAGTCATCACCGAATAATTTAGTCAAAAGGGCTTCTACTTCGATAACTGTTTTTCCTTTAACTTGCACTTGGCCTAACAGTGGTACCGAAATGTTGCCATCGTCAGATATTTTGGCTTCTTTTAAGCCCAACTCTGGTTCATTAAAAACAGTGACCGAAATCACGTCACCGGTAGACAATCGATACACCTTTCCTTCTTGCGCTAAAACCACAAAAGACTGTAAAAACAGTATTCCTAGCAATAGTTTACATATGTTCCTCATTACGACTCCTTTTGAAACAACTTATTCTTAAATACTTTAAAACGATGCATTGGCACCTAGGGTTACAATACTTGCGTCATAGTTGTAAAACTCCAATTCAGAGTCTCTTTTACTGTTTTCATATTCGATGTAGAGCTGCAACCAATATTTTGATTGATAGCTCAGTTTTGCCGTTAAGTTTTTTAATTCATCTTTACGGCTTTGGTTATTATTATAATCAAAGTCGGTATACCGATAACCAATACTAAATTGGGTGTTACTGGTAAATTCATGCGCTAGATTAATGTCATATTCGCTACTGATATAACCACCTAAGGATTGCTCTGCGCTTTCTCTAGCAGCTCTGCTAGCGCCTATTTTTAAAATGGAATAGGTGTTTGGTTTCCACACCATATCTAAGAAATATGACAAACCTGAGAGATCAGCTAAGTTTTCCACGTCATAATCTACATCTTGATAGCCGATTTTAAATGTACTCGAGGTAATAGCAGTAGCGTTCCATTCAACCCCAGCAAGATAAGATGTTTGGCGACTAGAATTATCAACAAACTGGGTGTTTTGGTAGCCAAGTTGTGCAGCGCTGGCTTCTAACAACAACCTAGTTTTAGGTGCAACGCGATAAAAGAAAGTACCTGTGACCGTATCACTATTGTAATCACGAAATGCTTGACCGTTATTTGTGTATTCCAGTTGTTTGTAGGCATATTTCCCCACTAACTGCCCAGTACTTTGTTTAGTGCCATAAAACAATGAAGCAGATATTCCTTTGGTAGTGCGTTGATTTAACTCGTCTAACTGCTGCGACAACGCATTAGTACTGCCGGGTTGCTCGATACTATCTTGATAACCAAAACCAAGATCACTGGCAAACTTATGGCTCAGATCTAATTTCGCTTTAGCAAACATCTCATGTTCAAAATAATCTAGGTTATTGTTGTCTTGGTACTTGGCGTAATTTCCTTTGTAGAGAGCCTGAAAATCGTGTTTACCGTATTGAGTGGCATAGGCAAATTCAGGAGCAACTTGGATAATAGTGCCGTCGACTTCGGCTGAAGTACGATAAATATTGCTATCTTGATGCACACTTAAATCAACCATTGGCGTAAGCCCAACTTCTTGAGAAGTTGCAAATTTGGCACACAGACTCAAGATGATCAGGTATGCTAATCGATGATTCATTTAATCAATTCCTTAAACCATCCCCAAATACCCAATGAAAACCCCTCAAATAAGTTTATCCCCAGTGCTGATTTAACCAAATACAACACTAGCAAACCAAATAGGATGCAAAAACAAAGCCATAAACTGGTAATCAGGGTGACTGTAAATGCAGATATGCGCTTTTCGCGGCGGGAAAGGGATCGATAATTACGCCCAATTAAAAAAACGTAATACAGTTGCTGTGGAATAAAAGGCACTTTAAGGGTACCACGCACATCAACCTTGTGTCGGCCCCATTTTCTTGCACCTAATGCTACTTTTAAGTGCAATAATTGTTCTTCAGTAAAACTTTGCGCAACATGTTGGGGCATTCTGTCCAGCAACTTTCGAATTGCGACTTCCTGTCTAATTTTTTGTTCGTCCACTACTTCACGCCTAACTCAAAAGACCTCGTTGACAGTTATGTCAGAATGCCTTTGATTTTTGATACACTGAGCAAAATTGTACCGTATTGAATCACTAATAAACACGCAATTTATACAGAAACTATCGTTTTGCTTTGTTCATCACCCAGCAAACTAAAATCATAACTTTCTTTTTGTAAATCAAGCTAATAGATCGTTAACAAAAACAAGGGCATTTGTTGCTTTATTGTAATAATTGAATGTAAAACACTCCAATTATTTTAGTGACTTATCAAAAATCCAGCCTAATGTCTGATGTAGATTTAAACCTCATTGACAGAAAGACTGTGCAAACTAAAAGAACATCCATCTGGCTAGTTAACGATTTATTTATCGATACCATGAGCCACAAGCGCAAAGGCATATTCTTCAGCTAAATCTTTTAATCGGCCATATCTGCCAGTATTAGAAAAATGCCCTGCCCCCATATTGGTGCGCATTAGCAATAAATTATTATCGGTTTTGGTGGCTCGCATTTTTGCGGTCCATTTGGCAGGCTCCCAATAAGTCACGCGTGGATCATTGAGCCCGGCGGTCACAAGCATTGGGGGGTAGTCTTTAGCTTGGATATTGTCATAGGGTGAATAACTTTGAATAAGCTCAAATACATCTTTGTTAATCAAAGGGTTGCCCCATTCACTCCATTCAGGGGGAGTGAGGGGTAAGCTTGCATCAAGCATAGTATTGAGCACATCAACAAAGGGCACCGCTAAAATTACCGAACGCCATAATTCTGGAGCTTGATTAACAACGGCTCCCATTAGCTCGCCACCAGCACTTCCGCCTTCAATAGAGATATTTCCTTTGGCAACATATCCCTCGTCAATCAAGTGTTTGGCCACATCAACAAAGTCATTAAACGTATTGTTACGTTTGTCTAATTTACCGTCTAGATACCATTGATACCCCATTTCATCGCCGCCACGAACGTGAACTATGGCGTAAGCAAAACCTCGGTCTAACAGACTTAAACGGGTCGTAGAAAAATTTGCGGGCATTCCGATTCCGTAACCACCGTATGCATACAGGAACATAGGTTGGGTGCCATCTTTCTTAAAGCCTTTTTTGTACACTATGCTGACAGGCACTTTCACGCCATCACGAGCGTCAGCCATAATACGCTCGGTGGCGTACAAATTTTTATCATAACCAGAGGGGATTTTTTTCGCTTTACGTAAATTTAGGGTTTTACTAGCCACGTCATAATCGTAAATACTGTCGGGCGTAATCATGGATTCGTACTTAATACGCACTTGTTGTTGTGAAAATTCAGGGTTATTTCCCAAGCTAACACTGGCTACTTTTTCAGGCAGTGCAATTTCATGAGAGGCTCCTTGATTAGGCAAAATACTGATCGATTCTATTCCTTGAATACTCTGGCCAATGGCGACAAAGTCTTTGAATACTTGCATACTTTTGAGGTATATATTGTCTGAACCGGCTAATACAGGCTGCCATTGGTCGTATTGCACTTGGTTTTCTTGGCTTTTAGCTATTCTAAAGTTGACGTGAGTATCATTAGTTAACAAATAAAAGTGACCATTACCGTGGTCTACTTCTAGCTTAAAGTTCTGCTCTCGGGTGTTCAGCATTCTCGGTGTTTGGTTTAAGTCAGCCATAGGCACTACCGACACTTCTGTTCGGTCAGAATCACCTGTAGATAACACTAAATACTGCTCGCTACTGGTCACATAAAAACCTAAATAAAAGCTTTCATCCATTTCGCTCACTAACACTTTATCGTTACTTTGTTGGGTTCCCAACTTATGCACATTAACACTCAATGGCAGCCATTTATCTTTTTGTAATAGAACATAAATAAGGCTTTGGTTGTCTTGGCTAAACTGCACAGAGCCTGTGGCATCGGATAATTCATCTTCAAAATATTCGTTAGTCACTAAATTTTTGATTTTAATGACGTTTCGCTCACTCCCATCAATGTCCACCGAATAAGCTAAATAGGCATTATCTGGGCTAATATCCCAATCTTCTAAAGAGAAATATTCATGACCTTCGGCCAGCAGGTTTTCATCCATAAAGACTTGCTCAAGATCACTGCCTAACTTACGTCTCACCCAAGTTCGATATTCTGCGCCGGGTTTAAAGTACCAGCGATATTCATAACCATTTTGTTGCCAAGGCACTGAGGTATCGGTTTCATCTACGCGACCTTTATATTCTTCGAATAAGGTATCAACTAGCTTTTTGTGGGGTGCCAAAAACGTTGCGTAATAGTCATTTTCAGCCTTGAGATAATCCAGCACCGGCTTGTCGTTAACTTCTGGATAATCCTGATCTCTAAGCCAATGGTAATTGTCAGTTAGGGTTAGCCCGTGATACTGAGCTTGATACGCTTTTGTTTCAGCCTGAGGCGCCGCCACTGCTAATTGAGGTAAACGAGGAAAAGACTCAGATTTTTTCGCACTGCTGCAACTGGTTAACAAAGACAAGATAATGATCCCTAGACATAAATTAAAATTTAACGACATAAACATACTCCTCTCAAAAACATCAGTGA
>TARA_R110000751_G_scaffold15400_1_pt1 | contig 11359 bp, 6 predicted proteins | sample TARA_R110000751 | Tara Oceans TARA_R110000751 (sample SAMEA4398001) | marine metagenome | biome: Polar Biome; feature: [MES] marine water layer (ENVO:01000295) within the mesopelagic zone...; material: water (ENVO:00002006), including particulate matter (ENVO:01000060) such as...... | reverse complement strand
ATTGCCTGTCTATGTAAGAGCAGAAAATGTTTGGGACTATGAAAGTGCAGATGATGTTGATATTGTTTATCAAGAAATACAAAAACAAAAAGGTCTTGAAGAGGCTTTAAAGTTTAAAAATGGTGTTGCTGAACAATACTATAAGCCTATTGAAGACAACACTGATATTATTGAATCATTAGGGTATGACGGCTTTTTTATAATGGAGCCTACTACTTCTGGCAATTCAGCTAAAAACATTGGTGTGTTTGACCCTAATCAATTAAAATCAGCAATAGGAAACAAAGGCGCATATAGCGCCACAGATGACAACATTTCGGCTGTTAGATATATTGATGTAGGCACATATAGCGCCACAGATGACAACATTTCAGGTTCAGGTTCAGGCATTACAATCGCAAAAATGTTACGCCAAGTACAATCCATATATAACGCCGTTCAAAATGCGTTGGGAGATACCTTTGTAAATTTCCCAACTCAGGCACAAAAATTATTAGTTTCCCTTAGAAGTACAATAGCTACACGCGATGCTCTAGCCGCTGAAATAAATGCGGGTAATAAGAATGTTATGGGGTTTAGGGTTAGCGATACTGATAAGTTAGTAGACCTAAACAATTTAATAATAAAAAAGGGTGAAGAATTAAAACGTGCAGTTCTTAGCCTGCAGCGGGGAAAGTATGATATAGATACTAATAAAGATGACTCTAACACCCTAATCGATAGAATGGACAAGCTTCATGATTCGGCACTTAATCTGGTGAACAATGTTTCTCAGGGAGTAGACTTCCTGAGAAACAATGAAGACTCGAGAATATCAGGCTCTCACTCGGCATTAACATCTGCGTGGTCAGAGACCGCGTACGGGGACTTAATGGACGTGTTGAGTAGGATAGCAGAACCCGGTCAAATGACTCCGATAAAAGAAGCGGACCATAAAAAATGGGAAGCCAAAATAAAAGAAGAAGGTAGAAGAAATCGACCAAAAGTATTGGCAGCTACGAAAGCCGCGTATAACGAGATTCTAATAACTGATATGTTTAACGAATCTAGGGACTTAAACAATCTAGAAAACTGGGTAGCTTTGGATACTGTTTATAATTTAGCTACAGCAGTCGAAGAAAACCCTACATTTTTACAGGCTGTATTAGCAGAAAACTCTGAATGGGGTGAATTGACCCACTCTCAAACTGCGAGAGATATGCTAGCTTTACTTAATGATGGCACACCAACAACCGCGCTAGATGCGTTAAATATGTTATTGGAGTTGGATAGTATTCATATTTCTAAGGCTCAAAAAGAAATTATTAAGATACTCCAAAAGGTTCCTAACCTGGATGATGTAAAGGTATATAATTATAACCGTTCTACAGATGACACCATTTCGGAAAGTTGGTTCTCTAATGTTAATGGGATGTATGACGAAGCTAATCGACAGGTTAAGCTGAAAGGTATGATGTTGTCGTTAGCGAATCAAACCCAGGGGGGAAATATAACAGAAAGAGCGGCGGATGTATTTATGAGTCCCTCCACAATAATACATGAGATTGTACACGCGGCAACGGTAGGCATTACAAAAACACTATTTAAAAATAAAAACCTTGGTAAGGTTAGCAATCCTCATAATTTAATACCTAAGAATAGTCTCGGACAAGATTTAAAAAACATAATGGTAACTGCTTATGATAACGTTAATAGTCGTGCCGTTTCTGATGAGATTAGGCCCGCCATGCGCTGGGAAGGACGTGAGGAGTACGGGTTTACTAATGTTTTAGAGTTTTTAGCGGAAGCTTTTTCTGATGAGGCCTTTCAATCTGCTCTGGCATTGATTCCGTCTGAAAATAAAATTGAAACTAGGGTTCTGGCAGTCAAAGGGGTTAATATAAAAATTTATAAATCTCTTTGGGATGATTTTGTTACTTATGTTTTAAATGCCCTACAATTCGCAAAGGCAAGAGCTACAGGAAACATAGGACCTAAAGCTATGAACTTAAACATAGACGCTCCGTATATCAGGACAACTCTAAACGATTTAATATCACTCACCCCTGCTCTTTTCCAAGGGCCTCAACAAAGTGAGAATATAAAAAAATTTAATAATGACCCTAACCCTAAAAAAATAAACAACACAGAACAAGAAGGCGATAGACTCCTAGAAGAGTCTGGACAAAAACCCGCTGCTCCTCCTCCTCCACCAAAAGTACCTAAATATATAACCGAAGGAGATGACCCTAGATATGATACTGTTTTTGGGTATATAGGCGCCGGACTAAGATGGGTGCAAACTAAAGTGTTTAACTTTGAAGCAGGTTTAAATGGCGCTATTGCGAAAGCTATGAGAAAACAAAAGGTTACCGCTGAAGATTTTAAAAAATACTTCTTCATGCTGGATAGTGGTCAAGCAGTAAGAGCTGATGATGTAGCTACCAACTTTATATTTAAAGGTAGCATTGAGTGGGATGAAAATACAAGTAAGGCTCTAGTGGAAGAAAGTGGTATGTCCATGAAAGACTTAGAAAAAAAGCTGTTAGACATATCAGGAAAGAAAAACATTCCTATACAGAAAGTAGTAGAGCATGCCCATTCATATTTTGTGGCCCTTCGAAATAAAGGTTTACGAAACACTAATTTAAAAGTTCGTAAAAAAGCAATTAGCTTAGTAAATCAAGGTAAAAAAACGGCAGCTAAAAAATTAATAAGGGCAGGTTTTAAAGCTCCAAGCATGACTATAGAAGAGCAAAAAAGTGGATTAAAACAAATTAAACTCTACCCTGAGTTAGCCGAAATAGGGGATATTTGGAACAATGTTAGAAAAAATGTTTTAGACTTTGCAGTAGCTAGCGGATTATACACTGAAGAGCACGCTCAGAGTTTATTAGATGTGATGGACTACGTTCCGTTTTACCGAGCTATGGGGGCAAAAATAGGACCTCAAGAAAACACGAGAGGTTTATTAGATGCTCAAACAGATAAACGCTATAAAGGTTCCTACAGACCCGTACATAATGTTTTTGATAACATGGAAAAATGGGCTCATTATATAGTTAGAAAATCAGTACAAAATCAAGCGGCTATTAATAAAGTTGTACTGACCAAACAATTTATGGGTAATATTGGTGAGGGTCGTAATAATTGGGTGATAAAGGATGGGACCAACAAAAATAAAAATGAGGGGACTCGTATTACAATTTGGATGGATGGTGAAAAAAAATCATTTCAATATAGGTCTAAAATAATGTCTGAAGCTTTTACAGGTCTTGAACCAGCGGCCCTTCCAATGTTACGTTTCTTAGCGCCAGTAATTAACACGCTACGACTTAACATTGTTTTAAACCCTATTTTTAGTCTTATTCAAGTACCTATGGATGCGTTTGCTACATTTTTAACAAGCGGCGTTAAGTTCCCTGTAATGCTTCCTTTACAAGTGCTAAAAGAAATTGCGCTCACTACGCTTCAAATAAGTTCTGCTCGAAAACAATTAAAAAAATCTACGGTAGTAGGCATTAGGGATTATAGTAAACAGGTAGAGAATGTTGAAAAAGAAATACGTAAAAACGGGTATGCTAAAGAAGTAAGTTCTTATAAAAGTATACTTTCAGCCATCGCAAGACCTTTCGCAGTTCTCGCAATGGCTTCGGATAACGTTATTAGGCAGGCGGTCTACTCTCAAACAATGTTAGAAACTAACGATGCCCGTCTTGCTACCCTACGAGCCGCTGAAATTATTAACTTCAGAAGAACTGGTTCTGCTCAAATAGTTAATATAGCTAGACAGCTTGCGCCTTTTGTTAACGCTAACTTACAAGCACTAAATGTAGTAGGGGGAACTCTATTACTAGATGGCATCTCTCCCCAAACTAAAATGCAAGCGTTAGGCTCAAATTTAAACGCACTCACTCAGACTATTCCTTTGGTTATAATGTACAACATTTTAATGAGTGGCGACGATGAGTTTGAAAAACTTGACCCTGCGTTCAGAGATAATGTTTTGTTTATCCCTAGCGGATTGTCGTGGGATGAGAAAAAAGGTCTTAGTTCTTTAAAATTAGATACCGAAGGATACACTATCCCTTTACGTCCTGACTTGTGGACTTTTGTTGCTAAAGTAATACCGGAACATATATTCCAAAGGTATATAAAAGATTCAGAAGACGGTGAAAAAATGATATTGGCCTTTAAACGAGCCCTTATAAAAGGGCTAGCCCTACCAGGCCCTATGCCTACGGGTGTGGGACCAGTCTTAGAAGCATTTTTTAACTACGACCTTTACAGAGACAGACCTATTGTAGGTCGAGGACTAGAGAAATTTGAGGGCTCTCCTGAAGAGCAGTACTCTAGAAAAACCTCTCAATTTTCTATTGCCGTTGCTCAATACGCTAGTGAAGAAATAGGTAAAACAATATCCCCAATGTATATCGACCACATTATGCGTGGAACACTAGGTTATACTGCTGGACTTATTCAGCTATTTACTGAAAGATGGATGGCAGATATAAATGGAATAGTGCTACCGAAAAACACAGGTATCGAAGGTATTATGGCGTGGGAACGCGAAGGAGTTAGAGATATACCTGGGTCATTCCGTCTATATACTTCAGAAGAAGGCAGTAGAAATCAAGCAGATTTTTATGAGCTACGTGAAATGGTATATGATGTATACACGACTTACCAGGCTCTGGATAAAACTACAGGAATAGCTGAAGGAAAAGCTGAAAAGTATAAAGCAGAAAACCTAGAGCTCTATGATATGTACTCAAGTATAAAAGCATTAGATAAACATATGTCTTCAATTCGTAAATTAGAAAATGAAGTATATCGTAATCCAAATATGGAGCCGGCGGAAAAAGAAAAAGAGTTAAGACGATACGCTCAAGAACGCCAAGAGGCGTTGGGGTATTTGGTTGAGTCAGATTATTTTGATAAATCTAAAGGCAGTAAAAAATTAAGACGCCTTATAGAAGAGTATCGTAGAGAAGCTTTCGACGATAATAACGAGTAGCTACTCAAGTCTCCAAACTCTAATCCCCTGAACCTCATTTTCTATTACAACTTTGTGCACGTACTTAAACTCTAGGCGTTCACTTTCTTTTTGTATCGCTTTGATAGCCGATTCAATGTCTACAGCGGGTATAAAAATAGAAGTCCCAGGTTTAAAGTTAGGCCAATCAATCTGATAATCTGTTCCGTTAGTTAACATATTTGGGTATGTCCAATGGTAAATTTTGGATTTGCAGGGACTCAAAGTTTTTGTTGTCAATCCATAAACATCTTACACCCGGTGCACTAATATCTAACCCCTTGTGTAAAATTTTAATATCAGACTTTCGAGTTAAAACTTTATAGTGATTTAGTCCCTTTATAAAATCTGAGTATTCTACTTTTTGTGTTTCTAAGTAGCTTCTCATTATAGATACGGGTATGTAAATAGTATGAGTGTCAGGCTCAAATCTAACTCTTAAGTCCAACACAGGCTTCATAATAGGAGCTTCCCCCATGCCTGTTCGTTTATCTATGTTGTTGTTTATTACTAATGTGCAGCTCTTAGATTCATGTAAAAAGTCTCCAAGTGTCTGTAATGCATCAAAGTCTCTTTGTTTAATCTCGGTTTTACTAAGCTTAAATTCTTCCCCAATAGCCTTATACACTTTATCTATAGATATATTATGTATCCCCAACTGCTTAGCGATTATTGCGCCTAAAAATACGGCGGCAAATAAAGCGGAATACTTTCTATCTGGTCCAACTATCTTTAGTTCTTTATCTATTCGTAACTGCATGGAGGCTAACTGCTCTTTTACTTTGTCTAAATTAGCAATTAAATACTGAGCATATACCTCACCCGCATGCCCATAGTTTTCAAATAGCAAACTAAAAAAGCTATCCGCTTCCTCTTTAGATGTTTGTGTATCAGCAGCCACACGAACTTGAAAGAACCGAGCCATTTCTCCACTTGCTTTAGCCTTGTCCGCAAACATAACAGTTCTGAAATCAGTATTGCTACTCACCACACAAATTAGATTAAAGGTCGTATCATTAGTTCTTTCATTGTTAACTCCGTTACCTAACCTATTTTTACCCCGCCCTGTAGAAACAAACTTTAAAAACTCGTGCAGCGCGTTGGGTTCTACATTAGACATTTCATCAACAGCTGTTGCTAAGTTGTTCATGTATCCTAGTCTATTAATAATGGAGTTTTGCGTATCACCCCATAGATTAATTAGTTTAGCATCGGTATCAGGATTGCCATACACACTTGTCATAGCTTGTAGGATTGTAGTTTTACCTTGCCCAGACTCAGCGTTATATAAATTTACGATAGCTGACTTTTCTCTAGATTTAAAAAACGGCATTAATAAAGAACCAAAAGCACAGAATAAACCGAAGGCTCGTACTTCCATGCCTGGTCTCTCATATATAGAAATAGCCTTTTTCCACAGGTCGTAGCTTCCTTTTTTACTTAAGGTGTGATTAAAATCACTTAAAGCATTCGAGACTGGCACATATTTTATACCAAACGCACTTATCTCTCTATTACCTAATAGAATTTTATTCTTCTGAGACGCGTCTCCAGTATTCCATCCATATTGTTTTTGCATTTTAGCAGCGTTAACATCTCTTTGCTGAGCCTTAATGGAAGCCACAATGTATTCAATAACTAAATCTACTTGTCTACCATGCACAACAATACCTTTATCTACTAAAATAGCACGGGCTTTTTCTTTAGTTAATAAGTCCGAAGTCCTAGCTATAAATTCTTTTACGCCATCTTTAGGTAAATGAACTTTAAACCATGCACACTCAAAATCAATGTCTTCTAACCGTTCAACCAAATAAAAATCATATTCATACACTTGAATACCGTCGTCCTCATCATCAGGCATTGATTTATAAATACCACCATTTTTTCCTCTAAAATAAGGCCAAGGCAAATCCGGTATGTGATAAGTTACTACTGTGTCTAGCGACTCACTGCGAGCTTCAATAGAATTATCAGACCCTTTAGCTCTAGCAATAACTTTTCCGAGTTGTATAGGTGACGTTATTTTCCCTTGATGACTACAACCTTTACACCCTTTAGGTCTTTGAATTTCAAACTCTCTACATGAGTGAGGTCCAGGAATTCTAAGAGCTTTTTCATTAGTCTTATCAAAATTATATTCGGGGTGGTGTTTAGATATATTGTGTATAGCTATCTCTCTGTCTTCACAATGTGTAGCTATGGATAAACCTGACCTCCATAATGGCTCGTCTATTTTAGACTGGTTTAGTATTACATATTCTAACTGTTTGCATCCGTCTCCTTCTCTGATGCGGTTTATAATCTTTAAAAACTTAGAGGTGTGATTACCCAATATAGCTTTGGTAGCTTCGTCCATTGGTCTTTTAGCTTTAGTTTGCTTAGACACTAATTCAACTGGTACAAGCGCAGCTATATCATCAAAAGGAGTATGTTGACCCTCTTGTAAAAGAACAACGTCCTTGGGGTTTTCTATGTCTTTAAAGTTTTTTGTGCCCGGCACTCTAAGTATTCTACTAACATCACTGGTACATCCGTGGTCAGCTGATAGCTTATGTTTTATACATAGGAATTTAAATCCGTCAGCTACGGGTTTCCATATGTCTTTGTTAACGGCGTCTGTAAAAGTCCAATAGCAATGTATTCCATTTCCCGAGTCTACAATAGTAGGCACCGGCAACTTCGTGGCATCAGTAAAAGCTCTTAGCGCTACAAGGCCTTCGTCTTTAGTCCTGTAGTCTTTATACTTTCGTTTCTTTTGGTCGAACCCACAATCTATATCAAGCCATAAACACTTCTGTTCTTTCGCGTTTGTGCTTTTTCTATTATTGCTATCACCCCATGATGACATTGCAAAATAAATATCTTGTTGGTCTTTTAAGAATTTACGTATAGTCTTATCTGCTTCTGCAAAACCTGTTACAAATTTAGGTTGTACTATATTTTGTTGGTCTTTACCTACGATGCAGTATTGCCCTGTGTCGGGCCACACATGTTTTAAAAACTCTAATGTTTGCATTATTATCCTAATGGGTATTACAAAAAACAGGGGGATACCCCCCCTATCAACTAAATTAAACGGCTTAGTTCTTCTATTAGTTCTTTAATCTCAGTCTCTCTTGCGGGTTGTGGCATTGCTTTTCCTGAAAACCAATCATACACTGTCTGACGTGATACATTAAGTTTTTTCGCAACCGCTGCAGCGGCGTACCTTTTAGAGATACACATCTCCCCTAAACGTAAAGCCGCAGGTTTATCACCTTCAACCACGAGAAGAGCTTTTTGGTTTGCTTCTATTACTATCTGTGAATATCCTCTCATGTCTTTACTCCCATTCCGAAACTAAATCATCAAGGCTTATTTCACCCGTTGCTGCTTTTGGCCCTTCAGCTTTCTTAGTTTCTGTAGTTGGTTTTTCGGGTGCTCTCTTAGTAGGTTCCGGTATAGCAGCTTCTACTACAGGAGCGGTTTCGGGTATAGTTTCTGTCTTAGGAGCTTCTACTCGTGGAGTAGTAGGTTTCGAAAAAGCGTCAGTAGTTTCTTGTTTATTAGTTGAAACAGTTAATTTAATTGCGCGTTTGGCCTCTTCTGTAGTGCTTTGTTGTGTACACGTTTCGTACTCTTCATCATTAAGAACTCGTATAGGCTTAAATCCAACTTTGGTACTAGATGAATCCATGTCGAAAGACATCCTAGATACGACAGACATTAAATTTTGATTATTAGCTCTCACGTAATCTGTGTACTCATGCAGTGGTCTGCGTTCAGTATTACCATTTCCGAATATAGATTGCGCCGGTAAGGTTACTTGAAAAATGTCACCTTTCATATCATCAGCTTTAACAACCGCAATACGTCGGCTAAATCTACAAGCTTTGGTTCCGTTAGCACCTGAACCTTTAACGTTTTGAGGACATGATACACATTGTGCCGCTTGAGGTTTCTCTACTGCTACATCAGGTTTTATGCTGTCTGAGGTCCAACATGCAGGCGGAGAAGTTTTTACTCCGGGTTTATACTCCCCCTCAAAATACATGCGGTGTACTGCGGGTGAAGCGTTAACCACAACTATATCAATATGCCTTGCTTCTGACTTATCAATTTCTTTACCATTAACTACTAATCTAAACACATTGTTTCGTATAGAGATACGTTTAGATGTAATACTGCTTCCTGTAATGCTGGCGGTAAATCCGTCATTGGGTCTGTGGGTGGTAGCTACTGCTCCACCTGATTGAAAAATATCTACTTCTGTGTTCATGACTGCTCCTTGTATTGTTTATTCTTACGTATTGAAATGGTGTATTCACTTGTAGCTTGTAGTCCCGGAGGACTTAGTTCCGGGTTATTAAGCATAAACTCTTTCATGTTGCCTTGACTAATTCTTTTTTCCATTAACTCTAATACATCATTAGCCTTTAAAAACTTATGCATTTCGGGCCAGTCAGAAGTCCAGTACCTCGTTTTAAGTGTACGTGACAGCGTGCCTACTGGAGTTTTTAAACTTGTTACATTAAGTTGTTGACATGCTTCGTTTAAAGCATTTTGTACTTGGGAACGTTTAGCTTTGATGTCTTTTACTTCAGTTTCAAGCTTTTCAATAGCTTCACGCATCTTCAGTTCAGTGTGCATCAACTTCTCAATTTGATTATCATCTAGTTCCATAATGGTCCTCTCTTTTTAATTGACATTGTATTGTATTCTAGATTATGGACTATGTCAACAAATAATTTATAAACCTAATTCTGCTTTATATAAATCCACGAGTTTGGTGTGATTTTCTACTTTGCCTTGAAGCATTTTGTATACCCTTCGTTCTACAGGGCTACCTAGTAAGTGTACTACGGTCATAGGGTTCCTTTGACCCGCTCTGTCCATACGCGCACAACATTGTATATAGGTTTCTACTGACATAACAGGGCTCCAAAATACAACAACGTTCGCGGCGTGTAACGTCACTCCATGAGAAGCGGCTTGGGGTTGTATTATTAAAACATGCGGGTTTTTTTTCTCCTGGAAGTTTTTGAATATCTGTGAACGCTTAGTCATTGAGACACTACCGTTAATATAGTCATTACTAATCTTTAACTTAGTTAACTCCGTGGTTAATGTTTTTATACTATTTCTAAAAGGACAAAACACAATCACTTTGTGACTAGCTTCTTGAATAATTTCTTTAAGCGCCGTTAACCTATTAGATATATCAAACTCTATAACTTGTTGTGTATCTGTATACACCGCCCCCGCACTTACTTGCAATAACTTAGTCAACATACTCGCTGCATTTACAACAGTAACTTCTTCACTAGAAGCTTCCATGTATGCGTCTTTCTTTAGTTGATTATAATACTTGGTCTGCTGCGGAGTTATAGGAACCTCTCGTGTGGTATATAAAACATCAGGCAAATCTAAACACTCTTCTTTAGTGTGTCTAATAGCCGGTTGTAAAGTCTTAAACACTATATCTTGTGCGTTGGGCCTTGGGACCCAAGTAAATTGACTTATTTTTTGCATTACCATATCTTTAAATGTTCCGGCATACCTAGGAACAGTTTTAGGTTTAACTATCTTGGCAAGTCCATAAGCATCGGCTGGTGATTGTGCGGCGGGGGTTCCTGTCATTAACCATACCCATGTGTCGTCGGTAATAATTCTGTTCAGTGATTTCCATCGGCGTGTGGTTACAGTTTTAATGTAGTTAGCTTCGTCGACTACTATTAAATCAAACCCCCCTTTTTTAATTTCTTCTTCAACAATTTCAATACCATCGTAATTAATTACCACTACTTCTGTATTCTCGGCTAATACTTTTTTTCTCTTGACCGCTGTGCCATGAGCTAACCCCACAGTTCTATGCATAGCAGTTTTAAAAAAGTCTGATTGCCATGCGGCTTGCATAATTGAAAGAGGGCACACAACTAACATTCTTTTTATGGTGCCCTGCAGCATTAGATAATCGGCTGCCCATATAACACCTGACGTTTTACCAGTACCGGCTTCACTTAAGCAAAAAGCCCGTTTGTGTTTAGATAAAAACTCAGAAGTTTCTTCTTGGTGTTTAAAAGGTTTATATACCCCAGGCCAGTTATAATCTTTTTTTATTCGACTAGGAACATTTTTTAAACGTAAACTCGTCAGTGCAGCTATCTCATTAACACCCCAATGAACCGCAACTTTGTGTACTCCGTTCTCGTAAGACGCAATAACCTTACTCTTCTCTATCATTTCAATAATAGTGTCAGGGTTTTTTGTATTAACAATTAGTGCTCTGTCTTTATATATTTCCATCAATCCTCCTCTCCATTATTTAATTATCTCCACTTCAGATTGGGTTTCTATCCAAAC
>TARA_R110000751_G_scaffold307810_1_pt1 | contig 11362 bp, 11 predicted proteins | sample TARA_R110000751 | Tara Oceans TARA_R110000751 (sample SAMEA4398001) | marine metagenome | biome: Polar Biome; feature: [MES] marine water layer (ENVO:01000295) within the mesopelagic zone...; material: water (ENVO:00002006), including particulate matter (ENVO:01000060) such... | reverse complement strand
AATGAAACCGAAAAGCCTGGCGCAATTTGGTCCGAAGTATCCAACATCCTAGCTTTTTCATTTTCTTTTCTGTGAGCGGTGGGTCAGAAGCACTCTTTGCCAATTTTTGGTTAGAGCTGGTAATGGAGCTACTTGGCAATATGAATGTCTGTGAAGGGAGGGGACAGTTTATCGATACCATTATGCCGCCATTCTTATTCTATTCTTCTCTATGCAAGCTAGTGTAACTGCCGAAAACTCAGATGACTTTGACATCATTTCACGAAGCTCTCTTTTAATCGTTTCAATACGTGCATTATCACTTGCCGTACGATGTGTTTTTTGATTGATCTTTTTGATTTGATCAATTTTTCGTTGACATAGATTCCAGACGACTAATCTTGCATCTTTTAATGGTGTATGATTTAAATGGTAGATGTCAATTGAAACTTTTGCTCTGGCATAATTCCATGGTTCTGAATTTTGGTCTACTGAAGGTATTGCCTTACCGTCATTAGAAAAGAATAATAAATCTGGGTCATTAGGGTTTGTCGGATCGAGCAGATAAATCACTTCATCATCTAATTCATCGGCACAAGTAGCCGCATTACATCCATTTCTTAAAGGGAAAAAAGGACCCTTACCAAATGATTCTTTTTCATCTGAATGTTTATCTTTTCTTAATCTGTTAGAATAAATAGAACTCAATCTATAGTTTGTCCAATCGTAGGCTAACCACCAATAACCATCGCGTTTTATTGGTTTTCCATTAGAATTTATGTTTGCAGCTTCATTTTTTGGTCTAAAATGATCGACATCCATATCTGACATCACCTCTTGAGCCTCAGAATACCAACATTTATTATTTGATAGTCCTTTTAGCACAATTAACAAATCTTGCCAGATTGGGTTGTCTTTAAATATTTTTCGCCTTTCCTCTGCTGTTTTACCTACTAAAGAATCTTTCAATGCTTTTGCATTTGCTTCCCAACCATCAGGAAGAAGATTTTCCAAATTACTTATATCTATGGTTCTCATTCGGAATCTTCTTTAAGTAAATCTTCTAAAATAGAGATGGTCAAATCATCCTGTTTCCGCTGTTCTTCTTCATTGCGTGGTATTGATTTGAATTCAGTCAGATTAGCAACTTTTTCGATGAACTTGGTATACAAAGGATCGCGAGTATATTTATTGAAACCTAATGATTCAAAATACTTCGTGTATTTTTCTAATAATGATTTTTCATCTGAGGATAACTCACCATTCCTTTCCCTTACTTCCAATGATCTATACTCATTCAATTCATTCTGAGTCTCCTCATCCAAGGTGCTCGGTAAATTAAAAAATTCACTGGTCAAAATACCCGCAACACCCAAGCCTTTTGGATCAAAATCGGGTTCAAAGGTTTCAACCTTTTGATATTCTTTTCCTTCTTTATCTATTGCTTTTTTAGTATGAAAAACTCGAATTTCTTCTTTAGTCAATCCACCAATTACCAATGGATCGTGGGTAGTCATTAGAATTTGACTTGAATCGTCTTTGCCTGAGTACTCTTCTAACAAATTCATATACCTCCATTTCCATAATGGATTTAAATGCGTGTCAGGCTCATCAAGAAGAATTAGAGATTCATCTTCTTTTGTGAATCTTAGTAGGCCTAGAACAGTAAGCAGCTGTTGTTCACCTTCAGAAAGTTCTTTAAAAGTAATGTCTCCGTTGATATTAACTTTTTTTACTCTCACTCTTACTTCTTGAATCAAATCTGAAATGTAAGTACTCTCCAGGCTTTTAAAAAATTCTGTATTCGTCCCATATTTCTTTGCTATTTCAATCAGTTTGTCTTGGTTCGAAATATATAAGTAAAGTTGTTCTTGCTTGGGGCTTTTCCTGAAGTCTTCTCTCACGGTATCTTCATGGACGATAGGAGCCATTGAAGCTTCCCATAATTCATCCAAAAAATTACGAACAACCCCGCCAGAGGTCCAAAAATTCAATGGTTTGGCATTCTTTTTATTTTTAGCCCAGATGGGTTCTTTTAGGACAAAAAGAACTGATTCAAGGCCAGTAATTCCCAAGAAATTTTTTAGGAATTCACTTATCTTTTCTTCAGAAAAAGCATAAAAAGCCAGGAGTACGAAATAACTGTGAATTTGTCTAGCATAAAACAAGGGACGAGGCGGTTTATCTATCCCCTCAAGTAAGGCTTTGTAAAATCGTCTCTGATGCTTATCGAAGTGTTCTAGCAAACGATTACTAACACCTGAATAATAACTAAAAACATATTTGGGTAAGTATTCATCTTTATTTCTTTTGATTTCTACTTTGGCGATCATTTTGGAGGAATACTCAATTGCATCCTTTTTTTTAGTTCCTAAGAAAAACTTAGCCTTACCTGAAATATCTGGTCCTCCTTGAACTTTAATAAAGTTGTTTTTGCATTGATACTCAATCTCGTAATTGAAAGTTGTTTGATCTTCTAAGTCAAGGTCTCTGAAAATGATAACAAGAGCCTCTAATAGGTTTGATTTACCTGCAGCATTTTGGCCTAACAAAACCGTATGCATTTTGGATTTATCTAGATCAATTTTAAAATCAATCAGATTTTTAAACTCTTCTATGTATACTTTATCAATTCTCATACTAGTTCCAAATAACCTTTCTTATCACTTTCTTTAATGGTTTTCATTTGCTCAATTTGCAATTTAAGTTCTGCATAAAACGCATCAATATCATCTGGGTATTTTGACATTTTCCAAAGATCTTCGGCATGCGTTTTACCGTTTTCTTTTAGTATTTTGACTAAATCCATAAGCAAGGTTTTACTGTTGTATTTTACTTGTCGTGAAGGTTTTTCTTTTGTAACTGAATTCTTATGAGATAACACATTATTTTCATCTCCCAATAAATTACTCAAAACTGATTGAATCAACATTTCAGAATTTGCTTTGCTAGAAATTATTTCTTTTTCCAGGTTATTACAGTTTGCTTGGAGTTGATTTATTTTCCTAACTATTTCAATTTGTTCGTTTATTGGAGGTAATGGAATCAGAATTGAACTGATTTCTAATCTAGAAATATTTTTCATCGATTCACTCGTTCCCGAAGCCATATTGAAATAGTATTCTCTTGCGTAAGGGCTAATGTTTGAAAAGTTTAAAAACTCTTTATTTACGAATTTAGAAATACTTATTCTTAGAGTTTTGTCATTAAGAAGAAGTTTATCTCTCACATTTTCTCCTACAATTACACTTCTTGCTATTAGTTCTCGAGTGTTTGCTCTAGTAAGAATGAAATCGCCAGTTTTAATCTCCTTATCGATAAAAGGAACCTGGTTTAAAGGAAGCATTTTGTTCTCATTTCCATTAAAAGCCCCCCATGATATTGCACTTATCTTAATGACTCCCCATTGATCTTTATTTGCTGGATAAGGATGGCATTTAGGACTTTTACCTGCTTCTATGTAATTATATAAATCTTGGAATCGGCACCATTTCCACTTTTCAGGTATTTCAAAAGGAATTTCATCTTTATTAATTTGTGGTAATGGCTTTTCCTTTTTAATTATTTTTTCTTCAACGAGTTTTTCTTTTTCTCTTTTTATTTTTTTGAGTAAGTCACTTGCAGGTACAATATTTGGGTTGTGTTGTCTCCAATCTTTGGTTAATTTCCCCTGTACTGCATCTTGTAAAATGGATTCACGAAGTCTCGTTATGTTTTCTTCTTGAGATTCAATTTCCTTTATTAATTCTTGATTTTTTATTTCTGCTTTTTCAATCTCATCCAATACTTTTCTTTGTTCTTCTTTGGATGGTAAAAAAATATCTAATTCAAAAATCTGTTTCGGATGAATCCGTTTTGAACCTACTCCTTTAGCCAAACTTTCTAGCTTTAAATAAAAAGCTCCTTTTTTAAAGAAGTAAAAAACCCATTCTGGATAACAAGATTTATCAATATCAAATGCTGGAATATCTGAACTAGATTCAAATCCATCTAATTCTTGAGGAACAATACCAAAAGCCCCTTTATGCAAATTTTGCTTGCCGTAAATAAATTGTCCTGCCTTCCTGATAAAGTATTTAGTAGCTCCCTTTTTCTCTTTAGCAAGAGGTCTTTTTTCAACACCTTGTATATTTAATCGAACACTAATCCTTTTATCTGCATTGGGTTTTTCTGAAACTATTTTAGATTCAGTGAGAAGCGATCCTAGTTTTACTGTTTTCCAGTCTTTCATAGAAGTGCTTTTTTAATTTCAGCCAATAAATTGGCACTTTTTTGAAATGAGATATCAATTTTAGATAACAATTCCTCTGTCGAATACAATGTTTCTTTTACTGAAGTGCGAGGATTTTTAATATCTAGATTAAAGTTTCTTTGCTTGATTTCATTTAATGTAGCCTTCCATGAATGTTCGTTCTCCTTTCGTTCGATCCACCATTTTTTGATACCATTAAAATGCTTGATGTCAATAGGTCTAGATCGACTAAAGTTCTTGATTCCTTCGGGATTAGGCATTTCATAATACCATATTTCCTTAGTTGACGTTCCCTTTTCAAAGAACAATAAGTTGGTTTTAATTGACGTGTATGGATTAAACACACCATTCGGCAAACGGATTATAGTATGCAGATTGCATTTGGTTAATAATTCTTCCTTAATTCTTGTCTTAACGCCTTCCCCAAAAAGAGAACTATCTGGAAGAACTATCGACGCACGTCCATTTTTCTTTAGAATCTTAACAATAAGAGCTAAAAACAAATCTGCCGTTTCTTTGGTTCTAAATTCCTCGGGAAAGTTTTTCTCTGTACCATCTTCTTCTTGTCCACCAAAAGGTGGATTTGAAAGCACAATATTTACTTGTTTTGAGGCTTTCCAACCGTCAAACTGTTGTGTTAACAGGTTCCCCTTAGTGGTAGCTGGTTTTTCAATGCCATGAAGAATTAGGTTAGTAGTACATAAAAGATGTGGTAGTGGTTTTTTCTCAACTCCCCTAATAGAGTTTTGAATGATTAAAGAACTTTGATCAAACCCTTCCTTTATTGATAAATTGTCCAAGGCACAAGTCAAGAATCCACCCGTGCCACATGCAGGATCCAATATACTTTCACCAATTTGAGGATCAATCATATCAACCATAAACTGAGTTACAGCTCTTGGAGTATAATATTCACCAGACGAACCAGCACTTTGGAGTTCTTTTAATATTGTCTCATAGATATCATTAAAAACATGTCGTTCTAAGTTTTTATTAGAAAAATCAATTTTATTTATCTCGTTAATTACTTGACGGAACAGTGTCCCTTTTTTCATGTAATTGTATGTGTCATTAAAAACTGATTTCACAATTACTGATTGATCTGTATCGGTTGGTTCAATAGTTTTTAATACAGGGAATAATTCGTCATTGATAAATGTTATCAATACATCTCCTGTCAGACCATCTTCGTCTGCTGCCCAATTTTGCCATTTTAGCTTCTCAGGGATTGGACTTTTATATGTTTTTCTTGATATTTTCCATTCTTCTTCTTTATCAGCGAAAATCTTCATGAAAAGCATCCATACCATTTGAGAAATACGTTGGGCATCACCGTCAAGCCCTTCATCTTTTCTCATTATGTTTCTAATTGATTTTATAATAGATGTTATATTGCTCATTTAAATTTTTTCAATTAATTCTGTTTTCAACCATTCAAAAGCGGCTGCTTGATCATAGGGAATACCAGATCTCAATAAAGCTTCCATGTCTCCTGTGAAATCAACATCATTTTCTTTCTCTTCAATATTTAATAGGAACTCTTTTTTACTCGGTGGTCGGTTTTCTGTCGCAAAAGTTATGTATTCTTTGAAGCATGCAATTATTTTTTCAAAGTCCAACTCTAGATTTTGTCTAGCATAGTTTAAATCGAACAAATCACGTCCTTTACTTCGTTGATAAAGTGCTCTTAGCTTTGTTCCTAATAGTTCATTAATGTTGTAAGTTCTTATTTCTGTTTTCCTTGAAAACCATTCACTATTTACCTCGAAAGGAAAGTTCACCCATTCCAGAACGTTAAAGTGTTCCTTGCAATTAATTTCAAGCTTTAGCCGCATTCTGATTTCTTCATACTCTGAAGTAAATCGATAAAAAGCCTTAGCTCCATGCCCTCCGATTTTCGTTTTTCTATCTTCTTCAAAAAAGGTGACAACTTCACCAATTCTTTTCATAATTGGTTTAATGGGACCAGGTCGTATTTGAACAAGGTCAATGTCCTCAGAGTATCTTGGAGCAGGGTTCAAGTACAGTTTGTGGAGTGCTGTGCCTCCCCTAAAAGCAAGATTCGCCTTTAGAAAATCATCTGAGAAAATTTCTACTAATGTTCGACTGATAACTAGGTCTTGTTCTACCTGAGCAAATTCTTTCCATGGAGCATGGCTTTGCCATTGTGCTATGTCAGGTTTAGGAATCATAAGTCACTATCCATTTTAATATTTACATCCACTTTCCACCTGTTGTCAACGGCTCCAGCTTTTTGATTTGTTTTTGGAGAGAGCAATACTGGGAAATATTTATTTGTTCTTAGGTGTTTCAAAATAGGTTGAGTCAAGGTCTCGTCTACTTGCATTTCTTCTAGTATAAAACCAAGTCTTTGTAATGTACTTTTATGTGGGTACCATGTTAAGAGATTTTGTATATCATCTTGATTTATCTCTTCTGAGAGTTCTTCAAATACAGCTAACATCCTATTAATCCCTCCCAATTTGGATTGATGATGAATTAAGTCAACAGTTGTCAGGGCTGGGCTGGAGATTTTGAAAATCCCTGCATCCGATTTTCTTTCTTGAATATTTATGTTTGACCAACTAGAAGTAGTGAAAAACCGAATTTTCAATTCTTTTTTTTGGATGTCACCCATTTTAGGCTTTTCTGTCATCACATATTCTTGTTGGGATTGTTGATGACTGGCTCCATGAAATTTTGCTGCGGTATAAAATCCCAAATAGTAATTGCGATTCAAGCTTTTGAAAAGCTTTTCAGCGTATAATTGAATAGGGATTTTTCCTTGTTTTGAGTATCTAGGTGGTATAATTAAATAGAACCCTTTTCTAAAGTTAACTATTTCTTGTTTTTCTATTAGTCTGGCAAGTTCAAATTTTAGTGAAGTTCCTTCTCCATCAGTATTTTTTGCTATTTCTTCAAGAGAAAAGGAATAACTCTCAATTGACAAAAGATGCTTGATAAATTCTTTAGCGTTCACTTTAGTATAATTTTTATAAAAGTAGTAAAAAATGCTACTTATCGAGAATTATAACTAAGATTTATTAGTGTGGTGGGATGGAAGATTTTAGCTCTTTTAGTTTTTTTGGGAAGGATTTGAGCGATGGCAAGAACCAAATCCCGCCTGGGCGGGACAAGTTGCGCTTGAATGTATGGTTATCAGTTCGACATAGTGGTAACTACCAATTGTATATTGCATAAGGATATTATAATTCTCAATAAACGTCTAATTTAATAAAACTTTTTCGGTGGTCTAGTTATTAATTAGATGGTTTATAGCTCTCCAGACCTCTACCCTATTTTCTGGGGTCTGGATGTAATGGATTTGCTTATTTTTATGGAACTAAAGAAAAACAATTTCTTGAGAAGTTGGTTGCGGGAAACCGTAATTTCAGATGTTTTAGATATATATTGGTCTAATAACAACGGAATAATTAGGCAAGTGGATTACTTCCAAGCCAATGGACAACCGGTGTAGTATAGCAAATACGGCCTTTATGTTTGGCTCCTAAGGATTTTGCTGGACATTCAGTACCGACCGCACGCTTGGTTATTGTAGGCAGTTTTTTATTAGTGAAACTCAATTTTGAGAAGTCAGTAAGACGCACTGAAAATTGCAAGTTGAACTAATCCCACCATTTTCGGCGGGATCTAGGTTCAATACCTCGACCCTTGGGTCGATTCCTATTATTGGGTTCAGGGCCTGCCATTGTCCGCAGACAGGCTTGCCCTGCGGTTTAATACCTTTTATTTCGGAATTTCTTCCACCAATATTTCTTTTCCTGCTTTGTCATAATAAGTAAAGGTCATTTTTTCCATACAAACCGCCCATTTTTCTATACCTGACTGGGCACAGTCCGAACAGAATGTCCGATAATCAGTCTTGCCGTCTTGATGAGTTTTTAAGTCCGTTTTAAACTGTTCTTCGTTAGACTTTTCTGCTACTGTTAACATCTCATATTTTGCAGGGGATGTGATTTTGTAATCATTTACTCCATAGTAGTCGGTATGTCCATCCGCTACAAAAGTTTCATAGTACGTTACACCTAACTTTTTTAGGTCTTGAATATAAGAAGGAAAATCCGCACCTGATTTTACTTTGCCGTGAGATTCTTTAATTTGTTCTATTGTAAACATTGTTTTTTATTTTTTAATTGTTAAAGGATTTGTTGAATTACACGCAATCATAATACTCAAAACTAATAGTATGCTTGTTAATTTTAGAATTGATTTTACCGTTTGTTTTTACATTAAGATTACGATGTAAAGATGGGATGATGAAAACCCTTATAATTGTAAAAAATCGTTTTTCTAAAAGAAGCGTTTAAAATTTTGGGGAGTGTCGCCCGTAAATTGCTTGAAGTCTTTAATAAAATGGGCCTGGTCGAAGAAATTATGTTCGTAGCAGATTTCAGTAAGCGTTTTCGTTTCATTTAGATTGTCAAGTACTGCATTAAAACGAACAATAGAAGTAAGTTTTTTGGGTGTTGTCCCAACTACTTTTCTAAACCGCTTTTCAAATGGGCTTTGGCTGATAAATAGCTTTTCATTCAGCTCTTTTACACGGATAGTTCCCTTACTTTGGTAAATAAGTTTAACGGCTTCAACTATTAATTTGTCTATTTGAATGTCTTTGAGCTGGGATGCTAAAAACTGCTCCACGATTTTTATCCGAAGTTTGTCTGTGTTGGCAATTGCCAATTTTTCTTCAACTTCTAGTATGCTGTTTTTATCAAAAATTTCGTCAAGCGAAAGGCTTAAATTAAAGAGTTCGTTGGCAGGATGTGAAGCAAAATGTGTAAAACCTATTTCGGTAAAGTAAACTAAAATGGTTCCAATGTCTTCTGAATTTTTAAACACTTTATAGCCATCAGTAATTCCTGTTATTCCTGCCGAAGTCAGCTTGCTTACTGTATTTTCTTTTATTGTAGCAAGTTGTCCTTTGTATTGAAAACCAATGACCAGGCCAGATGAAGGAAAAACCTTGTATTCATTAGCCAATTCGTTTTCCGACCAATCAAGGAATTTTTCCCAAGAGTTCAGTTAAACAGGCTTTGATAGATTTTTTTTTTGCTTAAATCACTGGCAAACCAAAACTTTGTTGGTTTATCTAATACTCCGAGATTTATAAAGTTGATTATTAGTCCGGATAATTCATCTGGACTTTAATTTAATAATATTGACCTGATGCCAAGATCAAGTATTCTGAAAATTAATTTTCTCTATTAAATCTTTAAAATATTCAGGGCTCCAAATATTTAAGGCTTCATCATTTCGGATAAACCTAACAACATCCTCCTTAATTCTATTAAAAGAAACCAAATTGATTTTGTGAGACAAGAGCTCGATAATCTGTTCATTGGAAATGCTATCGGCTTGCCAGTCATTTGTATCTTTTGCCCTGGTTAAGAAATGGCTTACATCCAAAGGAATTCCTTTTTTGATATACCATTCCAGATCATACCAATCCCTTCCTTTAACTCTATTTTTCCACTTTCTAAACAGCAGGGCATGCATTTTACCAGCAAATAAACTAGGTTTTGTAAAACATTTCACGTAAAAAGAAAATGGCCGGAGCAATAACTTTTCTTCGGTTGTGAAATTTAATGGAGGTTGTCTATCAACTTCTATTTTTATCTTCAAAGTCTTGTTAGACCGAACCCCAGTTTCTTTGATGATGTCTTCAAGTACAATTTCTTGCCATATAGTTTCAGCTTTCAGAAAAGCAGAATCAATGGCGGTTTGTTTTGTTTTTTGCTTTTCCTTTATACTAACAGTCAGTCCCAATGACTTAAATTCATCTAGAATGGCCTTGAAATAGGGCTCTATTGAAAAATTGGAATCAGGTTTAAGTAAAGAAAAATCCAAATCTTCTGAATACCTATCCAACCCATAAAAAATCCTGAGAGCGGTTCCTCCATAAAATGCTGCTTTCTCAAAAAAATCAGTTCTTGATAAACCTGCTAATGTAATCTCTTGCATTATTTCTCTTAATGCGGATAATATTTCTTCTTCATTTTGAGGATTGTATTCCTCTATCCATTCTTTTATCATAATTGTATCAGCGTTTTAACTAGCATTTTTAGACTACTTTCTTTGGGAGCATTTTTAATCCATAATTCCATCATTTTCGTATCCAATGTGCTTAACACCTCAGTATCCATGCGAAGATCTTCCAATAAAAATTCTTGCGTTTGTTTGATGCTTCTAAGATAAATTTTGGGTGTTAACACAACTTTGTCGCACAATGCTTTTTCAGGTGAAGCTACTAACATTGTTTGCTTAGTCGAATATTCGATATTTTTTATTCCAAAAGAATAATAAGGAATCTTTAATTGTTGGTAACTAAATCGTCCCACAGGAGTTTTGTATAACTTTGAAGTTCTTATGGTCACCGAACTTATTTCATAAGCTCTTTCCGGTATCATGTTCCAATAAGACAAGGCGGACTCCAATGACACATAGCTTGGCCCTCTAAGGTGATTCGCTATTAGAAAAGGTTCTGGAGTTGGTAAGTCCATCTTAGGTCCCGTTATATATAGTCCTCTTCTAATAGAAATAAGCTCTTCGCTTTTAATCAGCTCACTAATTTTATCATTTGGACTCTGATAATCCTTGAGTAATTCTAAAATTAAATGTCTAGATATAGGAGTTTCAGCATATTCCTTTATCATCTTTCTAAAATCCATATTGTAATTGTTGTGTATGATAATCGGATAATTTCCGATTAACTAGCATAAATATAACATTTATATGTAAATATACAAGTATATAATCGGAATAATTCCGATTATGCATTCATAATTTTACAAATATCTTATAGGTGCTTAATTAGATATATTTCGTTACTGCCCTATAAGCATGTATTTTGCAAGAGCTACATTATTGAAATTGAACCGTATAGAGTGATTGAAAATCAGGTAACCTCATAATCATAATGGAAATCTAGAAGTAAAAATCCACCCTCTTAGAAAGTTACTTTTGAGACTACTCCGACAGCGGGTGACAAAGATCAGAAATTAAACCTTTGTTTCTCTCACTAAGTTCTTCCATTACATGGTGGTTGTGTAGCAGACGAGCTTACCTCCGTGCACATAGGTGAAAACAATGCTATTACTAAAGTTTTTTTTT
>TARA_R110000751_G_scaffold1968_19_pt1 | contig 11364 bp, 11 predicted proteins | sample TARA_R110000751 | Tara Oceans TARA_R110000751 (sample SAMEA4398001) | marine metagenome | biome: Polar Biome; feature: [MES] marine water layer (ENVO:01000295) within the mesopelagic zone...; material: water (ENVO:00002006), including particulate matter (ENVO:01000060) such as...... | reverse complement strand
CCGCGGCTCACGCGGCAGAAGTCAGGTCCAGGCGTCGTCGGGTCCAGGTGTCGTCAGGTCCAGGAGTCCTCGACCGCAACGGCGCCGTCGTTGATCAGCTGCGTCACCGCATCGAGAAGCGCCTGCAGGCCGTCGCTGAAGGCGGTGCCGAAGCTTATGGTCAGCATGATGACGCTCGCGGACAGGATCACGAAATCCGCCGTCACCGCGCCATCCTCGCGTGCCACGAGGCGGGAGATATGCTTGTACTCGAGCAAGGTTACGCACCGTTTCTCTGGACTGGCCCCTTGTTACACCATCTCGCAGCTTTCAGCCACATGAACCTAGGGCGCCCCGAGGGCTCGCGCATGGGGCGACCTGTGGTCGCGTCGGCCGGCCCGGCGCCCCGGGGCGGGCGGCTGCGGGGCCTTCTGGCGGCGGGTCTGGCGGTGGTTGCGCTGGCCGGTCCGACGCAGGCGCAGCTCGGCCTGTCGCGTCTGCCGGCCGGTGAGGTCGGGTTTCGCAGCGTGACCCCGCCCGCCCCCGGGACCCGGAAGCGGATTGTCTTTCACGATCAGCCTGTTGCGCCGGCCGTCAAGGCCGCGGCGCAGGGGTTCTGGTCCCGGCCGGAGGCGCGGCCGGAGGTGACGCTAGGGCGTCCCGTCGCGCCGGCGCTGAAAGCCGCCGCGGCCTGGGGCGACGCCGGCGGGCGCAGGGCCGCGTCAGACCGCGCCACGGCCCGCCGGATCATGGCGGCCCACGGCCCGGCGATGCTGGGCGCGGCGCAGAGCTCGGGCCTGTCGCTGAACCTGCTGCTGGCGGTGGCGATCGCGGAATCGGGCGGTGATTCGCGCGCGGTCAGCCCCAAGGGAGCCCGCGGACTGATGCAGCTGATGCCCGCCACCGCCGCGGAACTGGGCGTGGGAGACGCGTTCTCGCCCGCGCAGGCGGCCCCGGGCGCGGCCCGGCACCTCGAGGCGCTGCTGCGCCGCTTCGACGAGGATCCGCTGGCGGCCCTGGCGGCCTACAACGCCGGCGCGGGCGCGGTGGCGAGTCGCGGCGGCGTGCCCCCCTGGGCCGAGACCCGCGCCTATGTCCCCCGGGTGCTCGCCGCCGCCGCGGCGGTGCAGGAGCTGTGCCTGACCCCGCCCGCAAGCTTCCGCGAGCCCTGCGCCCCCTCGGCCGGGCTGCACCGCCCGGCAGCGGCCGCGCCCGCCCCTGCCCGTTCGGCCGCGCGGGGCGCCCGACCGGGCTGGGTCGCCGCGCCGCGCTGATCCCGCCGGCCGGGGAAGCCCCCCGAAATGCAACAGCGCCCCCGCGGCGAGGGAGCCCTGCGATGTCGGTTCAAGCCGGCGGCACGGCGGTCAGTCGACCAGCGTCGCCTCGGTCTTGGCGCGGATCTCGTCCATCTCGACGCCCTCGGCGAGCTCGACGACCTTCAGCCCGCCCTCGACCACGTCGAAGACGCCCAGGTTGGTGATGATCCGGTCCACCACGCCCGTGCCGGTCAGCGGCAGGGTGCATTCCTTGAGCAGCTTCGATTCGCCGGCCTTGTTGGCGTGATCCATGATCACCACCACCCGCTCGACGCCCGCCACCAGGTCCATGGCGCCGCCCATGCCCTTCACCAGCTTGCCCGGGATCATCCAGTTGGCGAGATCCCCGTTCTCGGCCACCTCCATCGCGCCCAGGATCGCCATGGCGATCTTGCCGCCGCGGATCATCGCGAAGCTGGTCGAGCTGTCGAAATAGGCGGTGTGGGGCAGCGCCGTCACCGTCTGCTTGCCGGCGTTGATCAGGTCGGCGTCGACCTCGTTCTCGGTCGGGAACGGGCCGATGCCGAGCATCCCGTTCTCGGACTGCAAGGTCACGTCCACCCCCTCGGGGATGAAGTTGGCCACCAGCGTCGGGATGCCGATCCCGAGGTTCACGTACATGCCGTCCTCGAGCTCCTGCGCGGCTCGTGCGGCCATCTGGTCACGGTCCCAGGGCATTGTCGTCTCCTTCGCGCGCGGCCGCGGGGGCCGGCGTCCTCAAAGATGTCAGCGCACGCCGCGCATGGCGATGCGTTTTCCCTTGCGGTACTGGCCGGCCGAATCCGGGATCGGCTGCGGCGGCTCGACGAACGCGGGGGTCCAGCCGAACTCCGTGAGCCAGGCGGCGAGCGCGGGCTCGGAGGGGATCGAGGACAGCGCCTGCGGACGCTTGCCGTCCCAGATCTGGGCGGGGCCGCCGGTCTTTTCCCAGCGCAGCTGCACCATCGCCCGCTTCTTGCGCGGCAGGATCGCGGAATCGAGGATCACCGCGGAGGCGCCCAGCGCCGAGATGGCGGCGAACAGCTCGTACTGCCGGGCGGTGTGGTAGAGGAAACCCAGCACCATCACGGTGTCGATCGAGCCCGGCTCGATCTCGCCGATCCGCTCGAACATGTCGCCTTCCAGAAAGCGCCAGCGGCTCTCGTCGACCTGGTGGAAGCGCAGGTTCTCGCGCGCCGCCTCGGTGTGGTCGGCGCGGGCCTCGATGCCGGTGACATGGGCGGCGCCGGCCTCGAGCGCGGCATAGCTGAAGCGCCCGTCATGGCAGGCGAGGTCCAGCACCCGCTTGCCGGTCAGCAGGTCGGCGTTCGCCTCGATGATCAGGCGGTGGCGGAAATCGAGCCGCTGCAGGTCCGAGGCCACGTCCGAGGTCTCGGCGAAGCGGGGGTGGTTGGAGAAGAAGCCGGGCGGGGGCGGGGCCATCGGCGCGGCCTCGACCGGGCCGCGGCCCTTGCCGCCGCCCTGGCCCTTGCCGCCACCCTTGCCCCGGCCCTTGCCGCCCTGGCCCTGGCCCCGGCCCTTGCCGCCGCCGCCATTGCGCTTGCCGGCCCCGCGCCCCTTCGAGGGAACGGTCTCGGTCGCGTCGTTGTTGCGCCAACCCATGATCAGGCAGCCCTCGTCGTTCGTTTCTCGATGCGTTTCTCGAACCGGCCCTGCACCAGGCGGTGCACGAAGACGCCCGGCAGGTGGATCGCGTCGCCGTCGAGCTCGCCGGGTTCGACGATCTCCTCGACCTCGCAGACGCAGACCTTGCCGCACATGGCGGCGTCAGGATTGAAGTTCCGCGCGGTCTTGCGGAACACGAGGTTGCCGGTGGTGTCGGCCTTCCACGCCTTGACGATGGCGAGGTCGGCGACGATGGCGCGCTCAAGGATATAGGTCTGGCCGTCGAAGTCCTTGTGCTCCTTCCCCTCGGCGATGCGGGTGCCTACGCCGGTCTTGGTGTAGAAACCGGGGATGCCGCAGCCGCCGGCGCGCATGCGCTCGGCCAGCGTGCCCTGGGGATTGAACTCCAGCTCCAGCTCGTTCGAAAGATACTGGCGCATGAATTCGGCGTTCTCGCCCACATAGGACGAGATCATCTTCTTGACCTGCTTGGTCTGCAGCAGCACGCCCAGCCCGAAGTCGTCGACCCCGCAGTTGTTGGAGGCGATGGTCAGGTCCTTCGTGCCTGCGTCGCGGATCGCGGCGATCAGGTTCTCGGGGATGCCGGACAGGCCGAAGCCCCCGGCCGCGATGGTCATTCCGTCGAACAGGAGGCCGTCGAGCGCCTCCGCGGCGGAACCATAGACCTTCTTCATGAATCTCCTCCGGATCGCGCGGGGATGCCGGGGGATGAAAGGGCGCGAGGGCCCTCCCCGGCCCGGTCGTCCCCTTAGTTGCGCCCCCTCGCCCTTGCTGTCAACGCAGGTGCAGCAGGGGGGCGCAGGGGTTTCGGGACGCGGTCAGTTTGGCGCGCGTCCCGGCCGGCCCGAGGCGGTCCCCGGCGCCCGCGCGCGCCTCAGCACTCGGCCAGCGCGCGGTCCATGACGGCCATGGCCTCGTCGATCTCGTCTTCGGAGACGGTCAGCGGCGGGGCGATGCGGAAGATCGAGGTCATCCCCTCCAGCGCCGCGATGTTCACCGACAGGCCCAGCTCCATGCAGCGCTTCATCACCGCCTTGCCGTAGGCGTTGGCCGGCGTCTTCGAGGCCCGGTCCTCGACCACCTCCAGCCCGCACAGCAGGCCGCGGCCGCGCACATCGCCGATGCGCGCGTGCTTCTGGCCGAGGTCGCGCAGGCGGCCGCGCAGCACCTCGCCCATTTCCCCGGCGCGCGCGGCAAGACCGTCGCGGGTCACGATCTCCATCACCTTCAGCCCCACCGCCGCCGGCAGCGGATCGGAGACATGGGTAGTGTAGAACAGGAACCCCCGCTCGGCGCAGGTCTCCTCGATCTCGTCCGAGGTGATGATCGCGGCCAGCGGCAGGCCCGCGCCCAGCGTCTTGGACAGCGTGAGGATGTCCGGGGTCACGCCGTCGCGCTCGAACGCATACATCAGCCCGGTGCGGCCGAGGCCGGTCTGCGCCTCGTCGAGGATCAGCAGCATGCCGCGGGCCTCGCATTCCTCCTTCAGCGCGCGCAGGTAGCCCTCGGGCAGGTCGAGGATGCCGCCGGTCGACAGGATCGGCTCGGCGATGAAGGCCGCAAGCCCGCCGTTCGACTGCGCGTCGATCAGGCGGAAGTCGGCGGCCAGCAGCTCGCGCCAGCCGGGCCCGTCCTCGCCGAAGCGGGGGCGGTAGGCCGAGGGCGCGGGGATCGCGAAGGCGCCGGGCATCCCCGGCCCGTAGCCCTTGCGCCCGGCCGAGAACGTGGCCGCCGCCGCGCCCCCGGTCATGCCGTGCCAGGACTGGGCGAAGGAGACCACCTCCCACCCCCCGGTGAAGCACTTGGCCATGCGGATCGCGGCCTCGTTGCTCTCGCCCCCCGTGGACAGCAGCAGCACCCGGTCCAGCCCCTCGGGCAGCGAGTCGGCCAGCGCCTCGGCCAGCGCCACCACCGGCTCGCTCAGCATGCCGGAATAAAGATGCGCCAGACGGCCGGCGTAGTCCTGGATGGTCTCCACGATCTCGGGGTGGGAATGGCCCAGCACCGCCGACATCTGCCCCGAGGTGAAGTCGAGGACCGAGGCGCCCCCGGCCGTCTGCACCCGCGCGCCCAGCGCCGAGACGATCTCGCCGTCGAAGAAGTCGGGGCCGTAGCGAACCATGCGGCGGCGGGCGCGGGTCATGAAATCGTCGGTCATCCTGTCTCTCCTCGGCGCGATCGGGTTTCGCGCAGCATGGGCGAGCGCGCCGGCGAGAGGGCGTCGAATTTCGCCCGACGGCGGGAAAAACTCTCGCGACCCGGCCCGATGCGCGAGAAACTCGACGGGTCGGGAGACGAGGGGAGAGAACCATGTTCGACGGAATCGACCGCCGGCTGCTGCTGGCCCTGCAGGAGGACGCCCGACGCACCAACGCCGAGCTCGCCGAGGACGTGGGTCTGTCGATGTCGGCCTGCGCCAAGCGCACCGCCCGCCTGTGGTCGGAGGGGCTGATCGCAGGCGCCGTGGCGATCCTCGACCGCAGGCGGTTCCGCCGGCCGGTGACGGCGATGGTCACGGTCACCCTGACCTCGCCCACCGCGCGCAACTCCGACGCTTTCGTGCAGGCGATCCTGCGCCACGCCCAGGTCCAGCAGTGCCACGTGGTGACGGGGGACTTCGACTTCCTGCTGATGATCCAGGAGCGCTCGATCGAGGCCTACCATGACTTCGCCATGGAGGTTCTGGGCGCCCTGCCCTTCGTGCAGGCCTACAAGACCACCTTCGTGCTGCGCACCTGGCGCAACCGCGACTCCCTGCCCGGCTGGTGCCTCGAGGCGCCCGAGCCGGGCTGAGCGGCGCGTCCCACGGTCGCCCCGGGACTGGCGCGGCCAGGAATGGGCGCCATTTTAAAGGTCGATCAACATTTCCCGACCAGACAGCGCAGGCGGCCGTTCGGGTCGCCGTTGCCGCCGCCGGGTCCCTTGGATAGGGTCGCCCTGACCCATGGGAGGATGCCCAATGAACGTCGCGATGACTTTCCCCGTGAAGCTGAAAGACCCCTCGCTGCTGACCGGCCGCGCCTATATCGGCGGGCGCTGGCGGGACGGCGACGGCGGGGCCTCGTTTCCGGTCACCAATCCCTCGACCGCGAAAGAGATCCAGGAGGTCGCCGACTGCTCGGTCGCGATGACGACCGAGGCGATCGACGCCGCCTATGACGCGCAGAAATCCTGGGCGAAGATGCTCGCCTCCGAGCGCAGCGCGCTGGTCGAGAAGCTCCATGACCTGATGGTCGAGAACGCCGACGACCTCGCCGCGATCCTGACCGCCGAGCAGGGCAAGCCCCTGGCCGAGGCCAAGGGCGAGATCATGTACGGCGCCAGCTTCCTCAAGTGGTTCGCCGAAGAGGGCAAGCGCGTCTACGGCGACACCATTCCCGCCGCCGCCCCTGGCAAGCGGATCATCGTGATGAAGCAGCCGGTCGGGGTCGTGGCCTCGATCACGCCGTGGAACTTCCCCAACGCGATGATCACCCGCAAGATCGGGCCGGCGCTGGCCTCGGGCTGCACCGTGGTCGCGCGGCCCGCAAAACAGACCCCGCTGAGCTGCACCGCCATCGCCGTGCTGGCCGAGCGGGCGGGCTTCCCGCCGGGCGTGTTCAACGTGATCACGTCCTCCTCGGCCTCGCCCATCGGCAAGGAGCTTTGCACCAACCCCAAGGTGCGCAAGCTGACCTTCACCGGCTCGACCGAGGTCGGCCGGATCCTGATGGAACAGTGCGCGGGCGACATCAAGAAACTGAGCCTCGAGCTCGGCGGCAACGCGCCCTTCATCGTCTTTGACGACGCCGATCTCGACGCGGCGGTCGAGGGGGCGATGGGCTCCAAGTTCCGCAACGCCGGTCAGACCTGCATCTGCGCCAACCGCATCTATGTGCAGAAGGGCGTCTACGACCGCTTCGCCGAGAAGCTGGCCGCCAAGGTCCATGACCTGAAGGTCGGCGACGGCTTCGCCGAGGGCGTGGCCGTGGGCCCGATGATCGACATCCCCGGCATGAAGAAGGTCGAGGAGCATGTGAAGGACGCGCTCGACAAGGGCGCCGAGATCGAGTTCGGCGGCTTCCCCCACGCGCTGGGCGGCAGCTTCTACACGCCCACCGTCCTGACCGGCGTGACTCAGGAGATGATGGTCGCGCGCGAGGAGACCTTCGGCCCCGTCGCCCCCCTCTTCGCCTTCGAGACCGAGGACGAGGTGGTGGCCATGGCCAACGACACCGAGTTCGGGCTCGCCTCCTACTTCTACTCCCGCGATATCGGCCGCTGCTTCCGCGTGGCCGAGGCGCTGGAATACGGCATCGTCGGCGTCAACGACGGCCTGCCCTCGACCGCGGTGGCGCCCTTCGGCGGCGTCAAGCAGTCGGGGCTGGGGCGCGAGGGCTCCAAGTACGGGATCGAGGACTTCCTCGAGATCAAGTACCTCAGCCTCGGCGGCATCTGAGCGGCGCGACCGTCGCACGCGGCGCGCTTTCCCGCGCGCCGCTTGCCCGGCCGGACCCTCCGGCCGGGATCGCCCCTGCCTCCCGCGGGAGTCCGCCGGCTCGCGGGCGCGGCCCCCACAGGCGCCCGCCCCGGGCCTGACCGGGGACCGTGCGCCAGCGGCGCCAGGCGCTGCGGCGCCCGTGTCGGCGCCGGATCCACGCAACGACAGACGCCCTCGGCCTCGCCGTCGAGCCAAGCGCGCCTATGTGAGTCCGGGGCGGGCGGCCGCGGGAGCCTGCCGGCAGCGCCGCCAGCCAGCCTTTCCCCCTCCGAACCGGCAACCGACCTTCGCACGCATGACCGTCTCATTCGACCTGCCGCTCGACACGCCTCGCCTGCGCCTTCGGGCGCCGGGCGCGGCTGACGCGTCGGCGCTGGACGCGATCTTCTCCGATCCGCTGGCGATGGCCGGCGCCGGCGGCCCGCGCTCCTCCGGTTTCGGCGAGTCCTGGGCGCTGGAGCAGCGCGCCTGCCTCGCGGCCAGCGCGCCCGCGGCCCTGGTCATCGAGCGGCGCGGGCGCGAGGGGCTGGCCGGGATCGCGGGCCTGAGCCCCGGAACTTCGGCCGAGGCGCCGCGGCTCGCGCTGCTGATCGCCCCCGCCCAGCGCGGCGAGGCCCTGGGCGCCGAGGCGGCCGCCGCGGTGCTGGTCGCCGCCTTCGCCCGGCCCGCAATCTCGCGCAGCCCGGTGACCCGCCGCCCCCTGTCGCGCCCGCCCGACCCTGACGAGACCCCCGCCCGGATCGAGGCGCTGGCCGCCCCCGGCAACGCGGCCTTGATCCGCACGCTCGAACGGGTGGGCCTGCGCTACGCCTCTCTCGACCTGCGCGCGGGCGTCCAGATCTACGCGCTGCACCGGCCCTGAGGGCCGCCGCCCGCTCTCGCCCGCGTGAGGCGGGGGCGCCCGGGCGGTCTGCGACGTTGCCCCCGGCGGGATCGGGCGCCTATCGTCGGACATGAGATTCAGCGTCGCGCGCCCCGCCCTCGCCCTGATCCTCGCCGCCGCCGCGGCGCTCGCCCCGCGCGCGCCCCAGGCGCAGACGCCCCTCGAGGTCGATGTCGAGCTGGTGCTGGCGGTCGACATCTCCCGCTCGATGGACATCGAGGAGCTGCGCATCCAGCGCGACGGCTACGTCGCCGCCCTTCGCGACCCGGAGGTGATCCGCGCCATCGAGGGCGGGCTGCTTGGCCGGATCGCGGTGAAATACTTCGAATGGGCGGGCCCCGGTCGGCGCGGCGTGGTCAGCGCGTGGACGCTGCTCGACGGGCCGGGCGCGGCGAACGCCTTCGCCGACGGGCTGGCGGCGGGGCCGATCTCGGCGGCGGTGGGCACCTCGATCTCGGGGGCCATCGACTACGCGCTGGACGCGTTCGAGGGCAACGGGTTCGAGGGGCTGCGCCGGGTCGTCGACATCTCCGGCGACGGGCCCAACAACGCCGGGCGCCCGGTGACCGCGGCGCGGGACGAGGCGGTGGCGGCGGGCGTGGTGATCAACGGGCTGCCGCTGATGATCAAGGCCAACGACGGGCCGTTCAGCCTGCGCGAGCTCGACATCTACTACGAGGACTGCGTGATCGGCGGACCGCTGAGCTTCGTGCTGCCGCTGTGGGAGCAGGGGAAGTTCCCCGAAACCATCCGGCGCAAGCTGATCCTCGAGATCGCGGCGCCGCGCCTTGCCCCCCCGCCTTCCATCGCGACGCCCGCGCGGCTGGCGCCGATCCCCGCGCAGCTCGGCCTCGGCGGCCAGGCCCGGGCGCCGCGGATCGACTGCCTGATCGGCGAGAAGCGCCGCCAACGCTGGATGGAGGGCGGCGGCTGGGAGTGGTGAGCCCCGGCCCCCGGGCCTCCAGCCTTCAGGCGCTTCGGCGCAACCTTCGCAGCGCCCGGAGTCTCGCAAGCCGCCGCGCCATGGCCGAGGGCTCGGCCCCCGTCGGGCGGGCCGGGCCGGCGCGCCGGATCGGCGCCGCCCCCTCGACCTCAGGGCCCGCGCCGTGGCCGGTCTTGTCCCAGTAGGCCGGCGCGGTCACGGATTCGACCAGCGCCTTGAACGCCGCCAGCGTCGCCAGCGGCCAGTAGAACGGCAGCAGCAGCGCGCGCGGCAGGCTCGACCGCCAGCCCGCCCGTCGCAGCCCCACCATCACCGAGGCGAGCAGGATCCCCTGCCCCGCGTGCATGAACCCCAGCAGCGACAGCACCACCCACCCCGGCTGGGCCAGCAGCGCCGAGCCGCCGGCCAGCAGCGGCCAGGCGAACAGCGCCGTCCAGAAGAGCGGCTGCGACAGGAACGCCGCCCCCGCGCCCACGAAATGCACCTGCATGCCGAGGAACCCCCGCCAGCCGAGGTCGCGCCACAGGCGCAGCGGGTCGCGCATGTGGATCTGCCAGGTCTGCAGGTAGCCCTTCTGCCAGCGCGAGCGCTGTCGCAGCCAGGCGCCGGCGCGGGTCACGGCCTCCTCGCCCGTGTCGGAGTCGATCATCCGGGTGACGAAGCCCGCGCGCGCCAGGCGCACGCCGAGGTCCGCATCCTCGGTCACGTTCCAGGCGTCCCAGCCGCCCAGCCGCTCGAGCGCCCGGCGGCGGATGAACAGCGATGTGCCCGCCAGCGGGATCGGCGCCCCCAGTCGGGTCAGCGCCGGCAGCACAAGGTGGAACCAGGCCGCGTATTCCATGGCGAAGCAGCGACTTACCCAACCCTCCGCCCCGTTGGAGATCTTCAGCCGCGCCTGCAGGCAGGCGACGCGCGGGGGCGAGCGGGCGAACCCCTCGACCGCCTTGCGCAACTGGTCTGGGTCGGGGCGGTCCTCGGCGTCGTAGACGCCCACGATGACGCCGCGCGCGAAGTCGAGCGCGTGGTTCAGCGCCCGAGGCTTGGTGCGCGGCCCGCCCGGCGGAGCGGGAATCACCCGCAGCCAGGGGGGCGGGTCGGCGGCGGCGATGGCGGCCACGGTCTCGGGATCGTCGGCCTCGACCGCGAGAATCACGTCCAGCCGCTCGGCCGGGTAGTCCAGTCGGCGCAGCGCGGCGATCAGGCCGGGGGCGGCCTGAGGCTCCTTGTAGAGGGCGATCAGCAGGGTGACGCAGGGCAGCAGCGTCGCCTCGGCCGCGGGGGGAGGATGCGGCGGCTCGGGCCGCATGAACAGGGCGGCGATGCGGACCGCCATGTTGGCGGCGTTGAAGACCAGCGCCACCAGAAACACCAGCGCCAGGGTCGGCCCGGGCGCGAGCGCCGCCGCGACCGGGACCGAGAGCAGCGCAAGGCCGAGCGCAAGCCGCGCCCGCGGCGACGAGAGCCCCTGCGCCGACAGGCTGCGCGGCGCCCGCCCTGCGGCGCGGGCCGCCCGCCGCTCCCCCGGCACGGCCATCAGCGCGGCGTCGAGCCCCGAGGGCGGGCAGATCGCCACCCGCAGGCGGATGTCGCGCGGCAGGTCGAAGGCCCGCCGCGCCGCCTCGGGATCGCGCATCAGGCGCATGGGATCGGGGCTGACCAGAGTCACCTGCCGCGGGTCGCCGGCATCGCGCCGCCACGGCACGGCCCGCCAGGTCACGATCGCCTGCAGCGGGGTTTCGGCCAGCAGCGCGGGATCGGGAGGCTCGGCCGCGAGGTCCACGGCCGCGATCCCCATCTGCCGGCCCAGCACGCGGGCCAGCGCCTCGGGCGAGACCAGGCCGTGGGCGGCCAGGATCTCCCCCAGCGGCGCGCCGGAGCGGCGCTGGCGGCGCAGCGCCACGGCGATCGACAGTTCGGAGGCCGCGCCCTCGCGCACCAGCAAGGCGCCCAGCCGCTCCGTCGGGGGACGGCGCGAGCGGTCGGACGGGGCGGCGGGGAGGACCTCATGCGGGTCGCCCCGCCGCACCGAGGGGGCGGGTGACGGGGACATGCCCGGTCGCAACCTCCGCGCAGACAAAGGGGTCGGAAGCGCGAAGGTCGCGGATCAGGGTTAAGTATGGGTAAAGCCGGCGGCCGG
>TARA_R110000751_G_scaffold177262_2_pt1 | contig 11366 bp, 5 predicted proteins | sample TARA_R110000751 | Tara Oceans TARA_R110000751 (sample SAMEA4398001) | marine metagenome | biome: Polar Biome; feature: [MES] marine water layer (ENVO:01000295) within the mesopelagic zone...; material: water (ENVO:00002006), including particulate matter (ENVO:01000060) such as...... | reverse complement strand
GCAGACGGCAATGGTCCAAACCATGGTGGTAAACACTTTGGTTCTGCTTTTGATCGTAATCAATCAACCCCTAGCCTTATTGTGACTTAATGAGAGTAGAAGAAGCTGTACGTCGCCTTAATGGATATCTGCAACGCCGTGGTAAGGTGGATGGCTCTGGTGGGTGGACTGAGGAGTATCTGTTAGATTTGCTGACAGATGCCAATATGGACATGTATCACCGAGTGGTGAATTACGGTCCTGAGATATTCCAGCTGAGTGATCATTTTGTATACGAAAAAGATGCAGAAAGCGTTGACTTGAACTCAAAGCTCAGTGGGTTGCCAATGGCAATTTGGTACGCTGGTATCCTAAACAAGAATGAGGACTTGGGTCCAAATAACCTTCCCTCCCCAATTCAGATGGTTCGTAGAACAAACTTAGACCAGTCTGGGTATTCTGGTGGGATTCGTTCTTCAACGGTAGAGCTTGTTACGAATGGTGCTTCTTTCTCACTTAATGGTGTAGGTGGATATAACTCTTTTCAGGGATATTACCTTGGTAGGAGATTCTCTTTGAGGTCCATTCCTTCTGAAGATGTCTACGTGTATATGCGATGGACTCCTGATGCTCTTGCTCCATTGTTGGATAAAGATCAGGACTTACTCAATGGTTTTTTACCCCAGTTTCACCCGGCAATTGTGTACAAAGCTGCAATCCAGGCGAAGAGCGCCAAGGGTGAGGACATCTCCCAGTTGAATGCTCTTTACCAAGATGCAATTGGTCAGTACGATTCAAACATCAAGATGGGATGCAAGCAGCGACAAAGGCAACAGCCACAGCAGCGGGATCCAATGCGATGGGAGTATTAAATGAGAGTCTCATCTCCCCCAATAGCAATGTATGCCCATCCTTTCAAGGGAATGGATACCCGGAAGTCTAAGGCGATTGACTCACCAAGCCTTCTGCTAAATGTAGACCTTTCTGATAAGGGCATATTAAAGGAGCGACCTGGGGTTAAAATATTCGCAAGCCCAAGTCTGATAATACATGGGTCACGGTTCTATGGCTATAGAGTTGCTGGGATTCACTCCTATGTACACGATGGTGAGTTTTTCCTGTTTTCCATTGTCACAAACAGAGTTAACCAGTCTGTCCACTTAGTTATTTTTGCAGAGGATGGATCAGGAAAGGCTTGGTACAGGTTAAACACATCAGACATCATCACTGGCCATGCTCGCTCCCACGGTGGAGTCACAGCTACGGATGATATCTTTTATCTAGAGCCATACAATGACAAGCTTTCTTACTCATTTGCTTCTGCATCTAGGTTTGTCTTTTTTGGAAATGGGGAAGGTCATTTCTGGCGAATTGAGATTCTTGACCAGAATCGTGAAACTGCAACACCAACCAATGGACAAGGCCGAAGCTTCACCGTGAAGGCCAATGTGTTTGAACTTGGCACTAAGTCGCTGATCAATTCATACATCACATCAAATTTAAAGCCATCTGCTATGGCATACTTCTACGGGCAACTGATACTTTCTGGATTTAAAAAGAGTCAGTTATGCTCATTGAGCAAGGTCATTCCCCCAAAGGAAGAGAAACTATACGATGTTCCAGCCGAAGACCTTCTTGATACCCAGAGAACTGTTCTGTCTGTCGCCCCTGGATGTGTCTTTATTTGCGAGCCGTACTTATACGACTCATTTCCAGTGGAAGACCCAGGTGGCTTCTATCGGGTAATGAATGAAGCTGTAATTGCAGTAGCAACATTGAAAGAAAACTTCTTTATGTTTGGGAGAGACAACCTCTACAAAACAATGGGTCATGGCTCAACAAAGCCACAGGTTGTGAATATCCAGCCTGTTTCCATAGCAGGTCACTCCTCATTTTGTTATTTTAAGTCTTTCATCTTCTTTGTCGCGACAGACGGTTGTTATGTGATTGACGGCAACTCAGCTCAGAAGATCTCAAAGGAAATGGATTCACTCTGGTTTGGCACAGATGTGCCTCAGACGACACGATATGTTTCTGGAGAACTCTCTGAGTCGGCATACCCTTTCATTGTAAATAAAAAAGCACTTCATAATGCCAAGTGTATCAATGACAAAGACCGTCAGCAGATTATGGTTTCTTTGCCGGGTAATGGATCTATAAGTAACAATATGGTCTGGGTTTTTAATTACTCAGACCTTGTTGAGGGTGTTGGTCCTGGGAAATGGAGCATATGGTGTTCAAATGAAGAACCTGTTTACCAAGGAACAAGGCTTGCTCCCGGGACTCCCTTTGCAGATGCTGCTGCTACTGACCCAGCACTTGTATCAAATACCAGCAATTTGTTTCACTGGGGAAACGTAACTGAGACAACGATAAATGGAGAACAAAGGATATTCTACTCTAGCACCCCAAACCTAGCGGGAACCTACCCGGCTTCTGCTTTCTCCGGACACATTTACGAGTTTGGCCAGACAACACTTGATGTTGAAACAAATGGAACTTATGACCGAGCTGGAGAATTTATTGTGCAAGAGGTGACCGTCCCTTACAAGGTCGTAATAAGCCTTGGGCTGGTTGGTAGGGTGGATTCTGAAGGTCGAGTCATCTGCACTGATATTGTTGCCAGAAGAAAGCAATTGGCAATGAATCAAGAAGAGAACCCGTCATCCTCCACGCTTCTGGCGGTTGTTAGGTCTGAAGGTGAAGGTCTGAAACACTTCGATGTGTCAGAGACAGATGTCGAGTTCCAAGATATAATGCTAAATGCACAACAGGGTGTAAGCGAAAATACAAAGTCGGTATTAAACACCTTGGTCCTTGGAGCCTCTCCTGCGGGCAGTAACGCCCCTCTTATGGGTTCCGAGTACTTTGACACATATGCTCGCGTCAATGTCCCTGACGAGGAAGGTAGAGCGGCCTATGTAGATCTTCTGTCAACACAAACAACAGAGCCTCACCGACTCCAGATATCTGAGATAAGAGTGCTAGGTTCTGTAAAAGGTGGTTCCCAAAGGGAACAGTCCTAGATATAGTCAAAACACAAAGAGGGAATAATGGGTTATATTACTATAAGCGGCGACACTGATGGAGACTTGCATACCGCAGCTCTCCACAACGAAAAGTTTGGGACCATCGTTAGCACGATCAATGGTAATATCAACCATGACAACCTTGCTTATCCAAATTCAGACTTGTTGATTACGTTCAGTGCCGCAAAGGCAGTGGCCGGAGGGTTCAATGCTGGGTGGGCGGAACTGAGTGCAGTTACCTCAGCTGCACCGACTTCACTAACGCCAAGCGGAGTTAATGGTAAACACAATATAGTCATGTCTAGCATTACTAGGATCCCATTTGCTGGCACCCTAAATGGAGACGTTAAGTTAATTGTTTTAAAAGATTCCACTTTTACGGACGGGTTAGACCTTACTTTTTCACTGCAAAGATCTAACACCGTGTCTGATGGCGCACTTGGCACTGCAACATGGACCACAATTAGCCAAGTAACCGAGGACTGCCATAACGGGACTCCACTGTTTAAAGACCTGGTGTTTGGAAGCACAAGCGGCCAGGCATTTACTGCAAATCAGTATTTCAGGCTTGTTGTGACAAACAAAGCGAGTGGAGGTGTCACCCCGCTCCCACCGAACCTAATAGTTAATTTAAGAATAAAAGCCCCTCACGTTTAGGATTTAAAATGGCACGATTACCAAAGGGACCAAGCAATTCAGCCAATATGGGGGCAACCCCAGGCACGCAGCAAACTGCACAACGCAATGTTGCCGTAGGTGGTCTTAACCCAAATATGCCTAGAGGCCCGCAAGTTCAACGTCAGGCTGCCAGTCCATACCAGCAATCCCTAAGAGGGCAAGGACCAGTTGCGAGACCTGGAGGGCAAGCGTTACCGCAAAGACCAGCCCAGCCCAGTAGGCAGCCAACAAGGCAACCGAGTAGAGGGCCAGTTGGAGATCGAGAAGTGTCAGGTAGAACAGTGACTAGAGGATCTGCAATGGACGCTGGTCGCGGTTATAATATATTCCAAGGAATGTCTACCCCTGAGATTGTCAGCTCAAACAGGGAAATGGGTATGTCCAACATGACTGCCCTCCCATCTTTGGTGCCAGAAGCAAACAACCGATACTTGAATCCAGGCCGCCAGCAACTCCTTCAGCCCCTTGATTATTCTCAAGAATCAAAAAATAAATTCAATAAAGATAACCTCAAAGAGGCCAAGCAGGAATACGGAGCGGTGGGAGATTTGGAAGAAGCTACCGAATCAGGCACCCACCAAAGGGAGGATCCAAAAGAGTTTACTCCATACGTTCCAAGTCAATCGACAGACAATATATCAAAGCAGGAAGAGAATATATCATATATGGAAGACCTTATAAATGATGAGGTTATTGGTATTGATCCCGACAAAAAGGCCGCAGCAGAAGAAAAAGTATCTTACACTCTAGCGCAACAGCTGCAATCAACTTTGTCAGGAATTGATCGTGCCATGGCGATGAATGGAACCTTTGGGTCAGGCGCTCACTCGTTTGCACTAAACAATGCAACTGCTGAAGCAATGAAAATATGGGCAGATAAGAGTGTCGCATTAGATATTATGGACATAGAGCAAGCAGAAGTAGACCAACAGCAAATGATTGAGAACCTTAGTGGGCTTACTGATGATTATGCCGATATCGAAAGACAGTGGATGGAATGGGAAGCTTCCGACCAAAATGCTGAGACAATCAACACAGAGAAAGAAAAATTAATAATTATGGCTGAAGCGAATCTTATTGCACAAGCGGAAATGTATAACGAGGACTTTGCTACCCAGATAGCAGATGCGATAACACATGCATCAGAGTTCACTGATGGCGGTCTATCTATAGCATATATAAATCAACTGTCTGCGCTTATGGGTGCAATTAAAACATTTATAGCGAATGGCGGAGACTATGGAGTGGCACAGGATATGTTAACAGATGGTCTTGATGAATTTTATGGGCAATTTGAAGGGCAATACTAGGGTGGTTTAAATGTCAGCTAGATTTTCAATACATAGTGATCCAAACTACGCCATCAAAAAAGAGCAAGTTAAGATCCAAAAAAGAGATATGCGCCTAAGAGAGCAAGAGGCTAGTCCTGGCATGACATTTCTCAAGGCTGGTATAAACACAGCTGCGAAAACATTCGGGCAGATTGCTGTAGAGGCAACAAGGCAACACTTCCTTGGTGGTAAAGAGCGCGATGAGGTCCAGAAAGTAGCCAGTGTTGATGTTCCAATTTATGGTCAGAAGATGGCAACTCAACGGACGAAACTTACTAATAGATCTAATGAAGAGAGAACCAGAAAGCTTCAAGATGAGACTACAATTCGTAAAGGTATAGGTGAGATTGGTAAGACCGAACGTGTTTCTATGAAAAACATTAAGGATAAGAACGAGGCCATGTTCAAGAGAATGCATGACACGATCAAACAAATGGCAATTGATAATCCTATCCGAACAGAGAAGCAGAATAATGAATCAAAGGAAAAACTATTAGCAATGTCTGCCAATCTCATCGGAGAGGAAGCCCAAGAAACTGGCAGGGCATTGATAAATTCAGGAATGACCCTGACAGTGCCGACAGATCAAGGGAATAAAGTAGGCACAAAGCACAGAACCACATCCACGAGCTTCCAGCCCCCAGGAACTCCAAGACCGTTAACATCTGCCAAGACGTTACAGCTATGGCAAGATAAGGCCGCAAGACTTTCAGCTATGGCTATGAATAAAGAGGCTGAGGCAAGCGCAGCCATTAAAGGCATGAATATTCCTGGACTTACCTCCATGTCTCAGGTGGAAGCAGCCTCCAAGGAAGAGCTTTCGGCAATAAGTAAAAACAAGAATGTCACGAAACTTCTAAGGGAGTATAACGGAATTAAGCACAGGCTTGGCGGCACTCTTATGGCCTTTAACAAAAATGATGACGGTGCATCCTTACCTGTTCTTGATGAAAATACGGGCCTAGTTGCAATTGGGAAGGGACATTTTGCATTTAACCAGTTGAGTCCTCTGGCACTAGAGCGACTGGAACAAGAGACCAATAAGTTCAAACAAAAACTAGGCCCACCGGAAGTGCAAAGGAACTCCTATGTTGTTAAACATACTCAAGGTATTGGCTCTGACTTTTTAAAGAATAACGACTCACACGATGCAAACCTTACTGGAATTGAAAACGTAAAAAATTTAGTCACGAGTATTCCTTATACTGTTGGGCAAGAAAAAACAGAGAGGTATAAAGCAACAGAACGCCTAAAGGTTACTGAAGAAAATGATATCAATAGAGCGTATAAACATCTTCTGAATGCTACACTTCCGGGTGCTAAGGGGTCTAAGAACGATGTTCTCCGTCAAACCATGGCCGATATTGCTCGTGTCTCATCTCCTGGAATTGACAAGGAAGCTTTCAAGGCTTACGACCCCTCCCCCTCAGCACCTGCATTGGGCTTTGTAAGGGAAGGAGACAAGTCAAAAGAGTTCTTCGATGAGGCTCGTTTCAATCCTGTGTCTTTCCCTGGTACAGTAGACAAGGTGGGCCTTTACGAGCTTCTTTCTGATAAGGGATACATAACAGATGACAAAAAGATGGCTTTGTGGATTAAAAATTGGAAGAACAACGTGAGTGGCGGCATTAGGTACCTAAACAATATATCCGATGTAGAATAAAAAGTGAGAACAAATGGTCCAGAGTAAAAAGAACAACTGGCCAGATGCGCCTTATCTCAATCCTCCAGTAGCAATAGATGAAGACCTTGATGTTGTTCTGGAAGAAGAGCCAGCAGCTCCTGTGGTAACAAAAGCTTCCTCTGGTTCGGTAAATAATTGGCCAGATGCGCCTTATCTCAAAGGCCCAGAGGCATCTAGTCCTACACCTTTGGATGTTACCCCAACAGAGGTCGAACCAACTTCATCCACACAGAACGTTCCTCTCTCGATACCATTGGAAGATCCTGGGCCTAAGGAGTACCTGACTGGGCCTAAGATGCCCTACTCAACCCTACCTGACCCTAACCTTGGGGAACCAGAGCCTAGCCTCGTAGAGCCAGATATTAGTGCTTCGGAACCAGATTTGCCTTCCTTTGATGGCCCTATTCAAAGCCTCCCCGAGGGTGCTGATGCGATGTCGAGTGCCATTGAAGAGGGTGTTCATGGTCAAACTCCATTTAGGATGGAGCAAGGGATAACGCTACCAACTTCGAGTGACCTTCCGGGCCTGTCGAAAGATCCCAAAAGAGATAAAATAATTTCATATCTCTCTGCAAGTACACTTGATGAAGATGTTAACGGGACCGTGTACAAAAGAAAGCTCGACGATCAAAGGACAATGGGCCTTATAAGAGAGTATGCAGCTAGTGTTATTGCTGAATCGGAACTCCCCAGATCAAACAGACCTCTTGATGAGGAGATTAGGAAGGAAGCAGAAGATAATGCTTATAGAAAAGGGGAGGAGCTATACGAAGAGTACGAGACTCGGAGAAAAGCTGCCACTTTTGGATCTTACCCTCGCATTTCAAAGCTTAAAACCATAGAGGATTATGTTGAGAAAGAGAAAGAAAAGATACGGAAAAAAGACAAGGCTTTTGGTGAGTATGACTGGGCATCCACTTTCCCAGATTGGTCTCATGACAAAGAACAATACCTAGAAGCTGTCCTTGAGAGGGAATTTGGAGGAGAAGACTTACTTGCCATAAAGGGAATGGTAGAGAATGAGATAAAATTCCAAGAGGAAAATGCTTTAGATCCAACAATCTCAATGGCTGAAGAAAGCTTGTCTGAGACTATGGGAGATGGGTCGATTGTCTCTGGGGCGCAAGGCGCTTGGCGGCAACTCGCAAATCTAGCAATGGCTCTACCTGCCATATTCACTGGTTATAAAGATGCCATGTCTGCTGGAGATTCGTATAAAGCAGGTCTACCTCAGGACCGGAGATATCACTACGTCAACCTAGGAAATAAATTACCCTTCCTTCTTGATGGGTTTAAAGAGAGATTTGCGACTCCAGAGACTGTAAGAGAGTACGCTGAAGCCCTGGGCTCCTATGACCCTAACGACATAAGTATAGCTACAGGATGGATTGGCATGGCACAGGAGATGGCTGGGTCAACCTCACCAGTTCCTGGTTTACGCTTTAGAGTTCCGTCCAAAACCGCATCTGACATATTGTTTCTTGCTAAGAACTCAGCGCCATTCTTTGCTGCGATGGAGGAACACCTTCGGCAGGTGGTCCCGTATCAGTTAGATGGAAATATAGAAAAAATAATGCGTCGGAATATGGGCGCACTTATCGATTCAAGCGGCCTTGAGGGGACCATTGACGAGGAGTACTTTAGGGACTTTGACTTTGATAAGCACAGGCCACAACCAGAGGGGGGTTACGCATCAGATGAAATAGCTAGATTGGCTCGCTTTACTGAAAGTAATATGTGGCTATTGTCATCAGGCCAAGCAGATAGAGTGAGACGCTCAAAGCCTATAGACGTAATGGGTCGAATTGGCGAAAGACTCAGAGACGGCGAAAGACTCAGAGACGGCGAAAGTGTATCGAACGATGGGGAAGTGGCTGAAAAAGGTTTGGATATGCCCGGTGGAGGAGGGTATGTACCTGATATCGTGTCCGATACTTATGTTTCTCCAGAGCTGCAAGCATTGGTTGATGAGAAAGGTCTTCTTGGGACTTTAAAAGAATTCTTAATGTCAGACGACAACGGCAATGCAAGAAGAATCATTATTTCGTCTGGTAATGATGCGGTAGCTGCTGCTATTCGGGAGGAAGTTAGGAGGGTTGATGCAGGTAGGGTCGTACAACAGGCTTTAAATGGTGACTTTGGAGATGGGTATAAGGACGAAAGATTTGCCATGATACCAGCGCTTTTGGCGACGGTGCAAATGGAGAGTTGGCAAAGAGACAACGCAACCATGCTCATGGAATATAATAAAGAGCTTACTCTTGGTCTTGCAAGTATTCCAGAGAGGATGCTTATAACCCTTGCTGGGCTTCCTGGTATCAATGATCTCATTCCATTTACGGAAGCTCAGAAAGAGCGCGGTCGGCACAAATGGGAAACTGAATTTGTTTATGCTGCTTTAGATTTATCTATTTTCTCAAGCATTTTTGGCAACTCCATGAAAGGGATGGCCGATTATGCCTACTCTAAAGTAGTTCCTAGAAACAAAGTTTCTGATATTTCAAAAGCCTTAAGAGGCGATGGAATGCCAGCTGCTATGGAGGTGCTTGATGCTGCTTTGGCAGAGAATGGTATATATGGTTGGAGGGAGGCATCAAAGGCCGCTGGGGTTCCAAAAAAACCCAACACTCGTCAGACAGATTTATACCAAGAGGTACCAGAAGTACCAAAGACTCCAGAAGTACCAAAATCACCTACTGATCCCGCCAACCCCGTTGCTCTTGAAGCGCCGGATGTCGGGTGGCGACTCGGTTCAGATGCCCGCGCAAATGCCCTCAGGGAAAGAAACGCACCAAAGGTGCCGGAGACACCTCCACATGTTCCCCCTGTATCCTCTCTTTCCAACACGGCGAACCCGAAGGCTACTCGTGGTGGAATGACCATCATAGCAGGAAGGCTAGAGGCCGAAGGGCTTCGGAAGCTTTCAAAAGAAGCAGAAGGAAGGCATGACACGGCTAAGGCTGAATCCTTTGCAGAACAAGCCAAAATAACCGATGCGGTCGCAGATGCAACAGCAGAGTGGATTGGAGCAAAAGATATACCCGAAGGTTCAGCTGAGTACACTTATCAACCAGGTCAAATACCTTCATCCAAAGTAGAGGGAGCTTTCAGCGCGACTGAGATGGCAAAGTCACGAGCTGACATTGTAGGTACCTTTGAGTATGAGGCGACTCTTGCCAGAATGGTCAAAGAAAAGGGTGAGAGAATTGACAGAAGAAATCCAAATGACAGAGAATGGGCAGAAAGTCGTTGGAAGTCTCCGAAATCTAAGGGAAAGATTGCGCTCAGAGGTCACCTAGATGACATTCAATATAAATTAAAAAATGATAAGATGGTTGAAGAAGCCATTTTGAGGGAGAAGAGAAGGGAAACTGAGCTTCTTGAACAGGAGGCAAGTCCAAGACTCGCTAGCGAAGTCGAAAAAGTTGGACCTGATCATCCCAATTACTGGTGGGCGCCAGGTGAGCGAGAGGGGCGAGTACGTGTAGTGGCGAAATACAAAAAAGCTGGACCCAATGATCCTGATTACTGGTGGGCCGAGGGCGAGCGAGAAGGGCTGTGGAAGCCACCTTGGCCAAACTGGCCCAACCCAAAGCCTCCCGCTCCATTGGACTCACCTCTTCTCAGAGAAATAAACAGTAATATTGATTTAATCAAAGACCATCGCAATGTAGCACTAAGAAATCCAAGTGAGATATACACCAAAAAGGTAGCACAGCTTCTGAATGAACATGGTGTTGGGGATATTTACACTTATATGGCTATATCTCCACTTGTGAGTGGCGAGTATGCAGCCATGCAATCGGTCGGTGGACAGGTGAAATCTGGTCTTCAGACAAGGGCTAAACTTGAAGAAGCGTGGAATGATCTGTCTGAATTTTCAAACAAGCCTGTAAAGGTTCTTCAGAAAGAGTTTAACAATGTCGCCTTTGCTGAACACCTTGCCAGTCTTGGTGTAACAGACAGGGGAATGTTTGCAGCTCTGGGTTTGGATAACTTTAAGATTGAGTTCTTCCATGAGATGGGAAAGGAAAGCTTGGCGAATGAAAGCTTTGCTTTGAGTAAGGAAAACGCCCAAGCAAATCCTAATTTTTCTGAGCCTCCGTCATATAATCAGAATCCAAAAAGTGTGGTCCCAAGACCAGAGAGTATTCTTGACCTTAATTCACAGTATTCAGGGTCATACGCGAAGTCAAAAGCGCTCAATGAGGCCCGGAAGAATGCTAGAGGAGCAAAGGAGAAGATCTACCTTTCGACACACATGGTAGCCGAGGCTTTCCTTCGGCCATTCGCATTTGTGAATCTAACTCAAGGATGGCAGTCATTCCTAACGAAGGCTTTGCATGATGGCCTTTTTCAGGGAGGCAAATATCCTACAGGGGCGGCTGAGTCGATTTTCACTTCTCTCATTACTCCGAGAAATATGATTGGAGATCAGTACTACGACTTGATGCACTCTACCCAGGGAACACTGGCATCAGATGCAGCTAAATTCAATCAAAGTCTTAGCTATATCCCAGGGGGAAAGAACAAGTATATTGTAAACATTGAGGAAGCTGCTGCTGCGATTAAACACTCAGATCTTTTGGATAAGATAACTCCAGATGGGATCAGATCTTCCCAGTTTGTTGAGCTGGCTGCACATGAGCTTGATTCCTTACTTAT
>TARA_R110000751_G_scaffold130324_5_pt1 | contig 11369 bp, 10 predicted proteins | sample TARA_R110000751 | Tara Oceans TARA_R110000751 (sample SAMEA4398001) | marine metagenome | biome: Polar Biome; feature: [MES] marine water layer (ENVO:01000295) within the mesopelagic zone...; material: water (ENVO:00002006), including particulate matter (ENVO:01000060) such... | reverse complement strand
CTGTCTTTTCTTTTCAGACAGTTTTTTTGAATCCATTAATCCTTCAATAGGATTATCCGGATCTAATATAACCGCAGCAGTCACTACATCACCGACTAAAGGCCCTCGCCCAACTTCATCAACACCGGCAATACAATAAGCAATGGGATATTCAAATGGTGGAAAAATTTTCTTAACTACAGGCATAAAAACTCTGCTTAACAATTATAATAAGTTGATTACGGCTTTGGCAGCTTGTTCACTGGCATTTTGCTTAAGTGCTAAATGAATTTCAGTAAAAGCTTGATTCAAAGCTGACTGATCTTCAAACAGTCGCTCTTCAACTAATGGTAATATATTTTCAACCGTAACATTAGTTTGTAGAAGTTCAGGCACTAAGCCCTTATTAGCCAATAAATTCGGTAATGAAAACCACTTCAACTTTACAAAGCCTTTGAACATGTAATAAGTCAGCGGATTAAACTTATAACAAATCACCATAGGACGTTTTATTAAGGCCGCTTCAAGGGTTACTGTACCCGACGCAGTTAATAAACAATCGCTAGCAGCCATGACTTGCTGAGTTTTACCGACGATAACTTGTACCGAAAGCTCTGGCGCTATTTGTTGATGTAATTGGTGAAATTGCAGAGCTCTTTTTTCACTTACCATGGGTACCACGAATATCAACTCCGCGGCTTTTTCAGGATTATTGCTGAGTAGTTTTTGTGCAGTATGTAAAAATGGCTCAACTAATCGTGACAGTTCGCCACCTCGGCTTCCCGGCATTAGCGCTAGAACTTTGGCATTATCTTCTATGCCCAAAGCTTCTCTGGCACTATGTTTATCAGAAACTAAAGGAATGTCGTCAGCAAGTGAGTGACCTACAAAGGTGCAAGGTATTTGGTGTTTATCATAAAACGCTTTTTCAAAAGGCAATAACGACAAAACCATGTTAGTCGCTTTAGCAATTTTGAATACTCGTTTTTCTCGCCAAGCCCAAACTGAAGGGCTAACATAATGAACTGTCTTAATCGCCTGTACTTTAAGCTTTGCTTCAAGGGCAATATTAAAGTCAGGAGCATCTATACCAATAAAAACATTGGGTTTGTTTGCTACAAAATATTCATACAATGATTTTCGTATATAGAGTAATCGGCGCAATCTACCAAGCACTTCAAACACGCCCATGACTGATAGCTCTTCCATATCAAACAGGCTTTCAAAGCCTAGCGCTAACATTTTAGGGCCACCAATGCCGATAAACTTGGCGTTTGGGTAGCTTAGCTGCAGTTGTTGCATTAATCCTGCACCTAAGGTGTCACCAGAATGCTCTCCAACAACCATAGCAAATGTTAACACGGGCTCTAGTGATTTATTCACGGGCAAAGTATCTTCTGAGTTTACTGACATCACCATAAACTATCGGACAATGCCGCGACTAGAGTTTTTAATAAAATCAGTGAATACATCTAATTCAATCAAGCCATGTGCAGTATCGTTAATTTTCGCTATCGCTTCATCAACAGTTAAACCTTGACGGTAAATCGCTTTATAGGCACGTTTAATTTGCAATATAACATCGGCATCAAAACCTCGACGTTTTAAGCCTTCGCTATTTAAACCAAAAGGTTTTGCAGGTTGACCAGACGCCATAATGTAAGGAGGTACATCTTTAAGAATAAGTGAATTGGCTGCAACAAAACAATGTGGCCCAATATGACAAAATTGATGTACACCAGCCATACCGCCAATAATGGCATGATCGCCAACATGAACATGACCGGCTAGTGAAGCACCATTAGCTAAAATACAGTTACTCCCCACCATGCAATCATGAGCGATATGGGTATAAGCCATAAATAAATTATTGCTACCAATTTTAGTTAAACTTTTATCTTGAATCGTACCACGATGCACGGTGCAGTTTTCACGAAAAGTATTGTTATCGCCGATCACTAGTTCGGTTAATTCACCCGCATATTTTAAATCTTGACAGTCTTCGCCTATTGAAGCGAACTGAAATATGCGATTGCCTTTACCGATAGTTGTTGGACCGTTAATTACAACATGTGAGCTTATATGACAATCGTCTCCAATGACCACATTCCCAGCTATATGCGTCCATGGGCCAATCTTTACATTTTTACCGATAATCGCGCCATCTTCAATAATGGCTTGTGGATGGATCAATGACGTTGAATTCACCATATTACAATGCTCTTCTTGCGCACATTAAGTCTGCTGAACAGACTACCTTGCCGTCAACTCTAGCTTCAGCATAAAACTTCCACATACCACGACGCTCTTTTATAAACTCTAGATGCAAATGCATGGTGTCACCAGGGTGAACTGGCTTTTTAAATTTTGCTTTATCAATTGACGCAAACAGAAATAACTCACCTTCACTTTTATCTTTAACAGATTTAAAGCCAAGTATTCCACTTGCTTGAGCTAAAGCTTCAAGGATCAAAACACCAGGGAAAATTGAATAACTAGGAAAGTGTCCCATAAATGCGGGTTCATTAACTGTAACGTTTTTTATCGCATGAATTGACTTACCAGGGGTGTAGTCAAGCACACGGTCAACTAATAAAAACGGGTAACGGTGTGGAATGAGTGTTTTGATCTCTTCAACATCGATAATATTATTTTGCGATTCCAAAATGACTTCCTCTTTTGCTTAACTATGACGTCAACTTGCTAGATTTTTCTAAAATACTTAACCGCTTAGTTAAAGACTCTAGCTTACGTATTCTAGCGTTATTTTTATGCCACTCTTTATTTGGCTGGCATGGCATACCCGATGAATAAACACCTGGCGCATTTAATGACTTTGTGACCATTGTCATGCCAGTAAATACACAACCGTCAGCAATGTTAATATGACCATTGATACCGACAAGGCCAGCAATAACACAATTTTTACCTATTTCAGTGCTGCCTGCTATAACACTACAAGCCGCCATAGCGGTATTCTCACCGATCACAACATTATGAGCAATCTGTATTTGATTATCTAAAATAACACCATCTTTGATAATAGTGTTACCTAAAGCGCCGCGATCTATTGTGGTACTCGCACCAATCTCTACATTATCACCAATGACCACTGTGCCTAATTGCGGTATTTTAACCCAAATACCTTTATTATTTGCATAACCAAAACCGTCTGAACCAATCACTGTATTTGCATGCACTGCGCATTGTTTACCAATAACCACACCATGATAAATACTAACGTTAGACCAAATAGTAGAATTAGCACCAATTGTTGCACCAATACCGATAAAGCTACCAGCACCTATACTAACACCTTCACAAAGGCTAACACCGGCTTCAATAACGGCATTAGCACCAATCGTCACGTTATCACCGATAATAGCGCTATCATCAATAACAGCACTAGGGTGAATACAGTTTGCCGGTTTAGGTGTTGTATCAAGTAACTGTGCCACTAAAGCATAGCCCATATAAGGGTTATCCATTATTAAGGCATTAGATTGACACTTTTTTGCTTCTGCTGGGGTAACAATAACCGCACTGGCATTAGTTGTTGCTAATTGTTCACTATATTTACTATTAGCTAAAAAGGCGATTTGCCCGGAAGTGGCTGAGGCTAAGGTAGCTATACTTAATATTTTACATTGTCCATCTCCCTGAACAACAGCCCCTATTTTTTCTGCAATATCGGCAAGAATGTAACTCATAAGAATAAACTTCTTTTAAATGTGCTCTAAAGTATAAATTTTAAAGTACAGGTTTAAAGACAAGCGCTAACCACCATAGGGCTAAACGCAATATTCCGAATCAACTTGATTCGGAATATTAAATGGTCGAGAAGGCATTGAATATAAATCATGGTGATTTATATTCAATTTACCTGAAAACAAAGGATTATTTCAGTTTGCTAACTTGCTTAACAACTTCTTCTGTGATCGCTGTTTTTGGCTTAGAGTAAACAACTGCACTTTGTTCAAGTACTAAATCATAATCGCCTTTGGCTGCAATGTTATCAATTGCTTGACGAACCAATGCGATGATTTTGTTAGTTTCTTCATTTTTTCTAGCACCAGTGCTCTGCTGAAAAGCTTTGCCTTTAGTTTGGTAATCTTGAAAAAGTACGCCAATTTTGCCTTCTAACTCTTCAATTTCTTTAGCACTCATTAAAGAGCCATCGCGCTTACGCTTTTCTTGAAGATATTTGATGTCTTGCTCAAGTTGGGCAAGTACAGCTTTTTCATCTTTAAACTCTTCTTCTAAGCTTTTCATTACTGCTGCAGTTTGTGGAATTTTACCCATAACTTCTTGGAAGTTTACTACACCAATTTTTTGGTCTGCAGCCATAGCTGAACTGGCTAAAATATATCCTGATGCTGCTGTAGCGATTGCAATAGATTTAATCAAATTTTTCAAATTTTACTCCTAAAATATTTTCTAATATTTTTATATAATTTTGTTATGCGGTAGTTATACCGCCTCAGTTAACTTGGTTCAAGCCTATTTATTTAAAGCTTGCTCATTTTGAGCAATAAATAGGCTTTATCTTAATAAATCTAAAAAGTTTGTCCGATATTAAAACTGAAGAACTCGGTGTCATCACCTTCTTCTTCTTTCAACGTTTTAGCAAAACTAAAAATCATTGGCCCCATTGGAGACAACCATTGAACAGACAAACCTGCAGATGCTCGATATCGACCCACATCAGAGTAGTCAGCAATTTTATCAAATTCAACGCTATTTAAATCTTTATAATCATCTAAATTAAATTCTGTGTCCCAAACATTACCCGCATCAATAAATATACTTGAACGAACACTGTTACTGAAACCTTCATCTAAAAATGGCGTTGGTACGATAAGCTCTAAACCTGCAATTGCAATGGCATTACCACCAACAGAACGTCTAGACGTTTGAATAAAGTCATGATCAGGACCTAAACAACAACCACCAGCAGATCCAACAGCATCTGGCGTACCAGGAATTGAGGTTGATCTACGATAGATAGCACGTGGTCCGACAATATTAGATTCGAAACCTCGTAATGTACCTGAGCCACCTGCTCTAAAGTTTTCCCAGAAAGGAAGCACTTGATCATTGCCATCAATAGAGCCGTAGCCGTTACCATAACCTAATTGAAATTTAGCTAAAACAGTCCAACGTTGATCACGTGTTAACGGGAAATACCATTTAGTATCTAAATTAATTTTAAAGTAATTCACATCCGAGTTAGGCGTAGTCATCTTATAAGATAAACTTTGCTGCGATCCGTCCGTAGGGAAAGTACCACGGTTCAACGTCGAACGAGATATAGCCGCATTAACATCAAAGCTTTCAAAGCTTAAGCCACCATCTGGATCATTTGGATCTGAATATAATTCATAAAACTTCTGAATTTGTTCGTAAGTTTCTAAGCGCGTAATACCGTTACTTTTATAACCTAAACCAAAGCTTAAACGAACATATTCATTAATAGGGAAGCCTAATGTAAGGCCTACACCATAAGTTTTGTTATTGTATTCAACAAGGTTTGCGTTACCTGCATCAAACTCTTGATAGAATATATTTCCGCCGAGTGACACACCGTCAACGGTAAAGTAGGGATCAGTATATGAAACATTAGCACTTTTTGAGTAGCTTGAAGTGTTTATGCTAAAACCTAAGCGGTTACCTGTACCTAAAAAGTTGTTTTGCTGTACACCTGCATTTAAACTTAACTGGGTTTGTGAACCATAACCAATACCTGCGGTAAAAGAGCCAGAAGGCTGTTCTTTAACTTCAAAGTCAATATCAACAAGGTCGTCTTCACCAGGAAGTTGGTTCGTTTCAAACTCAACTGTTTCCATGTAAGGTAAACGCTGTAACCAAGCCTTTGAGCCTTCGACTAAGTTATTAGATAGCCAAGCACCTTCCATTTGACGCATTTCTCTTCGCAAAACATGCTCAGCAGTAACATGATTGCCTTTAAAATTAATGCGGTTAACATAAACCCGTTTACCAGGATCTACTGATAATACTAATTTTACGGTTTTATTTTCTTCGTCTATTTCTGGAATTGTGACAACTTTAGGGTAAGCGTAACCATATCTTCCTAAAAATTTACTGACTAATTCTTCAGAGTAAGTAACTAACGCACCATTGTATAATGTGTCGGTTTTAATCGGCGTAATCGCACGAATAGTTTTCTCAAAGCCAGCCATATCACCTATAAAGTCAACTTCACTAACCGTATAAATTTCGCCTTCAGTCACATTGAGGGTAATATATACCGCTTCTTTATCCGGTGTCATTGAAACTTGAGTAGAGTCAACTTTATATTGCAAGTAACCTCGATCAAGGTAATAGCTTTGTATGGTTTCCATATCACCTTGCAAGGTTTGCTTTTGATAGCGATCTTGCGCCATAAAGTCCCACCAAGGCGAGTCATATGTCAACTCTATGCGCTCTAATAGTTGAGCATCTGAAAACTTTTCATTACCTACGATGTTGATTTGTTCTATCGCGGCAGCGTCACCTTCTTTGAAAACAAAATCGATATTTACACGATTTCGCGGCAAATGAGTCACATTGGCTTTAACGTCGGCATTGTACTTACCTACGCTATGGTAGAAATCTTCCAAACCGACTTCGATACCCGAAATAACGGTCATATCAAGTGTTTCACCAACACGGATATCACTGCCATCAAGGCTTTCTGTTAATTGCTCTTCTTTTAAGTCTTTATTACCATCAAAAGTAATAGCACTTATCGTCGCTCGTTCACGTACACGATAAATAACGGTGTTGGCATCTCTTGACACGACAACGTCACTAAAGTGACCTGACTTATAAAGTGCTTTAATTGATTGTGAAACGCGAAACTCATTTAAGTTATCGCCAACATTGAATGGAATATGGGTTAATGCTGCTCCCAGCGCTACACGCTGCAAACCTTTAACTTGAATATCTTCCACTTGAAAGTCATCAGCAGCATGTGCTGTTGCTCCCAAACTACCTAATAATACCGCCAGGGCAAGTTTTTTAATAATCATAAAATATTAACTTTATATACTTCTTTTAGTTATAGTCGCGATAAATCGTTAAATATGGCGATACTCATTAAGCTTAGTAGCGCTATAGTACCAAATTTAAAACCTATTTCTTGTATTTTTTCTGGCACGGGTTTCCCCGTAAAAAGCTCGATAAAATAATAAAATAAGTGTCCTCCATCCAATACGGGTAATGGTAAAAGGTTAATAATGCCCAGGTTGATGCTAATTAAGGCTAAAAAGCCTAAAAAGTACACAAACCCATAATCTGCACTATTACCAGCACCTTGTGCAATTGATATTGGCCCACTTAAATTTTTAACTGACACATCACCGGTAATTAGCTTACCGATCATATCAAAACTTAGTACCACTAAATTCCATGTTTTTATGGCACTTTGCTCAAGTGCCGTAATGGGCCCATAAGCTTGGTCAAATAAGTATTCTGTTGGATATGGCTCTGATATTGGCTGTACGCCTAAATACCCAACAACGTTATTGTTAACCTTCTTAGCTTCTGGGAAAACATTAAGCGTTAATGTCTCTCCATCACGTAATACTCTGATATCAACGTTTTGCTCAGGGTATAATTTAATTTTTTCTGAAAACTTCAACCACTGACCATCAATATTTTCATCACCAATAGACAATAATTTATCACCCGCCTTTAATCCTGCTTTTTCTGCCGGACTGTCTTTTGCCACTAAGGCTAAGGTTGCTTGAGCCTTAGCGCGAAAAGGCATAAAACCTAAACTTGTCATTGGCGATTCTTTTTCCGGTGAAAACGCCCAGTTTTCAGTATTTAATGTAAAATCTTGGTTTGTAGTTCTATTGGCCTGTTTTACGGTAAAAGTGATCTCTTTATCACCTATCGAGCTGACAAGTGCTAGATTTACATCTTGCCAATCCACTGTCTTCTGTCCTGATATAGCAACTATTTCACCTTTTTCAGGCAGTTCAGCTACGCCAGCTATTGAACCAACATTAACCTCGCCAATTATCGGCTTAACACTTGGTACACCAATTAAAAACATTAAGTAAAACGCTACAATGGCAAAACCAAAATTAGCAAATGGTCCTGCGGCGATAATGGCAATTCGCTGATAAACAGACTTGGCATTAAATGTTCGACTTATTTGCGACTCACTAACTTCATCAACGCGACTGTCGAGCATTTTTACGTAGCCACCCAGCGGTATCATAGCAATGACAAACTCAGTGCCATGGCGATCAACTTTTCGCCAAATAGCTTTACCAAAACCAATAGAAAATCTATCTACTTGCACACCATTTTTACGTGCAACCCAAAAATGGCCATATTCATGAACGGTAATTAAAATACCCAATGCAACGACAAAAGATGCAAGATTCCATATAAACTCTATCATGCTACTACTCTATTAATACTTGGATTTAGTTATTAATGATTGAGCAAAAACTCTGACACTTTTATCAAGCGCAACCACTTCTTCAATTGAAGTCACCTTTTCTGAGACAAATTTATTCACAGAAGTTTCATTTATTTTTGCAATATCAGTAAATTTAATTTTTTCGTTTAAAAAAGCATCAACAGCTATTTCATTTGCGGCATTTAAGGCTGTACATGCCCCTTGACCACTTTTACATGCGTCAATCGCCAATTTTAAATTAGGATATTTTACCAAATCTACAGCCTGAAATTCAAAAGATTTGGCAGTGAAAAAATCAAAAGGTTCAACACCTGATTCAATTCTCTTTGGAAAACTTAAAGCATGAGCAATAGGTGTACGCATATCAGGGTTACCCATTTGAGCGATTACCGAGCCATCTTTGTACTGCACCATAGAATGAATAGTACTTTGAGGATGTAATACCACTTGAATATCATCAGGTTGAAGGTTAAACAGCCATTTAGCTTCAATAAACTCTAAACCTTTGTTCATCATGGTAGCGGAATCAACTGAGATTTTACGGCCCATATCCCAATTGGGGTGCGCACAAGCTTGCGAAGGTGTTACATGCTCAAGGTCATCAAGGTCCCATGTTCTAAAAGGCCCACCTGAACCAGTGAGTAACACTTTACTAACGCCTTCATGAGATAAATCACAATAGCCCGGTTGTTGCTGAGCGTTTAAGGGTAAACACTGGAATATTGCGTTATGTTCACTATCAATAGGTAATAGCTGAGCACCCGATTGCTTAACGGCTTCAATAAAGATGGCACCTGAAGTCACTAAAGCCTCTTTATTGGCTAACAACACTTTCTTACCGGCTTTAACTGCAGCTAACGTGGGTAACAAACCCGAAGCACCTACAATTGCTGCCATCACAGTATCTGTTGCATCGTCTTGTGCTATATTTTCAAGTGCTAAAGTACCTGATGTTACGTCAATGTCATTAAGGTTTGCTGCTTTAAGTTTACTAATAAGCGCTTTTGCATGTTGCTTAGAAACCATAACAACTTTGCTGGGCTTAAACTCTACACATTGATCAAACATGAGTTCAACACTTGAATGTGCTGATAAACTGACAATATCAAATTTTTCGGGATGCAAACGTACAACATCCAAGGTGCTTTTACCGATTGAACCAGTAGAGCCTAAAATACACAATGTTTGCATTTATTTTACCAACCTAAATATGCGTAACATAAAGCATAAATTGGTGCTGTAGCCGTTAAACTATCAATACGATCCAAAATACCACCGTGCCCTGGCAATATCGTACCACTGTCTTTAACGCCTGCTTGACGTTTAAACATACTTTCATTTAAATCACCCAACACAGAAATAGTGGTGATTAAAATGGTTACAGGAATAACAATGCGATATTGTGCCATTGTCCAATCGATGAAATAACCAGCAATTACCACCATGATACAGGCAAAAATAACGCCACCTAAAAAGCCTTCAAGTGTTTTACCTGGGCTTACATTGGGTAATAACTTATGTTTACCAATAGATTTTCCAACAAAATAGGCACCAACATCAGCACTCCAAACCATCAGAAATAGAAACATTAATAACTGTGCACCGTGATAAGCATCAATTTCATAATCGCTACTTCTTAATGCCATAAATGCAAGCCATGTAGGCACTAAAGTTAACCAGCCAAAAAGTCCACGTACTGAGCGATGACTTGACCAAAACTTACTGAATCGCGGATATAAAAATGTTAAACCTGCTGACAGTAACCACCATGCAACGGCTAACCACAGCACTATGTTAGCTTGTTCGACTAAGTGCTTAGGCGCATCCCATAACCCATCTAAGGGTAAGAAGTACCATAACGTAGCGATTAAAATACTCGTAACACTAACAAAAGCAATACGGTAACGTTTGCTAGCACAGCCCATGAGCGGACCCCACTCCCAAGCGCCTATCGCCATAACGACTAACATGACTGCTGCAAAGTTAATGAGAGATAAGTAAAAAATCGCCAAAATCGCAGCAGGCGCGAGGATTAATGCAGTTATAATGCGTTGTTTTAACAAACGATATTCCTTAAATTGTGTTAAGTATTTTTAGTTTTTATTATTTACTTGTTCACCAGTTTGACCAAAACGTCGTTCTCGTTGGTCAAACACAGTAATTGCTTTAACTAGCTCTGCTTCATTGAAGTCAGGCCATAGTACATCGGTAAAATATAACTCGGCATAAGCGGCTTGCCAAAGTAAAAAATTACTAATGCGATAATCACCGCCTGTTCTAATGAGTAAATCTAACTCAGGTAGTTCAGACAAACTTATATGATCATTTAATGATGCTTCGGTAATATCATCAACCGATATTTCTTGACGCGATACCTGTTCAGCCAGTTGTTTGGCTGCATGAGTAATATCCCAGCGACCACCATAGTTAGCAGCAACAGATAACACCATACCGGTATTTTGAGCGGTTAACTCTTCAGATTGCTTGATCATTTTCTGTAATTTACTGGAAAATTTACTCAAATCACCAATAACTTTAAATTTTATTTCATTCTTATGTAAACGCTTAACTTCACGAGTCAGCACAAACATAAATAAATCCATTAAAACACTAACTTCACTGGCAGGACGTTGCCAATTTTCACTACTAAAAGCAAATAGAGTTATCGCTTTTACACCATATTTTGCTGCTGATGCAACGGCTGATTTTACTGAATCAACGCCAGCTTTATGCCCCGCCACACGTTTTTTACCAATCAACTGGGCCCATCTTCCATTACCATCCATAATAATAGCGATATGCTGAGGTATTTTTACATCAGCTGCTAAGAGGTAATTAGTTTGGTTATCTGTTTTACTCACATACTCTCCATTTGTAAGCTTAACGCCGAGTAATAAAAAAGCTAATGGTTATATCTTTACATCAATTTGGTTTTTATTCGTTTTGCCAAAAA
>TARA_R110000751_G_scaffold91013_4_pt1 | contig 11385 bp, 6 predicted proteins | sample TARA_R110000751 | Tara Oceans TARA_R110000751 (sample SAMEA4398001) | marine metagenome | biome: Polar Biome; feature: [MES] marine water layer (ENVO:01000295) within the mesopelagic zone...; material: water (ENVO:00002006), including particulate matter (ENVO:01000060) such as...... | reverse complement strand
GCGATTATTATCATCAAGTAAAATACCGCAATAACTCTTGGTATCACGCATAACAACACGCTCAATATCGACCTTATCGCACACCAAAGCTCGCACGATATTATAGGCGTCAATTTCCTCTTGCGTGGTTTCGATACCGTCTTCTGACTCTGCCTCTTTTTCAGCAGGATCGCTTCTCATGACATCGTTAACTGACAGGTCACTGGAGTTAAGCGCTTTCTTGAGACGAGTATCTACCTGTTCACGAATAAACTGTTGAATCGCATCATAAACGGTTGGCTTGAACTCACTCACGACACTTTGAGTCATACGTCCTTCGTAGACACGGGACACGATAAACTTCACAAAGTCTTCAGGCACATCGGTAATGAGAGAAGAAAACTCTTCTTGTATAAGCGAGATATATTTCAGCTGACTCGCAGAACCAAGGATATTATCAACCTCAAAATCACTCTTGCTGAATTTCTTCAACTCTTCTAAATCACGATCATTATGATCTAGCAGATCGAAGCGGAAGAAAGGCTGATCGTCAAGCTTATTCCTGTCATCCAAGTCCGAGAAGAAACGGTACTCCACACCATTTGTGAGCACGCCAAAACGTGCAGGAGTCACACTAAAATAACGATAAAGCTGAGTGAAGTGAGCTTGATCAAGGTTCATACCTAAAGGCTTACACTCGATCAAAACTGAGATCTCGCCATCTTTCATGATGGCATAATCTACTTTCTCTCCCTTTTTCTTGCCTATGTCGGCGATATACTCAGGGATGACCTCGCGAGGATTAAAAACGTCATACCCCAATATCTGCAACATAGGCAGTATTAACGCAGTCTTTGTGGCTTCTTCCGTTGTAATGTGAGAACTTTCATCGCGTGCACGACGGACCAATGGCTGGAAACGTTCTATCAAGCTCATTTTTCTTCTTCCCTGTGTAAAAGCTAGCGCTTATATTTTTACCTTGATAAGTATAACTGTCAAAGTTAATAACAAAAAACCCCGCCGAAGCGGGGTTTTGATGATTGCTTTAATGGTGCGTCGCGTTAATGCGCTTCTTCCCAGTTGTCGCCTTGCTCGACTTCGACGAGCAGCGGGACGTCGAGGGAGGCGGCGTTCTGCATGCGCTGGGCGACGTCTTTCATGAAGTCTTCGACCTGCGCTTCGGCGACTTCGAAGACGAGTTCATCGTGTACCTGCATGACCATCATGGCGTCGTATCTGTCGGCGCCGTCGCTGCCCGCCAGCCAGGCGTCCACGTCGATCATGGCGCGCTTGATGATGTCGGCGGCGCTGCCTTGCATCGGGGCGTTGATGGCGGTGCGCTCGGCAGCGCTGCGACGCGCGTGATTGCGTGAACCGATTTCCGGCAGGTAGAGACGACGGCCGAAGATGGTCTCGACGTAGCCCTGCTCGGCGGCGAGCTGACGCGTGTCTTCCATGTAGGTGGCGACGCCCGGATAACGCTCGAAGTAGCGCTCGATGTAGGTCTTGGCCTGGCCGGGTTCGATATCCAGCTGGCGCGAGAGGCCCCAGGCGGACATGCCGTAGATCAGCCCGAAGTTGATGGCCTTGGCGCTGCGGCGCTGGTCACTGCTGACACGCGATTCCTCGGTGCCGAAGACTTCAGCGGCAGTGGCGGCGTGCACGTCGCGGTTGTCGGCGAAGGCCGAGAGCAGGCCCTTGTCACCGGAGAGGTGCGCCATGATGCGCAGCTCGATCTGCGAGTAATCCGCCGCGACGATGCGATAGCCGGGGCGCGCGATGAAGGCCTGACGGATACGACGGCCCTCGTCGCTGCGCACCGGGATGTTCTGCAGGTTCGGATCAGACGACGACAGGCGCCCCGTGGCGGTGACGGCCTGATGGTAGCTGGTGTGCAGGCGACGCGTGGTCGGGTTGACCAGCTGCGGCAGCTTGTCGGTGTAGGTGCTCTTGAGCTTGGTCATGCCGCGATGGCGCATGATCAACTTGGGCAGCGGGTAGTCCAGCGCCAGCTCCTCAAGCACCGCTTCGGCGGTGGACGGCGCGCCCTTGGGCGTCTTCTTCTTGACCGGCAGCTTCTGCTCCTCGAAGAGGATCTCGCCCAGCTGCTTGGGGGAAGAGAGGTTGAACTCGCGGCCCGCAAGCTCAAAGGCCTGCTTCTCGATGTCGTGGATCTGCTCGGTCAGCTCGCGGGTCTGGACGTGCAGGCGCTCGGGGTCGATCGCGACACCGTTGCGCTCGATGCGAGCCAGCACCGGAATCAGCGGATATTCGAACTGACGCAGCACTTCATCCAGACGCCCCAGCTTCTCGATGCGCGGCATCAGCAGCGCGGCGAGGCGCAGGGTGATGTCGACATCCTCGCAGGCATACGGCATCGCCTCTTCCAGCGCGATCTGATCAAACGTCAGCTGCTTGGCGCCCTTGCCGGCGATGTCGGTGAAGCTGATGGTGCTCTCGCCCAGATACTTGAGCGCCAGCGAGTCCATATCGTGACGGGTCGCGGTGGAATTGAGCACGTAGGACATCAGCATGGTGTCGGCCAGCGGGCCGGCCACCGCGATGTCATAGCGCGCCAGCACCTCGATGTCGTACTTGAGGTTCTGGCCGATCTTGGTGATGGCGGTATCGGCCAGAATCGGCGTCAGCGCTTCCAGCACGGCCTGGCGCTCCAGCTGCGCGGGGGCATCCAGGTAGCTGTGAGCGACGGGAATGTAGACGGCCTCGCCGACTTCCAGCGCCATGCCGATACCGACGATCTCGGCTTCCATGTAGTTGAGGCTGGTGGTCTCGAGGTCGAAGCACAGAGAAGTGGCGTTGCGTACGCGCTCGAGCCACGCATCCAACTCGGCCTGCTCGGTGATGGCGCGGTAGTTGCGCTCCTCACGCGGCGGCAGCGCATCGGGCACCTCGTCGCCCTCTTCCGCCGCTTCCAGATCAGGGGTTGGCGCAGCGGCGGTCTTGCCCTTGCCTGAGGCCTTTTCAGCGACCGGCGCGATGCTGTCACCGAACAGGTCACTGCCGGCGACTCCGCTGTCCTTCTCGTCGGCATGCGGCGTGGCCGCCATGTCGCCACCTTCCAGCAACTCCTTCAGCCAGGCGCGGAATTCCATCTCCTTGTAGAGCTCGACCAGCGCGGCGGTGTCCGGCGCGGCGATCGCGAGGTCATCCAGGCCATATTCCAGCTCGCAGTCCAGCTTGATGGTGGCGAGACGGTAGGAGAGATAGGCATCTTCGCGATGCGCTTCCATCTTCTTGGCCAGGGTCTTGGCACCACGGAAGCTGAGCGTCTTGATGCGATCGAGATCGCCGTAGATGGTGTCGAGGCCGCCTTCCATGCCCTGCAGCAGGCCCAGCGCGGTCTTCTCGCCGACGCCCGGCACACCGGGAATGTTGTCGACCTTGTCGCCCATCAGCGCGAGGAAGTCGATGATCAGATTCGGCGGAATGCCGAACTTCTCGGTGACGCCGTCCACGTCCAGCGTCTCGTTCTTCATGGTGTTGACCAGGGTGATGTGCTCGTTCACCAGCTGGGCCATGTCCTTGTCGCCGGTGGAGATGACGGCGTCACGCCCGGCCTCCGTCGCCATGCGCGCCAGGGTGCCGATGACGTCATCGGCCTCGACGCCTTCCACGCACAGCAGGGGCAGGCCAAGGGCGCGCACGCAGGCATGCAGCGGCTCGACCTGCAGGCGCAGGTCATCCGGCATCGGCGGACGCTGGGCCTTGTACTCCGGGTACATGTCGTCGCGGAAGGTCTTGCCCTTGGCATCGAAGACCACCGCCATGGGGCTGTCCGGGTACTGGCGGATCAGGCTCTTGAGCATGTTGATCACGCCCTTCACCGCGCCGGTGGGCAGGCCCTTGGAGGTGGTCAGCGGCGGCAGAGCATGAAAGGCACGATAGAGATAGGAAGATCCATCGACGAGAACGATCGGCGTGGCGGCCATGAGCAGTCGCATCCGTAGGCTGAAGGGTGAGCTTGGGGCAAGCAGAGTCGGGGCCGAAAACCTCTCGGCAGCTATGGCTGTCATGATACGCAAGGGCTGCGGCGAGGCACAGTCGCCACCCTCGGCGCGTGTGTCTTCTGCGCCCGGCATTGATGGCGGGAAGTCGTGCACACTGCCGGCAAGGGACGTAAACTGCGCCCATCAGGCAAGGTTTCAGGCCAGCGCCGATTCGCTTGTCTTCTGCACGGGTACGCACCGGGTGCTTGCTCGCAGGCACCCTGCCTGCAGGCCCCTTGCTCACAGAACTTTCGCACGCGGAACCTGATACAGGCTGCGCTTGTGTAAAGGAGGATTGTCATGCGCTCGACTGCTTCCATTGCTCCGCATTCCCTGCTGCGCCTGCCCACGCTACTGGCCACCGGGCTGCTGCTGGCCGTCACCGCCCTGAGTGCGCCGCTGGCCGTCGCCGAGAGCGAGGCCCCCAAGCCGCAGATCACCAGCCGTCAGCAGGATGACCGCCAGCTGCGCGAATACCGCGTCAATGGCCATCTGTATGCCATCGAGATCATCCCCAAGGGCGGCGCGCCCTTCTTCCTGCTCGACAGTGACGGCAACGGCAACTTCATCAAGTCCAGCGTCACCAGTGCCAGCCAGCTCAAGGTACCCGGCTGGGCACTGAAAAAGTGATAAGCTCGGCATCTGGTTCACGCGACAGCTGAGCCAGCAGCGACAGGCGTCACGCCCGCGGCACATCTCTTGCCCCCGGGCGTGGCGGCATCCTTCCTGCATACCTACAACAACTCCTGTCAGCGCATTGCCGCCGTTTCGCTCCGGCGGCGCGCCACTGGCGGGGCGGACACATTTCGGCGAGAAGAGTCACCCATGGCAGTCTTTACCCCCCTGAGCGACGCTCAGGTCGCAGAATTTCTGGCAGAGTACGACGCAGGCACGCTGACATCGCTTGAGGATGTCGCGCACGGCACCGAGAACTCGACCTTCTTCGTCACCACCGATCGCCGCGAGATGGTGCTGACCCTGTTCGAGCAGGGCGAGCATGCGGAACTGCCCTTCTTCGTCGAGCTGCTCGACTTCCTCGCCAGCCACAAGCTGCCGGTGCCGGGCCCGCTGCACGACCGCGACGGCCAGGCGCTCAAGGTGCTGGCAGGCAAGCCGGCGCTGCTGTTCCCGCGTATGCCGGGCAACTGGCCGGTCTCGCCCAACGTGGCCCAGTGCCGCGAGATCGGCGCGGCGCTGGGGCGCATGCATGCCGTCTCGCAGCACTTCACCGGCCAACGCCCCAACACCCGTGACCTGCACTGGATCAAGCCGATGCACCACAAGGTGCTGGCGTATCTGAGCCCGGAAGACCAGGCGCTGATGGCCGACGAGATCGATGTCTGCGAAGACGTCTTCAGCGGTGTCGACCTGCCGCAGGGCGCGCTGCACGGTGACCTGTTCCGCGACAACACCCTGTTCGACGGCGACCGCCTCGGCGGCATCATCGACTTCTACAACGGCTGCACCGGCGACCTGATCTTCGATCTATCGATTCTGGTCAATGACTGGTGCTCCAATGACGATGGCCGTCTGGACCAGGCGCGTTATGACGCCCTGCTCAGTGCCTATCTGGCCGAGCGTCCGATGAACGCCGACGAGCGCCGCCTGTGGCCGAGCATGTTGCGCATGACCGCGCTGCGCTATTGGCTGTCACGCCTGCTGGTGGTCTACGTGGACCCGCCCGCCCATAGCCTGACGCCGAAGGACCCGGCACAGTACCGCCAGCTGCTGGGTCGCCGCATCGAGGAAGGCGCTCTGCCGCTGCCCGAGGCCACGCAACCGGCCTGATCGGTACCTTCCGTACTGACCGAGTCGTCAAAGCAATTGCCTGCTGGCCCCCAGCAGGCATAATGCGCCCTCTGAGCGCCCGCATTCCTGCGGGCGTCATTGTCTTCTCCGACGCTGCCCACACCTGTTGAGCACCGCCGGGCTTGCCTTCACGCCGTCCATCTCCGGAGACCGCGATGACCTCCTTTGCAGCCGAAGCACGCCGCACCTACAACATCGACCAGTGGGGCAGCGGCTATTTCGACGTGGGCCAGGATGGCCTGACACTGGTGCGCCCGCATGGCGAGCCGGGCACGCCTGCGCTGCCGCTGATCTCGCTGATCGACAAGGCGCGCGCCCAGGGCCTGCGCCTGCCGCTGCTGGTTCGCTTCGCCGATATCCTGCATGACCGCGTCGAGCAGCTGTGCGCCGCCTTCGATGCCGCCATCAGCTCGCGCGGCTATGGCGCCAGCTATACCGCCGTCTACCCGATCAAGGTCAATCAGCAGCGTCGCGTGGTCGAGGAACTGCTGGCGACCAGCGAGCGCTCACGCGGGCGTGTCGGGCTGGAAGCCGGCAGCAAGCCGGAACTGCTCGCCGTACTGGCGCTGTCGGACAGCGGCCCGTCGGTGATTGTCTGCAATGGCTACAAGGACCGCGAATACGTGCGTCTGGCGCTGATGGGCGAGAAGCTCGGCCACCGCGTGCATCTGGTGGTCGAGAAGGCCAGCGAGCTGGAACTGGTGCTGGAAGAGGCACAGCGCCTGGGCGTGCGTCCGCGCATCGGCCTGCGCGCGCGCCTGGCCACCATCGGCAAGGGCAACTGGCAGAACACCGGCGGCGAGAAGTCCAAGTTCGGCCTGACCGCCAGCCAGATCGTCGCGCTGGTCGAACGTCTGCGCGAGGTGGATGCGCTGGACTGCCTCAAGCTGGTCCACTTCCATCTTGGCTCCCAGATCGCGGACATCAGCGATATCCAGCGCGGTCTGGCCGAGTGCGCGCGCTTCTATCAGGGCCTGCACGAAGCTGGCGCCGGTGTGGAAATCGTCGATGTCGGTGGCGGCCTGGGCGTGGACTACGAAGGCACGCGCTCGGAAAGCGCCTGCTCGCTCAACTACTCGATGCGCGAATATGCCGACTATGTGGTCGGCGCCTTCCACGCCGTCTGCGATGCCCATGACCTGCCGCATCCGCACATCATCTCCGAATCCGGCCGCGCCCTGACCGCCCATCATGCGGTGCTGGTGACGGACGTGATCGGCGAGGAGCGCGTGAACCTGCCGCTGCCCGCACGCCGCGAGGACGATGCCCAGATCGCCGCGCTGTGGGCGCAGGCCGCACGACTGGAAGGTCAGTTGGAGCCGCGTGAGCTGGTAGAGATCTACCACGCCGTGGTGCACGCCCAGCATCAGGTGCAGGAGCGCTTCGTGATGGGGCTGGCGAGTATCGCCATCCGCGCCGAGGCCGAAGCCATCTACACCAACGTGTGTCGCAGCCTGGCCGGGCGTCTCGATGCGCGCCAGCGTTCGCACCGCGCGGTGCTCGATGAGCTCAACGAGAAGCTGGCCGACAAGCTGTTCGTCAACTTCTCGCTGTTCCAGTCGCTGCCGGACATCTGGGGCATCGAGCAGATCTTCCCGATCCTGCCGCTGACCGGTCTCGATCGCGCGCCGACACGACGTGGCGTGATTCAGGACATCACCTGCGACAGCGATGGCCGCATCGACACCTATGTGGATGACCAGGGCCTGGACGCCACCCTGCCGCTGCCGGAATGGCATGCCGATGAAGAGAAGCTGCTCGGCTTCTTCATGGTCGGCGCCTATCAGGAAATCCTCGGCGACCTGCACAACCTGTTCGGCGATACCGATTCCGTGGATGCCAGCCTCGACGATGATGGCCAGTGGCAGCTTTCGCATGCGATTCAGGGTGATAGCGTGGCGCAGGTGCTGCGTTACGTGAACTTCGACCCGGAGCAGCTGGCCGCACGCCTCGCGCGTCAGCTCAAGTCATCCAACCTGAATGCGCTGGAACAGGCAGACCTGCTCGAAGACCTGAAGGCCGGCCTCGACGGCTATACCTACCTGGAGAGCTGAGACTTGTGCGAGGCTCGGGCCCTGGCTCAATGAACCGAGTTTGGAAGGATCAGGTTCGGAAGGATTGGCCCGGATAGCAAAAGCTAAAGCCCAGACAGCAAAAGCCCCTGCCGGTGACCCGGCAGGGGCTTTTCTTTTTTAACCCGCTCAGAGCTGTTTTCAACTCGCTCAGGGCTGCTGTCTACTCACTCAAGGCTGTCTCAGCCCCAGACGTCATGCCACGCCGCGCGTGCGTGTCTCGATGCGCAACAGCTCGCCGCTGCCATCCGGGGCATCCAGCGCCAGTGCCAGCGCCTGATCCGGATTCAGCTCGCCGACGCCTTCCGGCGTGCCGGTCAGCACCACATCGCCGGGCAGCAGGGTGAAGCTGTGGCTGATCTCACTGAGCAGGCGCGCGACGGGGAACAGCATCAGGCTGGTATCCGCTTGCTGGCGCTGCTCGCCGTCGATGGCAAAGCGATAGTGCAGCGCCTGGAAATCCACGCTGTGCAGCTCGCCATCGGCATCACGCCAACGCGGCCCTTCCAGCGCCACGAAGGAAGACAGCGGACAGCTGCCATCGAAGGCCTTGGCCAGCTCCCACGGCTGGCCCTTGGCCTTGAGCTTGCTCTGGCGCTCACGCAGGGTCAGGTCCAGTGCCAGGCCCATGCCGGCCAGTGCTTCCAGCGCCTCTGCTTCGCTGGCTTCACACAGCGGCTTGCCGATCAGCAGTGCCAGCTCGGCCTCGTAATGGTACTGGCCGCGACGCCGCGAGATCGCCAATGGCTTGTCCATCGGCGTCATGCTGGTGGCGGGCTTGATGAACAGCAGCGGCTCGCTGGGCACTTCATTGCCGAGCTCCGCGGCGTGGGCTGCGTAATTGCGGCCGACACAGACCACCTTGCCGAGGTCATGAGCGAAGACGCGACCATCGCTGAAACGCGGGGTGAAACGCTGAGCAAGCGGCATGCAGAACTCCTGTCGGGGCGTGATGGAGGATCAATGAAAGACGATCAATGAGAGATATCGCAATGATACGTCGCCCCGACAGCCTGCCACTACCACACCAACGTCCGAGATTTCGCCGCCTGAGCGCAACCCGGCGTTGTGCAGTTCAGTCCACTTCCGTCTTCAAAGCGCAGCTTTCAAGCTTGGTCTTCCACTTCAGTCTTCAAGCTCGGTCTTCAACTTCAGTTTTCAAGCTCGGTATTCAACTTCAGTTTTCAAGCTCAGTCTTCAAGTTCGTCCCAGCCACCATCGAGACGGTGCGCGAGAAACTCCGGGCGCGGACGCGCGGCAGCAAAGGGCGCCTGCATCGCGTTGTCGACGCGGTTGTAGACGAAGAAGGCGTTGCTGCGCGGGTCCGGCGACATGTTGGCGTTGGAGCCATGCAGCGTATTGCAGTCGAACATCAACAGACCACCGGCGGCGCCGGTCGGTGCTTCGATACCACGCTCGGCGATCAGCTCGCTCAGTGCTTCGCGCGAGGGCACACCGACCTTCTGGGTCTGCAGGGATGACTTGTGATTGTCATCCGGCGTCTCGCCCAGGCAGTGCACGAAGACTTCATGCGAGCCGGGGATCAGCATCAGCGGGCCATTGAAGTGGTGATTGTCGGTCAGGATGATCGAGGCGCTGACCGCGCGCATCTCCGGCATGCCATCCTCGGCGTGCCAGGTCTCGAAGTCCGAGTGCCAGTTGAAGCCCTTGCCCTCGAAGCCCGGCTTGTAGTTGATGCGCGACTGGTGGAGATAGACATCGCCCCCCAGGATCTGGCGCGCGCGATCGACCAGGCGCGGGTCTTCTGCCAGTTGGCGGAAGCGCTCGGACAGGAAGTGCACGGCGAAGATGGAACGAATCTCGCGGCTCTTGGGCTCGGTGATGGTGAAATCACGCCCCTGCCATTCTTCGTTGTCGAGCAGCGCTGCCAGCTCGGCCTTCAGCGCCTCGACTTCCTCCGGCGCCAGGAATTCCGGCTCGAACAGGAAGCCGTCGCGCTCGAAGCGCTTGAGCTGCTCGGCGCCCAGCGGCCCCTCATCGGCACGCGAATGCACGACGGGCTCACGGCGCTTCTGCCACAGATGCTCCGGCGGCTGGCTCAGGCGCGTCGGATAGGCGTCTCTCGAGTGATCGGAGCCTCGGTCGCTGCCCGACTTGTCGAGATAGGCTTCCGGCGCCTGATCACGGTCGGCATTGGTCTGACGGGCGTCCAGCTGCTGATTGGAGGCTTCTGCAGCGGCGCTGACGTTGCCACCATCGGTCTGCTCATGTTGGCGTTGCTTGGACGAAAGAGCAGAAGTGGCGTTGTACGAGGTCATATGGCGTGAAGCTGTCATCATGCTCTCCTTAAGGCATCAATGTCTTGCATTGAGGAAAGTGGAATCTGGCGTTCTAGCATGCGGCTTGCCCGCACTGTCCCACTTATGGGCCATACAACAGACTTCAACCCCGAGATTCATGAAATAAGCATAGAGATCTGATCCACAAGATCGTTAAAAGACCACCCAATCTCACACCACACCCGCCATCACCCTTCTCAAGAAAACATGAGGCTGCCTGTGCCTCGCGGATGACAAATTCCTTCAGTCATCCCCTCTCGCCAGTCCCGACTCATTCTGTTGCCATGAACTCTCATCTTCCGTGAGACAAGCGGCTTAATCAGCGACTCATCACTGGCACCACGCCCGTGGTATTTCCCCTCACTTCGCTTCGCCATTTGCAAAACGCATCGCACGCAACATTGCGCATTAATGCGTAAGTGTCTGTGAAATATTGTGAAATTATTTGGCACGCTTCGTGCCCCTTAGAAAACACGGCAGAACAACTGATAGAGACATATCAGAGAAAAAATAACGGCGCAGGATCATGCGTCACACCAGGGGAACTTCCAGCATGTTTAAGCCACGGATATGCATGGCCGCTTGCATGGCCACAGTGCTGGGGGGCTGCGCAGCTGTCGAACCGAAATTCGACAATGTCGAACCGGTCGTAGGGCCACCAGTCACCTCAAACAACACGCCATATAGTGAATGCCTCGTATCTCTCAGCCGGGTGCAAGGCGCCACCAACCTGCCTGTGATTGCAGTAGGCCAGGTGACGGACAAGACCGGTCAACGCAGCTACTCCACCGTGACAGAGAGCGCTGCCGTGACCCAGGGCGTATCCGAGATGCTGATAAGTGCCCTCTACAAGACTCGCAAGGTACATCTTACCGAGCGTCTCGATGTGCGAGTCCCGCTGGCAGAGCAGCAGCTTTTCGAGCAGAAGGCATTGGCTTATACCCCCCGGAACCTCGCGGTACTTCCTTCGCATTTCGTGGTTCTCGGTGCACTGACAGAGCTCAATTACAACATTTCAAGCGGCGGTGCCCGCCTGTTCGTCAGCGGAATCGGGGCCGGACTGCGCACTGCAGTCATCAACGTCGGCCTGGACCTGCGCATGGTCGATATCCGCACCTTCCGCACCGTCTATGTCACCAGCCTGCAGAAGCAGGTGGTCGGTTACGAAGTCGAAGCCGGTATCTACCGCTTCTTCGGCAATCAGTTGATCGAGTTTGA
>TARA_R110000751_G_scaffold17895_3_pt1 | contig 11390 bp, 16 predicted proteins | sample TARA_R110000751 | Tara Oceans TARA_R110000751 (sample SAMEA4398001) | marine metagenome | biome: Polar Biome; feature: [MES] marine water layer (ENVO:01000295) within the mesopelagic zone...; material: water (ENVO:00002006), including particulate matter (ENVO:01000060) such as...... | reverse complement strand
AATAAAAAACAAGCCTCTAACAAAATGTTAGGGGCTGCCACACGTGAAAACAATATTAAGAATGGTTCGCCGTTCTACTCGCCTACAAAAGCAATTCAAGCGGAACGCCATCGTTTCCAAGCGTATAGCAAAATGCCCCCGCCCCGCTCCAAGAGTCTTAAAAGAAACAGTATTCAAAAACCCCGCACCCCTTAATAAAGCCCCGCCAAATAAACGGCGGCCTAATTTGGGGAACGATAATTTTAATACCCCTACGGTGGCGTGGCTATTGGCGGAAAAGTATTTGAATATTAAAAATAAAAAAGTATGGTGTCCGTTCTATAACGACGGAAACTTAACCTGCCCATATAAGAACCGTATTCATTCCAAACGGGACTTCTTTAGTTATGAACCCGACCAATATGAGTGCGTAATAGATAATCCGCCTTACTCTATTAAGAAAGATGTTATTAATAAATTATTAGAAAACGGAAAGCCCTTTGCTTTGCTTATTCCATTAGATACAATAATAAGGCGGTATTTTGTAAATGGCGACCTTAAAGACTTCACCATAATTATACCTAAAACTATATATAAGTTCAAAGGCGAAACGAAAACAATTACCGTTAATACAGCGTGGTTTTGTTGGGGGTTCAAACTTAACCAGCAAATAATATGGGAGCGTTAATAGAATAGTTGTTTAATAGAATTATTTTATTAAAGGTCATAAACTATACATAAAACATATTTTATATTTTCTATTGTATAGAGAGGTCATTAGCATTGTTCTTTTCCAAATATATACACCCTTTTAAAAACCTGTTTTATCTATACTTTATGACCTTTATAAAAATAATTCTATAAAACAAACAATCCGTTAAGGGTTAGTAATTCCTTATAAGTAATTCTTTTTTATTTATTGTATGTCCGCCACCGCCTGCTCTTCCATCGGTATATTTCGTGCTTACGGTTAATACTTTAAAGCCTGCGGATTTTGCGAGCCGTCGGGCGGTTGCGTTGTTGTCGTAAGAGAGTATAAACTTCCCTTTAACGGTTTTCAATAAGTTTATAATATCTTCAATTTTAATATCGTTGTCTTTATAATCATTATTATCCGATGCGGTGCTATACGGAGGGTCTAAATAGATGAACGCATCAGGGTTGTCGTATTTCTTTATAACGGTTTTGTAATCCTGATTTAATATTCGGGTGTTCTTCAATCGTTCTTTATATTTTTCATATTTCTTCTGCGAACTCCCCTGACTTTGTCGTGCTTGTAATTCGGGCATCCTTGCCTTGCTAAAAGCGAAGTTCCGTCTATCACTCCTAAAAGAGTATAGACTTAAAATTAAGTTTCTTCTTAACCGTTCAACTGGCGAACTAAACTTTGTCTGACCTTTCAGTCTATTAAAACCTTCTTTATCGGGAGGGGTTATATTTTGTATCTTATCACCAACATTTTTAACATCCATATAGATTTGGGCGACTTCTTTATCCTTGTCGTTTATGACTTCCTTTCTATTGGGGTCGGCAGGTGCGGAAAAGAAAACACTACCGCCACCCACGAACGGTTCTATATAAGTGGTGTGCGGTGGAATCATACCACGTATTTTTTTTTTCAAACGGGACTTACCACCCGTTCGTCCAATTAATCCTTTTAACGACATTATATATAATACACTATAATATTGTTAATACTCTTAAAAGTCTTGTTTCATTCCACTGCTTTCCATCTGCGAAACATTAGCACGACGACGGGCTGTTTCTTTCGGCGTGGTTTTAATGCTTTCAATCTCCTCTTCAAACTTATCCATCTCTTTCATCATCCTTGCGAGCAACTGCTTTTTAAGTTTGGGCTTTCCTTTCATCGCCAACGCCTCCTTTACTAAAGCGAGTGCCTCGTCGGCGAGTGCCTTTGGGGACTTTGCGTCGTCCTTCTTGCTCTTGCGTATTCCTTGCGTGCGGTTTTTAATATTACCGTGCGTGGAAAGACCCAGTGCCTCACGCATTACCTTTATGGCACTCTCTGCGTGATACTCTTTAAAACCTCCCGATTTAAGTTCCTGTTCCATAATAGCGATGAGTTCATCTTTGTTTTTATTTCTATACGGTTTTTTGTATTTAATAACCTTTAATGCGTCCACCATTTGCTTCCGTGATAATGCTCCGAGTTCGTCGGACATAGATGCCATTTATATATAACCATTAATAAAATAAGTTATGGCAGGTATTATAAGTTTTCTCTATCGTCCTCTTCTAAACTTGCTAAAACATCTTTATTTATTGGATTAGTTCTTGCTGGTGTGTTGTCTAATTTTTCATCGCTGGAGAGGCTGGAGTCATCACTATCAATTATTATTTCTTCGTGGTTATTAACTTTATCAATCTTATCATAAAACTTCTGTTCTTGGGACATTATCTCTATTAAGTTTCTGTGTGCTTGGCGTAAAAATACTTTCCTTTCGTTTGGATACAAAGCGGTTTCAATCTTCTCTAATGCTTGGTTATACTCTATTTTTAAGTCTTCATCTAATGAGGCGTGGTTGCGTGCTTTTAATAGAGTGTTCGTCAATAAAGACGCTGATTGAAGGTAAGTTTCCATTCGCTGGTTAAAGTTTCTAAATCTTATTAACGCAGACATAGCCGCTGTTATTGCTGAAAATATTATTGGAAGCAAAGCAAAACCCGCTCCATCTAATTCTAATCGCATCTTTATAGACTCCATTAAACCGCCGAATAAACTAATAATTATAATCCCTTTGTTCCAGTCGTCGCTGTCTTTCTTTAAGTTTTGATGTCCGATTAATAGAGCATCCCTTTTAGACTTGAGGTCATTTCTCACCTCTTCAATATGGTCTTTAATCATTATATATTAACAAAGACTTTTAAAAGTGATGACCATATTGTATGTCTCCATAGTGCCGAGAGTGAGTTGATTTAGACACCGAACAATAAACTTACTTCCGCTCGGTCGTCCTCTTACTATCACGGGGGCGTTGTCGCTATAGACTGCTCTATATTGACGCATAAGGTTTCCACTAACAACAGGGCCATCATAAAAATTAAGAAACCCAGCGACGTTGCTTGACCCCGCATAACCACCATTTTGCTCACCAGCCTTGGAGACCAAGTATCTATCCGTCATAAAAGGAACATTAATTTCTACTTTGGTGGAGACGGTCTCTGTCTGTGCCAAACCAGTTGTTATTTTATGTGCCTTACTCATTAAAGACCACGTCATCTCGTATTCGCCCTCAGGTATAATACCCCAATCAAATGTATATTCTTGCTCTGCCACGTCCGAACCATACCCATCGTCACTTGATACATAAATCTGATATGTTTTCTTCATTATACTATAAAGACTTTATTTTTTTATACAAACAGATTTTTAGCCTGACCGCCTAAACTCTTGGCACGCTCAATAGCAGACGAGGCGGCTTGGGCGGGCGACTGACCCGAATAGGTGGACGGGTTGGAAGCCTGCGAGGCACGTCCCAAAAGAGCAGACGCCGAACCCGCCGAGCCTGTTAGACCCCTCGCACCGCCGAGAAGACCACCGAGTCCTGTCTGACGGGCTAAACCCTGAACGGCGGGGTCGCTGAGGAGGCGGTCGCCCTGCGAGGCAGCCGAACCCAAAGCACGGCTCGCCTGACCGAGTCCACCGCTGATGCCACGAAGAGCCGACGGTGCTTTGTTGAAAATACTGCGAGCAAATCCAGCGGACTTATTAAAAAACGAAGGGGCGGACGAGAATGCTCTTAAACCTTTGTTAAAAATAGACATTTATAAACAATACAAATATTTTTTTTAATCTTCAATAAAATCTATTCTATCAAACTTTTTATAAAACTTTTGTGCGTCTGTATTAATAAACAAATAAGAAAACGGTTTATCATACACCTCTTTAGAGATGGCGGGCATCATACTCTTAACAAACTCGTCTTCTACATTTTCGTCAAACAAGTTTTTCATTTCATTCTTGCTTACTTTAAAGACGAAGATATTACTAAACAACCTGCGAATGTCTTTTGGAACTGAAAAAAAGGTTTGGTTCAAAAAATAGATACTGGTTCTAATATGGCGACGGTTAAATATTAACTCTTTAAAGAGTTGTAAAGTATCTTTGTTTTTTAAATAACTCGCCATATCATCAAATATAATAACATTGTTTTCATCTGGCGGACTTCCCTTAATCCTCTCCATTACCTCTGCTAAATTATCAAATGTTAATTCATCAAACTTCTTATCGGCGGGATGCTTCTTAAATATATCATTCTTAATAGACGCCCGTGAATGGCTGGGCTGGAATAAATATATATTATGGAACACACGGTTTAATAATTTCTTATCTTTCATCATCGCCCACATCAGACTGGACTTTCCGCTTTTTGGTTTTCCCAGCAGTAAATTAGTGGAGTGGTGGTTGAGATACGAGGTTAATTCATAATTGTTTAACTTGGGATGAAGGGGTTTGTCGCACAGCATCTCAGGTGGTTTTATTTTGGGTTGCGTTAGTTTAATAATATTCATATTACTATAAATGAATATTATTTAATTAAGTCCTTAATGAGTTGTGGTGGTATTCTATATCTCGTATTAGTTGAACCACACGAACCTTTAGTTAAACCGTTGCGATGCGAGTTCCCTAAATTATTTTTATGAAGCAGTCGCCCATCAACAGTCATTAAATTACCGCACGCTCTATTACATAATTTTGGCGTAAAGTCCATATTGTTAGTCCATACACGAGTGCGTTTTTTATATCCCCAGTCGCTATACATACAATAGTCCACATCATAATGGTTTAGTTCCGTTAAAAATTGTTTCATCTTTCCTGTTGCGGGATTTTCTATATACCACCACGTCGGGTTAAAATATTTAATTATCTCCTGCGTCTTTCTTAATACAGGCAAACCCTTTTCAATCATTTCTTTATCAAGCATCTCGTGCGTTATTACTTTATCACCGAACGCTTTAGTTTTGCGACCAACCCACGAGCGTCGGCAGTGACTGAATGTATGGCACGGAGGAGATGCCCATATTATATCAAATGTATCAGGTTCATATTCTTTATAATCCCAATCTAAAATATCCGTATTGATGTCTGCGTTATTCAAATCAAGAGAGGTGACAGTATAACCTTTCTCTTTACAGACCTTACCGACACTGCCTGTCCCTGAAAATAATTCTAAAACTTTCATTATTATAAATAGCTATTATTATATTTAAGCCTTAAACACGAACAGCGACCTGACGAGTATTAACATTAAGAGCGATGAGGGCATCATAGCACGAGTATAGCGTGAGGGTGGCTGCGTCCTCAGTCGCCGACGACGTGGAAACACGAACATTAATCGGGGTCAACTGCGACGACTCGCCCGAGAGCATAACCGAGTTAGACGAGAGTTTCTCTGTGTTCATACCGTAGTAGTGAGCCGCAGGGACTTGGACGGTGCTGGCCTCAGCATCGGCTGCGAGGAGTTCGGCGGTCTTCCCCCACATTTTCTGCGTGATGGAGTTGCGAGCCGAGTAGACGTCGTGAGCCTCGCCAAACGCCTGACGAAGAGCCGACTTAATGGCCGCATTATTGGTCTCTCTTAAAGGAGTTGGCGGGAAAGGACGGTTGGCGAGGAAAAATTGAACTGAACCAGTTTTTCCGCCCGCCCGCACCGCATCGTAGCCAGCATTAATGGCCTTATTACCCGCCTCACCAGTGAGCTGAAGAACAAGCGACTTAATAGACGAAAGGCGGACGTTGTAAATGTAAGTGGCATCAGTGGCGGCTGCGAGGTCAGGGAAATTAACATTCGTGACATTCCAGCCCTGCGACTTAAGGACGAGGTCGCCATCCACCGCCATACTGCGAACAACACTATCCATCCCCGCACCAAAGTCCACGAGGTCAAAGGTCATTTCAAGGTCGGTGAAAGAAAAAGCGGGCATATCCGTAGAGCCCGAAACATTAATATACTCAGCAATCTGAGCGGTGGTGATTTGGATGCGAACACCGCCCATATGGCCGAGCGGGATGAGTTCCGAGCAGGACGAAAGGAGGCATCCGAGAGGAAGACTTACGGCGAATGTTCCAGCGACAGCATCAGTCCCCCCCGACTGTGGGCCTTTGCGTCCGTTAAGATTGTGAAGGGTCGGGTTCTCCTCGCCCTCGCCTCCAACACCACCGCCACCATAGCCAAACTCGGTGTATAGGGAGTTCTTCTCGTCGGCAGACAGTTTAGCCTGCGAAATCATATTGTAAAGGCGGCCGTAATCGGACACTGCTTCAAGAAGCGACCCGCCGACTATAGTCTCAACACGACTAATCCACGAGGCCGCAGGCACTCCACGAATGTCTATAACTTGGGCGTTGGTGGCTGGGGTGATTTTGATGTTAAGATTGAGGCATAGCGAATTGGGAACAAGGAACGAATGGGCAGGAAGGTCAAACTGGATAATATTACCATCACCAGCGAAAGTCGCACCGTTAGACGGGCGAACGATAGTCTGCGACATACGAGTGTCTGAGGGGAGCGAAGCCATCGGTTTGTTGTATTGAACTTCTTTTGGGAGAGCAGCCATTTATAAACTTAATAAACATTATTATTTATTTATTAATTTTTATTATTTATAGTATATCAAACTTCACGTCTTCTAATTCTTCTTTTAGACTTTCCGTTTTTTCTGCGGCTTTTAATGTTGCTACATATTTGTCGTTCAATATAGACCCGTCCTTTTTGCTAAACTTTTGTCGTCTGTGAGTGTTAATAAGTAATGTCATACACCAATTAACTCCGTTGAAATCAATAAAATTATTATTCTGGTCTAACAGTTGAATATCAATCTCATCAATCCGTTTAGCCTTAACAAAACTCTCACGCCCTAAACTATTATAAATGATAAGTCCAAAAGGAGTGGCGGTGGCACTTATAGTATCCACGAGGGTTGTTGTGTTCAGGTTGTTGCTGTCAAAGTTTCCGCCAGCGAGGGCATCACTGCCCATCTTAATTTTTGTAATGCCTAAAAAGTCCGCTGGTAAAGGAAACTCTGTGAGAGGAGTTGTCTTTGTGAATGATAAAGTCCCAGTTGCGTCTAAAGAGATGCCTAAAGGAAGACGGCACGTTGTTGTTGCTAAATTAAGAGTTAAGTCTGTGTTCGCATCCGCACTCTCTAAAGTATATTTTCCAGTTATGGAGTTAAATGCTAAAAGGGCATCATTAGCAAATGCGGCCGCATTGAACTTGGTTTCAAACTCAGTCTTAAATGTATCGGAATTATAATTACCTTCTGTTAAGGTGAATGTTGCGGTCGTCCCATCCTCGTCGGTGATATTAATATTATTATTGGTGCTGTTAATATTATAATAACTGGCGGGGATTTCGGCACTCTGTATTGCTATAGTGTGATATAGAGTATCAACGCTTTTAGGACTGATGCTGTTAAAGTCAAAAAGAACAGATGAATGTTTATCACCGTTTAAAAACCTTGTGGCGAACCGACTATTAAGACTTACCAGTCGTGATTGTATTATGATGTGTTCTTCTATTTCTTCAAATCCATTCATTATATATTATACTATATTATTCAGTCTCTTCAATAAGGTTCTTCGTCTTGTCCTTGTCCCTCTCCATATATTGAATATTCTTTTTATTAATAGCACTTCTTTCACGCTTTAATTTCTCTATAATATTATTAACCTTAACCTTCTCTCCATCATCTAAATGTTTATCGTTATAATGAAGATACAAAGCATAAGTGGCAGGGTTGTTTAACGCCATACACGGCACGCTGTTAATTATTTCTTCTAAACTAACGTGGTCAGGTGGGCGTTCAGGTTCGGCGGTTATACTATTAATAATATCTAAATCGCTCATTATAATATAACTAAATATTTTATTTAAATTAATATCGTCGCATAAGACTTGGCGATGGCATACCGCCTCCAACACCAAAACCCTCATCATCAGACTCTTCCGCCACACGTCCCAGTCCTCTCGTCGCCTCTGTTGAAGAACCACGTGCCATCATTGAAGGTCTAAAAGGAGCATCAGACTCCGTATCACTTAAACTACTAATACCTACATCACTCCTCGCATTACCTCTCCACATACCCTCAGGGAGGAGCGTGCGTCCTTGCGTGGACGTGTTGTCGGGTTCTTTGCGACCACTCAGCAGTTTATCAACGTCCTTAATAGAGTTTAAGACATTGGATACTTCCAGCGGAGTTTCCAGCGGGTCACCACGCCCTAAAATGCGGCCTTCCATAACGCCGTCAGGTCTTGGTGCGACTGCGTTGTTTAATTGCGGAGTTTGGGTTGGAGTCATAAAGGGCATCGGTATTGGTGCGGGGTTTATCATAGTTCTATAGTCGGGTAAAACTTGCTCGGGCTGTATGAACTGCGAAAGAACACGTGCCGTATTAGGGGTGGCAGATGTGCGTGGTTTCCTTGTTCGTCTTTTAGGACTTGCTAAATTAATAACGACTTTTTGGGATTGGGTTTGTTTCTGTTTCTGTTTCTGTTTCTGTTTGGATGCTTCTTTGTGTGCCTCACTAAAAGACTCACCCTCCTTCATTAAAGCAATCATCGTCTTCATATGGCGTGCCGATTGATTGACTGCGTGAAGTTTTAACTTCTTCTTTTGTGAGGCCGTAAGTTTAACCATTATATTTAAACTACATATTATTAACCTTCGCCTCTAAAATAGATATTCGCTCGTGTAATTCCTGATTAGATTTAATGAGGTAAGCAACGAACCCTTGATATTCTACCGACGCCATTTCGGTCTTGCTCCATCCCGCCGCCTCGTAATCAGGGTCTTCGCCAATCGGCACTCCGCTTAAATCCATCTCATCGGGTATTACATCTTTTCCTTCGGGGTCTTCATCGTATTCAGTCCCGCAATTTATTAAATGGCGAAACTCGGGAGCGTTATAATAAACCTCTTGTGCGATTAAACCCGTTTCTCTTACCTTTTTGCCTGTTCGCTCTAACAAACTAAAATTATTTACTCTCTCTTTGTCGTATGTCTGAACTGATAATTTTAATAAACTTTCGGTTGCGTTCTCCAAATATGCCTCGTTTGTTTTTAATCGGTCATCGCTTAAAGGTTGAAACCCTTGAATGCTGTTCGCCCACTGCCCCGCCCCATTAGCATTTAACCTATGTTTTGTGACGAAAACACCTGACCCCCCTGAACCTACATTAGAACTAAATAAATAATTTAATGCGTTCGCTCCCGTCCCTGAACCTATGTTGTGGTTAATTTCCCACTCTCTCAAGCCTGGACTATCGTATAAGTTCCTTCTCGGTATTCTAATCCCTGCGTTTCCGTCTATAAACATTCCGCCTCTAACTCGTAATATCATATCAGAGGGCAGAGTTGGTTGAGTAGCACCTATATTTAATATTGTGTTTGTTTTTATATCGCCGTTTGCTTGAATAGTTCCGTCTGTGTTAAATGTGCTATTAGCCCCCACCTGTGTTATTGAATTAATCGTTGATGAAATGCCCGTTTGTGAAAAAATATTAATTGTTGAACCTGTCGCTACTTGGGATAAAAGATTAGCCGAACCCGTGTCTTTCTGTTCTATTCCCCCTTCAAATACTATATCATTCTCAAACTCATTAAACCCTGTGAAGGTTTGGGGTTCATCACTGCTCACGCCACCGTCTAATAGAGCGTCGCCTGTGTTATTCGTAAATAACGCCTCGCCGTCCCCTTTGGTTATAAAATCAGTTGTTGCTGGGGTGACTGGGTTGGCTGTGCCGATGAGTTGCGGTCTTGTTATACTATATTTAGTTAGTTCGTCAAATTGATTAAACCCTGTGAAGATTTGCGGGTCGGTTGAAAACTCGCCACCGTCTAATAGAGCGTCATTAGTTGAAGACCCATATAAATCATCGCCGTCTGTCTTCGTAATAAAATCGTTGGGTGTTGGGTTGCTGGTGGCGTCGGTGGGGACGAGTTGCGGTCTTGTTATATTATATTTAGTTAGTTCGTCAAATTGATTAAACCCTGTGAAGGTTTGTGGTGCGGTTGCCGTTCCACCTGCTAAAAGAGCATCCCCATTTATACCGTTCATTGTTCTGTTCATTATAATATATATAATATCTTATAATCTTTAATAGAAGACATATTTGGAAGCATCAAAGTTTTTCAATATATTCATTTGGGCTTCACGAGATGGTGGTGGCGGAGGTTTCGGTGGACGACGTGGCACTGTTTTCTTTCCTCTTAACTGTTTGCCTGTCTTTGTATCATAACAGGTCGTATATCGTGGATTGCCTTTCGGTCTGCTCCAGCATTTAACACGAGCATTCTTTTTAGACTTGCTCTCTTTTGACTTGGGTCTTAAAGCACGTGCCTTTGCTACTGCGGCTCTTGCTTCCGCCATTTCGGCGTTTCGTTGTGTCATAGGTTCGGTCGCATTCATTATATATATACTAATAGAAAACATATTGCGGTGCTTCTAATTGTGGTTCGTCTTTTAAGACTTCCTTCGGGGCGGCCGCTTTTTTCCTTGCGTTAGTCTTGCGTTTTGATACTACACGCTTCACTTGCTTTATTTCTAAATCATCCATCTCGTCCTCAGACGACAGCAACAGGGCGGCCTCTTCAATAACTTCTTTCTTTTTAATTTTAACCGCCTTCTTCACCGCCATTTCATCACGACGCTTTTTCTTGGCTTCCGCCTCCTTCTGCTTCGCAGTCATTCGCTCCAGTCTTCCAGCATCACGCTTCGCCCTACCCTTCGCCAGTGCGGCCAATTGTGCCTCGCTCATTTTTCGCTTGCCCTTCACCTTCTCAACTATCGGTTTGGGCGGTCGTCCTCTGCGAGGTTTAGGGGCTTCAGGTTCGGGGGTCGTTGGTGGCGGTGGCGGTGCTTGTTCCACCTCTACCTCGCTCTCGCTTTCGTCGTCGGTTTCAATAATAACATCATCTTCGCTTTCGCTTTCGCTTTCGCTCGTCCATTCTTCGCTCATTTATACATATTGCTAAATATTATTTATATGATTATAAGATAAAATTGAAACAAAATAATCATACTTATTTATATTAAGATGGCGACTAAAACAAAACAAATTAAAACCGATAAAGCACGTGAGGAGGAGAGGTGTGGTGGGTGCGATTGCTTTGAGACTGACGACGGGTGTGAGTGCCGACGTGTTCCTTGTTCTCGCTGTGGGACTAATGATAATTTATTTAATATGAATCACCCCGAGTTCCATAACGACTATTGGTTTGATGGAATGGAGTTTGAAGTTAAGTTGGCGGAAGTCTTATGTGACGACTGTGCTAATGGTTGTTCTTCAGATGAAGAAGAGCAAGCCGACTATTAATTATTTATATAATGCTTTGTGTTTCATAAAGGTTCTATACATTACTTTATTCTTATAAGAGTTGGTATATTC
>TARA_R110000751_G_scaffold149032_4_pt1 | contig 11441 bp, 15 predicted proteins | sample TARA_R110000751 | Tara Oceans TARA_R110000751 (sample SAMEA4398001) | marine metagenome | biome: Polar Biome; feature: [MES] marine water layer (ENVO:01000295) within the mesopelagic zone...; material: water (ENVO:00002006), including particulate matter (ENVO:01000060) such... | reverse complement strand
CCAGACCGCAGGATTTCGACAACCGCCCCGATAGTCAAGATGAAACCCTGAAGAATTCCATTCAGGATGAAGACCCAAGCCCCACTCATATTGACTTAATTCTGGATATATCAAAAACACTTGATCGAACCAAGAAACTAAGACCCAACACTTATGGGTTTCACTCCACGTTTCACAATGAAAATCTACAGCCCTTCCAACCCTTTGAGTAAGACCTGATTCTTTTGCGGAACTATCACCATAATGAAGACTCGTTTTCGAGTGTCCTTGTGTAGAATAACCCCCGTTTTCATGGATGATGATGCGAAATTTAGTATATTTAGACAGCCCCGCATCACGGATCAACTGCAACCGCTTGATAAGTGTCGGGTGCATATCCCATTCATGGCTTACCTCGTAAGGCGGCTCAAACTCTTTCTTACTGAACCCTGTTATTTTATCCCAATCATTCATATCTACTCACTCCTCTATCTAAGCATTCACTATCGGAATAATAATTATTACGCTCCATATCGCAGTCATCCAGACCAGCGTGAGCCATATTGCAGCTATAAGAACAAACATAGTCCTTATCCCCAGTGACGGGATCAACGTATAACAATACCCCTTCACCGTCCTTAACTTCTACTCCACATTCACGGCATGAATTCATTCTCGTATTCTCCCAGAGTCAATCATTCGGTTAAGAAAATCATCGAACCCATCAACGCACCAGTATTCACCCCCAGCCCGTTCAACCTCGATTTTACGTTCTTCTTGGTCTGGATCGAGTTTCTGTTTAGGTTTCTTTAATTCAACCTCAAGGTACTTGGATCTCCAGCAAATAAGAACATCACCCATTCCAGACATATCCTTGTTCTTTCGCAGTTTCTTGATATTGCCCTTGATAGGTATTCCAGCCACATTTATGACCGTAGCCTTTCCACCAGAAGCATTAACATAATCCGCAATCGCTCGTTTTACTTGCGCCTGGGTTGGTTTATTTACTTCACTCATCAGAAGATTCCTTTTTATCGAGAAACGCCACCTTAATAGCTACAACCTCCAGTTTGTTTCGTTTTCCACCATCATCAGTTTCCCAGCTTTCGTATTTCAACTTCCCACTGATACCGACAAGTGAACCTTTCTTTAAGTGTTCCGCACAAGCTTCAGCTAATTTTTCCCAAGTGACAATTTCCACATAGGCCACATCAGTTTTCCACTCATCCCCGCTTTTATACTTCTCATTAATCGCAAGACCGAAACTGCTAACAGCCTTCCCATTTTTCGTATAACGCAACTCCGTGTCACGGGTGAGCCTACCAATCAAATGCACCCCGTTCATTGAACTCATAATTATTTACCCTTTCCCATAGTTTCAAGCATTGTTCCTAAAAGTTTCTTAATTTCCTCTGGAGGCATCAGGTCATCTTCACCATCACCAATCTTTTTCAGGTTTTCAGCCTCAAGTCTAAGCTTCTTCCTGTTATCACGATCCCATATTTTGGCGTAATCTATCACCGAAGCGACAAAGTTCAGCCTAGCCGGAGACTTCTCCTCGGCAACGAATAACAGGACAGCCCCGTGATATGTTTTAGCATCCATAGCCTTCAGCATTTCCCACCAAACACGCAAATATTCCTTATCCAGCTTTTGTCCACAACAAGCCTCGTAGATAAGCGTTCCTTTGCTAAATTCTTCCGGTGTCATTTAAGCTCCTGTGCCTCGATTTAAAGCTATAACATTTCTCCCCTCTCCTAGTTCGTCTAGGAAGCTATTAACAGCTTGTTTCGATAAATCGTTTCGTCCTTGCTTGAATTTATCGCTACTCTTGCCAGTGATACTGTCAGGCATGGGAGCATTCACATACCCATCGAATTTTGACTTCCTGAAAAGTGTTGACGGTCGGAGATACTGTTCTTGTTCCGTACCCATCCAATGCGCTACTCGGTTGTCGATTACGGTTTCACAATCCTGCTGGGTGTATCCTTCGTGCAACCTCGCTCGGATCTCTTTCCGATTGCTCTCGGTTTCTCGATACTTCTTTCCGGTCTTATTATTTAAATAACCAATAACACCATTACTAACCCCTAGATAGATAGATAGTGATTCTTGTGGAACTCCGTGAGACTGTGGTATAACCTTGGTATCAATTTGATAGTCTACCACAAAGCCTTTATTTCTAAGCTCTTGGAGGTCAACTTCCTTGTCTAAGTGGAGTAGCTTGGTGATTAACTGAACGTCTTCTGGTAGTTTGTTATTGTGTTGGCTTGCCAGAGGCAATAAGAGTAGGTAAGTGGCTTTCCCATGATCTGATAGCTGGGCAAACTGCGGATCTGATATGATCGAACAATACAATTTAATCCATATAGGTTTTCTGTCAGTGTAGTGTTGGTATTGCTCAAGGTTTTTGATTGAAAATTCGTTCATCGTAGGCTCCCGTTTTTAAATTTGTCTAAAATTATCTTCACGATTAAATCAATTTGTTTTTTCCTTCTTCCTTTCAGGATAAGAAATATTTTATCCACCGCCTCCTTTTTCATAGCGACAAGGTGTTCTTCGCCTCTCATAATGGAATATCATTCGGGCCACCAGTAGGGCCACCATAAGATTTTAACTCGGAGATCATTGTCATAGCCTCGGAGCAGGTCAGTTTCTTAAAGTGCTTACCTGTCTTATTAGCTATGAATTGATTAACCTGGGCTGGTAACATCTTTATCGCATAGCCAGCTTGTTCAATTTCTTTCATAAGATCATCGGTGACTGGTGCATCCAACTGTTTATCGTAGTCGGGGTGATTCCCCTCTCTAGGGGTTGGTTCCGTCTTCGTTGCTGGTTTCTCTTTCTTAGGTTCTGGAATATGGGAAACATCATCTTCTTCAACGTCTTTATCCCCTGTCTCAAGATGGAACATTTTCAAAATAAACATCCTTTGTGCATAAGAACAAGCTTTCCCAATTCCTTTATCAGAGTGATCGATACCATAGGCGTACCATCGTTGCGTAAAGAAATCGTCTGGGCTGTCAATATTTACAACTGAGAAAACTATTTTAACTCTTGTACGGTTCCCTTCCTGAGTAACATCATCCATATCGGGAATAATATTAACCCCATGCTTAACTAGAAGAGGGTGAATCATATTGGTTACATTGTCGTGTCCGGTGACGCTATACATCTTCTTCCCAGACTTATCCTTTATCGCCTTATCCTTCTTCACATAGTCCAGTTCAGACATTATCCTGCTTATACGCTGGTGGACATTATAAGATGATTTCTTTGGCGCGCCTCCCTTGTTTTTAGACTCTTCGTTCTTTTTTTCGTCTATCATTCCTGCCTCCTCCTGTTAATTGTTTGTCAAGTATGATTCGTACCTTGCAATAGATACCGCACATAACTGAATGGTCTGTTAGAGAAAATTTCGGGTATTTATCGTCATTAGCTAAATCAAGCATAGACATCCTGACTCTCGATAACAGTGCTATTTCTTCATAGTCAATCTTGGCTTCCCCATCCATCATCACAAGCCTCCTTGTATTGTTTGACAACATCGTCTTCATGCCATACATGGTTTCCGGCACATTCATAGAAATCCCCAGCAAGCCTTGTCCAGCTACCTTCTTCAAGCCAAGCGTCAAAATCGTCCTCTTCCTTAGTTTGGTGGTATAGATAGCTCATATCCCCACCGGAATAACCTTTCTCCCCGTTACAAGACATTCCCGTTTTGGGAACTCCTTGATAAGTCCTTTTTTCTTCAGTTCATTTACTCGACCAGAAACGGCATTGATTCCCATATCCAGCCCTTCGGAAATCTCCTGAAGAGTTGCCGATCCTTCACAGGTTTTAAGCCACACAATAATGCCAGCCTCCTGTTTTCCAAGCTGCCCAGTCTCCATCAAATGGTTTAAAGCGTCCCTGCTTGTTTGGCGTACCCCTGTAAACATCGGAGTATCCGAAAAGTCGCTACCGTGTCCGTCTGCCTCTCTATCATTTTTCTTCACAGCGTTCTCCCAAAAAAAATCCCCTAGAAGCTATTAGGCTAAAAGGGGATTTAGCCATGTTCCAAAAGACGGGGAGCCAGTTCGGATCATGGTGTAATTTACATTTAAATTCTGTAGGCTCCCGTCCATACAGATCAATATATGGCGAGTAATTCCAGAAGTCAATGGTTTTATTTGATTATTTAATTAGGGGGTGTATTTCTTTGCAGTATTTATATGTTTATTTTTAATGCTATCCACCTTTATCTTTATCTTCTCTCAGTACGCGCACGTCAGTAACCTTGTCTTCTTTTGACTTCTCAAGCTCATTTGCGCGTTGATGTAGCGCACCTATGTCTGCCTTGTATTCCTGTCTTGGCACAGTAGTATGTTGTAGCTCGTCTATTCTCCGGTCAGTTTCATGTATCAACTGAGAGTGTTTACCAACATCAGAGTTATCAGCTTTATCTTTCTCAAGGGAATCCACTTTAGACGTGATTCTATTTATAAAGAACCAGCCTATTCCTACAAATAAGGCCCATGCACTTTCTAGGATCTTATCCATTTACGCTAGCAGATCAGGCTCAGGTGGTTTCTCAGGCTGTGCCGCACGTTTTACTTTCTTTGCGTTATACTTGGCTTGTAACTTTTCATTAGTAACAGTGCCACTATGCTGACCTTCAATTAGGTCTTCCATCTCTCGTGACATATCGTCTTTGTCGCTTGTAGACATATCAGTGATCCAGTTATTCCAGTTGTCGTGGACATTAAGTACTTCGGTTGCCCACGAAAACGTAACGTCATTTTCGCCTATAACTACTGATCGTGCCGCCTTTTTATGTGTAGCTTTATCAAAAGTAGGCTGGACTAATACTGCTGGCAACCATCCTTTTTCTTTTAGCTCTGCCGTGCTTGACAAGTTTAAGCCAGACACGTTCTTCCAGTTCTTTGGTAACCTTTGTGGCCCCTGCATAAGCTGACCTGATTCTACTAAACAATAATCCATTTGTGTCTCCTTAAGGGTAAGGTGCTGAAGGTGGTGTGAAATTGGCATCCCAGCGAGCTACTTTTGATATTCTGATTTCGTCCATATGCCCGTTAAAATCATTTGCCCCATTAAATGCCTTACCTATGGTTATTGGGGCCGATACATCATTAATTGATACAGCAGATGTTGCATTTGCAACTGATGTTCCTGCTACATATATATCAAATCTATTTCCCAGTCTCACTAAAGCCAAATGATGCCAAGCACTGTCCGCTAGATTAGCACCACCAACTATGTTGATCGGAAAACTTGACCCATTACTTACCAACGCTCCAAATTGTGAGCCACCGCCACCAAGCCTAAAATCAAAATTCGTATTACCTGCAGTTGCCGAGGTAGCGTGTGTCATTAAATCCCCTGCCGTTCCCGTCCTAATCCAAAAATCAATCGTAAAATTTCCTGCAAAAACCCAATCTGCACTGTCTGGTATTGTCAATTCGTCATTGGTTCCGTCAAAAAGTATTGAGGATGCCCCAAACTTTTTCTGGGCCGTATCGTGTTGTGTATTATTCACAACTGTGATCGTCCTACCACTAGGACTACTATCAACAAAAGTAGTACTCGCATCACTCGTGTCAGAATGAATAAGTAAAAGCGTGTCATGGTCTGGCGTTGGTTCTCCGTCTGAAGTGTCAACTGTAATTTCCATTTTCATGCCTTCAGCCCAATCATCTGCGATGCTTGTAATCGTGTCATGCCGCCCAGCCCCCATCCCCTGCGGATGCGCTGTGTAATCCAACATAGCAACCCAACCATTGGTACTTTCATCAACCATGACCATCCAATATTTTCGGCCTTTTGTAACGGTTGGGTCTGTGAATGTAAAGTTCTTCACTCCCGTACTACTCAAAGTAATCGAGTCTGAATCAGAACCTACTTGTGCAGCAGGGTTAGTTCCATCGTGTGTCCATAGCTCTGCGTGTGTAGAAAATGCGGTTGATACGGCAGCAACCTGCACTTTAAGCCCTGTCACTGTCCCTGTCCTCGTTGCAGTGAAAAGCGTTGCAGAATGTTTACGGTTTGAATAATAATCTCCGTATGAAGAATTTGATCCACCCTCATCAAACATTCCATCCCGCTGAACTTTTTCTGTGTCGGTGTAAAGAATATTGTCAATATTTACGGCTGCAGCAGTCGAACCCATAAAGAAGCGCATAGGGTTTGAGTTGGTTTGTGTGAACTCATGTTTTAACGAATCATCATCAAAGATTGAAATCACGCCAGAGACTCTAGTTATTTTAAGAACTGATGTATCTGCAATCTGCGAGTTAGTTTGTGAAGAATTACCATAGTTATATGAGTATGATCCCTGTCCACTCCCCTGATCTACTTCCGAATAAGCGAATGCTTCAATGTCGGTATTCATTCCATGATGATTATTACTAGCTCTGCTTGAGTCTTCCGCAATTTCAGCAACCCCAAATATACCTGCTCCTAGATCAGTAGCCGTAAATTGTATTTCAAAATCCCCGTCAAACGTAGTCAGAGAAGAAAGGCTAGCCTCGCTCGTTGAAGTTATAAAACCTCCCGAAGTATGATCGCCAAGTGTATTACCTGCAACAAACCAATTATTTGAAGTGAATGACATATCAAAATCGTTACTACTTGGAGCAATTACCTGTGGCTCATCAATTGCACCAGCACCCATCATTAGTTTTTTTATTGTCATATTATCAGCTCAAGTTAAGGGCTACAGTTGAGCCGTTCCAAATTGTTCCACCATCAATTGTCCAGAAAACTAAACAGTCCACACCACTGGCAGTGAGGGCGGGAGCCGCTGCTCCTGCAAAATCCACCGTGGAAGGCCAGTTTACAGTTTGCGATCCTCCATTTGTCAGCATTAGCGAAAATGCACATAGCTCATCTGAAGCTGTAGGGTTTGTGAATGTGAATGTCTGAGTTCCTGTGGAAACCGTTGCGGATACAGAATTGCCAAGTGTTAAATTAATAGCATCTGTGCCACCACCTAAGTCCCCTAGTGCATTTGTTACTTCACCATAGTCTTTAAGGTTAATGGCAGATATTGTTTGATCACCACCTGTGACCGCACCACCTAAAGTGACGGCTCCGAGTGTTTTATTAGTTAGTGTAACGGAGTTGGCTAAAGTAACAGATTCCACTAAAGCCTTGCCTGACGCTGTGGAATAATTAACACAAGTCACAACATTGGATGCAGTAGAAACAAACTCACCAACATCACCAGCGGCAGTTGTTATGTTTGCTCCACTAGGAAGATCAAGAGTGCCAGCCCCATGAGTCATAGTTAGTACAGCAGCAAACTCTAGGAAGAAATGACGATCTGCTGCTACAGTAAAAGCAGAAAAACCAGTTGTCCCAGTACAGATAAAGTAATCACCATCTGTGTCAATTACAGTTGGAGAGCCTGAAGCTATATCTCCACCCTTTTGCATCTGGATATAGTTTCCATTGGCATCCAAAAACCCACCTAGTTGTGGGCTAGTATCGGATACAACAGCCACCGCACCCCAAGATAAGTTCGCTGAAGCTCCACCGGAGATTAATGCTTGACCGCTTGTTCCTGGGGCCAAGTAAGACGGAGTACCCGCAGCCCCAGTATAAACCATAGCTCCTTGAACCGTTTCATGGCTCCACTTAGCAAGGGTTATCGAGTTATCCTGATACCCCACCGTGTTCACAAAATTCGATGGAGACCGCTGCGGGTTCATAACGTGTTGCTCAGAACCGTCACATATAATCATCACCGGAACACCCGACAATATCATCCCAGAACCCAATGCCGCACCACCAGCCTTTAACGCCTTCGCCGCCAACCCTGAGATCGTCAACGTAGCCGCGCCAGTATTGTTGAATTTTGGGAGCCACCAATGCTGTTCGTTGGTTGTGTATGAAGTGATTGCTGTATGTGGAGTTGCTGATATGGAATTCTGGGCAGTCGTTTCAACCACCGTCAAAGCGTTATATGACCCTGTTATTAGTTTAGCAATCTCACCGGAAGCTGTTAATGCGGAGGCAAAATCATTATTTTCAGCATCGAACCGTGACGCTGTTATTTTTACTGAATTGGTTTTATCCGTAGTCCAGTTATGAACTCTTGTGAATACGCCGTTTGTATTTCTACCCATCTAATTTCTCCCTGAGAATTCTCTAGCCCTTGCCTTCAGCCTTTTTATTAAAGCATCCTGATCGGAGATACTTTCTCTAGTGAGCGAACCTGTTAGCTGATTTTTTGGGAACCGTGAAACAGCATCCCCAAGAGCATTATAGGTTGGCTTGATTTGTAAATGTTCAGCTACTTTTCTAGCGAAGCCAGCAGATTCTTTACTCTGGAACAATGCTTTAACCAGAATTTTTCCAACCTCTCTAAACATACGCCCTTCCCAGGTGAGTCTTGGGCCTCCAAATGTAGACTTTAATATTTCCAATGCAGTTCTATCGTCAACCGATGCTATGCTTTTCATTATCTTCTGCTCTTTTTCACTAAAAATAGCCTTGAATTTGTCCGGCCCTAGCTTGTCGAGCATATCCTGAAATTTATCAGGGTTTACAAGCTTCTTGCCTTTAATGTTTGGGTTTGCGAAGTCCAGCATATCAGCGAATAATTGCGCCCTTGCTTTATTCCAAGTTTCAGTTCCTTTAGCCCCATCCATTCCTTTAATGTTTTTATGGCCTTTTAGTAAAATATCTTTAGCCTTGAGTACATTGTCGATACTTCCTTCAAAGAACAGTTTCTTGCTGACTTCTTCAGGCTTCGCCTTGTCAACGAACCGGCGCAAAGAAACCTCGCTACCACCAATGTTTATAGACTGAGCCGACTTTGTAGTTTCAAATTTCTGCTTGGCTACAGCGAAAACCGCTTCAGCCCTTTGTCCTTTAAGCGAACCTTCTAAGCTTTTCTTCATTTGAGTGGCGTACATTAGCCAGCCGCCATGCTTGTCTACGTTGAGCTTCTTCTTTCCAGCAGACCACGCCATCCCTACCATCTTATCCAATGTGTCAAGCTGGTGGACGTTTATATTCTGGGGGAGTTCTTTGATTAATTCTGCGGCCTCGTCTTTCGATATTTCTTTATTAGCAAACTGTTTCTTTATTCCAGCTAACGCGCCCTTATTGTTTTCCTTGATAAAGGATTTCACAAGCTGATTCACAGCCCTAACATCTTCGCCAAACTTACTTGTACCCGTCTGGGAAAGAGGTTGTTTTAGGCTATTCAGAAAACCGTCCATAGGAATATCAACATCATTCCCGTATGACTTCTTAGCCCCCTCGTATAGAGAAGTGACTTCCTTTTTTGTCATATCCTTCAGTGCCGTCAAATGCTCCCCTACGGCACGACCAGTTTCAAGCTTCGTTCCTTCAGGGGATCCGCCGAGAATCGGCCCCTTCATTTTTCTTTCGGCATTCTCAATGCTCGTATCGCGGTACTTATATCTTTCGGGGAAATACTTTGTCGCTTTGGTAACAGCCGCGCCGGTGATCGCTCCCAGAATTGCGTTCCCAGTAGTCTTCCCCCAAAAGTCTTCAGGATCCTCTACTGGTTGCGTTCCGGAAATACCAGCACCGACACCCATTCCAAACTTATAAGGGTTTGCTATCGCCTTCGCCGTTTTAGCTAATGTAGATACGGGTGCTGTCCAAGCCATATCCCCAGTCATACCACCAGCCCCAGCGTATGCGGATTTTCTGGTTAAGTTTTCGTACATCTGCTTATCTTCGACCACGTTCTTGTCTACGCCCGATTTGTACTCGTCAGACATAAGGCCCATATCGTTCAAGACATTCGCGCCAGCCTGTTTCACCCAGTTATAGGGTTGCTTCATAGCCCCGCCCATACCTGCCATAAACGGGTTGACGTAATCTTCGCGCTGTTCTTCCATCCTATTCTTAGGCCCAAACTTGTTAGCAAAATAACCCTTCTCTTCGTCACCTTGGAGTCGAGCCTTATGCCCTGCATTCATGCGAATTATTTCTGCGTCATACGCGCCTTGCCCTTGCGGTAGGCCACGTTTTCCATGCGGAACGTAAGACTTGTTAAAGTCTACCGTTGCTTGCGCTTCAGTGTACCCATCAGGCCCAGTCATCACATATTCTTCCTTACCTGGGGCATTAAAGGTGTATTCAGCCATTATTTAGTCCTTTTCATGGTTACGCCTTCCGGAAGCACATTTGGATTAACTCCATTTTTCAGAGCTTGCTCGGCATTCTCGTTTCCCATTCCACCAAACATATTATATGCACCCTCGATAGCACCGCCAACACCTGGAATTCCTGTATCGGACAGATAAGCCCCTGGCTCTGTTTCCCCAGTACCCTCGCCCCCTGAAAAAGGTTCAACGCTCCCAGACATAGACATATCCTGAATCAATTGAGGGTTTACCCCAGAAGTGACCGCCATCCCTCTATAGGCTTCAACTTTCTGTTGGTAAGACTCTAAATGCTTGCCGTGAAATGTTTCCAATCGGCCCCAAATATCGTTACGCTCTGAAGGATTTAGCACCTCTTTTCCACTGGCAACCTTGCTCCACATATCACGGAGCCACCCTGGGAAGCCAGACATATTTTGCAGCGTGTTCACTGTATGCTTTCGCATTTCTGTGGAATCAGGACGCAAGTATCTTGCATATGCGAAAACAATTGCCTTATCTCCAGCCGGAGAAGTTTTCCTCATGGCATCCTTCGCGTTCATGTAGACAGGTTCTAGTCCTTCAATAAAGTCCTTAGTCATGCCTGTTAATTCTTTACGCATTGTCGATCCTAGCCTTGCCGACCCTTGCATGGCTTTGTATTCTGCTGACTTGGCCTTTATGGTTGCAACGTCTGTCTTGGTCTTTCTGTCGAACGATCTAAACTTTAAGCCCATCTCTTCTTTAAGGTATGCGTTGGAGGAGGCCATTTCTTTATCTTCGGTGTGTTTAATCCTTGCCTCGACACCCTCTAATTCCTTGATCAAACGGATCTTGTCTTCACCGATAGCACCTTGCAGTCTGTCCCTTATCAAATTAGACTCATTCTGGAAAAATGACTGCTCGCGCTTGATTTTCCCTTGGATTTCCAGCATACCGTTTTTGTGCTTATTACCGATTTTCTGCATCAAAAGATCATGGGCCTCTTTCCCCATCCTAGAACTTTCTTTATAGCCGAATTCGTTCTTCCCCATCTTCTCTTCGTGAACCTGTTCGATCAATTGCCTCTGGCCTTTAGACCTTTCCGTGTATTCCGTACCCCACCGCTTGGTAGAGTCTTGGATTTTCGCAATACTGCTTTTAACCTTCAATCGGTTTTCAGAAACATCCCGTACCGTCTTGTCTTCCATTTTCGCCAACATTTCTACGCTGGAGATTTTCTTATTAGATTCTCCGGCTTTGAAAGCGTTTTGAAGGGAATCCCTTTGAATGGTCTGGGAGTGCTTTAATTCAGCAATATCTACATTCCCGTACTGTTCGGCCTCTTGAAGCTCC
>TARA_R110000751_G_scaffold96275_1_pt1 | contig 11445 bp, 19 predicted proteins | sample TARA_R110000751 | Tara Oceans TARA_R110000751 (sample SAMEA4398001) | marine metagenome | biome: Polar Biome; feature: [MES] marine water layer (ENVO:01000295) within the mesopelagic zone...; material: water (ENVO:00002006), including particulate matter (ENVO:01000060) such as...... | reverse complement strand
ATGTGTGTGAACGAAATGATCCCCATCTTTCGGGGACTTTACTGTTATACTAAATGTAACTGTCATCGTGCTACCTTTCTCATTCTGATTTCCTCTCTCTTTTCCCTTCCCTTGCGGGCCGCTTCTTCCTTGCCCGCCTTAACGCGATCAGCCTCAGCCTTCACACGCTCATCGTGCGTGGCTCGCTTGGCTATCTCCTGCTGCCTGACAGAGGGCAGCCCATCAACAGCACGCTTCCTTCTGAAGCCATGCTTGAAGTTAAGCATTCTTCGCCTCCTTTCTGTCCTGAATAGCCTTGGTCTCCACCAAGGCAGACAACCTCACCCTTGTCCGGGTGATGGCTGTGTTCCACCTAGCCCGTGTCCGGGCAGGTACGTCCTTAAGCGTGCCATTGCTGACACTCTCGTCTATATCGGTGCTCAACTGCTCGAGTACCGACAGCGATGGAGCAGCCTTAAGCTGCCCCCTTATCCCTGTGTTTAGTTTTAACATCATTGTTGTTACTCCGTTAGTGAGGCTCATATGCCTCCGTCGATAGGCTCGAACGCACAAGTGTGAAGATGCGGAGCCCACCGAGGGTGGAATATGTAGGGGTACACCTACGTTAATCCTGTGTCCTAACAGGATTGTGGGTTGTCAAAGGCAATACACCTGCCCCTGACCTTGTCAAGAACACTTCACTAAAAGCAAGGGCTTTCAGCCCTTAAAAATCGGCGCGTACTGGATTTGAACCAGTCCTAGGGTGTGCACATCTTACCGATAGACCCCGTAGCCAAGTAAGCCCACAGCCATTGTACTTTTGGCCAGCCTTACGCCCCGTAAATTAAACGTCGTCAGGAAGTAACCCCTCCTTCAGATTATCACCCAGCCTCAATTGACTGGGGGAATAGATTGCGTGCCCTCTTCTGTATCTACCGTGGGGTTCATCAACGGAAGTGTTCGTCAACATGGGGCACATTGTAGTGCCTTATCTCTTCCGTTGAAGGCTCCCTACTTCGGGGCGATCAGCATACCCATGCACAGGTTGCTGATTCTCTTGCTACCACAGTAGACACAAAAGAGGACACGCCACCTGAAAGGACATCCCGTCACTCGACGAGAGGTAAAATACTCCTAACAGGCAAGCGTGACCTTGGGTCGTGTTTGTTATGTCGGTCTCCATCTGCCATATCTCACAGGATAGTGTCTCCGACACTCGAACTTGTCCCGATCACCGGGAACCTGTTCGCTGTACTATATGGTCAAGGTTAGACCGCATGATGCCCACGACGACATCTTACGAGGTTGCTCACAGCAACCCCGCCCTTGGTAATACGTCCAACTAGAATGCATTTGAAAGCCAAAGGCCTGTCTTGCGACACACCTATATGGGGGTCTAGTTGCACGGACTGATCCAACGCGCTTGGACTCACAGTCATCACCCGTCCGCGTCTTACTCATTGCACGGTTTGGAGTCGTTCGGTGTGGACGCGTACATGACCTGTCGTCACAGTACAAATTCTGGATGCCTTTCCAACCGTCCGCTGTCGTTGCGTAGGATAACCTGAACTACAGGACACAATCCTACACAGGCAACCTCCAGATGGTCAGCTACACCCACAATTAAGTGGTTCACTTCGCATACAGGAATGCTGCCTGCATAACAACGAGCATAGGCTCGCCACTACCAACCCTCGTTGCTTGCGCGACCCTTAAGGTCTGTGCAACCACAACTTAACAAAGCCCTCTCTCAGCAACCCTTCCCCGATGACTTCAAGACGCCTCTCTGCCCTTGCTTAACAAGGGGTACGCTTGTTTCACCGCCGCTTGCACGACAGCCCATCTGCATGGCCATGTTACCGACCACTCTCACTCGGGTATCTATCACTAATACCAAGCCCTGTGTCCTTCCAGTCCGCTTCCTCATTCCACGGTCAGAAGTAATCGTTGTTGTCGAAGAATCGCTCACACAACGAGGGCCAGCCAACTTTACATTGACTGTCACTTGCCTTGCATAAACAAAACAAGTGACAACCAATAGAAAAAGGATGCTAGGAATTATCCCTAGCATCCCTTGTCAGGTCGCCGCTTATGTTCACACGTTCCCGTGTGTATCGCGGCGCATCTTTCTTTCTCTCCGCCCTAGCAGCAGTACGCTGCGCTTTGGCGTGTGTCTTCTCGCTTGTCTGCCTGTCCCACGCTCCCCGAAGGTCACGGTCAGGGCTAAACAAACGCTCCACGGGTACAGACACAATCTGCACACCGTTCTCCTGTCCAATGACAGTCGCTCCCGTTTTCTTTCGGGATGCTCTCAATCTCTCGTATTTCTTTCGCATGACGCAAAGGACAAGCAGGACTTCCCTGTCCTACCTGTCGTTTGGTTCACAACACGGAACACAATGAATACAAACAAACAAAAAAAATGAATGAACATAAAAAAATCCCCAAGGGGATTAACCCTTGGGGACTGTTGAAAACAAAGATCAAAGCGCGAACGCTTCGTCTTTGTCGGCATTTAAGATTGCCAGCAAATCGTTTTTATTCGCATTGTTGCGAACAATCTCGATTCGCTTGGTCAATCTTAAACCGCCGTCTTGCGTGATGTCGCCGCTTGGAAAGTATCCAAACTTTGCTTCCCGCTCGCCCTTGTTAATCGCCGCCGTCGCCGATGAAATAGCGACTGAGGCAATCCGCGAAGTTTGCTTCCTGACAAAGGGCAGCAATGTTGTCGCCGCTTTTGTTTGTGCGTCTTCTGGGGCCAAGCCTTTTGGGATGTTAAAGGCCACGCGAAGAAACTGTTCCTCGTTCCCTTTCGAGAGTGTGGACAGTTTGCCCTTGGCTTTCAGCATTCGCCAAAGGGACAACGCATGGTCGGCAAGTTTGCCCTTGGCAAGTTGCTTTGTTGTGACCATAGCTGCCCCGTCCCTTTTGGCCTTGGCCTTGGCTGCAGTAGTTGCCGCCGCCTTGGCTTTGGCCACCTTGGCTTTGGCTGCAGCCTTTACGGCTTCACGTTTTGCCTTGGCCTTGGCCTTGGCTTCTGGTGTTGCCTTTACAGCTTCTGGCTTGCTTCGCTTTGGACGGATTGAATCCGTCCCCGATTCGTTTGACTTTGTCTTGATCATTTTCTGTTTGAGTATGGTTTAAACTGCCACGTTGCGCCATGCAAGGCGGTTGCTTTCCCCTCTCACAAGTGCCTTTCCGCCCCTTTGCAACCTGACATTTTCCAGAGTCTTGAAAGTGTCAAGTCATTGCAAATGAGTACCCCTTAAAAAGTGAAGCCACCCCGGTGGGAGCGGGGTCATGCCCCCAAGTTCGTTATGTATATGTATACCCTACTGCGAGACTTTAGCTCAAACCAGCAAACGTCTTTTTTTTTAAAGGCTTCGTGGTAGATGTGTCTGCAGTTAAGCTCATCTGACTATGTCTGAGCTTATCAAGACGCTTCAATTGGCCATCATGGAGGTGGAATCATTCGGGAACAGCAAGGCTGTTAAGGTTATAGAGCAAGCATTGGAGCAGGCTCACAAGTTAAGTGGCGAGAAACCTGTTAACCCGGGGAAATGCAGGTCAAATGTGTGGCAAAGCTGGGTCTAGATAACGTCTTTGTACCCTTTATTCTCCATGAGCCCCCAAGATCCAATGTATTTGTAGTATTTAGAGTCCCTCATTGCGGCTTTATCGGATGCTATGGACATGGTTTTCAGTCCGATTATGAGATCGTATGGGACTATCAGGTACTGAGCGGTGGGAACAGCCACGAAAACGTAAAAGGAGATATCCTGTAGGGAGTGAGTCTTCGTTTTGTTGTGTCCGCTTCTGAGAGTCCACTTAAAAGTTGACTTGTTTTTGTGTGTAGCAGACTTAACTTGGACTTTGTGAGTGAACGGGCCTTTTGTGGCGATTCTATCGTAAGGAGCGTAGTCACCTTCGGGGGTAGAGACAACCCAACCGCGCTTAAGGAGTTCGGCTGTGACCAAACACTCACCTACGGAGCCGTTCCGTTTGTTATGAGCCGTGTCCAAACGAGTTTTGTGGCGCGTCTGGATGGTTCATAATGGAAGGTGTTCTTAGTTTTGTAAATTTCGGCACGAACTCCACCTCTATTTCTCCTACAGGGCCACTGCGTTGTTTAGCAACTATGAGGGACAGAGGGTATGGCCTACCTTGGGTCATGTCGATATTGTAATCTCGGTGCATCATAATGACTACATCTGCGTCCTGTTCTATGGCCCCTGAGTCACGGAGATCGGTGAGGCGGGGTTTACGTTCATTCCGGGCTCCGTCTCTGGATAGCTGAGAGAGGCAGACTACGGGTACGTCTAGGTCTTTAGCTAGGGCTTTTAGTTGGGAAGACCAGTTAGCTACTTCGCGGTCACGGGTTTCAAACTTCTTAGAGGAGGAGATTATTTGCAAGTAATCGACGATGATGAGGTCGATGCCTAGGTCACGTTTCATCCGTTTAGATTTAGATTTTATGTTATGGATCGTGATAGTTCCGTTATCGTCAATGTAGATGGGGCGTTTACCCATGATGGACAGACCTTCTTGAATTTTTCTTAGGTCTTCCTTGGACATATCCCCTTGGAGAGCTTCGCGGTAATCGATTTCCATTTCGGAGCAGATGGAGCGCATAAGGATTTGGGAAGACTTCATTTCGAGGGAGAAGAACAGGACTTTTTTCCCAGCGGAAGCAGCGGCATCTGCCATGCACAAGGCGAGAGAGGTTTTCCCTACGCTTGGCCTAGCGGCAACGATATTCAGGTCGCCTTTGTTGAGGCCCATTATCATTTGGTCTAGGTTATCCAGCCCTGTGGTGATGCCGCGTATTCTCCCCTTACGCTCGAAGCAGTCCTGAAAGAACTCAACAGCTTCAGGGAGTACGTCCTTATAGCTCTTTACAGACGTTTCTCTATCCCCGGTCTTGCATAGACCCTCCACGCTTTCGTAAAGCTCTTCTAGCACCCCTGTAGGCTCAGCAACCCCATCTGTCATTATTCGATGAGACACCTCATCGCATAACTGTTTAGTCTGACGTTTTTTTCTTAGCCCTGTCAGAATGTCTAGGTAGTAGGGCCAATTGGAGGAAGAGGGGATCAGGTCTTCGCATTTGTCGATAAAGTCTAGGGAGTTGGCCTTCCCAGCTTCCAAGAATTTGCGAGTGATGGTGATCTTGTCGATCAGCCTATCGGATTCGTAGAGGCTTAGGATAACGGCCATGTGGTTGGCGCAGTCACCGTGAGTGAACAGCGACAGTGGGGACGGCTCCTTGGTTAGGAGTTTGTCGAGTATTTGGGGTTCAGCTAGGATGCAGCCTACCAGCCCCATCTCGCTTGTGTGATCTTCTAGGTGATTTATTTTGTTGCTCATTTTATTCCTCTGCGGTTATTGGATGTCTGGATGTTTATCCAGTTTCTTCTGTATTGTCCTGATTGCTGCATTGGCTACTGGCCGCTCAAACCAGTGTCCATCTTTCTTCAAGGCTGTTAGGCAGCAGACCAAAGCTTCCTTGATTCTCTTAGCGCTTCTGTCTTTGGTGGTGACAGCTAGGGAGTCAGCCACCATGTCATAAACCTTACCAATCCTGATGACGTAGTTTTTCTTTTTAGCGTTTCTGACCCTGTACTTCTTCATTGTGATAGAGATATTACCCTTATGAAATTATTAATGTGACAGTATTATTAGATATAGCTTGTGTTAGAGATATTAGTAGTATAGAATATACATATGTGATGTGGTTGATGAGTACCATATCAGGAGTATTTCTCCCAAATTCCCCCTAATTCCCCCTTAAAATCATCTTGTCTTGAGTCGGTTGACGCACCACTTGAGCTCTTAAGTGGTGCACTAGGCCCACCGCTTGAGCTAATAGACTCACCTGTTGTGCTATTTGACTCAAGTATAGGTGTGTCATTTAACTCACCTGTTGAGTCAATTGGCTCAGTTGGGTCGATACCAGAGTAGGTTTGCACCTTGGATCGGTTGTTTGTCTTCGTGGCTAGGGCTTTATCCAGAAGCAGGGGCAGTTTTTTGCTGATTGTCCTGCGGGTCATGCCCGTCTTGTGAGCTATCCTGTTGACAGACATGTCACTTTCGCAGAGCAGCGCGGTGTAAAGCCTGAAGCTCGGTGGGTCTAACTCGGTTCTGTTCAGTTGTTCTATTGTCATGTCGGTTTGATGTTTGACTTAATTTCAGTTCCTCGCTTTATCCTTTTTAAATGCTAATGCAACACAGAGGACACAGAGGACACAGAGGACATAATATACCCCTTGTGTTGCACGGTAACAATATTGACATAAATCACCCCCGGACACCGAAAACTCGGGCCGGGGTCGGCAATGGTTGTTGCCCAGCTTCAACCCAAACACACCTAGACTTAGGTAGCCTTTCTCACTACCGGGTTTTGGTTGTTTTAGTTTTACTGCCATTGCCAAAAAATATCCCCTCCCAAAGGCCGTGTTTTGCAGAGGTCGGCAGCTAGAAATGAGCAGAACTAGCAAGTGCCTGTGGCCCGAGAGAGGGGATTAAATTGTTGTCTTAGTGTGTGGCGAGCCCTTATTCTGCTTCAGGCCTTCCACCTCTGCTGGGAAGAAGATAGGCTTACACCCCTAGGGGGGAGCAAGTTTTTTTTTAAAAAAAATGCACAATGCTGAAAAACTCCTTAAAACAGTGGCTGAAACGGGGGTCATAAGCCTGCCCCAAATGAAGCTTGTGTGGGAGGTTCTACAGGAAAAGATGCTTGATCAGATGGTTAACAGAGGGGAGTCGGTCGATCTAGGCTTTGCTGAACTGTACCCGATCCCGTACAGGGCGAACTGGAAGAACGGGCTCCATGATGAGTTTACCAAAATAGGTCAGGACTTTAATGGCAAGGGCCATGATGCCTGCGTGGAAATAGCTAAAGATAAAGGGTTTTGGGCTGAAATGAGCAACACTAGGCTGCTCGCTTTTAAGAACCACATCTACTGGAGCATCGAGGTTGTGCCCAAGAAGCAGTGGTGGGTTAATACAGTTAAATCAGAAATGGATAAACGCAGTAAGATGTCCGCTTCTGACTATTGCCGCTATGTGGCCAAGGTTGTTTACAAGTTAAAAGGAAAACTATTAGATGTTTATCGTTCGTTCATATCGCAAGCGGCTATCCCGTGCGGTGGAATTCGCAACAGCCGTGTTGCTGGGGGCCACTTCTTGGTGCCGTTCATCAGGGCTCGGCAGGTGTCTGCCAAACATCCTGAGAACAGGGGGCCAGTTGATGTGGTGGTCAATCTTCGGGATGCCCTCCACGCAAACGGTGGACTCGACCACAAGGCTGGCGAGGTACCGAGAGTGTTGGCGGTGTCCGATATTCGACCAGACTAGGCGCACTTGCGGTGGCTCTAGTGATGGCGATCTGGGGTGCAAATGCTACATGCCGATGAAGACTAAGCTAACTGACGCCACATGTTGGGCGCGTGATAACGATCTGGAATTTGGATGGAATGAGTGAAACAGGAATAATGCAGGAAGATGGGGAGCCCTTGGAACTTCCTAAAGGAGGGCCAGTTACTATGTCCCCTAGCAGGGGGATGTTTAGCCACAAGGAAGCCAAGCAGGCAGCAGCCGAGACAGGGCTTGTGGCGATGAAGAAGAAAAAGTTCATGGAGCTTAAAAAGCTAGGGGACTTCATCGAAAAGGAGGGGGTTGTAAAAACAAGCATAGGATATGTGTTTTTGTCAGCAGAAAAGCTGGAGCCGCTTATGCAGCTAGCCTCAGACATAGCCCATGAAGCCGAAGATGACCTTGTAAAGCTTCAAGCCATAAGTAAGGCCGTTGAGGTTTCTAAGCAACTAACCGAATCCGCAAAAATATGTGGGAACATGGTCAACAATAAGCAGATAAGATCGGAAGAAGTAAAGAAGAAGGCTAGCTTTTTGCCGGGACAGGCAGTAGTACCAATACAGATAAATGAACCAAAACAAGTTAACATCGGAAGTGGAAACACTAACAGCGGATCAGGCGAGAGAGGCGATAAAATCAACGCTGAGCAAGCTGCAACAGAAGCCGAGCACAACATTCCTCGCGACGATTATCTCGCAGGCTCTGGGGCTGAAGACGAGCATGGCGAAGAAAGCCTTGAAGACGAAGATAGAGAACATAATACTGTTTGATAAGAAGCAAAGTGACTATGGCAGTAAGAACATAGCAGCATGGGACAAGAAGGATTTGAACATCCTAGGTGTTGGGTTTCGGTTAAACGATAAATTGCAGCGAATGATGAACCTAACGTGGAAACGAATCGAGAGCAAGGAGTCGCCAGAAGTGGAGGATGAGCCTATGCTGGACACGGCAAGGGACATAGAGAACTACGGCACAATACTGGAGCTTCTTGAGTCCGAAGAATGGTTATAAAATTATGGCAGCTAAAAAGAAAAAGGTATCAGCAAAGAAAGAGCTCCGAACCCCTCCCAGCAAGGTTAAACAGCGTGAGGGCAGGGGCTACAGCAAGGCTCAGCTTAACAGGAAGAGCAAGATGGACGGGATGTCTACAATGGAGTGGATAAAGAAGAACACCGAAAAGGTGGGAGACCCGAAGAACAAGGATGCTAGAATACGCAAGGTAAACGCTAACTGGGACAACGTCACTCAACAAAAGAAAAAAGCTACTAAGGCGGTTCGCAGGAAATACAAATAAGGGGGCTACGCCGCGTGACCGAGACACAAAAAGAAGTTTCCAGAAAGATAGGGGAGCTCATGGGCGAGCACTTCTCGAATTCCTTGCTGGTTCTTTCAAGCGACCAACTGGATGACGATGATTTCGTTAGCATTCGGTTTTATGGTGGGGCGCTGACTGCAGCGGGGATGGCCGAGTACGCCAAGAAAGCCATGTACAAAATGATGGATTCAGACGAAGACCCAGACGAAGGCCCAGATGATTACGAAGACTGCACTAAATTCTGAGAAGCTTGGCAGAAGGAGAGCTATCACCAATCTGTATTTCATGGAACATTTCGCCTAGGATGCAGTAGGTCGTAGCGTCCCAAACGTGCTTGTGCTTGTTGTTTCGCACATAAGTGCGCCTGCTTCTTCCCTTCGTCTTCTTAAGCCCCCCTTTGAGGCTCTGTATTAGCCCGTCAGCGCGAACAGATGCCGTGAACCTCCCCTCGGTCAGGAGTTGCTTTGTAAGCATCACACGGAGCCTAACAGACTCAGCGAACTTGGGGCAGGGGCTAAGCACGATCTCTCCCCCGGTTACTCTTGACACGATCATTGAGTCCCAAGTCCCCGCTGCGGATCGGAACCTATCCACGGCGCTGGCGTCCGACCAGTGCACCCATTGAAATCGCTTCCCGCAGACTTCCTCCCACTCCCGCATCATCTCCTGAAAAGCTATGGTGAAATCCTCGATGGTCACTTCCCCATCTATGATCACAAGCTCATCAAGCACATTAAACGCAGGGCCATTGGTCGTAAGCACCTTCTCCATTATGACCGCCGCGTGGTTTTTGTCGCCCAAGTCCCACCCAGTATACAGAACTTCCGTGTTTTCCTGTGGCAACAAAACATCCCAGTCTTCAAACTTCCCATCGGTACTTCCGCCTACATGACGAGAGTTAAACACGCCCGTAAAGAATGAGTCTTTGGATGTCTCGACCCACTTCCCCTCCACATAAGATGCGTACAGGTCGGGATCGTGTGCGAAGGTCGCCTTTAAATCCTCAAATTCTCTAGGGTCTAGAAATGTGTTATCGGACACCTGAGTCTCGATAAGGTGCAAATTCTTTTGGTAAGTTGGGTTCGGGTGGTTATCCTTCTGTGCTTCCTCGTACCATATCTTATACGCCCAGAAATCCTGCCCCTCTTCCTCACACGGGTTGGTATCAGATATCCACATATGGCTATCGTAAGGAACTCCGGGCATACGAAGCTGCCCTTTAGGGAAGCGGAAGACGTAGTCTTCCCGGAAATTTGTCAACTCGCTGACAAATATACATGAAAACACGGTTCCTTTTACTTTAACTGCTATCTCATCCTCTATTTTCAGGGAATGTAGCTGAAATTCAGAGGTTCCACCGTGCATGTTTGTTATCCTGAAGTGCTCCATTCTGGTTGCCCCGTCCATTTTCATGGGGGTGTCGAGCTCGCAACCTTCAAGATTATCAGTCCATTCAGGCAGTATCTTGTCATACAACAAGTCCCAAACACCCACCTTGGCGTTTTTCAGGGTGTTGGTGAATATGCCTACACGGGCAGAAGGGGTTTCCCATGCGTGGCGGATAAGCCTGTGCATCACCCCCCAAGTTTTAGCCGCATAACGAGGGCCAGAGACAAGGACGTAGCGCCCATAGCAGTTAAATATCTCGAATTGTTTTGGACTTAGGCTGGGATACCACACCCCGCTATCTTCAGAACTCATATAGCTCCGCGATACTACTGTCGCGAATAAGCGAATCCAAGTTATCAATATGCTGGACAACACATAATAAAATATCATAGTTGCGGAGGTGGGTTGCAGGCATGCTCCCATAGGAGAAATTTAAAATGGATAATAAATCAAAAGGGATGGGTCGGATGAAGCAGCTAAAGTCTCAATCCGATAACAGAAAGAAGGTAGAGTCGATAAAGCAAAAGATATCGACTGCAAAATCTGAAAGGGCAGGTTTAGTTAAAAAGCTGTCGTCTGCAAGGGCCTCTTTAAGCGAAGCTAAGGACAAGCGCGACAGAGCTAGAAAGAAAGCCATGCTTGAAATCCAGCAAGAAGGTCTCCGTAAGAAGGGAAAGGTTTATGACAGTGCCATTAAGAGGCTCAAGAAGCAGGAGACAGCCGCCAAGGTTATAAGTGGTGCTGGACTGCTTGTTCCGGGAGGCGGAGCGCTGAAGGTCGGGGCGAAAGGGCTACAGGCTGGCGCTAAAGCGGTGAGCAAAAAGGTTACTAGCTCAGCCGCGAAAAGGCTTAACAGGGCGGCTCAATCCTCAAAGAGCTCTAAGAAGGGTAAGTTGGCAATTCCGCCGGGAGCAAGAGGCAGGGGCTTTTCTGTGAAGAAAAAGAAAAAATGATCACGGTATCAATAGACCTAACGAAGCCGGGGTATGAAGAGTTAGCAGAACTGCTCTCTTCTTATGTCGCCGGGGATTCTATTATCATGGAGAACGTGGAGGGTCGCGTAAGCTCTGTCAGCCCAGAGGGGGTAGACATAGATGTTGAGCACTTGGACATTGAAGACTATATGTATGAGGTTCCGTCATCAGGGTACGATAGGCCAGAAGCGTTGGGGTAATGCGTGAAGCACCAGAAGATAATATTAGTGTTGTTGTTAACAGGGATAAGCAGGGTAGATATTCCTTCTCCATCCACATCAAGAGGCTAAGGCCTGACTTTGATTTGGAGAAGGGAACCGTAGTGTTTGGGCAGTACAAAGGAGCGACAGGGCAAGTCCAAGAGGGAGTCCCTGTCAAAATGTTTTTGAAGTTATACGGACAGAGCTCGATCAA
>TARA_R110000751_G_scaffold53310_6_pt1 | contig 11471 bp, 15 predicted proteins | sample TARA_R110000751 | Tara Oceans TARA_R110000751 (sample SAMEA4398001) | marine metagenome | biome: Polar Biome; feature: [MES] marine water layer (ENVO:01000295) within the mesopelagic zone...; material: water (ENVO:00002006), including particulate matter (ENVO:01000060) such as...... | reverse complement strand
GCATCATCTAATTCATTTACTATATGATTATTTAATTGTTTCATTTTTTATATACTTTATCCTCTAATGACTCCAATCTTTTATTTGTTTGTTCTTCATATTTTTCTAATTCCTTAATAATATAATCCATTTTTTGATTCATAATTTTTGTGTCGTCTTGATCAATAATTATTTTGGGCATTGTTTTAGCAATTTCTATTTCTGATTTTAATGATGTATAGCTCATTGTCATAGTAATAATCATACCACCAACAATTGCTAATGTTTTAAAATCTATCTTAAAATCTGATTTACCATCTGAGTCTAAATCTACTGCTAACTTTTTATTCATTAAATCATCCATTTTATGTCTATTTTTTTTCTTCAAAATTAATAATTTTAATTAATAGTTTTTGTTGGATTTCTAAAATAGAAAGAATTTTTGGATAAATTCTTTTATAAGCTAAAGAAGATTGTCCTAAAAATCCACTCTTTGTAATATTTTGCGTACAAACATTTCCAACCAACAAACAACCTGCTGTATCATCATCAGTATTACCACAATGAATAAGAACATTACTGAAAGACATATTGCTATTATGTACATCAGTAATTTCAAGCATCCCACTGTGAATACTTGGATATCTCTTTTGATACCTTTCGTGATACCCACCTTCTGTTCTAACACCAATCCAATATTGTCCACTCGGTATGCGAGTTTCTCCATAAACTTTTTCAGTTCTTTTTTCATCTTCAAGAGTATAACATAAAAAGTCTTTTTTGTGTGTCTCATTATCATATATAAACAACAACCCTAAAGTACTGTCTTTTTTTGAACTATATCTGTATAAACTTAATCTGTTCATATTTGCTCTAATTTAACTGACATAGACAATATGCCTCTATAATAAGTATGGTCTGGCAAATCTTCAGTTAAATAAGTTATCCCTTCATTAGTTTGTGAATAGACATTAAAATTATCAGATGATAAATCTAACAATCCACTTTTAAGGATAATTAATTGAGCAATTGAATTTATTATTTTATTTGATTGTAATTGTCCCCCACTAGACGAACTAAAGCGAGTTACAACTTCAAGAGTTGTATCGACGCCTGAAATATAATTTGTCTGATTGTTTTCAATTTGATTTGTAGATACTGAATAAATAACAATATATGGGTATGTTGCATTATCTGGAACAACATTATACACAGGGACATTGCTACTATCATAAGATATATTTCCATTTAATACATCAAATAAACCTTTTCGTACAATAAAAGATGGGTCTTTCATAATCTATTTGTTTTGTCAATTGCTAAATTAATGTATTCTTTTAATTTAATTTGAGATTTTTCAAATGCAGGTCTTATAAAAGGTTTTGGAGCAGTACCTACTCTCATAATTTTCATCATAACAGGAAATGCTAATTGGTTAGCTTCTTTATCATTCTTTTTTAATTTAGTTTTTAACCAATCAATAATAGATTCTTTAAATGAAACGGTACTTTTAAAATAATTTCCTTCATATTTTCTTGCAATATCCTCCCATCCAGAAGGAATTTTAGTTTTACCTCTTGTTCCAAACTCAACGTAAGGAGCATAATATGCCATACTACTTGCTGCAAGGCCTCCAATAAGGTTATGTAATTCTGCTTTATGAGGTACTAATCCCTTTGCTAAATTCATACCTCTTGCATTTTGTTTTGCATATCCAACAAATACTACAGAAAATTTGTCTAATGCTGTGACTAATTCACGCCTAAAGTCTTTATTTTTTTTTCGTAATTCTCTTTCAAGTTTTTTTAATGGTAAATCTTTTACGGTTAATGTTATCATGCTGTTCTATTCCCAGTAACTTTGTAAAAATATAAATCTAATTCTAAAATAGTATTAATTCTATATTCATTATTATCAACTTCTGGATATAAAAGGTCACCTTTTTGGATATTTGTTGTAGCGGTATTTTTTCTGAATAATAATTCAATTCCTTTATTTAAAACTCGTTTGCTATTTTCCATATCAATTCCTCCATTAGTAAATATAAGATTACACCAAACTGTAGCAATAGTTGATGATGAACTTGTCCAACCTCCGTATCCATCAGCTGTATTAGTGAGTCTTTTAACTATTATTCTATCTCTTAATTTTCCAATATTCATTTTATATGTCACTTATATATTTATATGGGTCTAATATATTTTGAATACTTGTTGGTATTTCATTTACATTACCTGCGACAAAATCACTTCTGTTATCATAATATGTTGCTGCTAATTGTAATATGGCTAATTTTAAAGAATCATTAGTTAATCCAGATGTAGCGTAAACAATTTTGATATTCTTATGATTACTACCTTTTAATAAAATATACTTATCATCTTTTCCATATTCTTCATAAGAAACTGCTGTAAATGTGTTATCACTTTTTTCTCTTTCTACAGATGTTATACTAGAAATTGGAGCATAAGGCAATACTATTTTATAATTATTCTGATACAATCCTGTATAGTCTCCACTCGATAATGGTATTTCACTTCTAAAATACGTTCTAGTCTTAGCAACTATGTCTCTATTTATATAATCTTCACAAGCCTCTCTGGAGGCTTTTTGTAGTATTGTTACTATACTATCATCAGATGAAGTTTCAATCCTTGCATAAGACTTTATTTCGCTTGTAGCGACAATCTCACTTCCTGTAGTACTATCAATTTGAACGCTAGTCATTATTTACTTTTTTTTTTGATTTTAAATTCTTTAGTTTCTTGGATAATTTTTTGTTCTTTTTTTTCTATAGATTTTCCCCAACCTTTTTGTTCCCATACAGGAACATTTGCTTCTGGAATATCAATAACATCACCCTTTTCATAAATTCTATTATCTCGTTCTATTTCCGTTAATATTTGTACTTTCATAATATTATTATTTATTGTTTGTGTAAAGATAAAAAAAAAGAGCAACTAATTTAGTTACTCTTTTAAACAATCATTTTATTTTAGGAGGGCATCCAATTTTTAAGTGGCTCGAACACTCCCTTATTCCCTTAAAAACTTTCGTTTTTTAATTTAGGTTTTAAATCATCTCCGTATTTACCTTAAAGTATATTGTCTGTTCCTTATAACATTTCATTATAAGACATAACTAGGTAAATTCTCGCCTTACGTTTCATCCGGTTACGTCTAACCGTTTAAACCTTTAGAAATTTCTTATCCACTTTCCAACCTCTCTTTCTATAATATAAAGATATATAATTTTTTTTATATATCCTAATAAAACATAAAATATTTTTTATATAAAAAAAAGAGTGACTAAATTAATAATCACCCTTTTATTGTTTGGATAAACATTAGTATTCTTAATGTTTAATCTTAATAATTAAAATACATTAAGCTGTTTCTAAACTAGCTTTTGCAGTAGTGAATGTTCCCCATACGTAAGCGTTTCCACTATATATAGAATGAGCAATTCTCATCATACCCCTTACAGATACAAGATATTTACTGAAATTATCAGTGTCTTCATATCCAAAGGCTACATTTAATCCTTCTCGTTGCCAAATTTGGCTACCCATAGAAAAATCTCCAACAATAAATTCACCTGAATTCATTTGAGTATTAACAAGAACTCTTGTTCCATTTATTCTAAAGAATCCATCTGCTGTAGTTATTGAAGTTCCCCTTAAATATTCATTAGTTGTATCTTTTAATAAATACATTTTATGAAAATCTGTAGGATTCAAAACGATTGCTGAGGCTTGATAATTAGCTAAAGCTAATTGATTAAGTGCAACAATTATAACATCAAGTTCTTGAGCCGATTCTATCGCATGATAAAAAGGAGCAGAAGCAGCAAGGTCAAATTCAGTTGAACCTGCAGCATCTAAAAGACCTTGTAAATTTGGTGAAGTTCCATTACCAGTCAACAATTGAGTATCTAGCAAAGAATTAATTTTAGCAGGAATACGTTGAGATAAATAACTACTTAATGCAGGAGTGTCATCTAACATCTCTTGCGAAATAGTCATTACAGAAGTTAATTTCTGAACAACAGCATCATTTGCTGATAAAGTAAATTGAGAATCAGACGGAGCACTACCCTCTGCAACTGCTGCAGCATTATCGGTCCAACTTGCTTCTTTTACATATCTAATTACATTGCTACTAGTACTTCCTACTGGTATAATGTCCCTTAAATTTGTAAAGGCAGATGGGTCTCTTTTAATCCCTTCAATTTTATCAACTCCTGTTACATCACGTGCTGAATTAGCACCTGAAAAAGCACCTGAAATCAAAACATCTGATTTTATTTCAAATCCTGCGTTTTGTCTTGTACCCTCTTTCATAGCTTTAACTGATTCACTTTTATTAAGTGCATCAGCAAAAACATCACTTCTATTTCTAAAAGTATTTGCGAAGTTATTTTTTTTATTCTCAACTTCAATTGAATCTAATCGTTTATTCAAGGCATCTTGACCTTCATTAAACGTATTGACAAGATTTTTAACCTCGCCTTTTACTACATCGTCCACTTCGTTTTTGACATTATCTTGAGAGGCTTTACTTGCTTTTTCAATTTTCTCATCAATAACATTTGCCAAATTGTCTAGGTGACTTTGTGTGTTGTCGTCTATTTGTGACATATTATAAAAATTTATGACTTGTTTCCAAGTCTGTTAAACAAAAATTTAAACACTTCATCGGTTGTAATTTTACTATTCGGCAACGTGACTTCTTCTGTCGGCTTTGTGATTTTATGTTCTGATTTCAAACATTGAAGTTGGTACTCAATAAGATACCCTAACTCATCAGAAATGTTTCCACTTTTAATGATTTTAATTAGACTATCATACTTTCTTTCTATATCTTCTTTCTTTTTTTCTAGGCTCTTGACTTCATTAATAACTGCTTGGTCATTTGCTGCTAATGTTACTGCACTAATTTCATATAGCTTAACCTCTTTTAAATATCTTACATCTTTTTCTTCGTCATATTCTTTTACCATTGGTAAAATTCCAACAGAATTTTCTTCAATGACTCCATATTTTATTAATTCTAAAACATCAGTTCCAAGTTGTGTTTTAGGAATCTGTGCAGTAAATGCTAACCCCTTATCATCCTCAAATATTTCTTTCATTTTTCCTAGAGGCCTTGTGATATCATGTTGATAGATATATTTGATTCTACCTCCATTTTCTTTTAAAGTTTTTGTGTATGCTCCCTTTTCTATTATATCATCATCACTATCTTTATTCCCAAAGATTGAACCATATCCTTTAACAATTCCTAGCTTTTCATCAATGTCCCCGATTGGAGCTTGTTTATATATAATCATATTTAAATAATTTTTTACCCAAAAATAATGTATTTTTTTAACATATTTTTTTAGTTAGGAATTAGAGTATCAGGATTAGGTATGAAAGCAACAGAACAGGAACAATTTATTACCTCTGAACTTGGCCCTTCACCGGGGATTCTCATGCTTATTCCAGTAACTGGATTAATAAAATTTTCGCCAACTGGTATTGGCTCTTGAGCATCTAAGTCTAAATGTCCCATTCTATGATTAAAAGAACTACCTATTATCCAATCTTTAACCAATTCTGATGGATTAGAGAAAGCAGAATATGCAGCTTTTTCTACAGCAATATTAGATGCTAGTGTTGTTTCTGTAACTACTATTCGTTTTGCTTCCCATAATGCCCTATGATTCAATTGTTTATTTAATATTTTTGCCCTACCTAAATTACTTTCCTGAATAAAATTTGGGTCATCCATATTTTTTTGAAATGTTTTTACTACATTTTTTATAGCAGTTTTTTTAACAGATGTAATTCTTTGTTGTAATCGTGTAGAATATAATACATAATTTCTCATAAAAGACTGAAAAATATTAACAGCTTTAATATCTTTTTTTATAAAACTTTCGTAGTTTCCTAAATACCACTCATAAAACATTAATCCTGTAGTCATATACATATCCATATATAATTCTTGAGTATTTTTTTCTTGAAAAAAAATAATATAATTATCAGGACTAATATCATTATATTTTAAAAATAAATTAATAGATTTTTTAAAACCTTCATTATAATAATTGTATGCTAATTTATTATTTTGTCTTGAAGCCTTTTTATGTAGTCTTTTGAATCCTGATTTAAATGCTCTTCTGAATTTATTATAATTAAATTTTAAGGCTTTTTTTTTCCCTTTATCTGTATAAAGATTATTGCATACTGCTGCTCTTTGATTTACTGTATTAAAATCGTCTTGGATATTAGCATTCGACATACATCTATCCATAAACTCATTTCTTGTTTCGTTTATCTTTGGTTTTGGAAGTGGCATTTTTTATATCTTTTGTTTCTGAATAACCTTGTTTAAAAAAATTTTTATTATCTCCCATTAAATCAATATCATCTAATGGTATTAAAGCACTAGGAACAAAATAATCATCTAATAAAGTATTTTCTGAAACACCGTATCCCATAGCTTGACGTTTTTCATTTAATGTTAACCAATAAGATTTACTTAATTGGTCTACTATTTTTTCTTGCTCTTGTTGTAATTCTGGGATAGAATTAAAATCAAAATCTATATATAAATTTTCTCCATAAGTTGGTGCAAGCCATCTATTTAATTCATCTCTAACTTTAACAAGTTCTGGAATTACCGCATTAACATATAATGCTTTTTTTGCCTCTTTCATATTATTATATGTACTGCTTTCAGTATTATTTAATAATTGAACTGGGATAGAATATATATTACATAAATCTTTTATTGTAGCATTATACGTTTCTAATAATTGTAAGTCACCTGCACTTAATCCAAAATTTGTCCAACTTAATTTTTTTGGTGTAATTATTATATCTCCTGCGTTATATGACCCTTGATAATTTCTTCTAAAAGCATCCTTTAATTGTTGTGCCTGTGTAGGTGTTAAACTTTCATCGTCACTTGTTAATATACCTCTAGCACTTTGATTCTGTAAATATTTTAATGCTGTTTCTAAAGCCTCATTATTAGTTGTTAATGTTCTCATACCTGCTAATAATGGTGATTGACCGTATAAGTGACTTCCATTTCCATCATAGTCTGGATTAAAATCTGCTATATGTAATATATCATCAGCTTCTATATTAAAACTGGTAGTATGATAACTCATTACATATTCTGATACTGGTTCAAAAATACCATTACTTTTTATTTCTATTAAATGTGATGGTAAAGCATATAATTCATTAAAAATTTTTTTATCCCTGCTGTCTGGACCAATACCATAAATAAATCTATTTCCTGTTAATTTACCAAAAGCTATAATTTCTGTCATCCAAGTTGCATAACTTTGAGCAGGATTTGGTCTATTCAACAGGACCTCTAAATCAGTTCCTTCTGTTAATGTCAATGCATCTTTTTTTATTATTTGAGATTTAATTAAAGACTCTGAATCTACTGTACCAGATGTAAGGCTTTTATATTGATTTAATGCTACTGGATTAGATTTCTCATAAACATTTATTGGAACTGCTATAGCACATTTAGTTATTAAATTTATAATTGAATATACAGTTGGGTTTTTTTGGTATCCTTTAGATATATAACTATCATCATTAGTATTATTAGAAATAATATTTGTTCCTATATTATTATAAACAAATTTATTGTAATCTGGATTAGTATTTTGACTAAAGCCTTTAGCAGCTTGTTGTATTCTTTGAAAAAATGTAGGCATATTTTTTATTTGTAAATTTAAACAAATTTATGTTATTAATTTAAACAACAAAGAATTCACCCTTATTACTGTACTTAGTGTATATCCCATAACGTAATGCATCCATTAAATGGTCAAATTTATCTCTAGGTTTATTCGTTTTTGTCCCATCTCTTAAAACCTCCCAAATATAAAATTGATACTCTTGCTTTAAATTACTAGAACAATTGCTTATATAGATGTCAAATTGCTTTATAAAGGATATTCCAGATTGTACACTGCCCTGTCCTTTTATGCTTGCAGTAGCTAATACTCCTTGTGTCCTTAATTCAGCAATACTTTTAGGTTCAGCTGAATCACAATAAGCTACAATTTCATTATATTTTTTTTCTTTAATAAATTGTGCTATATCTTGATTTGTCATTCCTTTTTGATAACATAATTCTTTGATATAAAAATTATCTTGAATTTTTCTAATTTCCAAAATCGCAGTTGGGTCATTGGAATATCCCCAATCTAATCCTAGAAATATATTATCACTTTCAGGAAAATCTTTATAATCTATAAACTTCCAATTGTTATAAATCATACCCTCTGCAAATGTTGCTCTTTCTCCCATACCATATACTCTCCAATATTGCTCATCTTTGTCTTTTAATCTTTCAATCTCATCAATAATTTCTTTTTCAATAAATGAATTATCCTTATAAGTAGATAAAAAAGTTTCTGCATCATCTCTATCCATAAGTTCATCATATATCCAATGTATTGGGTCGGATGGATTAAAGTCTAATATCACTTGACCAGAAGTTCTCATTATAAGTTGTCTAAAATCCTCATAATTTAATTCGTTTGCTTCATTGACAAATAATATATCTCTCTTACGCCCTCTTATTTTTTGTGGTTCATCTACAGAGATGAACTCTACTTTATGTTTTTTATAATAAAAAATAAATTCACTTCTGTTTAATATTCCTTGATACAAGATGCCTACAGATTCTAATATGGTTATAAAATCTCTGTATACTGAGGCTTTAATTGCAGGTAATGTTTTTCTTGCAATTGTTATAGTGTGTGGCTTTTTAAGAGTTAATAATAAATGTATAAGGTATTGACAAATAGCATACGTCTTTCCGCTTCTCGTTCCACCTTGAAATATTTTTATTCTTTTTTTAGAATTTAAACATTGATAGAATTGTAAGTTACATTCTATTGTTTTTTTTCTGAGGGTTTCCATTGTATAATTTCTGACTTAACTTCTCCTGTATGTTCGATTTCTTGTCTTTCTACATAACCACGTTTTTTTGCTTTAGTCTTAAGGTAAAATATTGTAGATGTAGGATTCCCACTTTGTATTTGTTTAAACAATTGGCTTTCTGCAAAGTCTATTGCTACATCACTTAATTCGTCCACCTGTTTTTTAAACTCCATATCTTCTTTATAATATCTATAAAATGTAGTTCTGTCTATACCAACTTTTTTACAAGCTGTTGTAACTACACCTAGACTTTTTTCTAAAGATTCTAATAATGCTTTTTTAGTGTGTTGTATTTTGTTGCTTTTTGTCATTTCTATTTTTATACTCAAATTTAACCTTTATTTGTCTTTTAGTTTCCCAAGCCTTTTTATATTCTATGTCTTTGAACAATTTACTAAAGCCTGTAATGTGTTTTAATCGTAATATTTCTTCTGCCTCCATTCCTAAATGATTACAGATTTCTTCATCTTTCCATCCGTTATTTAACATATTAAAAACCATATTGCTCATCCCCTTTATGTTATGTTCGCCTCTTGCTCTATTATGTCTTATGGTTGCAGCCATTCTTTCATTAATATCTTTTTTAATTACCACTATTGGTAACATACCTTTGTTTCTATCTTGAATGTCTTTTTGATTTTTACAAGTGAAGTATCTATGAAATCCATCAACTATAATATATTTCTTTTTAGTTTCATCATATATTGTTACTATTGGTTGTGTATATCCATCGTGTTTAATACTCTTATATAAGAGTCCCATTTCTATTTTTGCTACACTATTAGGATTATAGTCATTGGGCTCAACAGAATCGATTGAAACCCACTTAATAAAGTCTACAGGTTGTTCATATAATTCACTTAACTCCTTATGTATAAATTTTCGTAATGCATTAATAAATTCTATTTTATTATTTGCCTTATCATATTCTTTTTTTATTATCTCTTTACTTTTTGTAATCATCTTGTATGCCTTTTAATAAAATTAGTTTTTGTTTATCATTTAAATATTTTGCTGTTTTTAACATAATCTTTTTGTAATTTTTCTTATAGAATTGTAAATAAGTAGCCACAAAATAACTGCCTTCCCAATTCCCATATTTAACCAAATCCCAATCTGACAATAATATAGTATCTATTATTTTTTTCCAAAAATCTATTTTTATTTGTATGTCTTTATATTTCTTTTTTCCTGATTTTATTATTTTATAAATTCTATTTTTTATGTCTATATCTTGTACCATATTATCTATTAAATGTATACCATAATCTTCCCAATTTTTAAACATATATGGTAATTTTTTAGGACATTTATAAAAATTTTCTTTTGCTTGTTTCATACTATTTGCTCCTTCAACTTTTGTTGTTATTTTTTCCCAAGTTTCTGGTTCTAGTTCTTGTGTTAACATAAGTGTTTGAACAGATGTTTCGTGATGTAAACTAGATATTCTCATTCTATTATAATTAACACCTAATTGATAAAATTTGTCATATAATTTATTATAAGGAATATTATTATCATATATACATTTCCAAACATCAGAAAAAGTCCAATCATAAATTGGGTCAAAAACATATATGTCTATTCCTTTATATTGACTACCCCAAGTAATGTGTTTATATGTTAAGCTATTTGTTAAACCCATTAATCTAGCTGGACTTTCCTCTGCTCTTACACCTCTAATTTGTGCAGTTTTTAAATGTCCAAATTCTTTACGCATAATTGCTCCAAATAAATCGTGAAACCTTTCAGTTCCATATGTATTTTTTTTAATAGATATAGGATGTTTTTTGTGTACCCATTTTTCTTTATTAGATTCATCCCAACATTTAACATACCTTTCAAAAGATGAAGTATTATTTGTCATAGAAATAGGCATTTGAAACCACAATGGATTAACATCTGGGTTGGTCATCACTAAAGCTACATAATCTATTGTCCCTTTCCATTCGGCTTCTTGGTCAATAAAAAGGACAGTTAATGGTAACCTGTTTCTTTCTCTTGCCACTTTCATACATAAGTAAAAACAAATAGTGCTATCTTTTCCACCTGACATATTACAAACTACATTTTCAAATTCATCAAATAAATAATTTATCCTTTTTAATGATTCCTTATAGACACTATTTTTATTATATATCTTCACCTATATTTTCTTTTATATATCCAATACATTTTTTATTATAATCTGACATAATAAAGTTTTTATTTTTTTTAAAAAAAATTTCTCCAGTATTTCCATAACCACAACAGAAATCTCCAACACAATCAAATTGATTAGACAAATTTTCTATTATTGTGTAAGTGTCATCTAGTGGTCCTTTATAACTCCAATTATATATATTAGCAAATGCTTTTGCACCGTGTATTTTAGTGATATGACGTTCAAAGGGTGTCCTTAATTTTTTAGAATCTTTTATTCCTACTATTAAAACAATAGGTATTGTTGTAGTTTTTATAATATTATTTAATGAGGCTACATATTCATTATAGGTAGTTGAGGTATTTGCTCTTTTATCAAATT
>TARA_R110000751_G_scaffold84906_1_pt1 | contig 11515 bp, 10 predicted proteins | sample TARA_R110000751 | Tara Oceans TARA_R110000751 (sample SAMEA4398001) | marine metagenome | biome: Polar Biome; feature: [MES] marine water layer (ENVO:01000295) within the mesopelagic zone...; material: water (ENVO:00002006), including particulate matter (ENVO:01000060) such as...... | reverse complement strand
CACAAAAAAGGGCGATAGTTATCGCCCTTTTTTACGTCCTGCTGGTGACCTCACAAGAGCCTCTAAAGACACTCGACTCAGTCGTCTCGGCTGCCTCGAGGGGTGTCTGATGTCACACTGAAGCGATGATCTTCATCAAGCTCTTCGATTACCGGAAATTCATGCAAACTGCTCTCGAAGTCGTCGTCGACCTCCTGCGGCTCAGCGGGCTTTTTGTCAGCTGACTTGCGAGCAGGTGTCGGCGATAGACCCTCAATCAGGTCCCAATCAGGATCCAGGGTAAAATCGTTGAGATTGAGTCGGGTGTCAGCCAAGGTTTCATCATCAGCCAGCACATCTTCAACCGTATCGACAGGTGCGGCTGCAAAACTATCCGCCTCGAGCTGCGGGAAACGCGCCTTCAACTGATCGACTCGGGCCATATCACCACCAAGCGACTCAATTACCCGCGCCTGCTCAGCAAAGCCGTCTGCATCACCCAACTCGCCCATAACGCGCGCCTGCTTGTAGCGCAGCTCCAAACGCTCGGGGTCTTGTGCGATGGCCTTATCCAGCATACTACGCGCCTCAGGGAAGCGGCCGTAGGTAATATAAAGCTCTACACCATCCATATCGTCCAGGCGATCAACCGGTGGCTCTGAGGCCTGCACCTCGGCGAGCGCCTGCTCTTTTTCGACCTTCTGCTCACGCGGTGATGCCATACCAACCGCACCCGCTACGACCGGCGTGGCTGGCTGCGGCTCATGGGCCTCACGCTTACCCATTGCACGCAAACGAGCAATAACCCAACCCAGCAGAAACGCCAGGGCAATCAGCGGCAGCGACCACCAGCTGAACCAGGAGCTGGACTGCGCAGAGCTTTCTGGCTGATCACTCGCCTCAGCAGGCAAGACGTCGGCAGATACCGCACCGGCAGCAGGCTCATCGCTGCCATTCGCCGATGCGTCCACGCCGCCATTACCCAACCCTATTGTTCCAACGGCAGCCGCACTGGCAACCGCTGCCTCATTCTCCGCCTCGCGCGCCGCACGCAGCACGTCAAGCTCGGCCTGCAGGCTGGCGATCTTACGATCGCGGTCATCCAGCTCACTCAGCATGACGTTGAAACGGCTTTCCAGTTCCGTCAACCTGCCGCGCATTTCGCCCGTTTCAGTCTGCGTCTCAGCAATATCAGTCTCTTCAATTCGCAGGCGTGCTTGCATACCGTCATTTGCAGCCACGGATGCTTGATCAGCCAACGCCTGCTCTTGCTCAGTGGCAGTATCTGCATCGGTCAGTGCGGCCTGATCCCGCGCAGCAGTCTGCGGCTGACGGACTACATCTTGTTCAGCAGCGCTCTGAGCCGCGCCTGGCGGACTCACTGACACGCCCAACTGCGCGGCCGTCGGCAGGATCAATGTTTGTCCCAGCTTTAGCCGATTTCGATCGCCGTTAATAAACGCTGCTCTGTTCAGCGCGTGAATGGCAATCATAGTGTCAGCAACACTGGCGCTTTCAGCCGGCCGGCTGCGATTAGCTATATCCCAGAGTGTATCGCCCGATACCGTGGTGTACTGTTTTGCGCCAGCTTGTGGCTGCAGGTCTGGCAGCGGCTGGGCGACCGGCGCCGCAACCGGAGCGGGCGCTCGGGCTGCCGATTGAACCCGTGCCGGCGGCGCGGCCTGCGGCATGCTTGGCGCGCGCGCGTTATTCCCGTAGAGCGGCGGATCAAGCAGCAAGGTGTACTCGCGCAACAGGCGCCCATTGGGACGACGCAGCTCTACCAGGAAGTTAAGGTAGGGCTCGCGCACGGGCTGGCTCGATTGCACCTGAATGGCTAGCTTATTACCCCGCAAGACGGGTTTGAAGCGCAAATCGGTCAGGAAGAAAGGTCGATTAATACCAGCATCATCAAATGTAGCGGCATCTGCCAGAGAAACCAGCACATCATCAGGCGACAGGCCCTCTGCACCCTGCAACACAATGATCGCGCTAAGTGGCTGATTAAGCGCAGAATTCAACTGCATCTCGCCTAGCCCCAGCGCACTGCTAACTCCTACGTAGAGTGCCGCCAAAGATGCGGCTCCCAGGACTATCTGGCGCTTAACAGCCATACCTTCTTCCTCATTTCCTGTGAGTTTCGACAGCCTGTTGCGACATCGAAAATCTGCTATCCGTTGCTTGTTATGATCACTCAAACAAAAAACACAATGGGTGCGCGACTAGCTGCCTGCGGTCATTATGCCATTACGAAAATTAAAAAAATAACCCGCAAAGAGTTTATGACAGAAAATAGACTCTAAAACCTCAATCACGGAACAAACAGTCATTAATTTGACCCATTTTTTGGGCGCGACGCATATCTGTTAGTCAAGCAATCACTTGCCATACCTGTCAAGGCGACGGAGTTACGCTAGAATAGCGCGCTCGTTTCTGTATTCGGAATATCGGCATGACCGACCTCGACAACCTCTTCGCCAGCCCTTTCAGTAAGGTGGCCGACTTCGCCTTTGACGAAAACGTAGCCCGCGTCTTTCCAGACATGATCAAGCGCTCGGTGCCAGGCTACCCCACCATTATTGAAAGTATTGGACTAATCGCAAACCAATACGCGCGTCCCAACTCAATCATCTACGATTTGGGCTGTTCACTCGGTGCGGCCACTCAGTCCATGCGCCGCCATGTCAGCAGCGAAGGCTGTCGAATCATCGCCATAGACAATGCGCAGGCCATGGTCGAGCGTTGCCGCGAGTATCTGGTGGCGCAGGACGCCATGATTGAGGAAGCCATTCCGGCTGAAGTCATTACCGGTGATATCGTCGACTACCCACTGCAGGCCTGTTCTGTGGTCGTACTCAACTTCACGCTGCAGTTCATCAAGCCAGGCGAGCGACTGGCCTTACTACGGGCTATTCGCCAAGCCCTATTGCCCGGTGGCGTGCTGATTCTGTCGGAAAAACTCAACTTTGCCGAGCCCAGCACTCAAAACAGTCTTGAAGAGCTGCATTACGCGTTTAAGCGTGCCAACGGGTACAGCGAACTGGAAATTGCACAAAAGCGCAGTGCAATCGAAAACGTTATGTTGCCCGACACCCTCGAGCAGCATCAGCAACGGCTACAGCAGGCTGGTTTTGAGCACAGCCATATCTGGTTTCAATGCCTCAACTTTTGCTCAATAATTGCTCGCACGTGATTGATTACACAGGCTTTCTCGACAGTTTGAAAAGCGGACCACTGGCCAAGTGGCGGCACCCCATCAGCCAAGGGCTGGAGCAGCGCCTGGATAGCCTGCAGCACGGCGACCTGGAACGCTGGCAGGCTAGTCTGGACAAGCTGCCGGCACTCACTCACGTTGAAGCCGACATGTCATCAGGCGTTTCTCTGCGAAGCGATCAGACACTCAGTGAGGAAGCTCAGGACAAGCTAACCGAAGGCCTGCAGGGACTTCACCCCTGGCGCAAGGGGCCATTCGACCTCTTTGGTGTGCATATCGACACCGAATGGCACTCCGACTGGAAGTGGCAGCGCGTCTCGCCGCATATTGATCTACGTGACCGTCGTGTGCTGGATATTGGCTGTGGCAACGGCTATTACATGTGGCGCATGTGGCAAGCGGGCGCCAGCATGGTGATAGGAGTAGATCCTAACCTGCTGTTTCTTAACCAGTTTGAAGCGGTCAAGCGCTACCTGCCGAGCGCGCCCGTATGGCAACTACCCTTCACCCTCGAAGCGCTGCCCGAACCCAGTGATGCCTTCGATACCGTCTTTTCGATGGGTGTGCTATACCACCGACGCTCACCTATTGATCACCTCTTGCAGCTCAAGGCCTGCTTGCGACCCGGCGGCGAGCTGGTGCTGGAAACCTTGGTAATTGAGGGTGATGAGAGTCGCTGCCTGCTACCAGAGGATCGCTACGCGCAAATGCGTAACGTCTGGTTTCTACCGTCAGTACCTATGCTGGAGCGTTTTCTGGCCCGTGCGGGCTTCAGTGATATTCGTTGCGTAGACCTCAATCGTACCAGTATCGAGGAACAGCGCAGCACCGACTGGATGCGTTTTCAATCACTGCCGGACTTTCTTCAACCCGATGACGCAAGCAAGACATTGGAGGGACATCCTGCCCCCTTGCGCGCCACTCTCATCGCAGTGAAGCCTGGCCCTTAAACCCGGCCAGGCGGACGCCAGTATCAACCAAACACAGTAACCGTCTGGCGACTGATAGCGACCAGTTCACCCGACTGACTCCAGATCATTGCGGCGACATGACCATAGCCATCTCGCGCATGCTCAATATTGGCCTTGTACAAAAACCAGTTATCTTTGCCCAGTTCTGGCTGCGGCTGCACGAACTCAATAGTCCAGGTCAGCGAGCTCGCCGGGGCTCGCTCTTTCAGGTGCGGCAGTACCGCTGGTGGCCATACATCAACCAGTCCAACAAGATGCTCCGTATCAAAAGACGCCACAGTTTCATCAATACGCATCCAGCCGCCCATTTCCCGTTTGCGACTGTTGGTGCAGGGGTAATCACCGAAGGTCCAGCGCACATCAAAATAACGCATAAACGAAGGCATTACGCCTTCGATATAAGGCATACGCTCACACAGCTCTGGTGCCGGAACGGTTGGCGCAGGCTCTGCAGCCACATCCACAACGGACTCACGACCAGCGCCGAAACTACCCTGAATAATGCACATGGTTTGACCATTCTGCATGGCCCTGCCTAAAACCTGACTGACAGCCTTACCCTCTCGAAGTACTTCGGCTTCAACCGACATGCTCTCGCCCGGTGTTACCGGCCCAACAAAGGTTATTGCCAAGGATCGAACAGGGCGTCCGCTGGCAACTTTGGCACGCATGCCCGCGAAGACTAACGCCGCAACCAGTCCGCCATACCCGGCACGCCCCTGCGCCCAACTGGTCGGAATGGTGAGGCTGTTATCGGGAGATGCAGCGAAGGCGTTTAGCAGTTCAGCAAATGTCATGTCAGTATCCTGAGAAAACCAGCCGAACATACTAATTTAAAGCGCTAGCGGATCACCAGCTGTAAACACGAAAAGTAGTAGCTTGAGTGTCGAGGCAGTCACTCAGCACGCGTTAGCCGTAAACCGCACAGCCAGCCTATGGCAAACCACGCCGGGGGCATATCAGGCCAGTCGGCGTCGTTGAGGTCTGTCAGGGTAAAATCAGCAACGCCCGCTCGGGCCATCAACCGCTCATACCACCACACCACATAATAGCCGTGGCCAGTGCTGTGCTTGTTGGCTAATTGGCTACGCAAACGCATGGGTAGCGAGGCAAACAGCAACTGATCCAGCGCGACAAAAATTCGCTTTTCATTTTCAAGATAGGCCGCCTCTGCCGCAACCTTGCATTCCATCTGGTTTGCCAGCACCACTAGCTGCGCGGCGTACTCCCGATGACTTTTCAACGGGTTCAATTGACTACGCCAGTCCAGCTGTTGGCGCTCCAAGGCATCAATTAATGTATTGCTACCCGCCATTGGCGCGCCCAGCAAAGCGGCTAGCCAGCGGCGCTGAAACAAGGGTAACTGATCTACCCAGAGCAATAGCTCGGCGCTACTGCTACCCGCCACGGGCTGCCATCCACCTACCTCACCGTCTGGAATATGGCCTGCATGCGCCATGCGCTCAGGCCAACTCGCCGACACAAATTGCTGCTGAAACAGAGTCCATTTCCCGTTCAGAACGGCTTTGCGTTCTTTTAACCAGCGCTCGGCCAACCAACGTCGCCGCGATTTATAACTTGTCATCCGATGTACGTCCCAGCCGTTCCTTCATGGTTCTGATAATCCCTTTGTTATCTTCCAGCAATGCACCCGTTTCAGACAAGGGCACCGCACGACATAAGTCGAGGGTAAAGTGCCCCAAACGAGCGCTGTAAAGGCCGATCCCCATACCCTGCCCTATGCGCGCCGCCAGCTTTTCCAGCAAGCCTGACAACAGCGAGTCACTCAGCGCACCCATCGCCATCTCGGTACCGCCCGCGAGCGCTATATTACGCAATACGTGACGCGCCAAACGCCAGCGACTCAAGCGGCCAATGGGCAGTCCGTAACACACCGCGATGCGTTGCATCATGCGGATATTGCGCCACACCACCAGCATAAGGTCGACAGAGACCCACGGACTTGAGGCCACCAGCAGACCTGTACCCACTGACTCGTTGCGCACTATCTGCCGCGCCTGCTGGTCGATAGCCTGATAAAATTGCAGATTCAATCTGCGCGACACTTCTTCCGCATCGTGGGCCGCATCCAGGTCCGCGCAAGCAGCGCTGAGTCTTGCGGCCAGCGGTGTTGCCGCATAGACGTGGGCCAGCCGATCCAGCCAGTCTACCGCCAGGCGTTGGCTGGGATCTTTCAAAGCGGACTGCATTTCATGACGTAACTGCTCAAGCTCACTGAGCCGATGACGTTGACGGCGCAGATCACGCAGGGCAAACAAGCCCACAGCACCAAGCAACGCGCCCGCCCCCGCCACCAGGCCTCCAGCAACCGGGTGCCATTGCCAGCTCGCCCAAGCCCACTGACTCCACTGCAAAGCAGCGCCACCAAGCGCGACCATCACACCGAGTTTTAACAAACGGCTCGGCCACCGGCTTTGCGGCGGCGCGTTCAAGGTTCCCGGCAAAGGCACTTCGCTGGCCGTGGCCTGCATCTGTAAGGCGTCAACGTCGCCCAGCAGCTCGGTTACTCGAGCCTCGCCGGTCTCATCCGGGATGTCCCAGCTGTCCAGGATGCGTGTTTTGTTTTCATCTTTCACAGGCGCTCTCCACCCAGTAACCAGGCTACCAGGTCGTCCATACGATAGTGCGGGAAAGGTTCATTGCGGTGCAGGCCAGGAGGCGGTCTTAACGGCAGCAGCTCGGGACTATTAACCTCTAACGACTGCGGTAAGTGCGCGGGAATATCGCCCGGCTGGTAACGTATCCAACCGGTTTTACCCTGCAAACCAGCCACTAATGACTCGCCCTCTTGCCGGGTAGCACGAATAGCGGACAGCGGAATACCCTTGATCTCCACCCCGCCGTGCCGCACGTCCGCCAGACGATCTACCATAAGGTCTTCAAGGCACTGTTGTACCGCCCTCTGCTGACGCGGCCCCACCTTATCCACCTTGGTAGCGCACAGTGCCAGACGTCGAATACGCGGGCGAAAACGCAGCAAGCGAGCCAGAAGACCATTCTGACCATAATGAAAGCTTTCAAGCACCGCTTCCATGGCATCCTTCAAATCGGCCAAAGCAGCTTGACCGGCGTCCATCGGCCCCAGCATATCGACCAACAACACCTGCTGATCAAGATGCCTGAAATGTTCATCATAAAAACCACGTACGATAAAATCGCGGTAGTAATTAAAGCGCGCTTCACAGAGAGCCCACCAGCTACCAGCAGCAGCCTCGGTGTGCTGGTTGGCTTGCAGCAGGGGCACAAAGTGCAACATTTGCGCTGCCACATCGCTGCCAGGCTGCAGGAATCGCGCGGGTTGGTTGCGTGAAAGCCCCGCCTCAATGCGGCAACGCTGCAGGAAAAGCGTCCAATCAGCCGCCAGCTGGGCCAAGCTTTCTGTATCAGCCAGCGCCGTCGGATCGATCGCCTGCAAGCGAGCGCGTAACTCGGCCGCCAACTCGTCACGCGGTGGGCGGTCAAGCCATTGCGCCATCTGCTCGCACCACTGACCGTAACTGAGGTTCAGCAAAGGCAAATCAAGCAGCCACTCTCCGGGATAATCAAGAATTTCGATACTGAGTTCGCGCGCGCCCTGAAGCTTGCCCAGCAGCCCCTGAGGTTTAAAACGCAGATCCAGCAGCACTCTCGAAAAGTCCGCGGTCGAGTCCGGCCAGGCCGCTGGCTCGGCTGACAACGCGGCAATGGAGTCCAGGTAGGGAAAGGGGCGTTCAACATCATCACGACGCCAACGCACTGACTCCAAACGATCAAAGGGCGCACGTTGAGCCAGCAGCCCTTTTTTATGATTCTCCAGCTGGTTAATCAAACTGGTAATAAAGGTGGTTTTACCCGCGCCACTAAGGCCGGTCACACCCACGCGCAAATGCGAGCGGCGCAACGGATTCCTGGCTTTTGCGGGTTGCTTGAACCAGTTCGCACTTTTATTTCCCACGGTGCGGGCACTCCCCAAATCATTTATGGTCTATGACGAGTATTACATAACCAACTGACGGAACGGAGGAGCACACCCCCATGGCCTATTCGGACACTCACAGCAAAGCTATCGGATATCTACTTTGGATATTCGGCTTTATGGGGGCTCATCGGTTTTATTACGGAAAGCCTATTACTGGCACGCTGTGGTTCTTCACGCTGGGGTTTTTCTTCATCGGTTGGATTGTCGACTTCTTCCTTATTCCTTCCATGGACCGTAGTGCCGACCGCCGGTTCCGTACCGGACCGATCAACTTTAACCTGACATGGATCCTGCTGACTTTTCTTGGCATTTTTGGCGCTCACCGCCTCTACATGGGCAAGTGGGTCACAGCCATCATCTACTTCTTTACCGTGGGTTTGTTTGGTGTCGGTATTCTTTATGACTACTGGACGCTAAACGAGCAGATTTCGGTCAAAAATATGCAGCGTGACTGGTAAGTACAGGACCCCTTCTGCGACTGGGGAAAGGTGGGGGAAAACCAGGGATCGCAGGGCACAGCAAGGCGTAAAACCAAGCCAGCTTAAAACCCAAAACCGGCGTCTACCGCCGGTATAGACCTTGCCGGTCAGACAGGATCGTTGCGAGTCAGCAACTCGTCAGGAAGATGCACAATATAATCGTCCTCCTGCGGTGGCATCTGCACGTGGTACCCCTGCTCCCGAAGATTGAGCAGCACCTTGCCGATATCTTCCTGGGCAAGCTTGCGCTCTTCAGTGAGCACCAGATCCATTGCGTGTTCGGCACGCCCGAACAAAGTCTTCAGCTCAGCGGGCACCTCCGCCAAGCCTTTTTCTCTGGGCACATACAAGTACATCCCCATTTTCTTGCTGCTACGGTAAATGGAGCAAAGCACCTTCATTGCGCTTCCTCAGTATGGTCGTTGGCAACCGCCAAGAGCGCGTCGCCCATTAGGTCCCTGCGCCAACCAGTGAGCTCTTCCGGCAACTGATATGGTCCGTTAGGAAAGCCCGTGCGCAGCATCGCTTCCAGTACTTTCTTGCGCAGTATGATCTCGGGAGCAATATTCAACCTGTCCGCCTCAGCCTGCCCTACTTTGCGCATCAGTTTTAACAGACGGTTAGCCGCTGCGGGCAAGGGTTCCGGCAAGCGCTCTGGGTAGTCTGTAGGATCGGCAGCCTGACCTTCACGAATAAGTCTAAGCAGCGTTTCGCCATCCTGGCGGACGGTTCGTGGGTGCATATCCTCGATCCGAGATAGCGCCTGCAGGTTATCAGGCTGCTGCTGCGCCAAAGGGCACAGTGCGCGCTCGCGCACCAGCCGGTTGCGTGCCTGGTCGCGCTGACGCGCCTCGGTTTCACGCCAAAACGCCAAGCGCTGCAAAATAGCCAGCTGCGGCGGATTAAGGCGCCAAGCCTGTTTTACCTGCTGATAAGCCAACTCAGGATTCGTCGTCTGACCGCTGGCAGCAACCTGGTCTGCAGTATCTGCAAACAACCATGCCTCAACACCTGCCTCGGCAATCCGCGGTGCGAGTATCTGATACACCTCCGCCAGGTGCTGAGCATCTCGCGCCGCATACTCGATTTGCGCTGCGCTAAGCGGTCGCTGGACCCAGTCCGAGCGGGTTTCCTCCTTGGGCAGGTCAATATTCAATAGCGCACTGACCAATCTCGAGTAACCCATCGAAAAATCCATACCCAAAAAGGCTGCTGCCAGCTGGGTATCAAACAGGGGCAATGGATGCACGCCGCAAAGGCGAGAAAAGACCTCAAGGTCTTCGCTGCAGGCGTGCAGCACTTTAACTACATCAGGCGCCTGCAGCAGCTCAACCAATGGTGCCCAATCCGTTATTGCCAAGGGGTCAATCAGGTAAGCGCGCTCGCCATCACCGATCTGAATCAAACCGGCGATAGGATAGAAAGTCTCGGTACGAACAAACTCGGTATCAACGGCAACGTAGGGTAGTGTCAGCCAATGCGCGCACCAGGTTGCCAGCTCGGCATTTTGGTCGATCATCAGCGGTGGAACCAACGGGCTATTCATGGGAAGCCTTTTCAATAAATTGTCGCCAGTATAACTGATCTGTAACCGCTCTGCCCCGGCGACATTTTGCTGTAATGCACTATCAAGTTTGATCAGGATCAACCGATAAACAAAGAGTATTGATCATACTGTAAGCTGCTACGCACAAGCGCTGTCAGCCATCACCATCAACTGCAAATTTGGAGTATGCATGCAATTTCTTCAGCACCTGCCACTGAAGTACAAATTCTGGGCAGTCAATAGCGTCGCATTTATCTCAACGCTATTGCTGGTTCTGGTGGCTGTAGGGATAGAGCAAGACAGCATTCAGACACACCGCATGCAGTTAGGCAAAGCGCTAATCACGCAAGAGACGCCTGAGCGCCCGGTACTGCCCGGTTTGCGCTGGGTAAACAACGCTGCGCTGGGCTCCGCTACCGGAGCATCGGCAACCTGGTATGCAGCAGCCGAGCTACCAGCAGGCCTTCCCACTGACCTGCATGGCGTATGGGTGAAACAAGATCGTGCGCTGGGTATTGAAAGCCAGGACTACATTGACTTGCTGTTTCAACGCGCTCCCTTTTATGCTCTGGTAGTTTCCGTGCTGATGGTGCTGGTATTGGCCGTGTCGCAGCTGCTTATCCTGTTTATTACCCGGAATATTATCAGTTTGCGCGATACCATGACCCAAGTGCAAAACACGGGTGACCTGACTTTGCGCGCCAAGGCTACCAGCCGTGACGAAGTAGGCTCCATGGCAACCGCCTTCAATGCGATGCAGCAAGCACAACAACAAGTGGTGTCGGCTGTACGGCAGGCATCGCTTGAGCTTGACCAGGGTGCAAGCAACCTTGCCAACTTGATGAGTCAGGTACGCGATGGCATGGTGCAACAACAGGGGCAAACTGATCAGGTAGCCGCGGCCGTTAACGAAATGAGCGCCACCGTGCAGGACATCGCCGGTAATACCTCGACCACCCGCGATCAATCAACCCAGGCAGACACACTAGCCAGCGGCGGTCGTGATCAGGTCGAGCAGGTACGCCGAACTATCACCGGACTGGCCACCAGCATTGAGCGTTGCACACAGCATATGCAGACACTGGCGGAAAACAGCGAAGATATCAGCGGTGTTGTCCAGGTCATCCGCAGCATTGCCGAGCAAACCAATCTGTTGGCACTGAACGCCGCTATTGAGGCCGCTCGTGCGGGCGAGTCTGGGCGAGGTTTTGCTGTGGTAGCTGATGAAGTGCGCGCCCTGGCCCAACGGGTGCAAAACTCGACCGACGATATCCAGCGCATGATAGAAACGCTGCAGACCGGCACGCAGGTGGCCGTACAGGACATGCAAGCCAGTTCCGGCCTGAC
>TARA_R110000751_G_scaffold158626_1_pt1 | contig 11523 bp, 7 predicted proteins | sample TARA_R110000751 | Tara Oceans TARA_R110000751 (sample SAMEA4398001) | marine metagenome | biome: Polar Biome; feature: [MES] marine water layer (ENVO:01000295) within the mesopelagic zone...; material: water (ENVO:00002006), including particulate matter (ENVO:01000060) such as...... | reverse complement strand
CCACCCCGCAAAGATTGCACAGGTTCTGGTAAAGCTGCGCGAGTTTGACAAGGCAGACAGCACGTTTATCGACAGCATTCTGCGGCATGAACACAACGGACGAGTCCACACCGAGCTCCACTCCACACGGAGGGACGAGGGCGGCACTGTTACGGGTCGGTTCTCTTCGTCGAACCCAAACCTACAGCAGATTCCGGCACGGGACCCAGACATCAAGAAGCTGATCCGAGGACTGTTCATTCCAGAAGATGGATGCGAGTGGGGATCGTTTGACTACTCGAGCCAAGAGCCACGGTTACTGGTCCACTTTGCGTCTATGATTCCTTCGACCATCCGACACCCTGTCGTGGACGAGATCGTAGAAGAGTTTAACAACGGCGACGTTGACCTCCACCAGATGGTTGCGGACTTGGCCAACATCACACGTAAGCAAGCCAAGACCGTGAACCTCGGCATTATGTACGGCATGGGCGTGGCAAAACTGGCGGATCAGCTGGGCATTTCCAAGGACGATGCCAAGGATCTGATCGCAAGACACCATGACAAGGTTCCATTCGTTAAAGGGCTGGCGGATATTGCCAGTAAGCAGGGCGATAAGAACGGGCAGATACGCACCCTACTGGGCCGTAAGTGCCGCTTCCACCTCTGGGAGCCTGTGACCTTCGGAGCAGGCAAGCCTTTGCCTCACGACGACGCTATGAAGCAGTACGGGGGTGTGGGTGGCAGAGGCATACGCCGCGCGTTCACATACAAGGCCCTGAACAAGCTGATCCAAGGATCGGCGGCAGACCAAACTAAGAAAGCCATGCTGGATTGCTATAACGAGGGCTTCACGCCTATGCTGACAGTACACGACGAACTATGTTTCAACATAGATAGCCCCGAGCAAACCGCTCGGATCAAAGAGATCATGGAGACGGGCATCAAACTAGCGATTCCATCCAAGATCGACGTAGATATACAAGCCGATTGGGGAGAAATCGAATGATGCACGTAGAAGATATTAAAAGCCTGAAAGCACTGGGATTTAGCAAGATGCACCCCCTCCAAGTGGAGGCCCTGTTGCTGTTTGTACAGGACGCACTGAACCTAGCCGCGATGACCTCGGACAAAGAGATCGTTGCCGACGTTGAGCAATCAGCGGACGAACTGGTCCGCCTGTTCGGTGGCAACGGGGTCTCTGTTAAGTTCGAAGAAGACTACTGAGGCGGCTGGTTACCTCGGTCAATGATCTCTTGGTTTCTCCGGTCCCCTAAAAGACTGGGGGCCAAGGTGCGAGCACGTTGTAGCAAGTCACCACCCAAGTCGGAGACCGAGTCCGCCGCTTCACTGACCGAAGCCGCAGCTGTGTCAACGAATGACGGGGCTGGTGCGGGGGATCGCAACGAGGATGGAACAAAGCCAGAAGGGCTCGGCGCACCCTGTTCTTGCGCACCTGATCTCAACGAGGATGGAACAAAGCCAGAAGGTGTAGCGTCTCTCCCAGAAACGGAACCTGATGCTTCACGCCTTTCTTCTGGGGCTATTCTGATTTGAGAGTATTCTTGCTGTAGCCGTACGAGCTCATCGATGGGCAGGTTTTCTACGGTCGTGGTTCGAGACTGTCCTTCGATTGTCTCCATCATTATCGCTTCCACCAAGTCCTTTGAGATAGTAATAGGCCTAAAGGCCCCGTTTAATATCATCTTTAGCTCGGACGTGCCCATGTTTGCTTTTGTTGAAAGCTGCTGCAAGATCTGGTTTTCTGAAAGTCCTAGCGTCTCTGCGGCTTTCATCCCAGAAAACAGGCGAGCTTGAGCGGTCAACAGGTCTTGGTTCGCCTGTTTGTATCTTTCAACAATGTCCTCTGGAGTAACATCGTTTCTTCTGGCGAAGGCAGTGAAACTTCCCCTAAGACCATTACGGGCACTGGTGTACTCTGCTCCGTTGTAATAAAAGTTTTTGTCTAGATCGGTCCGCATTTCACGGAAACCAGTGAGCAAGGTGGCAGCTTCTTCCGCTAGTGTACGTTCCTCACCATATCTACCGATGTCCCCCGTAATCGCCTGAGACACTCTACCAGGCTCTATCTCACCGCGGCGTTCTCGGTAGAACATTTCAACCGCACCAGGGGTGAAACCACCCAGTATATGCAAGACTGCTTTTGTGGCCTTGTCAACTTGGTTTTCCCCCTCGATAAAGATTGTGGCTCCGGTTTTTGTCCTTCCATCACGCACAGCAACGTCCGCAATTCTTTCTGCCAGCAGCCCCTCTGAGGCGAACGGCTCGGAGATTTTCATAGCCGCAGCCTGCATGGCACGGGCTATCTGACTGGCTGTAGAATCAGACACTTGACCTGTTTCTGAGTACGCTTGCAGCGCGGCACGGGCAGGGGCTATCATGAAGTCGTATGGCATCATGTAGGACAGATCAATGTAATCTACTTGCGGCTTGCCATTGACCACCTCGTTGCGAATAGGAGCAAGGGTGTTGCCCTTTGAGAAGTACGGAGACAACAGCTCCAAAGCCTCCATCTGTTCTTGGGTAAATTCTGTCAGTTCCATCGCGGCCTTTTGTGTCGCAATAGGAACCATGTATGCCATGGACACATAGCTGGACAATCTCTTGGCCCCGATAGCTCGGACTTGGCGCTCGAACTCCTTAACCTTTTTTGGCCCTAGTTTCTGGGCAAGGGCGCTTGCTGGATCAACCTTGAAGCCCAGCTCCCGAAGGCCTTGCCGAGTAATGTTTGTGCTTGTTCGCATGATCTCTGCAGGGAAGGCCACAAAGTTACCGACGAAGGGGATGCGGCGAATCATTTTTATAGACTCAGGCACTCGGCTGTATGTGGGCATTGTGGACTTAACGATGTCTGCAGACATAAGGTCCATGAAATCCATGTCCCCCGATAGTTCCGTGGTCCGCGCAGCGATCCCTGATCGGGAAAGTTCTTCGGCGACGTCGTCCATGGTTGCAGTTGTTCCCTCGGTCCCTCGACGAATAGCGTTTGTGAACTTGGCTTTTTCGCCTGAGAACCCCACCGTTTTCCAGAAGTTGTCCGTGCCAGAGTACACATTCTCTGCGCCCTTTGACACAGCCCCTAGCCCCTTTACCACATGTTTCCCAAATGGGAGACTTGCCATAAGACTGGACGTCGTGTCGGATATTTTCCCTGCTACTTTAAGGTCCGCGCCCTCCCTCAACAGTTCTCTGTACTCATTGACAACGTAGTTCTGGTCTATAACCCCTGCTTTTTGCAGTGTGTTGAACGTCTTGGCAAACTCGGCGTCTTCCATATCGACCAGCCTGCCCATGGTTAGACGGGCACTCTCGAATACATTCATGCCTCGCTGCACGTTCCCATTCGCACCAAGCATAAATATACCCGAAATAAAGTTGCGGGTGTGAGACATAGGGTTGTAGACAGTCTTTGTCTTTTGGGACAAGCCCTTCGCTTGCAGTGAAATGGCGAGTATTTCTTGCAGTGGATCTTGGGTTCGAGCAGCGATGGTCAATCCTTCGCTGACCTCCACTGGAACAAATGCCCCAGTCATCGCGCCAAACTTCCCGCCAAGGGCCTTCTCTGCGCTGGTCATATTCGCTAGTTCTGCCGGAGTTGGAAGCTCCCCGAGCTGTGTGTACCCATTCTGCTTCAGTGCCAACGCTTCGTCAGGGTTTACCGTGCGTCCATCAATGGCCAGAGGTCTTGCATCCGGGTTTTTGTTGATGGAGGCGACCGCGTTTTCCAGACTTACCATGGAAGTATTGGAGTACTGACGATAAAACTGGTTGGCCGCAAGCGTCTGAGACATGTCCCCCACAGTTCGGAGATAGAGCTGTTTAGGGTCTTTGATTTCACCCATCAACTCTCTGAGTTTGGGGGACCCCTCTAAAACTGGGACTCTGTCTTTGAGCATTCCTTGGGCAATCTTAAACAAAGGTATTGGCTGACCACTGGCACCTGTGTTTCTCTTGCCCACTGCGCGGGTCATTGTCTTCAGGGTGGCATCTAGTTTCTGACCCCCCTCAGTCACTTGTTTGGAAAGAGCTTTTTTAACAGTCTGTGTCGCCTCATCGAGTAGGTCTTGCCCCACAAGCCCAGTCTGCTTTTGAATCATGACAGATACTTCGGTCACGGCTTCATCGAACAGCTTTTCATCTTTAGCCAAGCCTTTAGCCCAGTCTTCAGGGTTCAAGTGCATCTCATACATCCGGCGTAGGTATCGGCCTTGCTTGCTCGCAAACTCTTTGATCAGCTGCTGCTTAGAGCCCGCATTCAAAACCGCCTCGGGTACATCCTCTATGCTTTTCATGAACATGTCCGTCATGCCATCGATTTGCATACGCATCTCAGACGCAGCTTTGGCAACATCTTTTCCATGCAGTCTTCCCATAAGGTTTTCGTCCATACGGACCAAAGCCCCCTTTTCGTCAACAGCTTTCCCGCCTGTCAAAAAAGACTGAAGGTCACTGTACACCTTTTCAATGCCTGCCTTGCCTTTGCCAAACAGTTTGGAAGACTGGACGGTTTTTTTCGCCGCCGCCTCAAAGGCCAAGAACCTCTTGGAAGCCTCACGGGTAGTGGAGTCCATGAAGCCTTTCGCATCTCCAATTCCCTCGTAAAGATCTCTTGGCATCAGACCTGCAGAGCCGAAGTACTTTTGAATAGTGCCCCCTGTAACTTTTGCAGCAAGCGCGTCGAGCCCGTTAGTCATTAATTGCGCAACCTTTGGCACACCAGGGATGTACGCAGGGGCACGGGCCACGGCCCCTACAACAGGCATAGCGGCCTCAACAACAGCGCCAGCTGTAACACCTTCGAACCCGAACCTGAGTTTATTTCTTATACGTCGAAAACCCTCGTCGGCCCCGGTCAGACCTGTGTCTTCTTCGGTCTCTAAGAAGTCCGGCAGTGCGTCAAACCCATCGGATATTGTGTTAAATGTCGATGGAGCCAAGAAAACATCTGCTGCACCAGTGGCGAGAGACGTTGACGCAGCCAGTTTGGTTCTTGTTCCAAGCATTCTCCTGCCTGCGGCGGATCTGCCAAAAGCCTCGGCGGATTTACCGTATCTGCTGGCTGCAGGTAAAACTCTAAGGCCCTTGGAAACGGAATTTGCACGACCCAGCCAGCCGACAATAGGAATGGCCGCGGAACCAAAGGTCACAATGCCTTCTGCAACTTTGCCCGCGGTTCCGGTAGGAGTTAGGTTCAAGTAAGTCTTTGTTCCCTCGAAGAACTCCGTGACATCTCGGCTGGTGTCTGTGTCAAATACGACATCAAAGCCCGCAGCGCCGAGTTCCGTGACACCTTGCCCGATGTTAACGATGCCCGCGCCAATACCTTGCCCAATATCTTGGAACGTACCTTTGTCGTCATCCTGCTGATCCTGCTGCTGCTCCTGCACAGCTGGGCGCAACGAAGAGGGGACAAAACCTTCGGGAATCACAGAGTCATCTTGCACAGCTGGGCGCAACGAAGAGGGGACAAAACCTTCGGGAATCACAGAGTCATCTTCAGCCATCAGGGCATCCTTATTCTACTCGGGTGATTGGTCGGGATCCACGACCCAACCCGTGTCTGTGTAAATCATCATCCCGAAATCATCATCATTGGCTCTGTCCCCCACTTCCAAGGTTGATGGGTCTGGTATCTCCGGGCCTCCCATAGCGTATCGATACGCTGCGTCTGCCATGCGAGTTGCGTATTCTGTTGCGGTTTCACCGGCTAGTGCATCAGCGGGTTTAATAACAGAACTGTCGAAAGCTGCGAAAGCTGATTTATAGATGTCTTGTTTAAAGTCCAATGGGTTTCGCGCTGCGCGAGTTTTTAAATTGCCGCCTTCCCCTGCCCGAACGCCAGCGAGCTGCAAGTCCCGACCAAACTTTTCGCGTGCCCGTTCGTCCGCCAGAACTTCTCCGAACGCAAGGGTCGTCAAACTGTCGTTCCGAGCCCTCTTGTCCGCTTTACCTTTGGTGATCTGAGCGGTGCCTGCGAGCAGACCATCGGCGATGTTCTTCATTGCGTCAGAGCTTTCCCCTGCAGCAATGCCGAACCCGACCATGGCCATGTTCATCCAGAACTCTTCTTTTTCGTCAGCGTCTGTTTGGCCCATGAGATCGTTCAACATGTCCCTCATCGCAACGGTGCGTTCTTGGATGCCCATGTTAGATGTGTCCACGCCTGCAGAACGGAGGAGCGCACCGCTAGTTAAAGCGCCCGCGTCTCCTGGGTTATCGGTGATGTCCGCATCCAGATCGCCTAAGTTAACTCCAGAAGGGCCGTCCACTTCAGGGCCGTCCGCTCCATCCGCTCCATCCGCAGCATCCGCATCCGCATCCGCATCCGCATCCGCATCCGCATCAGGGTCCGCCACAGCAGTATTGGGCATAGCAGTCGTCGGGTCTCTGCGCTGTAATTCCGCCCATTCTGGGACATCGCCTGGGAAGCGTGGTATAAACCCACCGTCTTCGGAGGCAGGAGTGACAGCGGCTTCAGGCATGGCCATCTGCAAGCGTTCGTTGTCGGACAACGATCTGTTTCTTATGTCAAACAACTCCGCTTCTTGCTCGGCAGTGCGCAGATCCTCTTGAGGGAATCGGTCCACTTGCGTCTGGATGTTCGTCAACCCCGCGTCTGCGGCGTCGATCCGTTCCCTGAAAACGCTCTGCTCAACTTCGTTCATGTTCATTGGAACGCCAGTGCTGGTATCAAACCTTTCAAGCGGATCAGGGCTAAGCATCGATTCCGATGCCGTATCGCCCATTGGATAATCAAAGTTCAACTCTCGGTTGTCGCTAAATGGTGCCATAGACTCTAGGCCAAAGTCGTCTACCAACGGCGAATCCATAGTACGGGCTTGGATTATAGAAGATGGAAGGTCGCCGCCGAGTTGTTCTACCGGAGCGCCTTCTGCAAACAAAGCATCGTCTCCAGCGGCTATAGCGCGAAGCGAATCTTCCTCGATCTGAACCAAGGGGTCTTCCTCGGGGAAACCGCTCTGGTTAAACAGACGGTAGGCGTTGTTGTCGGAACCCTCCGGAGGGGCGTAGGAGTCTTGCCCAGAGTCTCTAATATCCTGGGCCATTCCGAACGCAGCCCTGCTAAGTTCGCCCCCACCTGAAACCAGACCTGCAACGTCGGCAGCAAGTGCAGTTCCTTCAGTCAACAAGAAGGCCGCGGTGCCTGCAATGATGTTTGCAGTGTCCAACAATGAGAGACCTACGTTCTGTGCAATCTCCTTAACCGACGCGCCATTTTTAGCCATATCGACGACACGCATCTGGTTTGAAACTTCATCACTGATCGGCTGCGCCTGTTGAAACTCTTCAAGGCCCGTGAACTCTGGTGTTTGGAAAGACGGGTTCATGTATAATTGTAGAGCTCTCGCGCGCTGTTGATCGGGCACGCCTGACACAGAGAGGCCTATCGCATTCCCCAGCGAGGACATAATGCCTGGGCCCTGCGGCTCCGGCATACCTGCTGCGCCCATCAAAACTCTGCCGCCGGGCTCAAACTGCTGCGTCGCGCCCATCAGTTCAGGGGACGAGGAGAGAATACCTCCCATCCCTGCCAGTTTGTTGCGAGCATCTCGATTGGCGAACATCTTCCGATTCATAGCACTCATAGTGTTCAACCCCCGAACATGCCTGTTTGACCTAAACTATACAGACCCCCAGCCAATCCTGCAAACTGTGATATCGGGCTTGCACTAGGCTGCTGCTGAGACGTGAACGTAGACTGAGACGTAGGCATCCCTTGGAAAATATCAGAGTAGAAGCCAAGCTGTTGATATGGCTGCATGACGTTCTGGTACTGTGTCTGACGCTGCGCATCGAGCTCTGCTTGACGCTGCTGCTGCTCTTGGCCACCGAAACTGGACAGCGTATTGATGTCGTTCAAGTTTAGTCCTTGATACGCCTCGCCCAACTTAGCTTGCTGCATCCCCAAACTGCCGATCCCCTGACCGAGCTGCCCGTACTGGGCAGCGCCAGTCTGCATCAGGGTCGCGCCTGCCATACCAGCCTGACCTGCGGACTGTGCCCGAGACAACTGCTGCTGCTGCGCTTGGTTGTAACCCGTTTGACGTAGACCTGCTGCGGTCTGCGCCTGTGCGTTAATCGTATTGCGCTGCTGCTCTGCCGCCTGAATCCCTTGACGAGACCCGCCAAATGCGCCTGCGCCAACAGCTTGGGCAGCAAGTCCTCGCTGCTGAATGTCGCTTTGCCGCTGGATGTCCGCCATAGACTGATCGACGACAGCCTGTTCATACGGGTTCATGTATGCTTGAGCAGCGTTCGGGTTTAAAATGTTTGCTGCAGTCTGCTGGCCAATCTGGCCCGCGGAAGTAATCGACGCGGCTAAAGGATTAAAGCCTGCTTGCGCGGCCTCAATCCCTGTTCCAACACTGGTCGCTCCAGCCTGAAGCATCGGAGCATAAGACCCAACGCCCTGCTGGGCTAACTGGGTAGCCTGCCCCTGCAAAGGTGTGCGCCCCGCAACTTGATAGCTGGGCAGAGTGTAGTTTTGTTTGCCAAGAGCTTGAGATCGGTCAAGGATCTCCTTCATGTACGTCTTCTGCCAATCCGGCAGGTCGGCAATCGATGTGCTTGTTACTGATTCAACCATTGTAACGGCCCTTCATGTTTCCTGCTTCAGCAAACATCCTTGCAGCTTCGGCACCTCGAGTTCCATTTGCTGCGCCACCAAGGCGCATGCCTGCCCGCTTCATGTCCCCGTCAGGATCCATGTTCGCAAGGTCTTTTCCTGACAGAATCACTTCGCCGTTACCGACTGCGATCTGCTCAACAGGTCTGCCATTTTGCATAATCTGACCGGGAATAGAATCGCTGGTCACGGTCCCAGGTCCACGGATCAAGCCCCCTGCTGCAAACTGCGCCAGTCCGCCCCTCGACATACCCGTATACACAGGTTCGACCGTCTGTTCTTGTGCGCGGGACACCATGTAGTTTCTGTCATGCACATCGCGTTCTTCCGCGGAACTAAACGCGGGTGCTTCCCCCGTTGTGGGGTCCGTGTACCGAGACTTATAGAGATTGTCATCCCAGCCTTCTTGCTGATCGGGCCCCGCGTTAAACTTAGCCATCTTTTCGGCTGTCAGATCGGGAGCGTCGTCGTCAAAAAGCTGACTTTCGATGACTCCTCCAGCGAGGGAACCAAGACCTGCGGCCAGAAGACCCGACCCCGGAAAAAGAAAGTTCGCGGCCAGACCGCCAAGTATGCTACCTAGACTCATTGTGTCTCACCTAGTATTTGTTCGGGCATGGTTACCACAATGGTGGTACTGCGCCGCTCGGCCCCTGTCCAAGGTTGATTGCACTGTGGGCAATCTCCGCTCGGGTAAGAAGCCAGCTCTTCCGGCGTGTCAACTGCGTTGTCACAGCTTACACAATGCACCATATCAGAACTTGTGGAAGGTTTCCACTGCGTCCCGTTAGGCATCTGGATAATTTGTCCGCTCATGTTATCACCACCGTTACTGAACCGACTCGACCCGTTGCCGATACGCTTCCTGAATAGATATCATTCGTCCGAATGATCTTTAAAAACCCGTTGGCCTCAAAGACGTCACCTAATTCTAGCGTATTCGCTGCGCCATCGCTAGGTATTCCTTGAAAATTCACAATCGGGCTTCGCTGCTCGTCGATAAAATTGTCCAAGGTCCGCGCTAATTGGTTCACGTACGCAGAACTGTACGCCATTGGAGCAATAGGAATGATCTGCCGAATAATCTTTCTGGTCATCGGCGACCATCTGGGCGCATCTCAAGTCGAGGTGACCCCAGCCTCCACTTCACCCCAGTGGTGTCGCTAGAAACCTTCAGGTTCATCTGTCTGCCGCGCAGTCGCATAAACAACTGGTTGGTGTAATTGTCCTGCCCTGAAACCACCGACGTACGGATCACATCCCCCGAGTCAGAACCCTGCCCAGCCACATTCCCGTTGTAGTTCCGCGCCGTCATGGTGAACTCTACCTGCGGTGCCGCAGCCGTCGAGTTGCTGAAATTCAAGTCAGGAATGATCCGGCGGATAAACATAAACTGATCGCCGTCGCCGATATCAAAGTCAGAAGACTGGATGAAAGCATCGACAGGGGTCGCTGGGCTTTGGCTCCCGTCGTCCAAACCAAACTCTTGGTCGTACAGATACTGGTCGGTGCTTGCGGCTTGCGGATACGAACGTTGGCCCGCGGCCCGATCATTCCATGCAGTGCGCGCCATGTTGCCATAGTACCAAGTTTGCTCGAGGTAGTTGTAGATAACGTAGCGGTCGATCTCTTGACTGTTCGCCGAGCAGTAGTACCACCAGACTTCGTTTTGGCTCGCCAAGCTGCCTGCGTGGAACTTAAACGACTGGTTGCGGTTGATGTCGCTAAATACATACTGCGAAACGCTGCATGGGATCGGCTGGATACGACCGTCATACATGTAGAAGTTCTCTTGGCCCATCCAAAATACGATGTCGTTAACGCTGATAGCCGCGTTGGGGCCAGCAATCCGGATGTTGTCGCCGAGTAAAGCCGTGCCGAATGTGTATGGCGGGCCTAAGAACTGTAGGCTGTGCAAGCTGTGGTCCGTCCAGACCAAGATCTGACGAGTGGTCCGAAGCGCCGTTACAATCTCCGAGCCCTGCGACAAGCGGATATCACCCGCTGTGTTCGTGGCAGTAGGTGTCCAATCTGTAGGGCTTTCTTGGCTGGACCACCGGATCAACAAAGGATCCTGCGTTGATTCACCAATCGGGTTGGCACCAAAGCAGAGAACGTGGCGATCAACCTCTGAAACCAAGACCTTCCGAGCTACAGTCGGAACATCCGAAGCGCCTGCCAGAGATGACAGAGGTACGGCCCTAGCATTTACGCCTAAAGATGCGTCCCAATAGTAGATATCTTGGTCGGCAATATTCATCAACAGGTCTTCGCCGAAGTCATCCGCAAACCAAAGGCGAAGCGACTGCCCTGCCAAGGACCCAGCACCGGAGCCCCAAGTAAAGCGGCCCCATGTACCCGCGCCCCAGCCAGGACCGAGGATCGTGGTGTTTAGACCGATATTAATTTGGTACGCCGCTACGACAGAAGAACCACCGCCTGCGGTAGACCCAGAAGTACAGGCTCCGCCCGTGTTTACGAGATAGGAGTTTGCGTCAATAACCGAGGTGACTTCCTGCTCCTTGTTGAGGTTCGCAGTGGTCAGACCGTCAACCGCAGTTGCCCCAGAGAACGTCACGAAGTCCCCGAGCGTTGCACCGTGGCCCACGTCGGTTACTTTGATAATGCCTGTGCCAGCGGATTGCGTTGTGATGGGGTTTGCTCCGAGGGTCACGGTCCGACGAATCGGTGTGATATCGTACAGAACCCCTGAGTCCTCTAGGTACGCCTTGGTGTTTGTTCCCATGAACAGCAGGTTTTCGGAGGACAGGGTTACGAAGTCGTGGAGCTTGCGGCACGTTCCGTTGAACGCCGCTGTTCCTACCTTTACCCAACCGCCGATGCGCTCGACAAAACCAGAGCGGAAACGGATCTTG